>Ga0315271_10001837_pt1 | contig 13050 bp, 10 predicted proteins | sample C3_top_MG_FD_204664 | JGI IMG/M metagenome (GOLD analysis project Ga0315271, IMG submission 204664) | Sediment microbial communities from Yellowstone Lake, YNP, Wyoming, USA - C3_top | ecosystem: Environmental > Aquatic > Freshwater > Lake > Sediment | place: USA: Wyoming | collected 2017-08-01 | reverse complement strand
GTATCCGCCGTGCCCGTATCCGGCGGGCGGCGGGAAGAACGGCGGTCTGCAATGGCTCGGCAAGCCGGGGCACATGCTGAACACGGCGGACGGCAAGCCCGATGCGTGGTGCCATCCCGACTACGCGGACGCGACGTGGGACGACGACCACGATGCCGCGACGCCGGAGAAACCGTGGCCCGATGTCTACCGCCGCTACGCCAGCGCCGTGCGGCGCATCGACGATTGCGTGGGCGACCTGCTGCAACTGCTCAAAGACCTCGGCATCGATGACACCACGCTCGTCGTCTTCACCTCGGACAACGGCATCAGCATGGAATCGTATTTGAAGGAGCCTTTCTCGCCGCAGTTCTTCCGCAGCTTCGGTCCGTTCGACGGCATCAAGCGCGACTGCTGGGAAGGCGGGGTTCGCGTTGGCGCACTCGCGCGCTGGCCGGGCTTCATTCCAGCAGGTAGCATCAATCGCGAGCCATCGGTCCACTACGACTGGCTGGCCACGTTTGCCGAACTCGCCGGCGTGCCCGCGCCCGCGCGGACCGATGGTGTATCTCTGGTGCCAGCATTGCGCGGGGAGCAGGTAAAAAGGAAGACGCCCGTTTACATAGAATACTTCATGCGCGGGAAGACTCCGGACTATGCCGAATTCACCGAAAGTCATCGCAAAAGGCAGCGCGACCAGATGCAAGCCATCCGCGTCGGGGACTTCATGGGCGTGCGTTACGGCGTGATCAGCGGCGCCGAACCGTTCGAGATTTACGATGTGGCCAATGATCCCCAGGAAAAGAACGATCTAGCGAACTCAGGCAGCGATTACGGGGCCCTCCAGCAGCAGATGCAAGACACCGTTCGGCGCATCCGCCGCCCTGATGCAGAAGCAAAACGGCCCTACGACGACGAACTCCAGCCCGCAGTGAAGCCCGAAAATACCAAACCCGGCATCGAATGGCGGGCCTTCGAGCAAGCCGCGCCCTGGGTGCCGTTTCTCGATGAAATGAAGCCGAGCCTGAGTGGCACGCATCCGCGTCCTGACCTCGCAATCAGTCCGCGCAAAAATAACCAAGCATTGCTTTTCACCGGCTACCTCGATGTGCCCGAGGATGCCGAATACGTCTTTCACATCACTGCCGACACCGGCGCGCTGCTGCGGATCCACGATGCGACGGTGATTGACGCAGACTTCGGCCACGCACCCGGCAGCGAGGTCAGCGGTGCGGTCCGCATGCAAGCCGGCAAACATCCCTTCCGCCTCTACTATGTCCGGCGCGATTCCGAGAAGCCACAGTTGAGCTTTCAGTGGAGCCGAGCCGGCCTGCCGAAGCATGACATTCCGGACACAGTCTTTTCTCACGACACAATCCAAAGTCCCAAAACAGGCACCCATCTCAAGTAATATGAAATCATTGAAACGAGGGCCGCGAGCGCTCGGCTTCAAGCCGGAGGAATTTCAAAAGCCGCTCATCGGCATCGCCTCCACATGGAGCAAGACGTCTCGGACTTGTGCTACCTAATCCAACTGGTAGAAAGGCAGGGCCATGCGCCTCCTGATCGTCGAAGATGAACGCAAAACTGCGGCTCTGCTCTGTGCCTCGCTGAGGAACGAGGGCTTTGACGTGATGTGTGTGGACGACGGGAAAGTAGGGCTTGATCACGCTGTTGGTGGTGGATTCGATGCCCTGCTGGTGGACATCATGTTGCCGAAGCTGGACGGGATCAGCTTGGTGAAACAACTCCGAGTGAAGGGTGACACCACGCCGGTCATCATGCTCTCGGCTCGTGGTGAGGTGGAACAGCGAGTGGAGGGACTGGATGCGGGGGCGGATGATTATCTTCCGAAGCCCTTTGCCATGTCGGAGTTGATGGCACGATTGCGATCCTTGCTCAGACGCAACAGCCAGCAGAAGCCTGCGGTGTTTTCGATTGCGGATCTGACCTTTGATCAGGCAACGCGTGAAGTGAGGCGTGGCGGCAAACGCATCGAGCTGTCCACGCGCGAGAGCTTGCTGCTGGAATGTCTGTTGCGCGCGGAGGGTGGCGTGGTCAGTCGCAGGGACATCATCATCGCGGTGTGGGAGTATGATTTTGATCCGGGAACCAACCTCGTCGAAGTGTATGTCCGCCGACTGCGCGACAAGATCGACCGTGACTTCGCGTCTTCTCTCATCCAAACCGTGCGCGGCCTTGGCTATGCACTCCGCTTCCAACCATGACCTTGTTCCGCCGCATCCTGCTTTACTATGTGCTCTCGCTGGCGGGGACGCTTGTGCTCGTGGGCGTTTTCAGTTGGGTGGAGTTTGGGAATCAAATCGAGCGTGTGGCGCAGGGCGGGATTGATGCGGTGACCACCAGGAACGGCCCCTTGGAGGAGGCGTTGGAGATCGTGATGTATGCTGGACTACCCGCTGGGATCATCGGTTTGATCGGCGGATTGTTGCTGGTGCGCCGTGCCTTGCGGCCTATCCAGAAGCTCACCGAAGCTCTGGAGCAAACAGACGTCTCGAATCTCTCCGAGCCCGTGCCACGCAGCGGAAATGGCGATGAACTGGATCGCATGACAGTTGTGTTCAACCACATGAAAGAGCGCTTGGGCCTGTCCTTTACGCAGGCGCGGGAGTTCACGCTGAATGCATCGCATGAGTTGAAAACGCCATTGACCATTCTGCATGGCGCGCTGGAACAAATGGTGACGCGAGAGGATGCCAGCGAACCTGAACGCGAGCGAGCCGCGACGTTACTTGAGGAAATTCAGCGTCTTTCCTCCATTGTCGGCCAGCTCTCGTTTCTGGCGCGAGCCGATGCCGGACTTTTGCCGGCGGCTCGCGAGGCTTTGAACCTGCACGAACTCGTGCACGATCTGGCGGAAGAAACCGCCATCCTTGCCACTGGCTCTAACATCACCGTCAGCCTGTCCGACTGCCAGCCGGTGGTGGTGCCAGGGGACAAAATGCGGTTGCGTCAGCTCTTGCTGAACCTCGCGGACAATGCGGTCAAATACAACGAGCGCAGTGGCAGCATTGAGATGTCGCTGCGCAAGCGGGGCGACGAAGCAGTCCTCACCATCATCAACACCGGCCCCGTCTTGCCCGCTGAGCTGAGTGCCCGTGTGTTCGAGCGTTTCTTCCGTGGCGATCTGGCACACAACAGCGCCACCGAAGGCAGTGGACTGGGCCTTAGTATCGCCAAATCCATCGTCGAGGCGCATCAAGGCACCATCCGTTATGAAGTGCGGCCTGACGGTCGCACTGAGGTCACGGTGACGCTTCCGGCCGGAGGTGTTCAAATATGAAGAATCCGTCATTTTTGGCAACCCATTGACTTGGGTGACAAGCCAACGTTGGATTGCCGTTACACGGTTACACAACATGAAGTCCTCATTATTGGTTCCCTCCCTCGCCGCCCTTTCGCTTGCTGCGTGCGTTCATTTTCAACCACGCCCGCTGTCGCCAGATGCAAGTTCTGCCTCTTTCACTGGACGATCACTCGGCGATGCGGGATTGAAGTCGTTCCTTGCTGAGCAGCACGCTGGCTCCACATGGACGGTGGACAAACTCGCACTCGCAGCGGCCTATTTTCATGGGGATGTGAAGGTGGCCCAGGCGATGGCTGATGAAGCCGCGGCAGGCATCACCACGGCCGCGCAGCGTCCGAACCCCGTGCTTTCGTTTTCACCGGGCTACAACTCGACAAGCAAAGGCATCTCGCCGTGGATCATTTTTCCGTCAGTCGATGTTCCCATCGAGACCGCAGGCAAGCGAGGCAAGCGCATCGCATTCGCCGAAGCCGAGGTGGAGAGTGCTAAACTCATGGTCGCTGCGGCGGGTTGGGATGCTCGAAACAAGGTGCGCAAAGCGATGCTCGACGTGTATGCCGGGCGTGAAAATGCCACTTTGCTCAAAGCCGAGATAGCCCTGCATGACGAGGCGCTGACGAAACTTAGCGCCCAGGTGAAGGCAGGCGAAGCCCCGGCCTTTGAGCTCACCACCGCGAGGCTTTCACTAAACCGCTCCAAGCTCGCGCTGCATGATGCAGAAAAGAAGTCGTCCACAGCGATGGCTCAACTGGCATCGGCTGTCGGCGTGCCATCCTCGGCCCTGGAGACCGTCCCGTTGGACTTCTCATCATTCGAGTCTTTCCCGGATGCTCCAGGCAATGCGGCGCGAAGGAATGCGCTCACGCATCGCAGCGATTTGCTCGCCGCGCTTGCGGGCTACAAGGCAGCGGAAGCCACGCTGCGTTTGGAGATCGCCAAGCAGTATCCCGATGTGCATCTCGGCCCTGGCTATGAACTCGATCAAGGGGACAACAAATGGCATATCGGCCTGAGCATTGATCTGCCCATCTTGAATCAGAACAAAGGCCCTATCGCGCAAGCCGAAGCCAAGCGCAAAACCGCAGCCGCGAAGTTTGAGGCCAAGCAAGCGGCCGTCTTCGGTGAGATTGAAGCCGCGCTCGTTGCGTATCGTGCCGCACAGGCCAAGGCCACGACCGCAGCACAGCTTGCCGACGAGGCGGCACACGCGAGCGACACCACCAAACGCATGGTCGAAGCCGGTGAACTCGGGGCGCTCGAACTCGTGCGCCGCCGCATCGAAGCCAGTGCCTCCACGCTCTCGCGTCTCGAATCGCGCCTCCAGGCACAAGAAGCCATCGGCCAGCTCGAAGCCGCTCTGCAACTGCCGCTGCGCTCGGTCAAATGATCCCTTCTATGAAATACTCCATCGCCCTATCCATTGCCGCGCTGTGCGGCAGCGTTCTCTCAGCCGAGCCGTTGAAACTCGTGCAGACCGTGCCCTTGCCACATGTCAAAGGCGGCTTCGATCTCATGGCTGCCGATGTTGTGGGGCAGCGCCTGTTCGTGAATGCGGAGGACAATGGCACCACCGAAGTCATTGATCTCAACGCAGGCGCTCTGGTGCATACCATCAAGGACATGCACGAGCCGAAGTGGGCTGTGTTCCGTCCGGAGTTGAAGAAGCTCTACATCGCCAACGGCGACGGCAAGGTGCATGTGCTCGACTCGGATTCGTATGCGCCGCGCGGTGTGATCGAGTTCAAGGAGAAGTCCAACAACCTCCGCTATGACGAGCAGGCGGCGCAGTTGTTCGTCGGCGTGGGCAAGACCTTTGGAGCCATCGCTGTCGTGGATGCAAAGACGGACAAGGTGCTCGCTGAAATCCCGCTCGCCAACTTCCCGAAGCAGTTCGAGATCGACGGTGATTCGATCTATGTGAACGTGCCCAGCGCGAATCACATCGCTGTCGTCAGCCGAAGCAAGAAGGCGGTCATTGCGACGTGGCCGGTCAAGGAAGCCAAGGACAACATCCCGATGAGCTTGGATCGCGCGCAGCATCGTCTCTTCATCGGCTGCGGGCCGGGCAAGCTCGTCGTGTTTGATACACAATCGGGCAAGTCCGTCGCCAGCCTCGACATCGCACCCGACTCGGATGGCGTGTCGTTCGATGCGAAGCGCCATCTTATTTATGTCTCGTGTGGCGAAGGCTCGCTTGATGTGGTGAAGCAAATCGACGCCGACCACTACGAGTTCGCCGCACGCATCCCGACAGCCAAAGGAGCGGGCACGTCCATCTTCGTGCCGGAGCTGGATCGCCTGTTCCTCGCCGTGCCGCAGCGCGACGGCCAGTCGGCGGAGATTCGCACTTACGCTCCTGCTTTTTGAATGACCCGCAGCTTCACATTTTTCTCATCGCGCTTTCTGATGACTGATCACCTGTTGCTGCTCTGCATCGGCATTTTCATCGTCTCCGTGCTGTATTCATCGGTCGGGCACGCGGGGGCCTCCGGCTACATCGCGGTGATGTCGTTATTCAGTTTACCTGCCGCCTTTATCAAGCCAGTGGCTTTGGTTTTAAACGTTGGCGTGGCGATTATCGGCAGCATTCAATTTTGCCGCGCCGGGCATTTCTCTTGGCGTTTGTTCTGGCCGTTTGCGCTGCCCGCCGTGCCGTGCGCCTTTCTTGGCGGCTGGTTGAATCTGCCGGGGCAGGTGTTCAAGATTGCACTTGGTGTCGTGCTCCTGTTTTCAGCGTGGCGCTTCATCACGAAGCCACCATCGGACGAGCCTGTGGGCGAGCCTTCGCGGCCCGTGGCGCTTGGTCTTGGCGCGGGGCTTGGCTTGCTGTCCGGTCTGACCGGCACGGGCGGCGGCATCTTTCTCACCCCACTGTTGCTCTTCAAGCGCTGGTCATCCGCCAAGATCGCGGCGGGCGTCTCCGCTGTCTTCATTTTGGTGAACTCGGTGGGCGGATTGCTGGGCAACCTCAGCAGCACCCAATCCATGCCATCGATGGCTTGGCCGCTTGTAGCCACTGCCCTCACTGGCGGCCTGATTGGCTCCCAGCTTGGCTCGCGTCATCTCCCTCACACCGTCATCAAACGCTGCCTCGCCGCCGTGCTGCTGGTGGCCGGATTGAAACTCATTTTTGCACGCTAACTCACTGATTCCTTTCCATGAAACTGCATCCAATCATCATCACTACTCTGTTTATCGCGACTGTCGTGCGCGCAGAAGAAGAGAAGCCGCCGACGGAAGTCGCCGTGCAAGTCGCCAAGATCACTCGCGCCACGTTGCGGCGTGTCGTCACGGCTTATGGCGTGATCGAGGCGGAGCCAAACGCATCGGCACGACTCGCACCCGCCGTCGCGGGCATCATCGCCGAAGTAAATGGCATCGAAGGCCAGAAGGTGAAGAAGGGCGATGTGCTGTTCCGGCTCGACAGTCGCGCGGTCGATGCGGCGGCGGCAAAGGCGGACCTGGCCATCAGCTTCGCGCAGAAGAATGCCGAGCGACAGAAGAAACTCATCGCAGCGGAAGGCACCTCGGAGAAGCAAGTGCTGGAGTCGGAGCAGGCGCTGGCTCAGGCCAAGACAGAACTCGCCACGGCAAAGGTGCAGCAGTCGTTGCTCAGTGGTGAATCGCCGCTGAATGGCACACTCATGCGTTTTAGCGCACGCCTCGGTGAGCCTGCCGACGCGACCACGCCGCTGGCGGAGATTGTGGATCTGGATCGCCTCATCGTCGCGGTGCGCGTGCCGCGCGCTGAGGTCGCTGGCATCAAGACGGGACAGAAAACCACACTGCAATCCTCGCGAGATGGTAAGCCCGTCGATGCCGCAGTCACCTTCATCAGCGCGCAGGTCGATGCGGCGACCGACACGGTGCTCGTGCGTCTGAGTCTGCCGAAGGACTGCGGCTTGAGATTGAGTGAGTTTGTCACGGCGAGCATCTTCACCGAGGAACATGCGAACTGTCTCACCGTGCCCGCCGCGAGTGTGGTGAAGAACCCGGAGGATGGCATGATCATCGCGTTGGTCGAAGGCGATCAGGCGAAGCGCAAAGTGGTGAAGACTGGCCTGCGCGATGGCGCGCTGGTTGAAATCGAGGGCGAGGGTTTGAAGGAAGGCATGAGCGTGGTCACGGTCGGCGCGTTCGGTCTGCCTAAGGAAACTAAGGTGCGCGTGCTCAACGCCGAAACCAAGTAAGGTGATGATCGCATGACGCCTTCGTTCCTCCGCAAGTGGCATCGCTGGATCGGCTTCCCTGCGGGCGTCTTCCTCATTCTTGTCTCGATCACGGGTGTGCTGCTGGCCTTCAATGAATTCTTTGGCGAAGCCGAAGCGCAGCGCGAGGCCACGCGCGATCTCGTCTCGCCCGTGACCACGAGCACGGCGGATGGCGAGCTGGCGAATGCGCTCGGCAAAGCCCGCGCCGCCGTCGCCGCGCAGGCACCGGGAGCGCCGATGGACAAGATCGAATGGCAGTTCAAAGGCGATTCGCCCAGCATCGCCATCTTCACGGGCAAACCGGGTGGAGGCGAGGATCGCAAGTTCGTCTTCAACACCAAAACCGGTGTCATCGACAAGGTGGAAGCCTATGCGGACAAGCCCTTCCTCTTGCGGCTGCACAGCGGTGAGGCATTCGGCGACGGCGGTCTTGTCATGGCCATGTTCTGGGGCCTCGCGCTGCTGCTGCTCAGCGTCTCCGGCCTGTGGATTTACTGGCAGATGCGCCGCCGGAATGCCACGGGCTTGAAGAAAGTCTTCTGGCTCATCCCGTTGTTCATCGTGCCGCAGACGCGGGCGGACTCGCCTTTCTACACGGACGACCCCGAGTTCTCGCCCGGTTGGGAAATCAAAGCGGGCTTCACCAGCGAGCACAACATCGGTGGCAGCAACTTGACCGAAGTGCTCGACTGGAATTACGCCATCGTGCCGAACGTGCGCTTGAACCTCACCACATACGGCAAGGACATCTGGCCCACGAGCGGCGGGCATGAATTTGGTTACGGCGACACCGAATTCAAACTCAAGTGGCGCTTCCAGGACGCCGATCCCAAAACCGCGAAGCCCTCGCTCGGCATCGCGCCGAAGATCTATTTTCCCACCGCTGATGAAGATCGCGGGCTCGGTGATGGCGTTTGGCGCTTTCAGCTTCCGCTCCAGTTTGGCAAGACCATCGGCAAGACCTACCACTTCGCCGAGGCAGGCTACCAGTGGGCGTTTGACAGCGCGGCTACCGACATGGCCTACGGCGGCTACGGCATCCTGCACAACTTCACCGATCACTGGGCCTTCGGCACCGAGCTGTTCGGTTGGTTGCCCGTCGATGACACGCGGAGCTGGCAGCTCTTGACCACGCTTGGCGTCGTCTATACCTTCAACGCGCACTTCGCCATCAAGGCCAGCGTCAGCCACACGCTGCGCGATGTAAGCTACGGCGGGCCGAATCCATCCGGCGTGTTTTATCTCGTCTCCAATTTCTAAACATGACCACTTCCTCGCTTGGCCGGTGGGCCATTCATCACTCGAAGGCGATTGTCTTCGTCACGCTCATCCTCTGCCTCGCGGGTGTGTATTCCGCGTTGAACATGCCGTCGTCGGTGTTCCCGCAGACGAACTTCCCGCGCTGCGTCATCCTCGTGGACAACGGCGTGATGCCTGCGGATGAAATGATGGCGACCATCACGCGGCCCATTGAGGAGGCGATGAAGGACATCCCCGGTGCCACGCGCATCAGTTCATCCACGGGACGCGGTGCGGCGGAGATCAATGTCTTCTTCACCTGGAAGGTGGACATGATACAGAGCGAACTCTACGTGCTCGGTCGTCTCGGCCAGATTCGCAGCACCTTGCCATCCACGGCCAGCAGCACCGTCTGGCGGCTCACGTTCTCCGCGTTTCCCATCATCGGCGTAAGCATGACGAGCCCCACGCGCGACGTCACCGAGCTGTGGGAAACCGCGCGCTACAATTTGAAACCGCGCTTCCTGCGCACGCCCGGCGTGGCTCGCGTGGACATCGTTGGCGGTCGCACCCCGGAGTATCAAATCGTCGTGGATCCTGTGAAGCTCGCCGCCTCTGGCATGAGCATGGCGGATGTGACGACCTCGCTGGAGAAGAACAATCTCTCCGCGCCCGCAGGTCTGCACGAGGAGAACTACACGCTCTACCTCACGCTCCTCGATGGTCGCGTGCGTAACGCGACGGAGATCGAGAACTTCACCGCTGGCGTGGTCAATGGGCGGCCCGTGCTGGTGAAAGACTTCGCCACCGTGCGGCGCGGCCCTGAACCGATCTTCAATGTGGTCACGGCGGAAGGCGTAAACGCCGTGCTGCTCAACGTGCGAATGCAGCCCGATGCCAGCACGCTGAACATCGCGCACGATCTCCAAAGCGAACTCGCGAAGCTGCGCAGAGAACTGCCGCCGGATGTGAAGCTCGCGTTCTTCTACGACCAGTCGCAGCTCGTGCGTGCCTCCGTTGGCAGCGTGTGGGAGGCGATCCTCTTCGGACTCGTGCTGTCCATCGTCATTATTTATTTGTTCCTGAAAAACTGGGGAACCACGCTGGTCGCGGTCGTGGTGATTCCGGTCACGGTCCTGGTCACGTTGGTGGCGATGAGCCTCGCCGGACTCAGCTTTAACCTAATGACTCTTGGCGGTATCGCCGCCGCCATCGGCCTTGTCATTGATGATGCGATCGTCGTGGTCGAAGCCATTTACGCGAAGATCGCGCTCGGTCGAAAACGACTCGATGCCATCGCCGAAGCCGTGGGCGAAATCTTCGCGCCGCTCGTCGCATCGACACTCACCCCGGTGGTGGTGTTCCTGCCGCTCGCGTTTCTCGTCGGCCTCGCGGGCGTGTTCTTCCGCGCACTGGCGATGACGATGGTCGTGTCGTTGCTCACATCACTCGTGCTCGCCATCACGCTCACACCATCGCTCGCCGCATGGCTCATTCGCGACCACGATCATCTGGAGCACGGCCATTCGCCGAAGAACGAGGAAGGCGGCCCCATCTTGCGCCAGCTCATCAGATTGTATGAGTTCGTCGTGCGGCGCGCGTTGCGGTTGCGCTGGCTGGTGCTGCTCGCGTGCTTTGGCTTGATGGCGCTCGGCGGCTTCTTATTTCAGAAGCTCGAAAGCGACTTCCTGCCCCCAATGGACGAAGGCGGCTTCGTCATCGACTACCATGCACCGTGGGGCACCAGCCTCGCGGAAACCAGTCGTCAGCTTTTACAGGCCGAAGAAATCATTCGCAGCGTGCCCGAAGTGGAAAGCTACTCCCGCCGCACTGGAGCCCGTCTCGCGCTCGCCCTTGCTGAGCCGAATACTGGCGATTTCCTCGTGAAATTGAAGAAGGAGCGCAACCGCAGCGCCGATGACATCATCAACGAACTGCGCACCAAGTTCATGATCGCGGTGCCTGGCATCGACTGGGATTTGCATGGCATCCTCGGCGACCTCATCGGCGATCTCACCTGGTCGCCCAAGCCCATCGAAGTGAAGCTCTTCTCCAACGACCTCGCCTTCCTGCAAAAGAAAGCGCCGGAGATTGAAGAAGAACTCAAGAAAGTGCCTGGCGTCGTGGATAGCTTTAATGGCCTAACCTACACCGGCCCGTCGATCACCCTGCGCGTGCGCCAGCCGGATGCACAACGCTTTGGCATCACTGCCGACGACATCGCCACCGCCGTCAACATCGCTAAGCTCGGCAAGACCGCGTCAAGCGTGCTCGAAGGCGACCGCGTCATCGCCATCCGAGTGGTGGGCGATGCCACGCAGTTCAACCGCATCGACACCCTGCGCGAGCTGCCCTTGCGCACACCGACGGGCACACTCGTGAAACTATCGCAAGTGGCTGACATCGGCGAGACACCCGGCCAGCTTGAACTGCGCCGCGAAGACTTGCGGCAGGATGTCGCCATCACCGCCCGCCTTGAAGGCCGCGACCTCGGCAGCGCGATGACCGAGATTCGCGAGAAGCTCAGCGCGGATAAATCCCTGCCGCCCGGCAGCATCGAATTCGGCGGCTTGTTCCAGCAGCAGCAGGAGTCGTTTCAAAATCTCCTCATGGTGCTGATCATGGCCATCCTGCTCGTCTTCACCGTGCTGCTTATCGAGTTCCGACACTACGCCGAACCCATCGCCATCGTCTTCGGCAGCGTGCTCGCCCTGCTCGGCACCATCCTCGCCTTGTGGCTCACTCACACGACGCTGAACATCGTCAGCTTCCTCGGAGCCATCATCGGCGTCGGCATCGTCGCGAAGAACGGCATCCTCATGCTCGACTACGTGGAGCATCTGATGGCCGAAGGGCACAGCCTTGATGAAGCCCTCGTGCAATCCGGCCATCGCCGTCTGCGCCCTGTCTTAATGACCTCACTCGCCGCCGGACTCGGCATGTTGCCGCTGGCCTATGGCATCGGCAGCGGAGCGGACATGCTCAAGCCGCTGGCCATCGGCGTCATCGGCGCGCTGTGCATCAGCGTGGTGCTCTCGCTTGTGGCGACCCCGGTCGTGTATCGGTTGATCAAAGGGAACCGCACAATTTCCCCATCACAGCCAGTGAAAACATGAATCAGCCAACCCCGGTTGCGACCGTTCCGCCACGCCTTCCCGCCACAGTATGGGCGCTGGGCTGGGTGAGTTTCTTCACCGATGTCTCCACCGAGCTGGTCTATCCGTTGCTGCCCGTCTTTCTCACCGCCACGCTCGGGGCCACCATGGCCTTCGTCGGCCTCGTCGAGGGCATCGCGGAATCCACCGCCAGCCTGCTCAAGATTGCCAGCGGCTGGTGGTCGGATCGCCTGGGGAAACGCAAGCCGCTCATGATCGCCGGCTACGGCCTCAGTGCCTTGACGCGGCCCTTCATCGCCCTGGCCATGACCGGTGGGCAGGTGCTCGCGGCCCGATTCATCGCAGTGCGACTGCCGCATGTGCGAAACCGATGACATCCTGACTTTTACCGGATTCAATTTCGGCGACCTGCGCGGCCTTTGGCGCGTAACCTTTCTAACTCAGAAGTAATACCCAACAATCCCAATGAGCACCCTCGCCGCCGCACTTGTGTTTCTGACCGTCACAGGCATCACCGTCTCCTCCGTGCTCGCCTTCTGGTGGGCGGGCAAGAGCGGGCAGTTCAGTGAGTTCGAGCACGGCGCGATGAGCGTTTTCGACGCCGACGAGTTAGAAGCAGGCCAGATCATTCCCGAGAACACCCATGCAAATCCCACCCTCTGAATCCCTGACTGATCAAGACGAAAAACTTCACAGCCGCACGGAGCGTGCATGGATCGACGCGGTGGCGCGTGGGCCGGTGCTGCACTTTTTTATTAGTGCGCTGTTCTGGCTGCTCGCGGGCTCGGCGCTGGCGCTGATCGCCTCCATCAAGCTGCACTCGCCCACGTTTCTGGCGGAGCAAGAGTGGCTGAACTTCGGGCGCGTGCGGCCGGCGCACTTGAACACGATGGTCTATGGCTGGGCCAGCATGGCGGGCATCGGAGTGAGCTTGTGGATGATGTCGCGCCTGTGCCGTGCGCCGTTGCGCGGCGTAGGCTGGCTGCATCTCTCGGCGCTGCTGCTGAATGTGGGCAATGCGGTCGGAACGTATGGCGTGCTCACGGGTGGCAGCACCTCGTTTGAATGGCTGGAGTATCCGAAGGAGGCGGGGCTGTTCCTGGCGGCAGCGTTTGTGCCGTTGATGATCGTCTTTGCCGACATGGCGCGGCGCAGGCAGCCGGGACACATCTATGTT
>Ga0315271_10001836_pt1 | contig 13055 bp, 16 predicted proteins | sample C3_top_MG_FD_204664 | JGI IMG/M metagenome (GOLD analysis project Ga0315271, IMG submission 204664) | Sediment microbial communities from Yellowstone Lake, YNP, Wyoming, USA - C3_top | ecosystem: Environmental > Aquatic > Freshwater > Lake > Sediment | place: USA: Wyoming | collected 2017-08-01 | reverse complement strand
GCGAGTTGTCTGTTGGGGCAGGGTTTAAAAATGCCGCCTAACCCGTCGCTCAACGCGGACGTCCCGCGTGCGGGGGCTGCGCCCCGCGCAGCGAGCCGCCGGTTAGCTCCATTCCGTTAGGCGTCACCCTTCGCACGCCTCCATTTCGCGAAGTTTTGTTCAATGTCTTCCGTTGTTCATTTGGGAAGCGACATGGCCTACGCCGCCGTCAACGGGCTGCACATGTACTACGAGGTCCACGGCGAAGGTCCTCCGCTATTGCTGCTCCATGGAGGGACCGGTTCGATCCCCACCAAATGGATTCCGTTTTTCTCGAGCCAGTTCCGGGTGATCGCAATGGAGCAGATGGGGCACGGGCGTACCGCCGACGTCACGGATCGTCCGTTTCACTTCCACGACATGGCCGAGGACACGGTCGAACTGATGCGCCAGCTCGGGATTGAGAGCGCCGTCATCGTCGGCTATAGCGACGGGGGGATCATCGGTATCGACATAGCTATTCATCACCCAGAGCGGGTGGCAAAGCTCGTCGTCACCGGGGCGAATTCCCGAGTGGATGGCTACACCGCGGAGAACCTGGAGTGGGTGCACACCTTCAAGCCCGCCGACCTGCCCGTATCCGACGCCTACGCGCGCCTTTCTCCAGACGGCGCAGACCACTGGCCCATCGTCCTTGGACGCCTGCAGCGCATGTGGCCCGTGGAACCAAACTTCACGCGTGAGGAGATGCAAAGCATCAAAGCACCGACGCTCATCATCATCGGCGACACCGACATCGTCACGCCAGAGCATGCTGTCGAGATGTTCAGGACAATTCCCGGTGCGCAACTGTGCGTGGTTCCGCATGCCGGCCACGGCGTCATGCCAAAGGAGGTAATCCTGACGTTCCTCAACGAGGAGCCTGCTCATTTGCCGGAACTTGCGCAATGACGCCTAACCCGGCGCTCAACCGGACCCGCCGGGCACGTCTGTTGTGTTTGGCGAGCGTCACCGGCGGCGGGCCGGTTAGCTTGTTTCGTTAGGCGTCACGGCCAGCAGCATCGTCAATTGGGAATCGCGTGAGTGCATTCAATGTCGAGTGAATCAGAAAATCGATATCGCGCGTTCGAACACGGATCCTGGGAGCGTGCCGCTCGACATTATTCAGGTACGTTCGGCACTCTTACCGCGCCGTTTGCACGCCCACTCCTGGATGCAGTTGCCTGCTCCTCCGGCACACAAATCCTGGAAATCGCGAGCGGTACTGGCTACATCTCCAAACTGGCAGTGACCATAGGAGCGATCGCCACTGGCGTTGACTTTAGTGCGGCTATGGTCGCTGAGGCGAAGAAGCGCACTCCGTCAGCGCTTTTCTTGGAAGCCGACGCCGAGTCTCTTCCTTTTGAAGCAGAGTCCTTTGACGCGGTGGCAATTGGATTTGGTGTGCACCACTTTCCGTCTCCGCAGCTTGCCGTGGCTGAAGCCCGTCGCGTGCTTCGAGTCGGCGGAAAGCTCGCCTTTTCTGTCTGGTCAACCTTTGACAACAAGTTCCAACAAGTGCTGATCGACGGAATTGCGCAAAGCGGGCTGCGTGGATCGGCGCTGCCCACGCCACCTAACGGCGATATCAACTCGTTGGGGAAGTGCATCCGCCTCCTCTCACAGGCAGGATTCAGCGCCGAGACTTTGTCGGCTCAAAAACTGGAAGTCCGCGTCGCAATCCCGTCCGCCGGACGTCTCCTCGAAATCACCGCCAAAGGTACGGCCCGCGGGGCTGCAATGATTCGTGCACAACCCGAGAACGTGTTGCCCGCAGTTATTGCCAGTGTTGAGAAAGCAATGGAGCCATTCCGATGCTCAAATGGTCAGGGGTACGAAGTGCCAGCGGTTGCGATCCTTGCAATTGCAACCCGCCGCTAGTGGAGCGCTCGGGTAGCGTGACGCCCAACCCTGCGCTCAACCGGACGGGCCGACATGCGGCTTCAACTTAGTGAACATCGGCGCGGCCCGCCGGTTAGCTTGTTTCGTTGGGCGTCAAGACGGTGCAGCGTACACTTTCGACCCACAGCAGCTACCCGGATGCAGGCCAACTGCCAAACGGGATTGATCGGGCTCTGCGCCTGCTGATCCCGTTGCCTGTACTGATTCGCAACGACCAGGGGAAGTCGGATGGACAGGCGCGACACGGTACTTGCACTACTCGCGCTCGGGGCGGCGCCGCTCGCCGCCGAGGCCCAGCAGGCGGCCAAGGTCGCTCGAATAGGCTACCTATCGCCCAATCTGGCCGCTAGCCCCCACCTGCGCGACGCCTTCCTCCAAGGACTGCGTGACCTCGGTTACGTCGAGGGCCGCAACGTCGTGATTGAATACGGAGATGCCGGGGGGAAGCTCGAGCAGCTCCCCACTCTTGCGGCCGAACTGGTTGCGCTCAAGGTTGATGTCATCCTGGCCGAAGGAGGCACACTTGGACCCCGTGTGGCCATGCGAGCGACTACGACTATCCCCATTGTCTTCGCTGCTGGCGATCCGGTTGGGAGCGGGCTCGTCACCAGCCTCGCGCGGCCGGGCGGCAATGTCACGGGGTTGTCCACCTTCGGCGCGGAGCTAGTCGGCAAGCGTTTGGAACTGCTCAAGCAGGCCGTTCCGGGGATCGATCGGGTCGCTGTCCTCCGGCAGCCAAGTGCCCTCGGCGAACGCACAGCAAACGACATGCTGAAGGCAGCAGATGTCGCGGCGCGGGCGCTGGGGGTGCAGCCGCAATTCATTGAGGCGCGAGGTCCGGACGAATTCGCCAGGGCCTTCTCGGACATGATCAGCGCGCGCGCGGGTGCTCTGACTGTGCTGCCAAGCGCCATGTTCCTCAGAGAGCATAGGCGCCTCGCGGACCTGGCGGCCAAGAACCGGCTGCCGGCGGTGTACCCACAGAGGGAGTTTGTCGATGCGGGGGGCCTTATGTCCTATGGAGCGAACCAGTCTGATTTGTTTCGGCGCGCCGCGACCTACGTGGACAAGATTCTCAAGGGCGCCAAGCCCGGCGACCTGCCCGTCGAGCAGCCGACCAAGTTCGAGCTGGTGATCAACCTGAAAACCGCGAAGGCACTGGGCCTCACAATCCCCCAGTCGGTGCTGACGCACGTAGACGAGGTGATTCAGTGAAATGCCGTGTGGATCGACGCCCAACCCGGCGGTCAACCGGACGCGCCGATTCATGGCTTCTACTTGGCGAGCGTCGGCGCGGCGCGCCGGTTAGCTCATTCGTTAGGCCGCAATCCCATCGTCGTAACTGCCAGGTCAAAGGAGATTGGCATGATCAACCAGGTCTTCCTTAGCCTTCCGGTCGCTGATCTCCAGAGGTCTGTCGCCTTCTTCAAGTCGCTCGGATTTACTCACAACCCACAGTTCAGCGATGACACGGCTGCGTGCATCATCATCAGTGATGCAATTTCTGTCATGTTATCTAGCCACGCCACGTTCCGTGAGTTCACGCCCAAAGCTGTCTGCGATACAAGTCAGGCCGTCGAAGTCTTGATTTCCCTCAGTTGTGAGAGCCGCGAACAGGTAGATGAATTGGTCGCCAAGGCCCTTGCTGCCGGTGGTTCAACCTATGATAAGCCAGAGGATTTCGGATTTATGTACACACACAGCTTCGTCGACCCAGATGGCCATGGGTGGGGGGTGCTCCACATGGTTTCCCAGCCTGAAGCTTAGTAGTTTCCCCTAATCAAGCATGATTACCCTGCGGCCTAACCCGTCGCTCAACGCGGACGTCCCGCGTGCGGGGGCTGCGCGCCCCGCAGCGGGCCGCCGGTAAGCTTCAATTCGTTAGGCCGCGTTAGCCATGCGTGCGCTTGACATATCATATGTGGCATATGCATAATATGGTATGTGGCAAATTCTTGAGCATCGTCGAGTCGATAAGCAATGCGCCACGGTGCCCCAAGAGATTTTGAAGCGCTACGAGAAATGGAAGGACATCGCAGGCATTTCGGGCCCGTTGGGACTACGCCAGATCACCGGGTTCCACGACGAAGCGCTCTCTGGCGCATGGAAGGGGCATCGATCTTCCCGGCTAGGCGAGCAGTATCGGGTGATTTACCGAGTCCTTGCAAACGAATCAATATTTCAAGTCATGTCCATCACGGCGCATGACTATCGGAGGCCCTAAATGAAGGAGTTCCGCCCTGCGAAGAAACGTGCTGAAGTGTCGGTCGGCGAATCGGTACGCATTTTGCGCGAGCTGCAAGGCTTGAGCCAAAATCAGCTCGCCGAGTTGAGTGGCGTTCCCCAAGCGACGCTATCCGCCATCGAAAACGATCGTGTTCGACTTGGCGTTGAGCGCGCAAAGGTACTGGCACGGGCGCTCCGGTGTCATCCGGCGGTGCTGGTATTCCCGGGTTGGGAAGTGCCCGTTGCAAGCGCGGCCTGACCCGGCGTTCGAGTGGACGCGCCGGTTCAGCCTTTCTACTTGGCGAGCGGCGGTGGGGCGTGCCGCTCAACTTGATCGTTAGGGCTCATCGCGCACAATTTGGAGGCATTCCCGGTCATCACCGATATCGCCCCATCATCACAAAACAAACTTCTTGGGAGGGATCATGGTACCCAAATGCACGTTCGGATTTGCCATTGGGTCTGCACTCGCATTTGTCGCTATGTTTTCGCCGCCCGCAGCTTTGGCTCAGAGCGCGAGCGATGTCGTGGGAACGTGGTCGCTCGTCTCTTCGGTTACGGAAAAGGACGGCACGAGAACTGATCAATTCGGCGCCGGCGCCAAAGGCATGCTGACGTTGGATGCTGACGGTCATTTCATGCTTACAATTATCGGCCCGGACCTCCCCAAATTCGCCTCGAACAATCGCGCCGGGGGCACACCGGACGAAAACGGGGCGGTAGTGTCAAAGAGCATTGCCATGATCGGTACCTATTCGGTCAATCCGGTCGACAAGACACTCATATTCAAAGTAGACAGCGCTACGTTTCCCAATTGGAATGGAACCGAGCAGAAGCGCTTGCTCTCCTCCGGCAACAGAGATGAGCTCAAATACATCACTCCGATGGCGTCCAGCGGAGGAGTCGGCACAGTGACCTGGAAACGCGCAAAGTAAATGTGCGCCCCTGTCATACCCGATAGGCTGGTTAATCGTCTTCGACTGAGCCCTAACCCGTCGCTCAACGCGGACGTCCCGCATGCGGGGCTTCGCCCGCGCAGCGGGCCGCCGGTTAGCTAGCATTCGTTGGGCCCCAAGTACTACCGACTTGGGTCCATGTTGCATTGTAACTACATTGTAGTTACAATTGTCCGGTGAGCAGACTTCGCTTCGAGTGGGACGAGCGCAAGGCCGGAGCCAATGCGAAGAAACATGGCATCACTTTTGATGAAGCGCGTACGGTCTTCCTCGATGAGCGTGCTCGTTTGATTGATGATCCGGACCATTCGGAGGACGAAGAGCGCTTCATTTTGCTAGGCTTGAGCAGCTTACTTCGGACGCTCCTTGTCTGTCATTGCTATCGTAGCGCGGGCAACGTCATTCGTATCATTTCTGCCCGAAAAGCGACGGCCCATGAATTGAAGGCTTACCGGTAAAGGTGTTCCATGCGCAAAGAATATGACTTTGGGAAGTCTCGAAAGAATCCCTATGCATCACAGTTGAAGAAGCAAATCACCATTCGCCTTGATGAAGACGCAATCACCTATTTCAAGTCCGTGTCTGAAGAAGTTGGCATTCCATATCAAAGCCTCATCAATCTATATCTTCGTGATTGTGCTGCCTCTCACCGCAAACTTAGCCTGGATTGGAAGTAGTGGGCATAGTTTGCGCATTGTGGCCGAACCCGTCGCTCAACGCGGAGGTCCCACATGCGGGGCTTCGCCCGCGCAGGGAGCCGCCGGTTAGCTAGTATTCGTTAGGCTTCTACAGAATCCCGCTTTCGGCAACCCGTGACATCCGATCCGCTTCGATGAGTCCAAACTCGCAAAAGCGCAGCTTGTTCTTTCCTTTCGCGTCGATTGGCTTTCTGGCCGTCGCACTCGTCGGCTTTTCGACGACGTTCTTTCTGCCGGTCTTTCGCGGCACCTTCCACGCGCCAATCATCATTTACGTACACGGAGCGCTGCTTTTCACCTGGTTGCTGCTGTTCATCGCCCAAGCTCAGCTCATACGGACCCGACGGATTCCGCTGCACCGCCAGTGCGGTTGGCTTGGGGCAGCGCTCGCCGTCGCCATCGTGGGCTCTGGCATCGCAGTAGGCTTTCATGCGACGACCAGAGACCTAGCTGCGGGAGGCGGTGACGAGGCGCGCGGACAATTCATCAACATCATTCTCGAAATGCTGCTCTTTGGCGCCCTTGTCGCGGCGGCCGTAGCACTCCGGCGTGATCGCGAGAGCCACAAACGGCTGCTTTTGCTCGCCACCATTTCAATACTTGGCCCTGCGTGGTTTCGGTTTCGCCACTTCCTTCCCGGCCTGCCGAATCCGCTAATAACGCTTTCACTGGTTGCGGATTCCCTCCTCCTAATTGCGATCGCTTACGATCTGCTTGTATACCGAAGGGTGCACCCGGTCTATCTTTGGGTTGGCGGCGCCATGATCGCGATTCACATGGCAGAGCTCTTCGCCAGCGAAAGCGCATTGTGGCAACTTGTTTCGAAGGCGCTCCTCGGTGTGCCGGGGTAAGTCGATGCACGCGGCCACGCCAGTTTGCTCACGCGAGCGAACGTGGCCTAACCCGGCGCGCAACCGGACGGGCCGGCACGCGGCTCGTCGTTGGTGGGAATCGGCGCGGCCCGCCGGTTAGCTAGTCCGTTAGGCGGCACATCACCGGCCCAAACAGATGCGCGTAGTCATCCTTTGTGGTCTCCCTGGTGTCGGCAAGCTCACTGTTGCCAATGGCTTGGCGCGCCTGGGGGACTATCGAGTGTTTCACAATCATCTTGTCTTCGACGCCGTCGAGGCACTGTTTCCTTTTGGCTCGGCCACGTTTGTCGAATTGCGTGAACGCCTGTGGCTTGAATTGCTCTCACGCGCCGTCCGTGAGCGCGTCGGAAACATAATCTTTACAATTGCTGGTGACCGGGCGCTGCGTTCCGATTTTCTGATTACGCTCGCGTCAGCGCTATCGCCTTTGGATGTCGAAGTTTGTTGGATCGAACTTGTTTGCGGCATCGAAGAACTTGAGGAACGGATTGCTTCAGCCGACCGCTCGCGGTTTGGAAAGGTAACTTCAGTTGAGAGCTTTCGCCAACTGAATGCGGCTGGTGCATTTCCGCGAGTTATCCTGCCGCCCGGGGCAATAACGGTAGATACATCTGGTTTATCCTCGGAGGAATCAGTTGCCGCCGTCAACGCGCAAGTCAATCAGGCGAAACGTGCCGCCTAACCCGTCGCTCAACACGGACGTCCCGCGTGCGAGGGCTGCGAGCGCTGCAGCGGGCCGCCCGTTAGCTCCAATCCGTCAGGCGTACTTACGCTCTCCCAGAAATGGTCTATTCTGGTGTCCCATTGGATTGAATCGTGCCTTGAACACGGGGAACCCTACGGGAGGCGTACATGACAACATGGCTACGAAAACTATGGGTGATAGCAGCGATTTCGCTTTTCGGGGCAATTGCGGCGCACGCCAATCCGTTCACCGTAACATTTACCGCTACGGATTTCGTTCCGCTATTTCCTTCCAGTCCGGTGCCAGACGACCCGGTGAGCGGCACCATGATTTACGACGCGGCCTCGATAAACTCGCCCATCGATTCCCTTACCGCCATTTCCCTGACAATCAGCGGTCACACCTATACCCTTGCCGAAGTCGGTTTCCTCGATTTGGGCCTTGGCTTTGAAGAAATCGGGGGATTAATCGACGGCGTAAACGGTTCTGGCAGCAATGAGAATGACTTCCTGATCATCTGGGATACGTCGAGCTTGGTTCCGTTGCTATTTCTATATGCCACGTTGGACTCCACAGGAATCTATGACACGTCCAACTTTACGCAATTTAGCATTACGGCTGTGCCAGAACCGAACACGCTTGCCCTCGTAGCGCTTGGTTTCCTTGGCCTACTCGCCGCGCGTCAGTTCAAATCGTAAACGTTGCTCGCGTTGACCCGACGTGATCCCCGGTTTTAGTAGCAGTTTGATTTAGAGTCCGGGGTTGAAAATCACACTGTTTCTGTCGTCGAGCGAGCCGCCAAGCGTGCCGCATAGATTGCCGGCGGCAGTCCGCCCAAATCCTTCTTCGGTCGGTACTCGTTGTAGTCACGTCGCCACGCTTCAATCAACGTGCGGGCGTGGGTCAGGCTGGTGAACCAGTGCTCGTTCAGGCATTCGTCGCGCAGGCGCCCGTTGAATGATTCGACGTAGGCGTTTTGGTTTGGCTTGCCCGGTTCGATGAAGCGCAGTGCGACATCGTTCTCGTGCGCCCAGATCATCATCGCCTTGCCGCAGAACTCACTCCCGTTGTCTGAGCGAATCACCTTCGGCAATCCGCGCTCATGCTTCAAGCGATCCAGAATGCGCGCGACATAGGCTCCCGACATCGACCGATCCGGATGCACCGCCACCGCTTCGTGCGTGCAATCATCGACCACGGTCAAGCATTTCAGGCTGCGGCCATCGGCCAGGCGATCAAACACGAAATCGACCGACCACACTTCGTTTTGCCGGCTCGGCCGCAGCAACGGCTGGCGATCCGCCAGTGCCACTTTCTTGCGCTTGCGCCGCCGCACCATCAACTGCTCTTCCCGGTACAACCGCCGCACCCGCTTCAGGTTGACCGCTAAGCCTTCCTGCCGCAGGCGCAGATGAATCATCCGGTAGCCGTGCCGGCGGTGGCGGTGCGCCATGTCCACAATCCGCTGGCGCAGCACCTGGTTGCGATCCTCCCGCCGCCGGTACCGCAGCAGGCTCGCGCTCATGCCGGCCATGCGCAGGGCGTGACGCTCGGACAGCCCCCGCGCTTGGCCAAACCGTACCAGCTCGCGCCGTGCCGATACGGTTACCATTTTTTTCTTAGCGCCTCGCGAGCGATCTCGTTCTCGAGCACCGATTCGGCCAGCAGCTTCTTCAGCCGGGCGTTCTCGGTCTCAAGCTCTTTCAGCCGCTTGGCGTCGGACACCGACATCCCGCCAAACTTGGACTTCCACAGGTAGTAACTGGCCTCGGAAAACCCGTGCTTCCGGCAAAGGTCCTTCACCCCAATCCCGCTCTCCCCATCCCGCAGAAAGCCAATGATCTGCTCTTCCGTATAGCGCTTCTTCATGAATCCGATCCCTTCCTGGCAAAATCGGACTCCAGATCATAACGCTACCAATTCCGGGGATCACGTCGCACTAATTCGAACCGATCGCTCCCGGGATTTGAAATCTTGGGTACGCCTCGAGATTCACCCAATCTACGGCGTGCCCCATCAATGGCTGCCGCCGCCATTGGCAGACCGTCAGAATCGGCGTCCAGTCTCTCCAGAATTGAACACCTGTCTCGGGTCTTCGCTGAGGAAAAGCGCGGACGTTACGATGCGGCCCTGCAAATCCGGGCATTTGGATCGCGGGGGCCGTAGCGCGCTTTACGACTACCTACCTGGCTTCGGTCCAAACGGGGACTTCGCAGTTCTGCGGCGGTCCCGCTTTATGCGGCGCTCTCCCCCAGCCGAGGACTTCGGCTGGTAGGCGACAGGGCTGCGCCGATCGCTGTGTCTGCGGTCCTCATGATGCACATAGCGGCAAGAACACTTGGCAGCGTCACATCCCTGAACCGGAATTTCGGGTGCCTTGCCAGACAGGAACCGCATTTCCTCAAACCGCTTGACGGCGTCGCAAGCATCGCTTCGGTAACGCAGCTCGACGCAGTGAAAGTCGGCGGGGAGGGCGCGCTTGGCAACGCGCACCGGGGATGCACGCGAGGGTTGCCGCGTCCCCCGGGAGCGCCACCAAAACGCGAGCGCAATCAGCGCCACAATGACCGTCAGGACCAGCGGAATCAACGCTTAACCTCGTCAAGGTGGCCGGGGCAGGGCGCGGGTGACACTGCGTACGTGACCTCGCATGCCACAGGCCGGCAGATTTGCACCGGCGCGGTTCCGCGGATGTGCTGCTCGATCGGCCTTTCGAACGATTCAATATGTTCCAGTAGTTGAAATATCGTGGTCACGAACGCAACAAAGCAATCTTGAGGCCAGCCGCGATCGCCAGACTGTCGGTAGCGTACAGACCTCTCGTCAAGAGCCTGTTTGCAACGCATTGATGCCGCACCGATTCTTGCTTAGAGGTGCCTTAAATGCTGTTCACGCAGAGGATTTGCTGGTCCCTCGAAGCAGATTTCGAATGCGCTTGGAGGCGGTTGGCATGACTTGTGCACATGCCTTTTTGGGTTTCGACGGTCGTTATGGAGATTGAGCTTGGGCTTGCCCGGAATACTGTTGCCAGCTGGAGCGGCCGCCCCCGATCGCTCGATCAGGAGCGTGGCGGGCCAGCGACCGTTGATTTCCATAGCGCCGGACGACCCGATAGAGGCGCAAAAGATCCTGTGTCTAGCGACCACGCTGCTCGTTCAGGCGAGACCGCCCGAACTGGCCCAGCTCGACGAACTGTTTGCGCTGGAGCGGCAGGGACAGTCGCTGAGCAAACAGTTGCTCACCCGTTACATCGAAGGCGATGGCAGGCTGCGCGCATTCGACTGGAGGGCCTGGCAAGCCGCGATACGCCTTTGTCAGGCGTTCCACCAGGCCCACGAACATTTCCTGCGCTGCATTCGAACCGCGAACGACGACACCTGGACAAAACGTGAGCCTTCGGTCCTGGTTCAACTGTTCCATCATAGAAAGGTCGAGTTTCTGCTGCGGTTCCTCCGCTACAAGAAGCGCAACTCGGGACATTGGAGAGAGCTGCATGCGATGTACCTGCTTGCACACGACGCTGACTTGTCGAAGCGCCCGGATGCGTACGGCGAGTCGGATACGGAAAATCGGATTGCCGGACAACTGAAGCAGCAATATCTGCAGATACTATTGCTGGAGGCCATGAACAGCGGTCAGTTTTCGCCTCGCGAAGCGTGGTGGGCACATCGCTGGTTTGCACGCTGGTGCAATGGGCCGGGCCTGCAGTTGACGAGGATCGATGCTGGCCACCACGACTCGCTGAGTGGATTCGTGGTCGATCTGGGCGGTTCGGAAGGGCTCAAACGGACACCGGTCACCGCGGAGAAAATTCTCTATCTCGATTCGTCACCTTTGTGCGCGATGATCGACCAGGAAATTGCATCGTTGCGTGAAGGTGCTGCGCCTCTGCAGGGCGTGACCACGGCGGTTCGCGTCGGGCAGCTGGCGTTGCTCAACAAACTTGCAGTCGTCTTTGCCCCGATCGCCCCCGACATCGAGCGCCGCGGGGAGCGCAAGTCGATCGATTTGACCGTTCAGGCCATCGCAGGCTTTCCCTACATCGTGGACGAGTTGCGGAAGGAAAGGCAAAGACAGACCGGCGGTTCGCCGCAATTTGCGGCGCCGGGAGGCGAAATCACCCTTTCACCTTTCGGCCAAACCCAATCACGGACCATTGCCGGAAGCAACGACGCCGGTCCGGCATCGCTGTCGATGACGGCCCTGTTCGCCGCGATTCCCCAAACCTGGCAGGTGAAGGATCGAAGTGACTCGGGGTGTCGCATGCGTGGCCAGGTTGACAACATGAACCGTGTCATACCCGGTTCTTTGATAGCCACTCGCGACAGCGCGACGGCGCCATGGACTGTATCTGTGGTTCGACGCTTCAGGCGTCTCATGGTTGACCATGTCGAAATCGGCGTGGAGTACCTCGGCCGGAAACCTCGCTACGTCAAACTGGTAGCCGACAGCGATCGCAATTTGGCCACTGAAGTGGTACCGGAGACGCCGTCGAGATGTTTCGCAGCGCTATTCCTGCCACCGAGCGAACAGCTCCCGCGAATGCCCATCAAGACGCTTTTGCTGCCGGTACGCGAATTCAGGGCCGGCAAGGTGGTGACCCTGCTTTCATCCAACGCAACCTACAGGATGCGACTGAACGAGCCGCTTCAGCAGCAATTTGAGTTCGTTCTTACGTCCTTTTCGGTCATCGAGAAATCGGGTCCGCAAAATTCGACGATTCGCTGAGTTAGTCAAACTGCGGGTTGAACCGGTGCCGCTATGGGACCGCGCCGTGAGCTCGTCGATCCTGGCTCTAACTTGGGTGCCCAAGATGGGGCGCGCGGTTGGTTGGAATGCACGCTGGACGAGACACGAAAGGGAGTGGAAATACCCAGTCTACTAACTTGCCCTAACCGGACCATGAAGGGCCTTATCTGGGTATGAGTCGGCAAGAATATGCCGACTGCGAAACGCCGAAACCCGCATACAGACTGGGTTTGCACCAGTTTTCGCTGCGGCATGTCATTCCGCAGGCCCTAGGGTATCGAACCCAGGTCGGGGAGCCAACGTTTAAATGGAAGGCCGCGTCAGAAATGACGCGGCCTTCAGTATTTCTCGCACCGCAATGCTAGTCGATGGCCACCTGCCCGGAATCGGCCAATGCCCAAGGGGCGAATTCGCTGTCCGGTATCGATTCCAGATACTCGACCTTTTCGATGAATGAATAGCCGGTCTTCGCTCCCGCGGCGAACTGCTCTTCGCGGGCGGCGCGAACGCGACCACCTTCCTTGCGGAAATCGGAGAACACGGTGGAGAACTCCACTGCCGTCCCGCCCATCACATAGATGCTCCGCGTGCGCAGGACGTACCCCGTTTGCGGATCGACGTCGACCAGCATTCTCAGCGCTTCCTCCAGCGGAACTTCGATGACCCGTACGGTCCTGCCATCCGGGGCAGTTGCCGTGCCGCGGTCGACCGCCTCGGATTGCCTCGACAGCAGGCTCCACGGCAAGGCGATGCGCGCCGCCTGCAGCGCGATGGCGCCGCGCGACATGGGGTTCGCCGGCACCCGCTTGTTCCATGCCTTGGCGCCGATCATCGTCCGGTCTTCGCTGGCGACCGCGTAAGCGATCTCGATGTGGAACTTGTCGGGAAACTTGTACAGGCGCAGGAGCGACCCTTCACCCTCCAGCACAGAAAACGTCGTCCCCGTTTC
>Ga0315271_10001835_pt1 | contig 13056 bp, 9 predicted proteins | sample C3_top_MG_FD_204664 | JGI IMG/M metagenome (GOLD analysis project Ga0315271, IMG submission 204664) | Sediment microbial communities from Yellowstone Lake, YNP, Wyoming, USA - C3_top | ecosystem: Environmental > Aquatic > Freshwater > Lake > Sediment | place: USA: Wyoming | collected 2017-08-01 | reverse complement strand
CGTGTGGTTACTGCGGCGCCATCAGCCGGGCTACATGCGTTTGCCGCACGCCGAACTGGCCGGTGTGATCGAACAGTGGCCGGTCGACGGCCCGCACAGTTGGGAGCAGCGCAAGTGGGCACGGATTGTTCGTAAGCAGATGTTGCGGCCGGCGAATGGCGCCACCGGGCTGCGCCCGAGTTGACCTGGGCACGGACAAACAAAAAACCCGGCCGAGGCCGGGTTTTTCATGGCGCAGCCGAAGCCGCGAACTGACAACTTACTTGGGCGCAGAAGCCGACTTCGCGGCAGCCGACGCCGGCTTGGCGGCCGGCTTGGCGGCCGGCTTTTGAGCAGGCTTTTGCGCCGGCTTGGTGGCGGGCTTGGCGGCCGAAGCCGGTGCCGCCGGGGTCGCCGCAGCGGCCGGTGCCGCAGGCTTTGCAGCGGGCGCCGACGCGGTCTGGGCTTGTGCGGCGGCAACGAAGGCCATGGCGGCCAGGACGGTCAGGAGCTTGTTCATATGCTTGTATAGATGGATGGCAGAGCAAGGCGCTCACGGCCGACAACGGCTCCTCGGGTCGATTGGTTGACAGCCCGGACCGGCCAGAGCCTGTTCACAAAGTAGACGGCAGTGCGAACACGCCCTATTCGAAGCGCCCTTCTCGCAGCCACTTGGTGGCGACCCACTTCTCGCCGGCGATGACCGGTGAGCCACCGTGCAGGGTGCGGGTGATCGGATGCGGCCGGTCGTAGCTGAAGAAGACGGCATTGCCCCTGATCGGTGCCACTTCGAGCGACACGTCGGGGAACGACGTACCGCCACCCTTTTCGGGCGTGCTGAGGTACATCACCAGCGAACCGACACGCTGGCCACCACGCTGGAGGATCGCCGCCGTGCCCGCCTTGGACGGGTCGAAGTAGTCGTGGTGCGGTCGGTACTCGGCGCCCGGCAGGTAGTGCAGGACCTGCAGGCCCTCACCGTTTTCCAGCGGCCACTGCAGCAGCCTGGCGATGCGCGCCTCGATGCGCGCGCACAGCGGGTTCTCGCCGCGCGCGAAGAACATGCCCGAGCTGGTCCGCAGCGGATTGACTTCGCTGCCGCCGGTCTCGGTTTGCACGGTTTCCGAACGCACCAGGCGCGGCCGTGCCAGCGCCACCATGCCGTCGCATTCATCGTCAGACAACAGGCTGCCGAAAACCACCACCCGCGGCTGCAGCATGCTCATCAACACCTGCACGCGGCGGTCGCCGGCGTCGAGCCACAACGGCGCATCGGCGAGGTCGGGCCCCGGGACCGGGACCGGCGGCGGCAGCCCAGCGGCCCTGGCATGCTCGGCCAGGAAGCCGCCGAGCGTGTCTTCCAACGCCTGGACGGCCACGTCCTCGGCCCAGCCGCTGGCGCGCATGGAATCGAGCACGGTCTCGGGCTTGTGACCCGCCTGCGCCTGGGCAACGATCCATTGCCGCAGATCGGGGGTGACTTGCTGGCTGGCCATCGCGCCATTTTGGCAGCCGCCTGACGTGCCACCGGGCCCTTGATGTAACGCCGTCCGACCCCAGTTACCGGCCTCCGCATCCTGGTCTCGTCGCCTATGAATCGATACTCGATACGACAGCGTTGGTCGCGTGCCTGGACCGCCCTCGGCGTGGCAATCGCCTTGGCGGGCGCCGCGCTGTTGACGATGCATGGCGCGGTGCTGGGCCGTACCGAGGCCGGGCCGCGCAGCGTCGCGCCGCGCGGTGCGCTGGCTCCCGACGAGCAGGCCAACATCGAACTTTTTCGCAAGGCCTCGCCGTCGGTCGTGCACATCACCACGTTGGAGACACAGCGCGACCTGTTCTCGATGAACGTGGAGCAGGTGCCGCTCGGCACCGGCACCGGCTTCGTCTGGGACGAGCGCGGCCACATCGTCACCAACTTCCACGTCATCCAGGGCGGCAGTGCCGCGCGCGTCACGTTGGCAGACCAGAGCAGCTACCCGGCCAAGCTCGTCGGCGCCTTCCCCGACCGCGACCTGGCGGTGCTGAAAATCGACGTGCCCGCCGCCAGGCTGCCGCCGATCGCGCTGGGCAGCAGCCGCGATCTGCTGGTCGGCCAGCGCGTGTACGCCATCGGCAACCCGTTCGGCTTGGACCAGACGCTGACGACGGGCCTGGTCAGCGCGCTCAACCGCGAGATCGAATCGTTCAACCAGCGCACCATCCGCGGCGTGATCCAGACCGACGCTGCGATCAACCCCGGCAACTCCGGTGGTCCGCTGCTCGACTCGGCCGGGCGCCTGATCGGCGTCAACACGCAGATCGCCAGCCCGAGCGGCGCGAGTGCCGGCATCGGCTTCGCGATCCCGGTCGACGAGGTCAATCGCATCGTGCCGCGGCTGATCCGCGACGGCCGTTATGTGCGTCCCGCGCTGGGCGTGACGGCCGGGTCGGCGGCCCTGCAGCGGGCATTGAACCTGCCCAAGGGGGTGGCACTGCTGCAGGTCGGTAGCGACGGGCCCGCGGCGCGGGCCGGCCTGCAGGCGTTTCGCCGCGGCGCCAACGGCGATGTCGTGGGCGGCGACGTGATCACCGCGATCAACGACGAACCGGTCGCCGACCTGGATCAGATGCTGGCGCAACTCGAGCGCCGCCAGCCTGGCGACAGCGTCACGCTCAGCCTCTGGCGCAATGGGCAGACCCGCAAACAGCGCGTGGTGCTGGCCAGCGGCGACTAGGGCCTGTTCACTCCATAGACGGCAATGCGAACGGGCCGCAGCGCCGTCGGTCGGTCACACCACCCTCGCGGCGCTCAGCCGAGCCAGCGCCGCGCGTTGTGGAACATGCGCATCCAGGGGCTGAGCGCGCCGATGTCGCCGCCGCTCCAGCTCATCTGCACGTTGCGAAAGACGCGCTCGGGGTGCGGCATCAGTGCCGTGAAGCGGCCGTCGGCGGTGGTGACCGCCGTCAGGCCGTCCGGACTGCCATTGGGGTTGGCAGGGTAGGCCTCGGCGGCGCGGCCGTCGTTGGCGACGAAACGCATCGCGCGTTGGACGGACTTCGCGTCGCCGCGTTGCGAGAAATCGGCATAACCCTCGCCGTGCGCGACGGCGATCGGCATGCGGCTACCCGCCATGCCCTCGAAGAACAGCGACGGTGACTCGAGCACCTCGACCATCGACAGGCGGGCCTCGAACTGCTCGCTCCTGTTGCGCGTGAACTGCGGCCAGGCAGCGGCGCCCGGGATGATCGGCGACAGTGCCGCCATCATCTGGCAGCCGTTGCAGACGCCCAGCGCGAAGCTGTCCTTGCGTGCGAAGAAGGTGGCGAATTGTTCGGCCAACGCCGGGTTGAACAGGATCGAGCGGGCCCAGCCCTCGCCGGCACCCAAGGTGTCACCGTAGGAGAAGCCGCCGCAGGCGACGAAGCCGATGAATTGGTCGAGCCGTGCGCCGCCTGTCTGCAGATCGCTCATGTGCACGTCGAAGGTGTCGAAGCCGGCCTGCGCCAGCGCGTAGCTCATCTCGACCTGCGAGTTGACGCCTTGCTCGCGCAGGATCGCCAGCCGGGGGCGCGTGGTGTGTACCACTGGCGCCGTGGCCGGGTCGAATGTCAGGTGCAAGTGCAGGCCGGGGTCATCGGTGCGGCCCGCGGCCGCGTGTTCGGCATCGGCGCAGGCGGGATTGTCGCGCTGGCGCGCGATGCGCCAACTGACCTCGTCCCACTGCCCATGCAACTCGGCCAGCGGCGCGGCAAACACCGTCTTGGCATCACGCCAGACCTCGACCACGCCACGATCGTTGGTCTTGCCGATCGCATGCGCGTGCCTGGCCAGGCCGAACGCACGCAACACCGCCATCACCGCGTCGCGCTCGGCGCTGCGCACCTGGATCAGCGCGCCGAGTTCCTCGTTGAACAGTGCCGCCAGGGTGCTTTCGGCGCGTCGCCCGCTGACCTGTTGCGCCCAGTTCTTTGCGTCGCCAACCTCGGCACGGCTGTCGCTAACGCCGTCGCCTTCGGTAACCAGCATGTCGACGTTCAGGCTCACGCCGCGGTGGCCGGCGAACGCCATTTCGCATGCCGCGGCCCACAGCCCACCGTCGCTGCGGTCGTGATAGGCCAGCAGCTTGCCCTCACGGCGCAATTGGTTGATGGCGGCCACCAGCGACTTCAGCGACTGCGGGTCGTCGAGGTCGGGCACGCCGTCCGCTTCACTGCAGCCGAACTGGCCCAGCACTTGCGCCAGCATCGACCCGGCCAAGCGCATGCGGCCGGCACCGAGGTCGATCAGGATCAGCGTGGTGTCGCCGGTCTGCAGCTGGGGCGTCAAGCTGCCGCGAACGTCAGCCAGCGCGACGAAGGCGGTGGCGATCAACGACACCGGCGCGCTGACCTGGTTGGTGCCCTCGGCATCGCTCCAGCGTGTGCGCATCGACAGCGAATCCTTGCCCACCGGCACACCGATGCCCAGCGCCGGGCACAGCTCCATGCCGACCGCACGCACGGTGTCGTACAGGGCCGCGTCTTCGCCGGGTTCGCCGCAGGCGGCCATCCAGTTGCAGCTCAGTTTCACGTGCGCCAGTTCGATCGGCGCCGCGAGCAGGTTGGTGATCGCCTCGGCCACCGCCATGCGACCCGAGGCCGGGGCGTCGAGGGCGGCCAGCGGCGTGCGCTCGCCGACGGCGAAGGCCTCGCCGGCGAAACCTCGGTAGTCGGCCAGCGTGACCGCGCAGTCCGCCACCGGTACCTGCCACGGCCCGACCATCGGATCGCGGTGCGACAGGCCGCCGACCGTGCGATCGCCGATCGTGATCAGGAAGCGCTTGCTGGCCACCGTCGGGTGGCGCAGGACATCGCGCGCGACCCGAACCAGTTCGACGCCCGTGAGCTGCAGCGGCACCTCGCGGCGCGCAACGCGCTGGACATCACGGACCATCTTCGGTGGCTTGCCCAGCAGCACGTCGAGCGGCATGTCGATGGCGCGCTCGCCGCCGGTGCCGTCCTCGAGCACCAATTGCGCCGCGGCGCTGGCCACGCCGACTACGGCGAACGGGCAGCGCTCACGCCGGCAAAGGCGCTCGAACAGCGGCAACAGCTCGGGGTCGAGCGCAATCACGTAGCGCTCCTGGCTCTCGTTGCACCAGATCTCTTTGGCCGCCAGGCCGCTCTCTTCGAGCGGCACCTTCGTCAGGTCGAACACCGCGCCGCGGCCGGCGCCGTGCACCAGTTCGGGGAATGCGTTGCTGATGCCGCCGGCGCCGACGTCGTGGATGGCCAGGATCGGGTTGCCCTCGCCCAAGGCCCAGCAGTGGTTGATGACCTCCTGGGCGCGGCGCTGGATCTCGGGATTGCCGCGCTGCACCGAGTCGAAGTCGAGCGCGGTGGCATTGCTGCCGGCAGCCATCGAGCTGGCGGCCCCACCGCCCATGCCAATACGCATGCCGGGGCCGCCAAGCTGGACCAGCAGCGTGCCCGCTGCAAACACCTTCTTCTTGGTCTGCGACTGGCTGATCGAGCCGATCCCGCCGGCGATCATGATCGGCTTGTGGTAGCCGCGCTGCACGCCGGCCACGCGCTGTTCGTAGACGCGGAAATAGCCGCCCAGATTCGGCCGGCCGAACTCGTTGTTGAACGCCGCGCCGCCGAGCGGGCCCTCGGTCATGATCTGCAAGGCCGAGGCGATGTGTTCGGGCCTGCCGATGCGCGCCCGCTCCCACAACTCGTCGGTGCCGGGCAGATGCAGGTTGCCGACCGAGAAGCCGGTCAAGCCGGCCTTGGGCCTGGCGCCGCGGCCAGTCGCGCCTTCGTCGCGGATCTCGCCGCCGGCGCCGGTGGAGGCGCCCGGAAATGGCGAGATCGCGGTCGGGTGGTTGTGCGTCTCGACCTTCATCAGCACATGCGCCAGTTCTTCGCGCGCGCCGTACAGCGGCGCCTCGGCAACGCCCATCGGCAGCCAGCGCTCGACGGCGCCGCCCTGCATCACGGCGGCGTTGTCGTCGTAGGCCACGATCGTGCGCTGTGGGCTGGTCTGCTCGGTGTGGCGGATCATGGCGAACATCGATCGCGGCTGCTTCTCGCCGTCGATGATGAAATCGGCGTTGAATATCTTGTGCCGGCAATGCTCGCTGTTGGCCTGCGCGAACATCATCAGCTCGACGTCGGTCGGATTGCGTGCCAGCTTCTTGAATGCCGCCGCGAGGTAGTGAATCTCGTCGTCCGACAAGGCCAGGCCCCATTCGGCGTTGGCCGCGGCGATCGCCTCGCGCCCGCGGCCGAGCACGTCGACGCGCATCGTGGGCACGCCCTCGCGCTCGTCGAACAGATGCCGCGCCGCGTCTCGCTCGAAGGCCACGCTCTCGGTCATGCGGTCGTGCAGGCAGGCGGCGGCGGCCTGCAATTCGTCGCCCGCCAGCGGCTTGTTGCCGAGCAGCCCCGGCGTGAGTTGCAGCCGGAACTCGGTGACCCGCTCGAGGCGGCGAATGCCCAGCCCGCAGTTGTGGGCAATGTCGGTGGCCTTGCTGGCCCAAGGCGAGACGGTGCCCAGCCGCGGCATCACCAGCACCAGCGTGCCGGCAGCGGTGGGCGGCGCTGCGTGGCGCTGGTCGAGCAGGGCCGCCAGCTTGTCGCGCGTGTGGCCATCCAGCGGCGCGTCGCTCCAGGCCCAGTGCACATGGTGCGCACTGACCGCCACGATACGCGCACTGGCCGCCGTCAGGCGCGCGAGCAGCGCCTGGGCGCGGAATGCGGACAAGGCGTTGCCGCCCTCGAAATGCAGCAAATGCTTGGGCGAGGCGGACATCGGGGCGTGGGCAGGGTTGAAAACCGGCGGAGCCGGCGATTTTACGGGTCGGGTGGGATAATTCCGGCCCATGACGATGACCATCAAGACCGCCGCCGACATCGAAGGCATGCGCGTGGCTGGCCGGCTGGCCTCCGAAGTGCTGGACCTGATCACGCCGTTGATGAAGCCGGGCGTGACCACGCTCGAGATCGACCGCATTGCGCACGAGCACATGGTCCAGGTCCAGGGCACCATCCCGGCGACGCTGAACTACGCACCGCCCGGCTACCCGCCTTACCCGGCCTCCTTGTGCGCCTCGGTCAACCACGAGGTCTGTCACGGCATTCCGAACGCCAAGCCGCTGAAGAACGGCGACATCGTCAACATCGACATCACCGTGATCACGCCCGAGGGCTGGCACGGCGACAACAGTCGCATGTACATCGTCGGCGAGGGCAGCATCGCGGCCAAGCGGCTGTGCAGTCTGACCTACGAGGCGATGTGGAAGGGCATCGTCAAGGTGCGCCCGGGCGCGCGCCTGGGCGACATTGGCCACGCCATCCAGGCCTTCGCCGAGAACGCCGGCTTCTCGGTGGTGCGCGAGTTCTGCGGCCATGGCATCGGCAAGCGGTTCCACGAGGAGCCGCAGGTGCTGCACTACGGCCGGCCCGGCACGCTCGAGGAGCTGGTGCCGGGCATGACCTTCACGATCGAGCCGATGATCAACGCGGGCAAACGCGATATCCGCGAAGACCGCAAGGGCGGCAGCTATGACGGCTGGACCATCGTCACCCGCGACCGCTCGTTGTCGGCGCAGTGGGAGCACACCGTGCTCGTCACCGACACCGGCTACGAGGTGCTGACGCTGTCAGCAGGCAGCCCGGCGCTGCCGGCATTCGTGACGACCGCCATCGCGCACACGCCCGCCACCGCGGCGGTGTGAGTCCATGTCCGCCGTCGCACAGCCCGCCAATGGCGTGGCCAGCTTTCGTCTGCGCCTGGCGGTAGACAAGTCGGCACTGGTCGAACACTTCGCGGCCGCGCGGCCCAGTGCCACGGCAGCCACGACGCTGATCCGCGGCCTGTCCAAGCTGGTCGACGCCACCCTCTCCGAGCTGTGGGTCGCCACCATGATGCCGGCGCGCGCCGCGCTGGTGGCCGCGGGCGGCTACGGCCGCGGTGAGCTGTTTCCGTTTTCCGACGTCGATGTGCTGCTGCTGCTGCCCGACGACCTGGGCAGCGAGGAGGCGCGCCCGGCGGTCGAGCGCTTCATCACCGCGTGCTGGGACATCGGGCTGGAAATCGGCTCGTCGGTGCGCAACAGTGAAGAATGCGCAACGGAGTCGCGACGCGACGTGACAGTACAGACCGCGCTGCTCGAGAGCCGCCTCGTATGCGGCCCGCGGCGGCTGTTCCAGGCCCTGCACAAGCGGCTGGCGGCCGACCGCGACCCGCGCGCTTTCCTGCGCGCCAAGACGCTGGAGATGCACCAGCGCCACACCAAGTACGAAGACACGCCGTACTCGCTCGAGCCCAATTGCAAGGAAAGCCCGGGTGGGCTGCGCGACCTGCAGATCCTGCTCTGGGTCGCGCGCGCCGCCGGGCTCGGCCGCTCGTGGAGCGAGCTGGCCGGCAACGGCATCGTGACGCCGTTCGAGGCCAAACAACTGCAACACAACGAAGGCCTGCTCCGGCTGATCCGCGCGCGCCTGCACATGATCGCCGGGCGGCGCGAGGACCGCCTGGTGTTCGACCTGCAAACCGCCGTGGCCACCAGCCTGGGGCTGTCGGCGCAGCACGCCCAGCGCGTGTCCGAAGTGCTGATGCGCCGCTATTACTGGGCCGCCAAGGCCGTCGTGCAGCTGAACCAGATCGTGCTGCTCAACATCGAAGCCCGGGTCGAGGGCCGGGAAGCCGAGGCGATGCGCCCGATCAACGCGCGCTTCTTCGATCGCGGCGGCATGCTCGAGGTGGCAAGCGACGACCTGTACCAGCGCGAGCCGCACGCGATCCTGGAAACCTTCCTGCTCTACCAGCAGACGGTCGGGGTCAAGGGGCTGTCGGCACGCACCCTGCGTGCGTTGTACAACGCGCGCGGCTTGATGAATGCCGCCTTCCGCAGCGACCCGGTAAACCGCAAGTGCTTCATCGAGATCCTGCAGCAGCCCAGCGGCCAGACCCATGCCCTGCGGTTGATGAACCAGACCTCGGTGCTCGGCCGCTACCTGTGGGTCTTTCGCCGCATCGTCGGCCAGATGCAGCACGACCTGTTCCACGTCTACACCGTCGACCAGCACATCCTGATGGTGGTGCGCAACGTGCGCTGGTTCTTCGTGCCGGAACACGCCCACGAGTACCCCGTTTGCTCGCAACTGGCCGGTCAGTTCGAGCGCCCCTATGTGCTGTTCGTGGCCGCGCTGTTCCACGATGTGGCCAAGGGCCGCGGTGGTGACCACTCCGAACTCGGCGGCGCGGAGGTGCGGCGCTTCTGCCGCGAGCATGCGATCCCACGCGGCGATGCCCAGTTGATCGAGTTCCTGGTACGGCACCACCTGACGATGAGCCACATCGCGCAGAAGGAAGACCTGTCCGACACCGAGGTCGTCACGCGCTTCGTCGCCCAGGTACGCGACGAACGCACGCTGACCGCGCTGTACCTGCTGACGGTGGCCGACATCCGCGGCACCAGCCCGAAGGTCTGGAACGCGTGGAAGGGCAAGCTGCTGGAAGACCTGTACCGTCTGGCGCTGCGCTCGCTCGGCGGCACCAAGCCCAGCCTGGAGGCCGACCTCGAGGCGCGCAAGGCCGAGGCCCGCTCGCTGCTGGCGCTGACCTCGCAGTTGCCCGGCACCGAAACGCCGCTGTGGGACACGCTCGAGGTGAGCTACTTCGCCCGCCACGACGCCGCCGACCTGGCCTGGCACGCCCGCATGCTGTGGCGCCACGTCAGGACGACCGTGCCGGTGGTCTGCGCGCGCGCCTCTGCCGTCGGCGAGGGCCTGCAGGTGCTGGTCTATGCGCCCGACATTGCCGACCTGTTCGCACGCATCTGCGGCTACTTCGACAACGCCGGCTTCTCGGTGCTCGACGCCAAGGTACACACCACACGCGCCCAATTCGCGCTCGACACCTTCCAGCTCGTGCACCCGAACATCGACACCGCCGACCCGGCCGGCTACCGCGACCTGATCTCGCTGGTGGAAACGCAGCTGGCGCAGGCGCTGGCCGCCACCGGCCCGCTGCCCGAGCCGCGGCGCGGCCGCGTGTCGCGGCGCGTGAAGAGCTTCCCGGTCACGCCGCGCGTGTCGCTGCGGCCCGACGAGCGTGCGCAGCGCTGGCTGCTGAGCGTCAGCGCCAGCGACCGCTCGGGCCTGCTCTACGGCATCGCCCGCGTGCTGGCACGCCACCACATCAATCTGCAACTGGCCAAGATCAGCACGCTGGGCGAGCGCGTCGAAGACACATTCCTGATCGACGGCCCCGAGCTGCAGCACAACCGGGCACAGCTGGCAATCGAGAGCGAAGTGCTCGATGCGCTGGCGCCCGAGGGCGCACCGGCATGAGCCGCCGGGCCGCTCCCAAGGCGACAACGAAGTTGCGGCGAAGACTCACAACTGTGCCATGCACTTGTGATGTCGCAGCCAATACCGCAGTGCGCAGCACGGAGGTTGCCTGATGAGCCTGGCCAGCATCGCGGCCACCGAGGCCATCACGCGGCTGGATACGTTCCAGACCATCATCGACGCGCGCTCGCCGGCCGAATTCGCCGAAGACCACCTGCCCGGCGCAGTCAACTGGCCGGTGCTCGACAACGACGAGCGCCGCGTGGTCGGCACCGAGTACGTCCAGGTCTCGGCCTTCGATGCGCGCAAGCATGGCGCCGCCATCGTCGCCAAGCGAATCGGCGAGCTGCTTGACGCGCATGTGCAGGACAAGCCGCATGCCTGGTCGCCGCTGGTCTATTGCTGGCGCGGCGGGCAGCGCAGCGGCACGCTGGCCTGGTTCCTGGCCCAGATCGGCTTTCGCACCACCGTCCTGAAGGGCGGCTACCAGGCATTTCGCGAACAGGTGCGCGAGCAACTGGGCACGCTGCCGCTGCGCTTCGACTACGTCGTCATCGCGGGCCGCACCGGCAGCGGCAAGACGCGCCTGCTGCACGCGCTGGCCGCGGCGGGTGCACAGGTGCTCGACCTGGAAGGACTGGCCCGGCACCGCGGCTCGGTACTCGGCGGCCTGCCGCACGAGCCGCAGCCGACGCAGAGGGCCTTCGAGACGCAGGTCTGGACTGCGCTGTCGGCCCTCGACCCCTCGCGACCGGTGTATGTCGAGAGCGAGAGCCGCAAGATCGGTCAGCTGCAAGTGCCGACCGCCCTGCTCGATCGCATGCGCAGCGACAGCCGCGTGGTGATGGTGACGATGCCCGACGCGGCGCGGATTCAACTACTGCTCGAGGAGTACGGCTTCTTCGCCGAAAACGTGGCTCGCTTCTGCGGCCACCTCGACACGTTGGTCGAGCTGCGCGGCCGCGACACCGTCAAACAGTGGCAGGCGCTGGCGCGTGAAGGCCGCTGGGCCGAGGTGTTCGGCGAGCTGATGCGCGATCACTACGACCCGCTGTACCTGAAGTCGATACGGAACAACTACGCCCAGGTTGGCGCGGCAAAGTCGCTGCCGTTGCGCGACGGCAGCGCCGCGGCGCTGCGCGAAGCGGCCGCGGTGCTGTTGACGGAACAGGCCGGCGCGACCGCGATCGAGCACCGTTGAGTCGCATCGCGTGCGCGCCGGCCACTGGGGCAACTGTCATTGACCCTGCAAGGCGGCTGCTGTAGCCTCGTTCGCCGATCGGCCTCGATCGCCGGACTCCAGAGGATCTCGATGCAAGCAGCGAGTGCGCCGAACTACAGTGGTCCCCTGACGCTTGGTCAGGCCTGCTCGCTGTTCTCGGTCGTGGAGTGTTCAGACGCTGCATTCAAGCGCGATGGGCTGCGTGCCGACGTGGAGTACCGCGACCTCGGGCTCGCCGCAGCCAGCGGCGGCAGAATCGGCGCCAAGCATGTGCGTGCCATCCGTCCGTTCGAACAGCCGACCGGGTGGCATTGGCATGACATGACCGGGCACTTCGTGTTCGTCTTGCGTGGCTCGATCACCTTCCGCTTTGCCGGCAAACCCGAGGACATCGTGGTCGGGGCGGGTGGCTGCATATCCCAGCCCGCAGGCGTGCCGCACAACGTCATCACGCGATCCGACGATCTCGAACTGATCGAGATAAACATGCCCGCAAGCTACGGCACTTGGGATCTCGACGGTCCGCAGGTGGCAGCGTAGCCGTGCAGGGCGCAGTGCCGCCCGTGCGCGCGGCCGCCCGTGTGCGGCGTGCTGCCGGACTGGGCGCATGGTTGCGCCAGCGGGCGGGCGCGGTGCTCGTCGTCGCCGTCCTGCTGGTGGCCTGGGAAATCAGCGTCAGGCTGCTGGGCGTCAAGGAGTACCTGCTGCCCGCGCCGTCCCGAATCTGGTTCGAGTTGGCCAAGCGATCCGACGTGGTCATCGCTGGCGCCTGGGTGACGACGCAGGAAATCCTCGGTGGCTACGTCGTCGCGGTGCTGGTCAGCGTGCCGTTCGCACTGGCCGTCACCTACTCGCGGTTCATGCAGAACGCCATCTATCCGGTGGTCGTGTTCCTGCAGATCGTGCCGAAGATCGCCGTTGCACCACTCTTCATCATCTGGTTCGGCTTCGGCTACACACCCAAGCTGCTGATCGTCTTCCTCTTGTCCTTCTTCCCGATCGTCGTGTCGAGCATCGCCGGCTTCAAGGCGGTCGATCCGGAGATCATGGACTTCGCCCGCACCACCGGCGCCAGCGGCTGGAAACTGTTCGCGAAGATCCGCCTGCCGCAGGCCCTGCCGGACATCTTCACTGGGATGAAGGTCGGCGCCGCCCTGTCAGCCACCGCCGCGATCGTTGCCGAATTCGTCGCCTCCGACAAAGGCCTCGGCTACCTGCTACTTCAGTACAACGGCAATCTGGACACACCGATGGTCTTCGCCGTGATCTTCCTGCTCAGCTTGATTGGCCTGGCCGTGTACTACACGGTCGAGTTCGTCGAGCGCATCACGATCCCTTGGCACTCATCGCAAACCAACGCAAATCAAGCAGCGCTGTAAGCGTTCCCCACCGACTGTTTCAGGAGCCATGTCATGAAATTTGTCCGACACTTCCTCGTGCTGATCGCGCTCTTCGCAGGCGCACCCGCCCTTGCGCAAGATGCGGTCTCGTTGCGCCTCAATTGGTACCTGGGCGGCCTGCACGTGCCGTTC
>Ga0315271_10001834_pt1 | contig 13059 bp, 11 predicted proteins | sample C3_top_MG_FD_204664 | JGI IMG/M metagenome (GOLD analysis project Ga0315271, IMG submission 204664) | Sediment microbial communities from Yellowstone Lake, YNP, Wyoming, USA - C3_top | ecosystem: Environmental > Aquatic > Freshwater > Lake > Sediment | place: USA: Wyoming | collected 2017-08-01 | reverse complement strand
CGCCTATGCTCCCCATGCCGGACGGAATGTCGCCGCGCAGCGCCACGATGCGTTTGATGCCCATATCCTTGTAAGTATTCAGCATGGCGCGGATGTTCTCGCGCGTGGAGCCGACGCAAGAAAGGTGCGGAGCGGCGTTGTATCCCTCGGCTTTGATCTGCCGTATGGTTTCCAGCGTGCGCCCTTGCGTCGAGCCACCCGCACCGAAGGTAACGGAGAAGAATTCCGGTTTGAGCGGCGCCAGCTGCTTGCGCGTAGCAGCCAGTTTTGCCATACCTTCAGGGGTCTGTGGCGGGAAAAATTCGAAACTGAAAAGTTGCCTGGTCATAAAAGCCTTATGCGGTACTTATTTATTGTTTGGACTCATCAATTGGGCGGCAGCCGAAGACAGCGCCCAGGAAAAGATACTGTATAACACCGCACCCAAGACGCCGTGCCAGAAAGTGTCCACCACGAAGCCCTTAAGATTCGAGCCGACGAACCAGAACAGCAGTCCGTTTATGACGAAGATGAACAGTCCCAGCGTAAGCACCGTGACCGGCAGTGTGAGCAGCAACAGCAGCGGGCGAATCAGGGTATTGACCAATCCCAGAAAGAACGCCGCGATCAGGGCGGCAGTAAAGCCATCTACATGGATACCCGGCACGAAGTTCGCCACTGCGATCAGCGCGAGCCCATTGAGTACCCAGATCAACAGTAACTTGAATTGCGGTTTCACTTTCGTTTTCCTTTGCTTGCCTTGACTGCCTGTGCGCGTAATGCCGACCCATATGCAGATTGGCACCACTCGCACATCTCGGCGGGTGAATCCAGGCTGGCAGCCGGCGCAGACCAGTATGACATTTGCACGGTTCGGGTCTGGCTCTGATAAACGAACGGATGGCTGCTCGCCCGTTCGAATTGTGCCACGTTGTTTGAGTCGGTCTTGAAGAACAGTTCATCCTCAACGATCAGCGCAAACATCAAGCCTTCGCGGTACAACCCATAACCGCCGAACATCTTGCGTGCCGATACAGTCGCCCATCCTGCCATGAGCTCCACCACATAATCCACAAACTCATTACGGGCCGAGACCATGTGGGCACCTCTATAAATCCAGATTTCATCCCAATTACTGCGTTGTGGGAAAAATTTCTTGCTTACATATATCTCAATATGAGGCGCTGCGAAATTTCCCCCACGCCTTGTATTTGGGCAAACCCTGAATTTTTAGAGGCGCCCATAAACGCGTAAGTTTTAATAACGGTAGTGGTCAGCCTTGTACGGACCTTCTTTGGGCACGCCAATATAGGCAGCCTGCTGGTCGGTCAATTCGCTCAATTGTGCATTCAACGTGGTCAGTTGCAAACGCGCGACCTTTTCGTCCAAGTGCTTGGGCAAAGTGTACACGCCAACAGGATATTGCTTGGTGCGTGTGAACAATTCGATCTGGGCGATGGTCTGGTTGGCGAATGAAGACGACATCACGTAAGACGGATGGCCGGTACCGCAACCCAGGTTCACCAGACGGCCTTCTGCCAGCAGCAGGATGCGTTTTTCCGGCTTGCCCTTCGCGGCCGGGAAGATAACGTGATCGACTTGCGGCTTGATGTTTTCCCACTTGTATTGCTTGAGCGAGGCGACGTCGATCTCATTGTCGAAGTGGCCGATGTTGCAAACGATGGCCTGATTCTTCATCTTCGCCATATGGTCGTGGGTGATCACGTGGAAGTTGCCGGTGGTGGTAACGAAGATGTCGCCGTGCTCGCAGGCATAATCCATCGTGACCACGCGATAGCCTTCCATCGCGGCTTGCAGTGCGCAGATCGGATCGATCTCGGTCACCCAAACTTGTGCGGACAGCGCGCGCATCGCTTGTGCGGAGCCTTTGCCCACGTCGCCATAGCCGGCGATCACAGCGATCTTGCCGGCGATCATCACATCAGTCGCGCGCTTGATGCCGTCCACCAGCGATTCGCGGCAGCCGTACAGGTTGTCGAACTTGGATTTGGTGACTGAATCGTTTACGTTGATCGCAGGGAATTTCAGTTCGCCGCGCTCATGCATCTGGTACAGGCGATGCACGCCGGTGGTGGTTTCTTCGGTCACGCCCTTGATTGCGGCGAGACGGGTGGAATACCATTTTTTTTCTGTCGCCAACTTGGCCTTGATCGACGCGAACAAGCAGGTTTCTTCTTCTGAGCCGGGATTTTTCAACAGTGAGGCGTCCTTTTCCGCACGTGCGCCCAGATGCAATAACAAGGTGGCATCGCCGCCATCGTCCAGGATCATGTTGGAATATCCGCCGTCCGCCCATTCAAATATGCGATGTGTGTAGTCCCAGTATTCGGTCAGCGATTCGCCCTTGTAAGCAAACACTGGCACGCCTGTTGCGGCGATCGCTGCCGCTGCATGATCCTGGGTCGAGTAGATATTGCACGATGCCCAGCGTACTTCCGCACCCAAGGCAGTCAGGGTCTCGATCAACACGCCGGTCTGGATGGTCATGTGCAGACTGCCAGTGATACGCGCACCCTTCAGCGGCTTGGTCTTGGCGAACTCCTTGCGGATCGCCATCAGGCCGGGCATCTCGATTTCGGCGATGGCGAGTTCCTTGCGTCCCCATGAAGCCAGGGACATATCGGCGACTTTGAAATCGGTGAATTTTTTTGTTGCAGCGTTCATATCAAACTCCATTCATAAGTGGTTAATGAATGGGTGCAGTTGAAACATGAAGCCACTGGCCCCGAGCCTGACGGGGGACTGAATCCAGCCCCGCTGCAGCACCCCTCGGAGGGTGGTTAAATTCGTTGTGTGGGCGAATTGCGGCGTCGCGTGCTCGCTCACTCCTGTGCGCAGCGGTCGTAGCTTTAGCTACGGGTACCGCGCGGCCTACCCCTTGCGGGTGCGTCTATCTTACGATATGCCTCGTCGTTCGCTGGTAAAACAATTAGCCATTCGACTAAGCCCGCAAGCGGGCAAGTCGCTGGTTATGTGCGGATCCTTGCACTTCATCCTACACAACGAATTTCACAGGTTTTTAATTGGTGCTTACTTACAGCCAATGTAGGGTGGGCAGAGCCCGACCTACGGTTATTTCAAATTGCCGGCATCCTCGCGCAACGCGACAGCGCGATCCGTCGCTTCCCAGGTGAAGCCCGGCTCTTCGCGGCCAAAGTGGCCATAAGCGGCGGTATTTTCATAGATTGGGCGCAGCAGATCGAGCATTTGCACGATGCCTTTGGGACGCAGATCGAAGTGGCGCAACACCAGTTCGGTCAGTTTCTCATTGGAGATCTTGCCGGTTCCGTAGGTATCCACCATCACGCTGGTAGGTTTCGCCACGCCGATCGCGTAAGAAACCTGCACCAGGCATTTGGTCGCCAAACCGGCGGCGACGATGTTCTTGGCCACATAACGACCGGCATATGCGGCGGAACGATCCACCTTGGACGGATCCTTGCCGGAAAACGCACCGCCACCGTGAGGAGCCGCGCCACCGTAGGTATCCACGATGATCTTGCGCCCGGTCAGTCCGCAATCGCCCTGCGGGCCGCCGATGACGAAGCGTCCGGTCGGGTTGACCAGATAATTGATGTTGCCCTTGATCAATTCTTTCGGCAGCATCGGCTTGATGATCTCTTCGATAGCGGCTTCGCGGATCTGTTCCAGCGTCATTTCCGGTGCATGTTGTGTCGAAAGAACCACGGTGTTGATTGAATATGGCTTGCCATCCACATAGCGGATCGTCACTTGCGATTTGGCGTCGGGACGCAGCCAGGGTAAGCGGCCGTCATGACGCAGTTCCGCCTGACGCTCTACCACGCGGTGAGCCAGATAGATCGGCAACGGCATCAGGGTCGGCGTTTCATCGCACGCGTAACCAAACATCAAGCCCTGGTCGCCGGCACCCTGATTCAAGAAATCGTCGGAAGCACGATCCACGCCTTGCGCGATGTCCGGACTTTGCTTGTCATATGCGACCAGCACTGCACAGCCCTTATAGTCGATGCCGTAATCGGTGTTGTCGTAGCCGATGCGCTTGATGGTGTTGCGTGCCACGTGAATGTAATCCACGTTTGCGGTTGTCGTGATCTCGCCTGCCAGAACCACCAGTCCAGTATTGGTCAGAGTCTCCGCTGCCACACGCGCATACGGGTCTTGCGCTAGAATGGCATCTAGAATGGCATCGGAAATCTGGTCTGCTACTTTATCCGGATGACCTTCGGACACCGATTCGGAAGTAAACAGGTAATCACTCATAATTCTCAGCCTAATCTATTTAAAAATTCAAGGCGCGCATTGTATCAAATAGTGCGCCCTACTGCCGATGACCGCTTTTTTCTTCAAAATGACTTTTCGCCTTCTGGCCAGCTTGCCACTTCGATGGTTGCACGGCCTGGGCGCATTGCTCGGACGCGTTATCTTTGCGCTATCCAAAGAATATGCTGTACGCACGGAAGAAAACTTGCGTCAGGCGCATCTCGCCACAAATGAAAAACACTATGCCATGCTGCTCAACCAGACTATTGCTGAGTCGGGTAAAGGTATCCTCGAGTTGCCTTGGGTATGGGGCAGACCGTTGGAACAGGTTTGCGCGACGGTACGGAGCTGCCAGGGCTGGGAACATGTGGAAGAAGCCAGTGCACGCGGCAAGGGGATTGTTTTTCTTACACCGCATTGGGGGTGTTTTGAGGTGGCCGGCCTGTATATTGGACAGCGCTTGCCGCTGACAAGTTTGTATCGTTCTCCCAAGAAAGCCTGGCTGGAAAAAATCATGCGCGGTGGTCGCGAACGCGGCTTGGCACACTTGGCTACGGCAGACATCAGCGGCGTGCGGTTACTTTTCAAAGCACTCAAGCGTGGCGAAGCGATTGGCTTATTGCCCGATCAAGTGCCGAGTCAGGGCGAGGGCGAGTGGGCTGGTTTTTTTGCACGTCCGGCTTACACCATGACGTTAAGCGGACGACTGGCCCAGACCAGCGGCGCGACTGTGTTGCTGTCCTTCGCTGAACGCCTGTCACGGGGGCGGGGCTATATACTGCGCATCGAACCATTGGCATTGGACTTTTCCAAACCCGTCCCACTGCAAATCAATGCGGCCCTGGAACGCGTGATCGCGATTTCTCCGGCACAGTATCTGTGGAGTTATAACCGCTACAAAATTCCGAGCGGCGTGCTGCCCTCGGATGCAGCTTAAGGAACAATGATGCTGACACGTCTCGGCGTTTTAATTTTGTGGTTGATCCATTTCCTGCCATTTCGCCTCATCGTTGCGATAGGTAATGGCCTAGGTGCAGTGATTTATCCGCTGGCTGGCGAACGTCGCAAAGTGGGTCATATCAATTTGAAGCTGTGCTTTCCCGGCATGCGCGATGAAGCACGCGAGAAGCTGTTGCGCGAGCACTTCAGATTGTTCTGTCGCGGCCTTATCGAGCGCAGCATTCTCTGGTGGTCGAGCGCCGAATATATTTCCAGCCTGATCCGTGTCGAGGGCATCGAACATTTCGAGACAATCAAGGATAAGCCTTCCATATTGCTCACGCCGCATTTTGTCGGCATGGATGCCGGCGGCCAGTGGGTCGCCCAGCACACCGACACGGTATGCATGTATGCGAACCAAAAGAACATGTACCTGACCGAATTGCTGCTAAAGAAACGAGCCCGTTTTCGCAACCAGCGCCTCTACTCGCGCCAGCAAGGGCTGCGACCTATACTCAAGGGTATGCGCGCAGGCATGCCGTTCATCTATCCGCCGGATCAAGATCAGGGTGTCAAGGACGGCGCATTCATTCCCTTCTTTGGCGTTCCCGCCGCGACCATGACTTCGGTGCCGCGCATCGCACAAATGACGGGAGCGAAAGTCGTGCCAAGCATCACACGCGTGCTGCCCGGTGGCCAAGGATATGTGCTGACTTTTTACCCCGCGTGGGAGAATTACCCGAGCGGAGATGACATCGCCGATACGCGCCGCATGAACGAATTCATAGAGCAGCGCATACTGGAAATGCCGGAACAATATTTCTGGCTGCATAAACGATTCAAAACGCGGCCCGAAGGCGAAGAAAAATTCTATTGAAGCTACTGCGCTCGGAATAACTTTGTTACTCAAGGGCTTAAAATGCTCATTTACTCATTATGTAAACTCTGCATTTTCGCCCTTTCGCGCCGCGTTCTTACTTCGCTCGCTACGCTTCAATAAAATTTTTTGGAGATGCAAATGAAATATCACGACCTGCGCGACTTCATCGCACAACTGGAAAAGCTCGGCGAACTCAAGCGCATCACCGCGCCGGTATCTCCGTATCTGGAAATGACCGAGATCTGTGACCGTGTGCTGCGTGCACAAGGTCCGGCCATTCTGTTCGAAAATCCAACCGGGCATACGATGTCCCAAAATAAAATACCAGTACTCGCCAACCTGTTTGGCACACCGCGCCGCGTGGCACTGGGGATGGGGGAAGAAACGACCGCCGCGTTGCGCGAGGTGGGTAAGCTGCTGGCGTATCTCAAGGAACCGGAACCGCCCAAAGGCCTGAAGGATGTGTGGGAAAAATGGCCGGTGCTGAAACAGGTGCTCACTATGTCACCCAAAATAGTTACTTCGGCGCCGTGCCAGGAAATCGTATGGGAAGGCAATGATGTGGATTTATCCAGGTTGCCGATCCAGACCTGCTGGCCCGGCGACGTTGCTCCGCTGATCACCTGGGGGCTGGTGGTCACACGCGGCCCGCTTAAATCCCGCCAAAATCTTGGCATCTATCGCCAGCAAGTAATTGGGCCAAATAAAGTCATCATGCGCTGGCTGGCGCATCGTGGCGGCGCGCTAGATTTTCGTGATCATTGCGAAAAAAATCCGGGCCAACCGTTTCCGATCGCAGTGGTGATCGGCGCCGATCCGGCCACGATACTTGGAGCAGTTACGCCGGTGCCGGACAGTCTATCCGAGTATCAATTTGCCGGATTGTTGCGCGGCAGCAAGACCGAGTTGATCAAGTGTCTGGGCAGCGATCTGCAAGTTCCCGCCAGTGCCGAGATCGTGCTTGAAGGCGTGATCAATCCGGATGAAACGGCGCTGGAAGGGGGCTCTTATGAAACGGCCCTTGAAGGGCCTTATGGCGACCACACCGGCTATTACAACGAGCAGGATAGATTTCCGGTGTTCACGATAGAGCGCATCACCATGCGAAGTGATCCGATCTATCATTCCACCTACACCGGAAAGCCTCCTGATGAGCCGTCCATGCTGGGGGTGGCGCTGAACGAAGTGTTCGTGCCGCTACTGCAGAAACAGTTTCCGGAGATAGCCGATTTTTATCTTCCTCCAGAAGGTTGCAGCTATCGCATGGCGGTGGTGAGTATCAAAAAGCAGTATGCCGGGCACGCCAAGCGCGTGATGTTTGGAATTTGGGGATTTCTGCGCCAGTTCATGTACACCAAGTTCATCATCGTGGTGGACGACGATATCGACGTGCGAGATTGGAATGAAGTTATCTGGGCGATCACTACGCGCGTCGATCCGGTGCGCGACACGTTGCTGGTGGATAACACACCGATTGATTATCTGGATTTCGCGAGCCCGGTGTCAGGCTTGGGCGGAAAGATGGGATTGGATGCGACCAATAAATGGCCGGGAGAAACGCATCGCGAATGGGGCACGCCCATCGTGATGGATACGGCAGTAAAGGCCAGGGTAGATACGATGTGGGGAGAGTTGGGATTATAGATAAACTTACCTGTCAGCAATGGCTAGGGGACAGCTTAAACCGGATCAAAATTGCTGACTAACCTTCAAGCCGAACTCGATAGTGTTATTTTTTGGTTCCACCCAATAACTGTTTGGAACGCCGTAACGGTAAACGAGTGTTATATCAGATTGGTCGATACTCCAGTAATGCACATAGGGACCGATCGCCCCAATGTCATTATCGTACATGATACTTAGCTTTAGCCCATAGCCGCTGCCCTGAGTGTTAGTAAAATCGCTGTAGCCGGCTCCTGTAACATCAGACAAGCTGGAAACTTGTTTACCCGTCAGAAGATGGTCATATTCTAAGGTGGATATCAAATTCGACCGGTTTTTGAGTGCAGTTCGGTGGATAATTCCGACGGGCAAATAGACATAATTGCTTTCGCGTCTATATCCCGAATACCCGGTGTTGGAAATACCGCGCGCATCGTTGTACAGGTAGCGGTAGCCCAAGCCCGTGTACGGTGAAAACACCGAGCTTGTCGTCGACCAATCCTTGCCAAACAGTAGTCTGGCCTCGATATACCAGTCCGGAAGACCGCTTGAACTGCCGGTTCCGTTACTAGTGTAGTCCACAGAGCCAAATGCAAAACGCAAATCGCCGCGAATAAAATTATCGTTTTGCAGCACATCGGTGACATTAACATCCAGCCCCAATTTTGTACCCTTTAAAGACATGAGTCCCGGTTCCTCATACTTGTAGGAAGAAAGTGAAAGGCCTAGTTCGGAGCCCTCTTGAGTTTTCAGAGCAGGTGATGCTGCGAGGGCTGTATCTGTCATTATCAGCATCGCAAAGAAGGTCGTTGCTACAGTGGTTATTTTCATCATTTCGTGTTTTTATACGTTATGGTTGTCAGGATTTGTTGGTCGCTGTGCTGCGCATGATGCAAACAAAAAAGCCGGAGCCAATCCGGCTTATCGTATTTTATCCAATGAGAAGTTTTTGGAACTCGAAGGAGCCCAATTAAATGTTGAGGTTAATTCCTAGAGTCAGGGTACCAAAGTTGTTGTAGCTGAAATCGGCAGCAACTTGCGGGGTGAGGGAATATCTGACCCCGCCCGTTACATATAATCCGCTATCAACGCCTGTATATTCGGGCTCAGTACCAATGCCCGTCCAATTGTGATGCACATACATCAAGCCGATACCCGCATAGGGATGGATTTTTTTATCCAGTTGGTATTTGGTGTTGAAATCATATATCGCCACAGCGCCGATACCGGTCGTGTTCCATGTAATCGCAGGTGAATCGCTATATGCAAAATTCTTTATAAAAACTTGAGCCGAAACAGGAGCGTTATCGGCTCTGGCGGAGATGTCGAACTCCCCGTGAATGCCAAGCGTGCTGTTTGTACTAAAATCCAGTCCAACATGAGTTAGTTGATCAGCTGCCTCGGCAGTGATTGCAAAGAAGGTAGTCAATAATGCAGCAAGGACGATATTTCTCATGATTTTCTTTATGTTTGAGATAGCAGGAAGAATATTAATACAAACTTGCGTGATTTGCCGACAATTGCGCTAGTGACGTGTTTGTAGCCATTCGATCAGCGCATCCTGTGCAGGTTGCGCATGAGCGGCATTAGGGTGATTGACGAGGAATACCACGATCCACCTTTTGCCGCTTTGTGCTTGCACATAGCCGGCGACGGATTTCACACCTTTTAACGAGCCGGTCTTGAGGTGTGCATAGCCCGCTATCCCGCTATCATTGAAACGTTTTTTTACCGTGCCATCCATGCCCAATATCGGTAGCGAAGCCTCCAGTTCGGCGTGGAACGGGCTGTTCGTGGCGTGTTGCAGTAACTCGGCCAGATGCAGCGCGCTGATGCGTTCCTTGCGAGACAAGCCCGCGCCGTTTTCGAGCACCAATTCCGGAAATTGTAGTTGCTGCGTCTTTAGCCAATGCCGTATCGCGGCAGTACTGTGCGCGATATTTGCCGGCTGCGGGACACCTGCAGCCGCATCAGGCAATGAGAGGGATCGTTCTTCATCTGCGATATCTCCGCCCTGCTGTTCACCAGAAAGGGATGTTTCACTAATAAATGCTTGCGCTGTTGAAAAGTCGCCATGACTGTCCTTGCTATCAGTGGACATCAGTCTTTCCGCACTCTGATTAACACCAGCAGAAACTGTTTCAGTTTCTGTCGTCCCCAAGGCCAGAAACAGTTGACGTGCCATGGTGTTGTTGCTGAATTTATTGATGTCGCGTATCACTTCTGACAACTGTGGCGATACATATTTTGCAAAAGGTACCTGATCGGCGGGGACGGTTCCTGCACGCAGCCTGCCTTGCAATGTACCGCCTAGTTCTTGCCACAGCGCGCTGAACACGGCCAGGAAATATTCGTCATGTGGCAACAGCGAAAAATAAGCATCAGTCTCGCCGCAAGAGGCTGGAATACTTCCTTCCAGCACGATGTTGTGTCCGTCTAAACGTGCCTTGTAGGCATCCTCACCGCCGCAATACTGCCTGGTCGAAGTGGTGATGTGATTGATCAAAGTGTAACCGGCCAGATCGGGCTCAAGCAGAGCGGTAGTTGCAGGGCCGTTAGGAATCAGGTGCAAATGCATCGCATTGAAGTTGAGCAGCAACGAACTGGTGCCAACGTTGTATGCGCGTGTCGGATCGTTGTCGAAAGCCGCAGGGTCGTTGCTGACCGCTTCAAAAAAACTGTGGTCCAGCACAATGTCGCCACGTATCTCGCGCAGCCCTCGCTGACGCAATTCACGCAGCCACTTCCAGAATTGCTCGACGGTCAGCTTCGGGTCGCCATATCCCTTGAATATCAGATCGCCCTGAAGCACGCCATTTTCCAGTTTTCCGTTGAGATATGCCTCAGTCTTCCAGCGATAGGCTGGACCCAGCGTTTCCAGTGCGGCAAAGGTGGTGAGCAACTTCATTGTAGAAGCAGGGTTCATGGCCCGGCCCGCATTCAGGCGGATTGTGGGCACAGGCTCATTCACTTCCTGCACTACGATGCCAACGCTATCCAACGGGATATGCGCTTGCTTGAGAGCTGCATTGACGGATTCCGGCAGAGAAACTGCCAATCCCAGACTGGGATGCAGACTGAAAAAAAGCAAACCGATCAAAAATAGGCGCATTATCTTTAACTCAGTAGATTGACGATGTGCAAAGTATGATCCACCAGAAAATCCATTTCTGTCTCGTTGATTATATAAGGCGGCATAAAATATATCGTGTTGCCGATGGGACGCAACAGCAATTCATTTTCCAGGGCAAGGGCGAAGCATCTCCGGGCAAAATCGCTATGGGGCGTTTCTACTTCAAAAGCCCAGATCATGCCGGTGTTTCGCCAGTTCCTAATCGAGTGATGCTCGCGCAATGGCAGAGCGATACGGTTGAGATATGCCGTCTTGTCACGGTTCAAGGCGAGCACATTGTCCTGCCTGAAAATATCCAGCGTGGCCAGTGCTGCCCGGCAGGCTAGGGGATTACCGGTATAGGAGTGTGAATGCAAAAAGCCGCCGGCTATCGTATCGCCATAAAATGCCTGATAAATCTCGTCACGCGTCATCACGACCGATAACGGAAGATAGCCGCCGGTAATACCCTTTGATAGACATAGGAAGTCAGGGGTAATTCCCTTTTTTCTGATTTCATCTCTGGTGTTGTTTTGAGCGCCATTCACGTTTGTGAGAAGTGGATCGAAGACGGCTGGAGCTTGCTCGCAGGCGAACATCGTGCCGGTTCGGCCCATTCCGACAGCGATCTCGTCCGCGATCAAATGCACATCATAATCATCGCAAAGCTGCCGAGCGCGCTGCAAATAAACGGGGTGATACATTGCCATGCCTGCCGCCCCCTGTATTAGCGGCTCGATGATGAACGCGGCGAGTTGCGCATGATGCTGCTGCAAGTGTTGCTCAAGCGCATCCGCACAACGCAGTGCATAAGCCTCGGCACTTTCCCCTACCGAGGCTTTGCGCCAGTCCGGGCTTGGTACGGTGGCCTGTTGCCGAATCAGCACGTCGTAAGCATCGCGAAATAGCGCGACATCGGTCACCGACAACGCACCCAGTGTCTCACCGTGATAGCTGTTTTCCAGGCTGATGAACTGGATCTTGTCCGGCTTGCCGCTGTTGCGCCAGAAATGCGCGCTCATCTTAAGCGCGATTTCTGTGGCCGACGCCCCGTCCGAAGCATAAAAACAATGACCTAATCCTTCCGGTGCGAGTTCGCGCAATCTCTCAGAAAGCTGTACCACCGGCTCGTGGGTAAATCCGGCCAGCATCACATGCTCCAGCGATTCCAGTTGATCACGTAATGCAGCATTGATGTAAGGATTGCAGTGGCCAAACAGATTCACCCACCAGGAGCTGACCGCGTCCAGATAGTGTTTATTTTCGAAGTCATAGAGCCAGGCCCCGCTGCCCCGGGCAACGGGCAATAATGGAAAACTTTCGTAGTGCTTCATCTGTGAGCAAGGATGCCATACGGAAGCAAGGCTGCGAGCGTTTAGCTTGTTGTTGGTGATTGTGTGAGTTTGTTCGGACATGGATGAAATCATAACGGGTTTTGCAGTAACTTGTGCTACGCAAAGGGTTTATCTGATTGCTCTGAGGCGGATACACCCAACTTTAATTTTGAGGATAGGCTTATCTGTGGCATTCTTACGGCTCGATTTTTGCAGTTAGAAAGAAAAAGTAATGAAATGTGTCGATGATTTTCGTCTGCGATTTGGCAAGCGCGAGGTAGTTCCAATCATAATAGGCGGAATGGGCGTTGATATTTCCAGCCGCGAACTGGCTCTGGAAGCATCCCGGCTGGGAGGCATCGGGCATATTTCTGATGCGATGCTGCCCACCGTAACAGATCGTCTCGACAAAACGAAATTCGTCAGTGCCAAACAAAAACAATACAAACTCAACGTCGAAAAAACCGATAAATCAATCGTGAAATTCGATCTTGGCCAAGTGGCTGAATCCACCCGCTTGCATGTCAGCAAGACCATGGAAGCAAAGCGTGGTGATGGCATGATCTTCGTCAACTGCATGGAAAAATTGACCATGAATTCGCCGCGCGAGACTTTGCGTGTGCGGCTTGGTGGAGCGCTGGATGCTGGAATAGACGGCATTACTCTGAGTGCAGGGCTGCATCTCGGGTCATTCGCGTTGATGGAAGACAATCCGCGTTTTCGCGATGCCAAGCTGGGCATCATCGTTTCATCGTTGCGTGCCTTGCAACTGTTCCTGCGCAAGACTGCCAGGCTCGATCGCCTGCCCGACTTCATCGTGGTCGAAGGCCCCCTGGCTGGCGGACATCTGGGCTTCGGCATGGATTGGGCGCAGTATGATCTGCATACCA
>Ga0315271_10001833_pt1 | contig 13065 bp, 8 predicted proteins | sample C3_top_MG_FD_204664 | JGI IMG/M metagenome (GOLD analysis project Ga0315271, IMG submission 204664) | Sediment microbial communities from Yellowstone Lake, YNP, Wyoming, USA - C3_top | ecosystem: Environmental > Aquatic > Freshwater > Lake > Sediment | place: USA: Wyoming | collected 2017-08-01 | reverse complement strand
GACGTGCACGGCAAACCCCGGAACTCAGTGCGCGGAATCATCGTGCATCGCGGGCATCTCTACGTGGCGGACGAGGCGGGAGACGCAGTCAAGATTTTCGAGGTAAAGTCTGGGCGCTTCGTGGCGCGCATCAAGGGATCCAAGCTCACAAAGCCGGTACACCTCATTCTGCACGGCGACACGCTCTTCATCGGCGCCGCCGGTTCCGGCAGCATCCTAGCCTTCGACATCCCCATGAAAGCGCCGCGCGGCAAGTTCAAGGCGCGCACGATCATCGACGGCAAGCTCAAGGCTCCGTCAGGCTTCGCAATCGGCCCCGACGGCGATCTCTACGTGGGCGAACGGTTCGAGCAGAGAGTGCAGCGCTTCTCTGCGAAAGGGAAGAAGAAGAAAACGTTCATTGACGGGCTCCCGGACATGCCGGAGTTCCTGGTGCATGTGCCGGATCGGGCGTGAGACATCGTGCCTTACCATCATAACTACGATTGCGATGGCGGCTGCATTTAATATGATTTTCCACCTTGGAGGAACAAATAAAATGCGATTCAACCTGAATAGTGCAGTCACTGCGATATGGGGCGCGTTCTGCGCTCTGCTCTTGATCGTGCTTCCCCTGACCGCGGCAGGCGCCCAACGTCCTGCTCATCATCACGGATGACGCCGGATTCGGCGTGCCGAGCACTTTCGGCGGCGTGATCCCGACACCCACGATGGAGCGCATCGCGAAGAACGGCCTGCGCTATAACAACATCCATTCCACCGCACTCTGTTCGCCGACGCGTGCTGCGCTCATTACCGGCCGCAACCACCATTCAGCAGGCTTCGGCGTAATCTCCGAGCAGGCCACGGGATTCCCCGGCTACAACAGTATTATCGCCAAGGATAAGGCCACCATCGGACGGATTCTTCTCGATAACGGCTATGCGACTTCGTGGTTCGGCAAGGATCACAACACCCCGGCGTTTGCCGCCAGCCAGGTCGGGCCGTTTGACCAATGGCCGACCGGCATGGGCTTCGAGTATTTCTACGGCTTCGTGGGCGGCGACGCGAACCAGTGGGAGCCGAACCTGTTCCGCAACACCACGCAGATCTACCCCTTCGAAGGCAAGCCCGAATGGAACCTGGTCACCGGCATGGCCGACGACGCCATTGACTACCTGAATCGCATCAACCAGACGATGCCCAGCAAGCCTTTCTTCGTCAAATACGCGCCCGGCGCTACGCACGCGCCGCACCACCCGACCAAGGAATGGGTGGATAAAATCCACAACATGCACCTGTTCGACCAGGGCTGGAACAAGGTTCGCGAGCAGATTTTTGAAAACCAGAAGCGCCTTGGGGTAATCCCGAAAGATACCAAGATGGAGCCCTGGCCGACGAAGGTCCTGCCGGACTGGGATAGCCTTACCCCGGAAGCAAAGAAGCTCTACATCAAGCAGGTAGAGGTCTTCGCCGCTTATGCCACCTACAGCGACCACGAAATTGGTCGGGTCGTTCAGGCCATTGAAGACATGGGCAAGCTCGACAACACGCTCATCATCTACATCAACGGCGACAACGGCACCAGTGCCGAGGGCGGTCCGTTCGGCACACCGAACGAAGTCGCGTTCTTTAACGGCGTCGCCGTGCCGGTTGCGGATCAGATGAAATGGTATGACGTGTGGGGCACCGAGCAAACTTACAACCACATGTCGGCAGGTTGGTCCTGGGCTTTCGATACGCCTTTCACCTGGTTCAAACAAAATGCCTCCAAGCTTGGCGGCATTCGCCAGAACATGGCGGTATCCTGGCCCGGCCACATCAAGGATAAAGGCGGCCTGCGTGAGCAGTTCATGCATGTCATTGACGTGGTCCCCACGATCCTTGAAGTCACCGGTATTCCTGCGCCAAAATCCGTGGATGGTATCAAACAGGCGCCCATCGAAGGCACAAGTTTCGCCTACACGTTTGACGCGAAAAACGCCAAGGTAGCATCCCGGCACAAGACCCAGTATTTCGAGATGTTCGGCCAGTGGGCGCTCTATCACGAAGGCTGGCTGTTGAGCACCCAGGTCAACCGTGCGCCGTGGGAAGTCACGGGACCAGCGAATCCAGACCCGCTGAACAACCAGGTGCTCGAACTCTATGACCTGAACAAGGACTTCAGCCAGTCCCAGAATATCGCCAAACAGAATCCAGATAAGGTGAAGCAGATGAAGCAGATGTTCATCGCGGAGGCGAAGAAATATCAGGTCTTCCCGATGGATGCCTCGGTCGCCGCGCGTATCGTGGCCCCGCGCCCGAACATCACCGCTGGCCGCAGCGAGTTCGTCTATACCCACCCGATGGTCGGTCTGCCGCAGGGTGACTCACCATTCCTGCTCGACAGCTCCTACACCATCACGGCGGACATCGAAGTGCCGAAAGGCGGTGCGGAAGGCATGATCCTGACTTCGGGCGGACGCTTCGCCGGCTATGGCTTCTACCTACTCAAGGGCAAGCCGGTGTTCCTGTGGAACCTGGTTGACCTGGAGCGCATCAGGTGGGAGGGCAAGGACGCGCTCACGCCCGGCAAACACTCGCTGGAGTTCGACTTCAAGTATGACGGCCTCGGCCTCGGCACGCTCGCCTTCAACAACATGAGCGGCCTCGGACGCCCTGGTACCGGCACGCTGAAAGTGGACGGCAAAGTCGTCGCGACCCAGAGCATGTCGCACACTCTTCCGATGATCCTGCAATGGGACGAGAGCTTCGATATCGGCTCCGATACGCTGACCGGCGTAAATGATGCCGACTACAAGCCGCCGTTCGCACTGACGGCCAAGCTGAACAAGCTGACGATTAAGGTTGACCGCCCGCAGTTGTCACCAGCGGACATCAAGAAACTCGAAGCTGCGATGCGCAACAACAAGGCCAGCGAGTAACGGAAGATTCGATTGTGAAACGCGCAGGGCCACATTAATCAAGTTGCAAAGGAAGCAGACGCGGAGCGATGCGCTGGCAACAAACCCGCCTAGCTTATTGGATACTGATTTTTCAGCATGTAAGGGGAAATAAAAATGCGAATAAACTGGAATGACTCAACCACTACGATTTGGGGCGCATTTGCCGCACTGATCCTGATCGTTTTTCCTCTGGCTGCAGCAGGCGCGCCGCAGATCACCGGCACGCCGGGTTCGCCCAGCGCTACCATCACGCTCGACGGCCAGCAGCTCCCGCCACCGCCGCAAGAATTCGGCGGCGTGATCAAGGAAACTGCCACGGATTCGACGCCATTTTGGCCTGCGCGCGTGGTGCCGCCAAAAGGCGCCCCCAATGTTCTGCTGATCATGACCGACGACCAGGGCTATGGCATCAGCCACGCGTTTGGCGGCGTAGTGCCGACTCCGGCACTGGACCGCATCGCCAAGACCGGTTTGCGCTATACCCAGTTTCACTCCACCGCACTGTGCTCGCCCACACGCGCCGCGCTGATCACCGGCCGCAATCACCATTCGGTCGGCTACGGCGTAATCGGCGAATTGTCTACTGGCTATCCCGGCTATGACTCCGTCATCAGCCCTGATAAAGCCACTATCGGCACCATCCTTAAGGACAACGGCTATGCCACTTCGTGGTTCGGCAAAAACCACAACACGCCCACCTTCCAGTACAGCGCAGCTGGGCCTTTTGACCAATGGCCGTCAGGCATGGGCTTCCAGTATTTCTACGGCTTCATGGGTGGCGAGTCCGACCAGTGGACGCCTTACCTGTACCGTGACCATACCCCAATCTCTCCATGGATTGGCAAGAAAGACTACAACCTCACCACCGACATGGCAGACGAAGCGATTCGGTATATGAGAAGCCTCAACGCGGCCGCGCCCGACCAGCCGTTTTTACTCTATTACGTGCCCGGCGGCACGCACTCGCCACACCAACCAACGCAGGAGTGGATTGACAAGTTCAAGGGTAAGTTTGACATGGGCTACGAAAAGTTGCGTGAGCAGATTTTTGAAAACCAGAAGAAGCTAGGCGTCATCCCCGCGAATACCCAGCTTACCGCATGGCCGGACGGACAGGCTGAATTTGGGGGTGCCAAGCTGCCGAGATGGGATGCGCTTACCCCGATACAAAAGAAGCTCTATGCGCGTGAGGCAGAAGTATTTGCCGCCTACGTCGCCTATACCGACTATGAGATTGGCCGCGTCATCCAGCAGGTCGAGGACATGGGCAAGCTCGATAACACGCTCATCATCTACATCGTTGGTGACAATGGCACCAGCCCGGAGGGCACTCTGTCCGGCGCCTATAATACGCTGGCTGCATACAACGGTATCCTGGACATCCCCATGCCCCTGCAGCTACTGCATTACAAAGACTGGGGCTCGGACAAGACCTACCCCCACATGTCGGTGGGATGGACATGGGCGTTTGATTCGCCGTTTAAATGGACCAAGCAGGTGGCATCGCATTTCGGCGGCACCCGGCAGGGCATGGCTATTTCATGGCCCGGCCACATCAAGGACGTGGGCGGCATTCGCACACAATTTCACCATGTCATTGATATCGTACCGACCATCCTGGAGGCTACTGGCATCCAGGCCCCCGCCATGGTCAACGGCATCGCGCAAAAACCCATCGAGGGCGTGAGTATGCTCTACACGCTTGACGAGGCCAATGTTAAAGCGCCGTCGAAGCGCGATACGCAGTATTTTGAGATGGTTGGCAACCGCGCGATCTATCACGACGGCTGGGTGGCCACCACGACGCCGCCCTCGCCACCCTGGATGCTGGGAGCAAAGATGCCCGACCTCGGCGATTACAAGTGGGAACTCTATAACGTCGCCGAAGATTACTCGCAAAACAACGACCTTGCCGCTAAGAACCCTGACAAACTGAAAGAGATGCAGGCATTGTTTCTGACCGAGGCAGCAAAATACCAAGTCTTGCCATTGGATAACTCGGGCTTCTCGCGCTTGCTGGCAGCGCGGCCGAGTGCAACCGCTGGCAAAACTGAATTCACCTACACCGGGGTGAATGAAGGCATTCCTGTCGGCAATGCGCCCGACATTCTGGATAAGGATTACACCATCACTGCCGATGTGACCATCCCCAAGGGTGGCGCAGAGGGTGTGATTGCGACAATGGGCGGCCGTTTTGGCGGCTACGGCCTCTTTTTAAGCCATAGCTTTAATTGGTGGCTCAAGGGTCAGCTCTTTACATCGCTCGGCTTGGTGTTGTTCGCGCTGGGACTGTTCCTTGTCTGGCGCGGCAAAAACAAGAGCTGGCCACACTGGAGAGTGCGGGTTGGTCAGGGCATGTTGCTATTCTCCGCACTCCTGCTGGTTGCCATATTGGCTACCAGCCTGTTTGGTCTGGGCAAAGGCAGGCCGGTATTCACCTACAACCTGTTAGACCTGGAACGCTTCAGGTGGGAAGGCTTCAGCTCGCTGAGCGAGGGCAAGCACACCATTGTGTTTGACTTTAAGTATGACGGCCCCGGCCCCGGTAAGGGTGGCACTGGGGTGCTGACGGTCGACGGCAAAGAAGTAGCCAAAAAAACCATCCCGCACTCGATTCCACTGTTGATGACCATCGATGAAAATTTCGACATCGGGGTGGATACCCGCACGCCAGTAGATGACCTCGCCTACGATGTGCCATTCCAATTCACCGGCACCATCGACAAGCTACACTATAAGCTTGGGCCTGAGCAGATAACTGCAGATGACAAGCAGAAGGCACAAGATGCGGTCGCCAAAGCGAAGGACTAGGGGCAAACCAGCCTCAACAGACCGGAGAAGATACGCGCCTTGGCAGCGCTCGCAGAAATCGGCACTGGCTTTGTGCTGCTGACCAGCATCCGGATATGCTGCATTTGCCTGGCGCTGCTCGTACCCCCGGCGTTTGCCGGCTTCGATGAAGCTGCTGCGGCCTTCGCCGCTGGCGACTACGACAAGGCGCTGAAGGAAACCCGTCCGCTGGCCGAAAAAGGCGATCCGCGCAGCCAGTACGCCATGGGTGTGCTCTACGAAAATGGCTTCGCGGTGACAAAAGACTTGAAACAGGCGGCAGCCTGGTACCTGAAGGCGGCAAAACAGGGCAACAGCGATGCTCAATACAACCTCGGCGCCATGCACGAACACGGCATAGGCATGCCGGTGAATTACTCCGAGGCGGCACGCTGGTATCGCCCGGCCGCCGAACAGGGTGATATCGATGCGCTGAGTAATCTCGGCGTGCTCTACCAGAGTGGCCAGGGTGTGCCACAGAACAAGGTGCTGGCTATGGCGCTGTACAATGTCTCGGTAGCTTATGCTGGCAACGGCAAGACTCAGGCGAGGCAGAACCGCCAGGTCCTGGCTAACCAGATGCCGCTCAACGATGTGAAGAAAGCCCAGTCCCTTACCGAAGAGTTGCTTAAGCCCGGTAACCTGAAACCGCGACTGGAAACCTATTTGAAGTAGTTGTAAAATTTAGCTAGAGTGCAGACAAGACTATCAACCAACGAAAGATCAAAAGTCATGAGAACCAGAATAATCAAACTTATGAGCGCAACGCTGGCTGTCGCCGCGATGTTGACGGCTCCGATTTCCCAAGCCGTGGAAGTCACAGGTGAGCTGGGTGCGCCCGGCACCACCACCACGATCAGTGGGAAACAACTGCCTCAGCCTGATCCCGCATTTGGCGGGGTAATCAAGGAAAGGGCTTCGGAATCGAAATCCTGGTGGCCCCCGCGCGTCGTGCCACCAAAGGGCGCCCCCAATGTGCTGCTCATCATGACGGACGACCAAGGGTTTGGTGCCCCAAGCACTTTCGGCGGGGTCATCCCCACGCCTGCCATGGATCGCATCGCCAAGGCGGGGCTGCGCTACACCAACTTCCATTCGACGTCGCTGTGCTCACCCACGCGCGCGGCACTGATTACAGGCCGCAACCATCACTCCGTGGGCTTCGGGGTGGTAGGCGAAATATCGACAGGGTTCCCGGGTTATGACTCGATCATCCCAATCGAGAAAGGTACCGTTGGCACCATCCTCAGGGACAACGGTTACGCCACTTCGTGGTTTGGTAAGGATCACAACACGCCCTCTTATCAATCGAGTCAGGCCGGGCCGTTCAACCAGTGGCCGAATGGCATGGGCTTCGATTACTTCTGGGGCTTCGTCGGTGGCGATGCCAGCCAGTGGCAACCGAACCTGTTCCGCAACACGACGGCCATCTACCCCTTTCAGGGCAACCCCGGCTGGAACATGGAAACGGCGATGGCGGACGAAGCCATCCACTACGTGAAGCAGCTCAAGGAGATTGCTCCCGACATGCCGTGGCTCGTCTATTACGTGCCGGGCGCCACCCATGCCCCACATCATCCAACACCCGAGTGGATCAAGAAAATCAGCAATATGCACCTGTTTGACGAGGGCTGGGAAAAGCTGCGCGAGACCATCTTCGCCAACCAGAAGAAGCTCGGCATCATGCCGGCCAACGCGCAACTGACGCCGTGGCCGGATGGACAGAAAATCTACGGTGGCGCCAAGCTGCCGCGCTGGGATTCGCTTAGTGCAGTTGAGAAAAAGCTCTTTATCAAGCAAGCGGATGTCTATGGGGCCTATCTCGCCTACGCCGACAATGAGATCGGACGGGTCATCCAGGCCGTCGAAGACCTCGGCGAACTCGACAACACCCTGATCATTTACATCGGAGGCGATAACGGCGCAAGCGCCGAAGGCATGCTCAACGGCACGCCGAATGAGTTCACCACCTTTAATGGGGTTGCCGTGCCAGTTAAAGCCCAGATGCTCTGGTACCCGTTCTGGGGGTCCGACAAGACCTTCCCGCATTTTGCGGCTGGCTGGGCGTGGGCAATGGACACGCCTTTCAAGTGGATGAAGCAGGTGCCATCGCAGTTCGGCGGGACGGCGCAAGGTGTGGCCATGTCCTGGCCCGGCCATATCACGGACCTAGGCGGCATCCGCCGCCAGTTCGCCCACGTCATCGATATCGTCCCGACGATCCTTGAAGCAAGCGGTATCCCGGCACCGGACACGATTAATGGCATCAAGCAGGACCCCATCGAGGGCGTCAGCATGGCGTACACGTGGGATAATGCAAATGCCAACGCGCCGACCCGACACACCACGCAATACTTCGAGATGCTCGGCAATCGCGCCATCTATCACGACGGATGGGTGGCGGCAACGACCCCAGCGACCACCCCTTGGGAGCTCAGCACCAAGACGCCACCGGATGTCATTACCGGGTACAACTGGGAGCTTTATAACGTTGCGGAGGACCCTACCCAGTTCAACGACCTGGCCGCCAAGATGCCCGACAAGCTCAAGCAGATGCAGGAGCTGTTCTACGCTGAGGCGAAGAAATACAACGTGCTACCCCTTGATAACACCACGCTCGCCCGTTGGAACACGCCGCGCCCGGACCTCACCGCAGGGCGAACGGTATTCACATACTCGGGCGCGTTGAGCGGAGTTCCAAAAAGTGCAGCACCAAGTATCCTCAACAAATCCTGGACCATCACTGCCGAGGTCACCATCCCCAAGGGCGGTGCGGAAGGCATGATCGTGGCTGAGGGCGGTCGCTTCGGTGGCTACGGCTTGTTTCTGAGCCCCCGCTTCAACTGGTGGGATAAGGCAGATGTGTTCAGGAATCTGGGTCTGGGATTCCTGGCACTCGGCTTGCTACTGGTCTGGCGCGGGCGGAGCAGAAACTGGTCACGCCTGAAAATGAGAATGAGTCACATGGTCGTGATACTCGCTTCGCTTCTGGTGTTCGCAGTATTGATCACCAACATGTTTGCTATTGGCCGCGGCAAGCCGGTGTTCATCTACAACCTGCTCGACCTCAAGCGTACGACGTGGGCAGGGCCTGCGTTAGGCGCCGGCAAGCACACCATCATCTTCGACTTCAAGTCCGACGGTCCCGGTCTGGGCAAGGGTGGGACGGGCGTACTCTCGGTGGATGGCAAGGAAGTGGCGCGCAACACGATGCCCAACTCCACCCCGATCACGTTCCCGGAAGACGAAACTTTCGACGTCGGCGAGGACACGCGCACCGGCGTCGCGATGCTGAAGTATCGCTATGATGTGCCGTTCAAGTTCACCGGCAACATCGACAAGCTGACCTTCAAACTCGAGCCCTTTCCCCCGCCTCCGCTTGCGCACACGGTAGGCTCACCTCATCGGCGTTAAGCGAAGAATGAGGTGCTCGCAAGAAGTAAGTAGCGTTCTGTTACGTGATAAGTGCGTCGGGGTGCGAAATTGATCAAGGCTGGGGGTATGTCATGAAAAGAGTGCTGACCTTCGCCGCCATCGGCGAAGTATCAACTGGTCTGGCTTTACTGATTGTTCCGTCGCTGGTCGGGCAATTGCTACTCGGCGAAGAACTGACCGGCATTGCCATAGCGGTAGCGCGCGTGGCCGGCATCGCCCTGATTGGCCTTGGGGTCGCCTGCTGGCCAAGCACGCCACTGATCGGCATGTTGACCTACAGCGCGGCTGTCACGCTATATCTCGCCTACCTGGGCACGGTCGAACATTTGGGAGGTGTGCTGTTGTGGCCGGGCGTCGCGCTACATAGCGTTCTGGCGCTGTTGCTAGTCTGGATGTGGCGCGACGGGCAACGAAACCGATCAGATGATGGGGAATAGAATCACTCAGCGCGATTGCACACATACCCAATACCAGAGCTCAGATAATCCAACAATTAAATAAAGAGAACTATCATGGCAAGAAGATTCAATATAGCGCTCATTCTGGCAATCATGCTTGGCCTCACAGCATGCGGACAACAAAAGTCTTCCGTGCCGCCTGCCGACGATGCAGTGAAGGTGCAAGCCCCCGGTCTCGCCGAAACCAAGGCCATCGCTGAGGAAGGCTTCATCTACGGCCTGCCGATAGTGATGAACTACGCGGTGATGAATGAGTTCGTCGTGGACAAGAACTCAGGGCAGTATAAGGCGCCATTCAACACGATCAGCAACGAAGCCCGCGTCTTTACCTACAAAGACACGGCTGTCGTCACACCCAACAGCGACACGCCATATTCGATGCTCTGGCTGGATCTGCGCGCCGAGCCGATGGTGATCTCGGTGCCCGCGGTAGAAAAATCGCGCTACTACTCGGTGCAGCTGACCGACGGCAATACCTACAACTATGGCTACATCGGCAGCCGCGCCACGGGGACCGAGCCGGGCGACTATCTGGTGGCCGGCCCTGAATGGAAAGGCCAGCTACCCGTGGGGATCAAGCAGGTCTTTCAATCGACGACGCCGTTTGCGCTGACCATTTTTCGTACTCAGCTCTTTAACGCCGAGGACATGCCAAACGTGGTGAAAGTGCAGGCCGGATACAAGGCACAGCCGCTTTCCGCTTTCCTTAAGCAACCCGCCCCGCCCGCCACACCAAAGGTCGATTTCGTCCCAGCTACGACAGCGGGGATCAAGGCCAACTTCTACCAGTATCTCGACGCCGCGCTACAGTTCGTCCCAGCGTCGCCAGAGGATAAAGATGTCCGTGCCAGGCTCGCCAGCATCGGCATCGGGCCGGGCAAAACCTTTGAGTTCAAGGATCTCTCGCTGGAACATAAAGCCGCTATCTTGCTGGCAATGAAGGATGGTGACGCCAAGGTCGACAAGTTCCTGGCCTCGGGACTGAAGAACATCAACGGCTGGAAAGTCGGTTCGGTATTTGGCGACAACGCTTTCTACAATGGTAACTGGCTGATGCGCGCCGCAGCCGCCAAGGGCGGTATCTACGGCAACAACGCCGTCGAAGCCATGTATCCGATGACCCGCGTGGACGCGACTGGCGAAACGCTTGATGGCAGCAAGCACAATTACACGCTTACTTTCCCCGCCGGACATCTCCCACCGGTGAACGCGTTCTGGTCGGTGACGATGTATGACGGCAAGAGCCAGCTCCTGATCGAAAACCCGATCAACCGCTACCTCATCAACTCGCCCATGCTACCAAACATGAAGAAGAATATGGACGGATCGCTCACGCTCTACATCCAGAAGGATTCGCCGGGCGCAGACAAGGAAGCCAACTGGCTGCCCGCCCCCAACGATACGATCTATCTCGTCATGCGCCTCTACTGGCCGAAGACGGAGGCACCCTCCATTCTTCCGGCCGGTGAAGGCACCTGGAATCCGCCAGCGGTGAAGAAGAATTAGGGAAGTGCCGATTTATTCGGTTTTGTCGTTCCCGCCTACGCGTGGATGACGAATAGCATGACGGAGAAATTGTTAGGATGGTACCCATGAGCGAAACGAGCCTCAACACGCCGAGTAAGATTCTCGCCTTCGCCGCGGTGGTGGAGGCCGGCACCGGCTTTGTCCTGCTGATCGATCCCGCGCTCGTCGTCAAGTTGCTGCTGGGCACGGACGTCTCCGGGGTCGGGATTCTGCTCAGCCGGTGCTTCGGTATCGCACTGCTTGCGCTGGGAATGGCGTGCTGGCCGAGCCGGCAGCGCTCCGAGAGCGGATTGCCGGCCTTGCGGGCGATGCTGACCTACAACCTGCTGATTGCGCTGTACCTCACTTATCTGGGCACAGCCTGGCACCTGAAAGGCTTGTTGCTATGGCCGGGCGTTGTGCTGCACGCCGCCGTAGCGCTGTTGCTGGTCTGGACCTGGCGCAACGAGCGACAGACCAGGGCGGCCAACAAGTGACCACAGGTTTCCTGCTTTTCCCAAAATCGAGAATGTGCTACGGTAAGAACCGATAATTTAACTTTTTCACCTCAGGGAGAGCAGCATGTCGAAAGAAAAACCAACAATCGGAATTGACGGACTCCCCCTTCCGGTCCTGCCCCCGGAACGCGACCCGCGCGTTTGGGCCCGCATGGTACGCGTGATGTTCTATACCCCAGGCTTCCTGGCCCTGCTGCTGATCAAGACCGGCGAACCGGCGAGTTTTGGCATCACCGTAGAGCTGCTGATGCTGTCGAGTGCAGCGGCCGTCGTCGGCGGCCTGTTCATCGGTACGCAACCGTCAGGTGCGGGGGCTGATCATGCGTCCAAGACCGGTGTTTGGTGCGGGTCACTGGTGCTCGAGCTACTGGCCACTGTGCCCTTTCTTTGCGCGGTGCCGGCGTTATTCCATGAGTTGGCGCACAGCGCGCTGTTGCACGCTTCCACCGTTACGCAGAACGCCATCGATTCTAGCATAGGCCCCTCCGAGCTGCTGCCAGCGGTCGCGGTGCTGCCGTTCATGCTCTACCAACTCGCCGGGTTCGGCACCCTGCACTACATCGTGTCGAAGAAGGCGAACTGGATCATCAACATCAGCATTCTGGTGTTGATCATTGTCAGCTACATCGCCAACCGTATGGCTTCATACGGCGAAGAAAGAATATTCGTCGTGCTGCTGGTCGGCACCATGGCGATTACCGTGTTCTACGGCGTTCTCAAGCTCAAGCAGATGCAGATGACCTACGATGCGAACTGTCCGCCGAAAGAGCCGAAGGAGCCGAAGTAACACGCTGACAAACTTCGCGGCATCAACTGCCTCAGCATTATTCAACTTTTTGAGCCAAAGGTACTGGTCAATGGGCCTTCGGTAAACTGGGTTTCCTGCTTTTCCCAAAATCGAGAATGTGCTACGGTAAGCACCGATAATTTAACTTTTTCACCTCACGGAGAGCAGCATGTCGAAAGAAAAACCAACAATCGGAATTGACGGACTCCCCCTTCCTATCCTGCCCCCGGAACGCGACCCGCGCGTTTGGGCCCGCATGGTACGCGTCATGTTCTATACCCCCGGCTTTCTGGCGCTGCTGCTGATCAAGACCGGCGAACCGGCAAGCTTCGGCATCACGGTGGAACTGCTGATGCTGTCGAGTGCAGCGGCCGTCGTTGGCGGCCTGTTCATCGGTACGCAGCCATCAGGTGGGGGGGCTGATCATGCGTCCAAGACCGGTGTTTGGTGCGGGTCGCTGGTGCTCGAGCTACTGGCCACGGTGCCCTTTCTTTGCGCGGTGCCGGCGTTATTCCATGAGTTGGCGCACAGCGCGCTGTTGCACGCTTCCACCGTTACGCAGAACGCCATCGATTCTAGCATAGGCCCCTCCGAGCTGCTGCCAGCGG
>Ga0315271_10001830_pt1 | contig 13073 bp, 12 predicted proteins | sample C3_top_MG_FD_204664 | JGI IMG/M metagenome (GOLD analysis project Ga0315271, IMG submission 204664) | Sediment microbial communities from Yellowstone Lake, YNP, Wyoming, USA - C3_top | ecosystem: Environmental > Aquatic > Freshwater > Lake > Sediment | place: USA: Wyoming | collected 2017-08-01 | reverse complement strand
ACCTTCCGGGCCGGGTTGGGCGAATTGCTCTCCAGTAAATTCTGCGCGACCCTCTTCCTCAACGCCCTCGCGCTCTCCTTCATGCTCGCCGTCGCCCTCCCCGTGGGGTTTCGGGCGGCGGCCAAACGGGGCGGTTGGTTCGATCGGGTGAGCGGCGTGCTCCTCTATGCCCTCTATTCGCTGCCCAACTTCTGGGTCGCGGTGCTGCTCATCCTGCTGGTCGGTGTCCAGCTCCAGTGGCTGCCCTTCATCGGGATGCGTTCCGACGGGTTCGAGGCCATGGGACTGGCGGCCAAGGCGGCGGATCTGCTCAAGCACGCCCTCCTGCCCGCGTTGTGTCTGAGCTACGGGGGCCTCGCCTTCGTCTCCCGGTTTGCGCGAAGTGCCCTCCTGGAGGTCATGGGCCAGGACTACATCAGGACGGCGAGGGCGAAAGGCCTGGACGAACACGCCGTGCTCTATCGCCACGCCCTCCGAAACGCCCTCATCCCCCTGCTGACCCTCGTGGGACTCATGCTCCCGGCCCTGATTTCGGGCAGCGTCATCATCGAGCAGATCTTCTCCTGGCCGGGTCTGGGCCAGATGTACATCAAGGCCATCTACACCCGAGACTACCCGCTCATCATGGCCGAATCGGTCCTGGGCGCCCTGGCGGTCCTGCTGTCGAACCTTCTCGCCGACGCCGCCTATGCGGTGGCGGACCCCAGGGTGAGGATGGAGTAGAGATGGAGCCAACGAGGCAACGAGCCAATGAGCCAACGAGAAACAGACACGCAAGACATGGCTTGTGGCGGGTGCTGGCGCGGCGGCGTGGCGCGGCCCTCGGACTCTTGTTTCTGATTCTGCTGGGCCTCACGGCGTATTTCGCGCCTCTCTTGGCCAACAACAAGCCCCTCTTCATCCGGTACGACGGTAAGACCCACTTTACGGCTCTCCGGGACCTGTTTCCGGGGAACCTCCTGCTCTCACCGGACGCCGTAAGCCTGCGCCTTCAGGCGGATCCCGACTGGCTCCTGAACCTGAAGGTCCTGCCCGATCCGAAGGTGGGCCGCCTTCTCCTTCCCCCCGTGCCCTATTCGCCCCTCCAACAGCGGCTTGATGACGTGAGCGCGGCACCCGCATGGAGCAGCAAGCACTTCTTCGGCTGCGATGACAACGGCCGGGACGTGCTCTCGCGCATGATTCACGGCGCCAAGGTCTCGCTCCTGGTGGGCCTGCTCGCCGTGGGCCTTTCGGGGCTCATCGGCGTCGCCCTCGGGGCGCTGGCCGGCTTCGCCGGAGGATGGCTCGACACCCTGGTGCTCTCCAGGCTCATGGAGGTCATGGCGTGTTTCCCCACCTTCTTTCTCATCCTCACGGTGGTGGCCGTGATGGATCCGAAGTACCTCAACATCTGGACGATCGTCCTCGTCATCGCTCTGACTTCATGGACGGGAATGGCGAGGTTTGCGCGGGCCGAGTTCATCCGGCTCAGGGGTGCGGATTTCGTGAGCGCCGCGCAGGCCCTGGGGGCTTCTCCGCTCAGGCTCGCCGTGAGGCACATCCTCCCCAACGCGCTCGCACCCTTGCTGGTCAACGCCTCCTTCGACATGGCCGGAGCTGTCCTCTTCGAGGCGGCCATCTCCTTCCTGGGCGTGGGCGTTCAGCCGCCGGACCCCTCGTGGGGAAACATCCTCAATCTGGTCACCCGATACTGGGACCAATGGTGGCTTGGGTTCTTTCCCGGAGCCGCCATCTTTCTCACCGTCCTGTCGTACAATCTCGTGGGCGAGGGGGTGAGGGATGCCTTGGACCCGCGAACGATTGAGTGAGGGGTGAGGAGTGAGGAGCGAGGAGAGAGAAAGGAAGGGCGCGGACGCTTTCCCGCAGAACCTGCTGATTTGGGCGGGGGATGCCAGGTTTCTCGACGAGGCCTCGGCGGCGTGGGTGTTGCGCTGGGGAGGTTCGGACGGGGCTGCCAATCTGGCGGCGCCGGGCCTGGATGCGGGGCAGCTCAGCATGGAGCTGAACACGCTCCCCATGTGGAGCGAGCGGCAGGTGGTCCGCCTCCGGCAAACGGAGTCGGCCTCCGACGAGCTCCTCAGGGCGCTCGCCCGTTACCTGGATAACCCCGCGCTCTCCACGGCCCTGCTGGTGGAGTTTACGGGCGACCTGTCACCCAAAAAGAAGGACATTCCTGCCAAGTGGAGATCCCTGCTCGAGAAAATGAGCGTCCGTTCCTGCCAGCCGGGCAGCGGAAGGGAGTACATCGTCAAGCGACTGCGGGCCGAGGGGTTTGCCATAGCGCCCGAAGCATCCGTGGCCTTGGATGAGTGGGCCTGCGGCGACCTTGGCCGGCTGGTATCGGCCCTCGACCTGCTCTGCCTTTACCGCCAGGAGGAGAAGCGCATCTCCGCCCAAGATTTGGACGCCCTGCTGGGAACGGGCGGTACACCCAAGGAGTGGGACCTACAGGATGCCTTCCTGGCCGGGAGGAAGAAGGCGTTTCTCGAACTTCTCGATAAAGTGGGACAAGACCCGGATTCGGTGCCTCTCATGTTCGTGGGCATGGTTTCCAAACAGCTCAGGTCCCTGCTGCTCCTGCATGGGCACGAAGCAGGCGGAATCTCCAGGAGGGACGTATCCCCCAAACACATGGGGTTCAACCATCCCTACCCGGCGCAGAAGCTCCTCGCGGTCGCGGACAAGTGGCCCGAGTCCCGCGTGCGAAAGGCCCTGGGTGAAATGTTCGACCTAGACTTGGCTCTGAAGATGGCTCCGGAGAAGAACGCGGGACCCCAATGGGCCCTGGTGGAGAGGCACCTGCTCAATTTGATGCACAGCTGACGCTGTGCTCAGGCCTGACCCTTCTCCCCTCCGAAAAGCACGGTCTGATTTCCGCCCCGAGAGACGGCCTCCTGAAGAGACGCGCCGGAGCGATCCAGCCAATCCTTGAGGGTCTTCACCGTGGGGTCCGCCATAGCCACGCCGGCGCTGAAGGTTCCCCTCACGGTCCGCCGGGGGCCGATGGGTTGGTCCATGGTGGCGAACTCTTGCTGGAGGCGCCGTATGAGCCGAAGGGCGTCCATGGGCTCCAGGTGCTCCAGCACGACCGCGAGCTGCTGTTCGCCGTAGCGCCCCATGATGTCGGTCTGCCGGATCTTGCGCTGGAGGAATTTGGCCAGTCCCTTGATGACAGCATCGTGGGCCTTCGGGCCGTGGGTTAGAATCTGGTCCGCCATCCGGTCCACCTGCAAGAGGACCATGGCGTAGGCCACGCCACGCCGCGAATGCCGGTTGAGGCACAGCCGGGCCTCTTTGAGAAAAGGGGTGTGGGCGAGCATCCCCGTGAGTTCGTCGTGGTCCATCAGGTCCTGGATGCTCCGGTAGCGCGCGAGCCTGGATTTCACCAGCGCCAGCAGGTCCTCCGGGGATATGGGCTTGACGAGGAAGTCGTCCCCCCCCGCTTCGGCGGCCTGAACCTGGTTCCGGCGCTGGCCCTCGGTGGTGATGAAAATGGCGGGGACCGTGGCAAACCCCTCCTCCTGCCTGAGGAACTTCATGAGGTCGTACCCGCTCATTCCCGGCAACAGGATGTCCATGAGGACCAACTGGGGCCGAAACGCGTGCAGGTTTGCCTCGAACTGCGAGGGATCCATACAGATCTTCACCTGGTAACCCGCCGAAGAGAGGACTTCCTCCATGTAATGGGCCTGGGAGGGGTCGTCCTCCACCGCAAGGATTCTGGCCGCCGCTGCCTTGCGTCGGGCGAGGAGGCTCTTGAACTTTTTCAAGAGGGTAGCGGGGTCCGGCGGGTCGGGAACGAAGCCGTCCGCGCCGCAATGGATCGCCTCCACCTTGTCCAAGAAGGGTCCCCTCTCTCCCAGGAGAAGGACGGGGATGGCGGGTGCGGGTTCCATGGACCGGAGGGCCCGGACGAAGTCGAAACTCGAGCCGTTGGGGAAGCCCGCGTCCACCGCCGCCAGGTCGGGGAGGCCCGAATCCAATCTCCGCTCCGCATCCGCGAGGGAGGTGATGAGTTCCACCACCAGGCCCCGCTTGGATAGGTAGTCCTTAAGGTCGGAGGCCAGGGGTGACCCAGGCGTGACCAGGAAGAGGAGGAGTGATCCCTTGGGTCGTTCAACTTGCACCACGGCGGGTCGGGTCGTGGTGGACAAGAGAAGCTGGAACTCGGAGCGGATTCGGCGGGCGAGCGCTTCGATCTGCTCCATCTCTCCTTCCAGGACCGCCCGCCCCGAAAGGGCCATGCTGGCGCAGAGGTATTCGCCCTCGCCACCGAGGGCGCTTATCTTGGGGGCAGCATAGATCGTGCCCGAGCCCGCGAAGTTGTGGAACACCCGCTGTACGGCCAGGAGGGGCGTCTGCTCCCAGGGGGCCTGGGCGAGCGCGGCGAGATGTTTGTCCAGGTCCAGCAGGAGAGCCTGGCTCTCCTCGTAGTATTTTTCCCAGAGCTGGTTTCGACCGGAGTGGCTCATGGTCTTCTCCCCCGAAATTTCCCCGTGCCCAAGCGGATGTTTCCTACGCCTCCCGGTGTGCCATGGTGGCGCTGGCCTGGGCCGTAGGGAGGATGACCATTTCGGTCACATCCACGTGCAGTGGCCGCGTGGCCACCCAGAGGACGGCGTCGGCGATGTCGCCCGGCGTGAGCGCCGTCAGGCCCTGATATACCTTGGCGGCACGCTCCTTGTCGCCGCGGAAACGAACCATGGAAAACTCCGTTTCGACCATCCCCGGGTCTACCGTGGACACCCGGACGGGCGTGCCCAGGAGGTCCATCTTGAGCCCGCGGGTCAGCGCCTTCACCGCGAACTTGCTGGCGCAGTATACGTTGCCGCCGGGGTAGAGCTCTCGGCCGGCGATGGACCCGATGTTGATGATGTGTCCTTGTTTCCGGGCCACCATGCCCGGGGCGATGGCGCGCGTGATGTAAAGCAGCCCCTTCACATTGGTGTCGAGCATCTCCTCCCAGTCGTCGGGGTTGCCCTCCTGCAGCTTGTCCAGTCCACGTCCGAGGCCCGCGTTATTCACGAGTACATCTACTTCCGCCCACTCCGGCGGCAAACCCCGGACGGCTTCCTCCACGTGCTTCCTGTGCCGCACGTCCAAGGCGAGGCAGAGGCTTGGCGTGCGCAGCCGGGACGACAGATCCGAGGCGAGTTCCTGGATCTGTCCGACCCTTCGGGCTGCGAGGATGAGCTTGGCGCCCGCCTCGGCGAAGGCCTGGGCGCAGGCGCGGCCGATGCCGGCGCTGGCTCCCGTAACCAAGACCGTCTTGCCTTTCATGGATAGCATGAGTTTCTCTCCCTCGGAAGGTGCGGGGGTGGATCCCCGCATCCAAATTTTCATTATATCCCGTGGCCGGCGGCTTGCGGGGATCCTATATTGTCACCAAGGGCATCCCGACGCTGGCATCCGCCCCGAAAGGGAGGTGAAGCATGGAAGAAACAAGGCGGTCTTTCCTGCTCGTGGCCATCGGCCGCACGATGGGCGCGGGCGGCAGTTTCGTGGGACGGCGTCTGGCCACGCGCCTCGGATGCCGCTACCTTGACCGGGAGTTGCTCGTCGAAGCCGCCAAGAGGCTCCACCGCGATCCTGAAGCCCTGGAGGCCTACGACGAGCGCCACCTCAGCTTTTGGGAGCGCACCCGCATGGCGTACGCCTTCGGCGGGGCCGACTTGCCATACACGCCGCCGCCGGTGACGGTGGACGACATGGAGCTTTTCGATACCCAAAAGGAGATCCTGCGCGAGGCCGCCGGCCGTGGGCCGGTCGTGGTCGTGGGACGGGCCGGATTTGCCGTGCTGCGCGGTGAGCCGGGCCTTCTCTCCGTGTTCCTGCACGCGCCTCTGGATGTCCGCGCGGAGCGCATCCGCAAGATCTACGGGCTGGGCTCCCTCGCCGAGGCCAAGGAGATGGTTGTCCAGTCGGACAAGCAACGCGAGCATTTCGTCAAGGCCGCGTCGGGATTGGACTGGCGGGATCCCCAGCACTACCACCTCTGCGTGGATACGGCGCGCCTGGGCACGGCGACGGCCGCCGAGCTCGTCTATGTTGCCGCCATGGAGGTGGCCAGAACACTCGACAAGCCGGCGGAGGAGACCTTCTGACCCATCCCGACGCTCGCGGTATACTCACCCCGGAGGCCGCGCGAATGGATTGGGACAGCAAGTACGGACCCTGGGCGGTGGTGACCGGCGCCTCGTCCGGATTGGGAGAACATTTCGCCCGGCAGCTGGCGCAGCGGGGTTCGAACCTGTTTCTGGTGGCCCGCCGGGAGTACCGACTTCACTCTCTGGGCCAGGAGTTGAGGGAACAATTCGGCGTGGAGACCTTGGCGGTCCCGCTGGATCTGGGTGCTCCGGGGGCCGTGGAGACCCTGTGCCGGCGCACGGCGGACCGGGATGTGGGCCTCTTCGTGGATAACGCCGGATTCGGGTACATGGGGCGCCTCCTCGACCAGGACTCCGAACGGCTGGCCAGGATGATTCACCTGAACTGTACCGTGACCCTGTTGGCGGCCATGGCTTTCGCCAAGAGGATGAAAGCCCGGGGCGGCGGGGGAATCATCGTCAGCGCCTCCCTGGCCGGGTTTCAGGCCACGCCCCACATGGCGGCCTACGGCGCCACGAAAGGCTTCGACCTGCTCTTCGCGGAAGGGCTGGCCCACGAGCTCAGGGGGACCGGAGTAGATGTCCTCGCCCTTTGCCCGGGGTCCACTTCCACCGAATTCGGCCAGGTGGCGGGTTCCAGGGGAGGCACCCGGGGGAGCATGGCGCCCGGGCCGGTGGTTGCCGAGGCGCTCCGGGCGCTCGGGCGCAAGGATGTGGTGGTGACGGGGTTGGCCAACAAGGTCGTGGGACATGTGCTGGGTCCGATCCTACCCCGGCGATGGATCACCGCCGCGAGCGGCATGGCCATCGGGCGAATGGTGGACGGGGAGAAGAAAGGCAACAGTAATTAGGCGGCTGGCGAAGGGCGCCCGAAGACCCGACGGCTGAGCGCTGATTGCTGATCGTCGTTCGCTTTGCCGAATGACTGGAGGGTGGCCATGGCCGACGAGGCGTCGAGACAGGGCACGATCTACTGGACTCCGGAGATCCTCGCGTTCGTCGAGAGAATCCACGCAGGGCACGACGAGCACCTCCAGAGGGCTTTCGACGCGCCTGGCATCCACGGAATGCCCGCCATCCAGGTGGGCGCTTCCGAGGGTAAGCTCCTGGGTCTGCTCCTGGCTCTTTCCGGGGCCAGGAAAGTGGTGGAAATAGGGACTCTGGCGGGATATTCGGCCCTCTGGATGACCCGCCATCTGCCGCCCGAGGGGCACATCTGGAGCATCGAACTGGATCCAAGGCACCTGGATGTGGCGCAGGCCAACCTCAAGGCGGCGGGCATGAAGGACCGTGTGACGCTGCTGGAGGGACCGGCGCTGGACATCTTGGGGATCCTGGAAAAGCACGGGCCCTTCGACGCCGTATTCATCGACGCGGACAAAGGCAACTACGACCGCTATGGCCGGTGGGCCGCAAAACACCTGCGCCCCGGAGGTCTCCTTCTGGCGGACAACGCCTTCTTTTTCGGAAGACTGCTCGAAGACAGCGCCGATGCGGCGGCCGTCCGGAGACTCCACCAAGAGGTTCCTGCGGATTTCGACTCGGTATGCATTCCCACGCCCGACGGAGTCCTCCTGGGCATCCGGCGGGGTTTCTGAAGGTCAGGCGCCAGTCAGATTGAAGCCGAACTCCACCCGCCCCGCGGGACGCCCGCCGGACGAAAAGCTCCTCTCCTCAAACGCCGCTCGCCCTTCGGCATCCAGCAGAAACACCGTGGAACACCGGGTGCCGTGGCGGTCGGCGGTCACGAAGATGGGTGAGAGCGCTCGCTCCCAGGCGACGGGAAGGCCCGTGCTGGGGAGGACGTCGTCGGGGGCCTCGTTCCGGTCGCCCAGAAGCACAAACAGACGTTCTTGAAGTCCGTGGCCAGGGTCCGCCATCGCCGTTGCAAGAAGTTTCTTGGCTGAGGTCACCTTGGGCCACGGCTCGTCCAGCGTCCCGTTGCTCAGTCCAAAGATGCCGGGATTGAGGACCCGTGATCCCGAGCCGTCGCGATTGGAGCAATAGGCGAGCGAAGAGCCGTCCCAGACCAGCAGGGAGAACCCGTTGTAGGCGTGCTCCCTGCGCGACAGGGCCTCCACGTATTCCACGGCGGAGGTCTTTTCTCGAAGGAAGGCTTCCACGAGTCTGCCGCGGGAGGGGGCGTCGGGTCTGTGCTTTCCCGGTTCCCTGAAATTGGTGAGGGCGGCGAATCGTCCATCCAAGGTCACGCCGAGCCAAGTCCCTCCGGCTTCCAGATCCCGGCCTGCAAGGATGGCAGGATTTTCGCGCCAGAAGGCCGCCGCAGCGGCAGGCCTGTCGTAAAGTTCATCCCGGTTGGCGGCCACCACGAGGCGGAAAGCCGGATGGCTCTCCAGTGCAAGCAGCAACAGGCACATGGGCTGACGAGCCTCCTCCAGAAGATAGATTACACCCACAGCCGCAGACCCTCGGGGAACAGGGTCGGGTCATGAGAGTGGCGCCCTCGTCCGTCAGAAACGGTTCGGACGGGATAGGCGTTCGCACGACAGTCACGGGCGATCGACCGAGGTGCCCATCAACTTGATTGGTCAGATGTGAACTTGCGCGTCCCGCGCCTCTTCGATGCTCCGCCGGCCGTCCGGTATATCCACCACCCGCCGCAGGGTGGTTCCCTCGGGCCAAGGGGTGAATTGGTATTCGAAGCATGGGCGGCCCTGGGCGAAGGCGTGGTCGTCGTAGTTGTGGAGGCGGTATAGCTTATCGCCGAAGCGGTAAGCCAGATCGGCGTTCCATTCCGGGTGAGGCCGGGTGCGCCGGACCTTGAGAACGCCGCCTTCGATACCGACCCTATCGGGCTCGGACGATTTGCCGTAGAGCGAAGTCATGCGTTGCGCCCGCAGGCCTATGCCAACAAGCCTGATGAGCCCCAGCGGCCCGGCGAGGTAGACGGAACCGGGGACGCGCCCGGTCATGGCCCCCGCCGCGCCCCTCGCGACTCCGTCCAGCAGTAGGACGGTCAGCAGCGCGCCATGGACGGTGAAAAAGTAGGCAAAAAACGTCACCAAACCATAGTGCGTGATAGCACCCACATCTCCGCTGCCCGAATCGCTGGCGACGATGGCCGTGACGACCTCGGCCATTTCCTTCTGGTACGCGATGAGACCCACGAACCACAGGATCGCCGCCCCGAACGCCCAAAAGAACCCGTGCCAGGTCTGGAGCCCCTGAAGGCCCATCAGGTCTGGCCAGGGCCAGGTCTTGCGGTACCGCTCAGGCAGAAGAGGGCCGAGCAAGAAGGTCAGAAAGCCTTGGATGCAGAAGAAAATGTAGCTCTTCACTGCCCGGACCATGCGAAAACCGCGATCAGGTACCCCACGCCCACCGTGGCGGTCGCCGCCGTGATCATCGCCCCACCGAAGAGCAGGCCGAGCGTGTTCAGATCCACCGCCGCATAAGCCTCGGCAGGAGTCAGCGTCCCCAGGATGACCAAGGCTACGGCGCCGAGCAATGCTCCCGCCGGCCGGCCGATGTGCAGCAGGCTGAAGCGGCGGGCGGCGCTGAGGACGAAGGTGACGGCCAAGACGCCAAGGGCGACGATCATGCTCCCTCCCGATCCATTTTGTCATGAGCTGGCCCCTCAGACCACGGAGTCTCGACGGGGAGTTGCGGCCCGCGGTTTTGCAAGCTAATCTCTGCGAGGAGGGACCCCATCCGATTAGAGCGCGAGAGAGCCGCCACAGAAGACCTTGCGGACCAGCGCCCCGTGCGGGGCGGACTCGTGACCGACGCTCGGGAATCGGAGTTGGCCACGCACGAGTTCGAAGCTCTCGGTCGCCGTCTCCGCCGCGTACCTCGGTTTCTCAGGCACTACGGCCGGTGGAAGGCCAAGCTCGACCCGGCCTACCCGTGCATCCTCTCGCAAGTCCGGGACTCCCGCGATGTTCTTGACCTCGGTGCGGGTATGGGCCTGTTGGAGGCCCTCTTTGCCGGGCGGTTCCCGGACGCGCGCATCCGCGGGGTCGAATGGGACGAGCGAAAGGTCTCGGCCGCATGCAAATTGCTGGACGGGCTTCCGCGGGCCACCGTCGAGCACGGCGATGCGTGCCAGGTCGCACTCGGCTCCCCCGACGCAATCCTCCTGATCGATCTCCTTCACTACTTGGATCGAGCTGCCCAGGCCACCCTGCTCGAGCGCTGCGCGGTTTCGCTGGGTCGCCATGGCGTCCTGGTGATTCGGGATCTCGACAGGTCAAAGGCGCGCAGGGAGATCGCCGAGACCCTGGAGCGGATCGCCGTGGGGTTGGGATGGAACCGCGGTGCCAGGGTGCAGGTCCCGCCGAAGGGGGAGATGGTGTCTCTCCTGCAAGATCACGGCTTTCGCGTCGAAGTCCGGCCCGGCGGCAGGGGGGTCTTTTCGGGCAATGTCATGATCGTCGCCAGGAAACGCGCGAGGTCGGAGGGGAACTTCACGTGGGCGGGGTCCCCGAATTGAAAAGTCAATCACCGGGGTGGTCCTTATCAAAGGGGATAAAATGACGGCGGGGGTGACCTGATGCTCGACGGTGGGCAGGGCATCGCGGCCGAGGCCATGTCCAGGCCGAAAGAGCTTTTCGACGCCTTCGGCGCAGGGGTCTACCTGCTTTTCGGCATCATCCACCTCGACCTCTGGTTCCGCCGCCGGGATCGCATGGCCCACCTGTGGTTGGCCGGTGCGAGCGCATCGGCGCTCCTCGTGGATGTCACAGGCATCATCGCAAAGGGTCGGGAGGCCTCGCCGAGTCTGATCATCCAGATCCTCAACACCTTTGGGGTGGCCGCGGCCACGGTTTGCCTTTTCGAGTTGGTCTCTTCGCTCAACCGGATACCGGCGGGCCGCCTCGCCCGTGCACTGCAGGGCGTGGTGGTGGTATCTGCAGTCATTGCGGCTCCGGTTCTCCCCCAACTCCTCCCCGCCGTGTTCGCCGGGTGCATGACCCTCCTGGTTTGGGCCATGGCGAGGGCCTTTCGGGCCGCGCGGGAAGGTGACCGCGATTCGGGAATGGTGGCCAAGGGTTTCATGGTCCTCACCGCATGCCTGCTCGCCGATCTGCTCAAAGAGCTCCAAGTCGTGCCCTTTCCCAGCGGACTACCGATCGTGGGCTTCATCGTGCTCTTTCTCGCCTCGGCCCGCTCGCTGAACGATCGCTTCGGCAGGGAAGAAGAGGCGTCGCGCACCGACACGCTCACGGGGCTGTCCAACCGGCGGGGTTTCCTGGAAGCGAGCGACGGTGCCGTGCTCAGGAGCCGTCGCTCGGGACGGTCGCTCTCCATCGTCCTCGCGGATGTGGACCGGTTCAAAGAGGTGAACGACTCCCTGAGCCACGCCGCCGGAGACGCCGTGCTCAAGGCCCTCTCCGGAGCGCTGCGATCGGCCCTCCGGTCCCAGGACACGGTGGCCCGGTGGGGGGGCGACGAATTCATCGTGCTGCTGCCGGAAACCCCCAAGGAGGGCGCTCTCCACGTCTCCGAGTCCCTCCGTGCCGTAGTATCGGCCCTGCGCGTGGATTTCGAAGGCGCTCGCGTTCATCTCACGCTCTCGCTCGGTGTGGCGGAGCACCTCGCGGGCCGGAGCGTGGAGGACACCATCGCGGAGGCCGATGTGGCCCTCTATCAGGCCAAGCAGGAGGGTCGCGACCGGGTCATCGTGCGGTAACCCCCCTGACGGCAGGCGGCCTCACCTCCCGCGGAGAGCGGTGCTATGAGAGTGCCGCCGGAGGCCCGGCCGTCCTCTCGAAGGCCTCCCGCTGGGCCGCCGTTCCCACCGCCGCCACGAGATCCCCGATCTCAAATCTGTAGTCGGCGCCGGGACCGGGGACGAACTTCCCCGCGCGGATGACTCCCACGACGGAGGCGCCCGTCATCGTCCGGACCGCCAGTTCGCCCAGGGTCTTGGAAACCGCGGGGCTCCCCTCGGTGAGCCTCACCCAGGTCATTTCAAGAAGATCCCGCGCCGCCCTCAGCTGGTGCAATTCCTGCTCGTCCTCGTGAGCTTCGGAGATGGACTCGTAGAGTTCGATGCGGGTGGCGTCGCTGTATCTCTGGATCACCTGCACCGGAATCCTCAGATGCAGAAGGGCCTGGCGGGCGATTTCGAGACCGGCCTCCAGCTCCGGGAGGATGACGGTGGCCACCCCCAACTCGCGGAGGGACTTCATCTGTTCCACGCCTTCCGTACGCGCGACGATCTCCAAGTCGGGACGCAGGGTCCGGACGTATTTCACGATGGTTCGGGTCACGGCGATGGCGGGAGGCGTGAGGAGGATCTGGCTGGCGGCGTCGATGCGCGCGGCGGCCAGCACCACGGGTTGCGCCGCGTCCCCGTAAATGGTGGGAAGGCCCTCGGCCTTGCACTCCTCCATGCGACGCGGGTCGAGCTCCACGATGACGAAGGGGACGTCGAGCTGTCCCAATACCCGCGCCACGTGCTTCCCCACACGGCCGCCTCCGGCGATCACCACGTGGCCGCTCAACCCCTCCTGGGGTAGGTTGGCGGTCTCGTAAGTCTCCAGCCCCGGGAGTCGCTTGCGCAGGGCATAGAGTGGGCCGGTCAAGGCGGAGGCCACGGGGGTCACCAGCATGCTCAGGACCGCGGCCGAGAGGACGTAGGCGTGCTGCCTGTCGTCCAAGGCCCCGATCCGGAACCCGAGCTGCGTCATGACAAAGGAGAACTCGCCGATCTGGAACAGACCGAGGCCAAGAGCCAGCGGAACCACGTTGCGGTAGCCGAAGCCCCGCGCCACGGCCGCCATGATCACGCCTTTTCCGGCGCAGGCTACCAGCACCAGCGCCACCACGGAGAACCAGTGCGCCACCAGAAAGGCGGGATCCAGGAGCATGCCCACCGAGGTGAAAAAGAGCAACCCGAAGAGGTCTCGAAGAGGGATGATGTCGCTCAGTGCCTGGTGGCCGTAGTCCGATTCGCTCAGCACCATGCCCGCCACGAATGCCCCAAAAGCGAAGGAG
>Ga0315271_10001829_pt1 | contig 13077 bp, 10 predicted proteins | sample C3_top_MG_FD_204664 | JGI IMG/M metagenome (GOLD analysis project Ga0315271, IMG submission 204664) | Sediment microbial communities from Yellowstone Lake, YNP, Wyoming, USA - C3_top | ecosystem: Environmental > Aquatic > Freshwater > Lake > Sediment | place: USA: Wyoming | collected 2017-08-01 | reverse complement strand
CACCGGCAATCTCGACTCTACGACGGCCCGAGAAGTGCTCACTCTCTTCCGTGGTCTGGCGAGCGGCGGGACCACGGTGCTCATCGCCACCCACGAGCGCGACATCGCGAGTGTCGTGGACCGGACGGTCTCGATCGCGGACGGTGCGGTGATTCGATGAGCACGCCCTGGCGCAAGGTCATTCGCGACTTCTGGCAGGAACGAACCCGCTCGGGCCTCGTGGTGGCGGCGATCAGTCTCGGGATCGCCGCCTTTTCCGCGGTCCTGTCGAGTTACGCGATCCTGAACCGCGAGTTGAACCAGGGGTACCTCGCCACCAATCCCGCTTCGGCCACGCTTCGGACCGATGTCGTTGATGACGAACTCCTGAAGGCGGTGGCCGCGAATCCGGGGGTAGCCGCGGCCGAGGCGCGTCGTGCGGTCTCAGGCCGGATCAAGGCCGGGCCCGCGCAGTGGCGGAGCCTGATGCTCTTCGTGGTCAAGGACTATGGGGACATCCGGGTCAGCACGATCAGCCACGAGACGGGAGCGTGGCCGCCCCAAAAGGGCGAGATCCTGATCGAGCGCGACGCCTTCCAGGTCGCGAAGACGCGCATCGGCGAGACGGTCACGGTCAAGATGCCGCGCGGCGAGTTTCAAACCCTCCGGGTCACCGGAGGCGTGCACGATGTCGGTCAGGCGCAGGCGCGCATGGAGAACGTCGTGTATGGCTACATCACGCTGGAGACCCTGGCGCTGCTCGGGGAGGAGCCCTACCTCGATCAGCTCAAGATCCTCGTCTCGGGAGACCGCTTCGATCGCGCGCACATCACCGCCGTCGCCGAGGATCTGAAGGCGCTCCTCGTCGCGAAGGGGCACGCCATCCGCGGCGTCACCATTCCTGAGCCGGGAAAACATCCGCATGCCGACCTGATGGGAATGCTGCTTCTCGCCATCTCGACCTTCAGCCTGCTGGTTCTGGCACTCAGCGGTGTCCTGGTGGTGAACCTGCTCACCGCGCTCATGGCCTCGCAGGTGCGACAGATCGGCATGATGAAGGCGATCGGCGGCACGCGCCTTCAGATCGCCTCGATCTACCTGGGCCAGGCGCTGCTGCTGGGTGCTTCGGCGGTGGTGATCGCGCTCCCCTTCGGCATGCTCGGGGCGCGCGTGCTGTGCCGCTATCTCGCGGTCTTCCTCAACTTCGATCTCACCAGCTTCGCGGTTCCTCTCTGGGTCTACGCGCTCGTGGCCCTCGTGGGCCTCGTGACGCCGCTGCTCGCCGCGGCGTATCCGGTGGCGAAGGGGAGCGCCATCACCGTCTCCGCGGCCCTCGCGGACTTCGGGGTCGCCGATCGTGGTTTCGGGTCGGATCCGCTGGACCGGGCGCTTGCCGGCGTGTCCGGCCTCACGCGTCCACTGTTACTCGCGGTTCGCAACAGCTTCAGGCACCGCGCCCGGCTCGCCCTGACCCTGCTCACCTTGAGCGTGAGCGGTCTGTTCTTCATGTCCGCCCTGAACGTGCGCGCCTCCATGATGAGCACGATCGACCATCTCTTCGGAGCGAGGAAGTTCGATCTCTCCATCAACCTTGCGACCATGGTTCCGGTGGAGCGGATCCAGCGCGCGATCGTGCGGACGCCGGGCGCTTCGAAGTCCGAAGGCTGGATCGTCACCGAGGCGACCCTCATGACTGCGGCCGACCGCGCTGCGGCGCCCGCGGGACTTCACGAGAGCGGAGGCGCCGGCGGACACGACGGCGAAGGGGCGCCACCGGGGCCTCGGTTCGCGGTTCTCGGGCTCGTGCCGGGCACCGAACTCCTGAAGCTCGAGATCGACGAGGGCCGTGACCTGCCGCCCGGGGACGACGGCGCGATCGTGGTCAACAGCGCGTTCCTGGCCCGTCATCCCGAGGTGAAGGTGGGTCAGACGATCACCCTGCGCATGGGTCCGGCGGAGTCATCCTGGCGGGTGGTGGGCGTTTCCCATGAGGCCTTCGCCGCGCCCACCGGCTACGTCTGGCGGACCTCCTTCGAGCGCGCCGGTGGTCACGTTGGCGTCGCCAACACCGTCCGCGTCGCCCTCGACCGAAGCGATCCGACCTCGATCGACCGGTTCCTGGAGGCGCTCGATCGCAACCTCGAGGCCGAGGGGATCCGGGCTCTCTCGACTTCCAGCAAGGCCGACTCTCGCTACGGCTTCGACCAGCACATGCTGATGATCTACATCTTTCTGGTGGTCATGTCCGTGATCATCGGAGGTGTCGGCGGACTCGGGCTCATGACCACCATGAGCCTGAACGTCCTGGAGCGCCGCCGCGAGATGGGCGTGCTCCGGGCCATCGGAGCCTCGGCCCGGTCGATCTGGCTCATCGTCGTGGCCGAGGCCCTCGCGATCGGGCTCATGAGTTTCATCGCCGCCTCGATCCTCGCCGGCCCTCTCAGTCGCGGCCTCGGGGACTTTCTCGGGAGCGTGCTCTTTCAGACGGACCTGAGCTTCGTCTTCGACCCGAACGGCCTCCTGATCTGTTTCGCGGCCTCGCTCGTGCTGAGCGCCCTCGCGAGCTTCGTGCCGGCGTGGCATGCCTCACGTTCCTCCGTCCGCGAGGCCCTCGGCTTCGAATGACCCGACCTCTTTCTCAATTCCCTGGAGATTCCCAATGCCCCGAAAAGCAACCCTGGTTCTGATCGTTATCGGCGTGCTCGTCCTCGGCGCCGCCGCGAGCGGCGGCGGGAAGTGGCTTGCGCACAGAGTCAGGGTGATGCACGGCGCTCACTGACCGCCGGTGTCTCCCCAGGCGCCTTCGATCGGCGGCGGCTGCCCGCGGAAGACGAGGATCTCCGAGAGCGCCGCCTGATATTCCTCCTCGGAGATGGCGTCGACCGAGCGCAGCTTCACCAGCAGATTGTTCACCAGCGTATCGAAGCCCTGGCGCACTTCGCCGCCCTGAATCGACGCCTGGTACTTGAGCGGCCCGGGAATCAGGGAGACGAGGAACGCGATCTCCCGGGGCGAGAGGGCCTGTGGCTCCTTGTCGAAGTAGTGACGGGCCGCGGGCCGCAGGCCGTAGAGGCCGGGACCCCACTCGATGACGTTGAGGTAGATCTCGAGGATGCGCTGCTTCCCGAGCGTCGATTCCAGCAGGAACGAGTACGAGAGTTCGCGCAGCTTTCGCTGCAGGCTCTTCTCACGGCTCAGGAAGAGATTCTTCGCGAGCTGCTGGGTGATGGTCGAGGCGCCCCGGACCGCGCCGCCCCGCGCGATGTTGGCGGCGATGGCCCTCGGCAGTTCGGTGAGGTCGATGCCCGGATGTCCGTAGAACCCGGCGTCCTCGGCGATGAGCAGCGCCCTCAGGAAGAGCGGCGGCACGTCGGCGATGGCGATGAAGTCTGCTGACTCGGGGGTGACCGCGATGGCCTTCCGGGCTCCCTCGCTCGTGGTGACCTCGTGCACGAAATCGCCGCGCATCCGAGAAACCTCGGGCGGCGCTTTCTCCGGGCGCTTGAAGTCGATGCGTTGGATCACCTCGAGCGAGGCCGGGTCGTGAAGCAGGCCGCCGACGCTGATGGTTCCGGAGAGCGAACCGAGCGCGTTCGGCGCCTGCGCAGCGTCGACCCCAAGGGAGCGAAGGATGAGGGCGAAGTCGAGGCCCTTCATCGAGGCTTGAAACTGCACCTTCGCGTCGGGCTCGCCGGGAATGACGATCAGGCTGCCGCCGTTGCTGCCGCCGAACGCGGAAAAGCGCCACGTGCCCTGGAAGTCCCGGCGCGGGTCGCCTTCGACGTGCGCGCCCCCGTCCAGGACGCCAAGCTCCTTCGACGCGTCCCCTTCGACCGCGAAGGACACGAGGGCATCCAGGTTCAGCTGCGTGGCGGCGACGTCGAAGGCCCGGCCGCGAGCGCTGGTGACCGTAGCGAGGGAGAGGCCAAAGACGGGAGCCTTGAGCGTGACCGAGCGCCCGGGATCGATCTCCCAGGTCGTGGGACGAAGGGAGGCGTCCATCTCCGCGGGAAGGGAAACGCGCACGTTGCCGATGGTGACCCGGCCAAGCAGGCCGAAGCCGCGCGGTCCGCGGAACCGCGGGCTCGCGGACACCGCGTCGATCCGGACGACGAGCTTCCCAGGCTTCTCGATGGTGATGCCGGTGAGGACGAATGGAGGCAGGAGCCCGACGTGAAGGCTCTCGTATTGGACGCGGAGGCCGGCCGCCGTGGCCACGCGCTGGATGCGTCCCGCGATCTCCCGCTCGGCGTACGCCGCGGCCAGGCGGAAGGCGACGACGCCCCCGACCAGGACGAGGCCGGCCAGGATCCACAAACGAATGCGTCGTGCGTCGGCCACTCTGCGTTGGAGTTTAGTGCGCCGCGCGGAGGTCGTGCGTGTAGTCTCCGGAGGCATGCCTCCTCGCTTCGTCCACGGTGTCCGGGTGCGCGGATGATCCGGCTGGAATTGCCGCGGGTCGTGGTCTTCGACCTCGCCGGAACCACGGTGCGCGACGACGGTCAGGTCCCCGCCGCATTCGCCGCGGCGCTTTCGGAGCAGGGAATCCGTGTGACGCCCGATCAGATCACGGGAGTGCGCGGCGCTTCGAAAATGGATGCGATCCGGCGCCTGGTCCCTCCCGGGCCCGAGCAGCCACGTCGCGTTGAGGCCGCCTACCTGGCGTTCCAGAGCGGCCTGCGCCGACGGTATGGCGACGGGGGAGTGTCATCGGTGGACGGCGCGGAGGCCACCTTCGCCTGGCTTCGGGCCCGGGACGTGCGAATCGCGTTCAACACCGGCTTCGACCGGGCGATCACCGACCTTCTCCTCGCGGCTTTGCGCTGGTCGAAAGTGGCGGATGCGGTCGTTTGCGGCGATGAGGTCCGGAGGGGCCGCCCCGCTCCGGACCTCATCCGGCGTGCCATGGAGCTGACCGGAGTCCGCGACCCGGGCCTTGTGGCGACGGTTGGCGATACCACCCTGGATCTCGAGGCCGGTCACGCGGCGGGCGTGCGCTTCAATGTGGGCGTGCTCTCGGGCGCGCACGAACGCGGCCGGCTGGAAAAGGCGCCGCACACGCACCTTCTGGCCGATGTTTCCGAGTTGCCCTCGCTCTGGCCCGGTCTCTGACCGTTTGTGGGACGGCGATCGTCCGCTCGCGGCACGCGGCTCGGGTTCGATTCGGGACAATCCCCGGGGAATTCGACGGGCACGCGGTTTGCTGCCCCCGGGGTTCAGTGGTCTTGATTGAAAGCGCCGCGAAGGCAATGGCGAGGAGAGGAGTGAGCGTGGGTCAGGCATTGAAGGGCTGGCGACTCGACATCGCCGGGAAGATCGCGGCGCTGGCCCTGATCGTGTCGCCGGCCTTGTCGGCGGCCCAGGGCCTCGAGCCGCCGAAACGGGTCCAGGTGGCCGAAGGCGTCTACGTCTTCATGACCCCGCCCTACGGCGACGTCGGTCTCGACGGCAACTCCGTGGTCATCCTCTCGAACGACGGCGTGCTGGTGTTCGACACCAACGGGACGCCGGCCGCGGCCGCGGCGGTTCTCGCCGAGATCCGGAGGCTGACCGACAAGCCAGTGAAGTACGTGGTGAACTCGCACTGGCACTGGGATCACTGGTACGGAACCGAGGTCTATCGACGGGCCTTCCCGGAGGTTCACGTGATCACTCATGAGAAGACGCGTGAGCTGATGATGGGGCCGGCGCTCGCGTTCAACCAGCCCGGGCTCGACCAGGATCTTCCCGGCTATCTCGATGATCTCGGCAAGCGCGTGGCTGCGGAAGAGGCGGCCGTGCCCCCGCCCGCGAATCTCGCGAGAATGAAGTCGGCGCTGGCGATGGGCCGGTTCTTCCTTGACCAGAAGCGGGGCGTCCACCACACCTTCGCGGACGTGACCTTCTCCGACCGGCTCACCCTTCACCTCGGCGAGCGCGAGATCCAGGTCCTGAACTACGGCCGCGCGGTGACACCTGGAGACGCTCTCCTCTATCTGCCGAAGGAGAAGATCGTGGTCGCCGGCGATCTCCTCGTGAACCCCGTGTCCTTCGCGCTCGGCGTGTATCCGACCGGCTGGCTCAACGCTCTCGAGAAGATCGACGCGCTCGACGCGACGGTCTGGGTGGCCGGACACGGGGAACCGCTTCACGACAAGACGCTGCTTCACGCCACCATGGACGTGTTCCGGGAACTGATGCGCCAGGGAAAGGAAGCGAAGGCGAAGGGGCTCGATCCGGACCAGGCGAAGGGGATCATCCTGCCATCGCTCAAGGAATTGCGGACCAGGATCACGAAGGACGATCCCCGCCAGAACGACCTCTTCGCGGTGTATCTCGTCGACTGGTACCTGCACCGCGTGTACGACGAACTCGCGGGGCCGCTCTCCGACGCCATCACGCCGCCGCCGCCTCGCTGACCGGCTTCGGGCTCGAGACGGGCGAAAGCCCCGCTAAGCTTCCGTGAAATCCCCGGAAGGAATCCGCCCATGACCCGCTTCAGCCTGGCCCTGCTCGCCACCACCCTGCTCGCCGCCCCCGTCCACGCTGCGGGCCCATGCACGACCGCCTCGCCCGAATGCACCGAGTGGGTGAGCCTCGGCGGAGGGCCTCAGCGTTCGCTCGTGTATCGGACCTATCCGCTCGACGTGAAGAACGAAGCGATCACGCGTGTCTTCGTTCTGATCCACGGGGCCGGACGCGACGCGGACAACTACTTCCGTTCGGCCACGGCCGCGGCCTTCCTCGGCGGCGCGCTCGAGAACACGCTCGTCATCTCACCGCGCATGGCCAGCAACGACGGAGCGGGCTGCAAGGACGCGCTGGGCGAGAACGAGATCAGCTGGCACTGCAACACCTGGCGCTCGGGCGGGCCCTCGCTCACCAATCCCACCGTGACCTCGTTCGATTTCATCGACGAGATCCTGCGCAAGGTGGCGCGCAAGGGTGTGTTTCCGAACCTCAAGGCGATCGTGGTGGCCGGGCACTCCGCGGGCGGACAGGTGGTGAATCGCTACGAGATGACGAATCAGGTTCACGACAGTCTCGGGGTCGGGGTCACCTACGTGGTCTCGAATCCGTCGAGCTATGCGTATCCCGACGACGCGCGACCGACCATCGCCGCGTATTCCCTGACCGCCAATGCGCCGGGCTACATTTCGGAAACCGCCGCGGGTACCGAGGCCTTCCGTCCGCTCGGCGACGCCCGCAATTGCACGACCTACGATCAGTGGCCCTTCGGCCTCAACAATCGAAGCGGCTACTCGGCGAAGCAGACGGACCATCAGATCAGGAAGCAGATGTCGGCGCGTCCGACCACCTACCTTCTCGGCGAACTCGACATCCTTCCCCTCGGCGGCTTCGACGGGTCCTGCCCGGCCATGGCGCAAGGACCCACCCGCCTGGCTCGCGGTCAGGCCTTCGCAAAGCACGTGAACGAGAAGTTCGGCGCGAAGCACGCGGTCGCCATTGTCCCGCTCTGCGGACACAACGCGCGGTGCATCTTCACCTCGGAAACCGCGCTGCCGGTGATCTTCCCGAAGAACTGAGCGCTCTAGGGCTCCCGCAGTTTCGCGGCCGCGCGCTGGGCGCGATCGTTCCCGGGCTCGATGGCGAGGGCCCGCTCGACCGCCGCCCTGGCCTCGGCCTTCCGGCCGAGCGCCGACAGCGCTTCCGACATCAGGACGTGGCCCGTGACCGACCTCGGGTTGAGCCCGAGGTAGAGGTCGAGAACCGCCCTGGCCTCGAGGGCGCGGCCGTTCTTCAGAAGGTCGAACTCCGCGTAGTGCCAGAGGGAGTCCGGGTCGCTTCGCTTCACCACCTCGGGGCCGCCGGAAAGGAGCGCCTTCATCGCCTCTTCGGGCGGGAGGTCGGTGAAGAGATGGTGCACCCAGGCCTCGGCGCCGTACTTCGGCGCGGGACCGCGGCCCTCGATAATGGCCAGGAGGTCCGCTTCGAGGGAGAGGGCGGGCGTTTCCACGATGCGGCCGATCTCCCGTCCGTCGCGAAGGACCACGATCGTCGGCGTGCGGTGAATGTAACGCTTCGCCTCGGGATGGCCCGGAGACTGCTTGAATTCCATCGGCCGGTCGGAAAGTGCGGCGAGGCTCAGCCGCGGTTCGTCGAGATCCGCGAGGTCGAGCAGGCGCGCGAGTCTTGGAATCTGACGCCGCGAGTCGCCGCACCAGGTTCCGAAGTAGGCCTCGATGGAAACTCCGACCAGGACCGGGCGCAGTCTGTCGACGGTGGCCGCGTCGGGCTCGTACCGCGAGTACGCCCCGTCGAACCACTCCGCGTAGGGCGGCGCCTTGAGGTCGGCCCGGGTCACCCTCCCCACCAGAATCGGGCGCTCTTCCGCGCTCGCCACACCCATGACCAGCAACGACAGGCCGAGGACCGTCGAAGTCACGCCGTTCATTCGACAAGTCTACGGGGGCCTCGTCCTCGCCCCGGGATTGGAGCGAAAATGAGCGTATGAACGAGCGACAGCAACCCGTGCTCGATTGCCTGCAGGCCATGGGCATCGCCTTCGAGCGACACGAGCATCCGCCGGTGGCGACGGTGGCCGAGGCCGAGGTTCACTGGGGGGGCATCGATGCCACCCATTGCAAGAACCTGTTTCTCCGCAATCAGAAGGGCGACCGGCACTACCTGGTCATCCTTCCGCATGACAAGCGCGCGGACCTGCGCCAGGTGGCGGATCAGATCGGAGACGGCAAGCTGAGCTTCGGCTCGCCCGAGCGCCTGATGAAGCATCTTGGGCTCATGCCCGGGTCGGTGTCGCCCTTCGGGCTGCTCAACGACCCGGACCGGCATGTGAGGGTGTTCCTCGACCGCGACCTAAAGGGAGCGGACCGGCTCACCTTCCATCCAAACGACAACACCGCCACGCTGGCTCTCTCCGGGGACGACTTCGAGCGATTCCTCGAGCACGTGGGCCATGACGTTCGCTTCATTGCCATCTGAGCCATCTGGCTCATCGCCGTTTCGTCTGCAAGTGCATAGAATTTGCAGTGCAGTGAGGCACGGGCGATGAGACCTTCTGAACCGATCCGGTTGTGCGAAGCCGGCGAGCGTAGCGATGTGCTCGCGCTTCTCACCGCCTGCGGACTGCCGACCGATGGCCTCGCCGATCACTGGGGCACCACCTGGGTGGCGGTCGATCCGGACGCCCCCGGCCAAATCCTCGGCTCCGTCGCCCTGGAGTTCCACGGGAAAGCCGCGTTGCTGCGCTCCCTCGCCACCCGGGAGGATCAGCGCTCCAGGGGTCTGGGCAAGGCACTCTTCGAGTTCGCCATGGCGCGCGCTTCCGATCGCGGGGTGAACGCGGTGGCGCTTCTGACCACGACCGCGGAGCCGTTCTTCGCTCGCCGGGGATTCGAGACGGTTTCGCGCGACGCCCTCCCCGAATCCCTCCGCGCCTCCGCCGAGTTCCGCGGCGCCTGCCCGGCAAGCGCCGCCGCGATGGTCGCTCGCTCCGGTAAACTCGAGGCCGCGCCGCGACCTTCGTACTGAAAACCATGCCCTGCCATCTCTACTCCATCCGCGACGCGCCCAAGCAGGAGTCCTTCAGGGCTCAGCTCCGGGAGTTCGGGATGGACATTGTCCGGTGGGAAGCGCCCCTCCCCAGCGAGGCCGTGGCGGGAAAGGTTCCGCCCGACTTCCTCGTCTACACCGCTCGCGATCAGATCATGTTCGCGCTTTGCTCCACTCCGCATACCGAGGCCGCGAGCATCGACAGCCGGGTGAGGGAGGACCGGATCATCATCCGGGCCGGTCTCATCACCCGCGGGGATCGGAGCTGGCAGGTAGGGCGCGAGCGCGTCGAACTGAAGGGTCTGGACGTGACTCTCGTCTATCACGAGAAGGGAAAGATCATTCGCGGCAGTGGCACCGCCCCCGAACGATCCATCTCGCTCATGATCAGGCCGTCGGTGCTTCGCGCGAAGCTCGGCGACAGGCTGGCCCAGCTCCCGCAGCCGGTGCGCGACGTCATCCTGGGGAAGCGGCCTTTCCATCGCGAAAGCCGCGTGTCCGGGCGGCTGATGTCGGTGATGTCGAGCCTCGACGATCTGCTGAGGCTCTCGCCCACCTTCCTCGACATCCACGCCGAGGCCACCTCCGTCTCGTTTCTCGCGGCGGCGCTCGACACCCTCGCCGCTTCGGCCCCTCGCGTCTCCGGGCCGACCCCGGCGGAGGCCGCGAGGCTCGAGAACGTGCGCAGCCTGATCGAGGAGAACCCGGCTCGTCACTACGACGTCGAGGAACTCGGCCGCATGGCGGCCATGAACCGGACCAAGCTCAGGGCCGCGTTCAAGCTTGTCTACGGCATGACTCTCTCCGATTACCAGACGGCATCGCGGATGCGTCTGGCCGAGAGGCGGCTCTGCACCACCGAGCTTTCGCTCGAGTCCGTCGCTCACGAGGTCGGCTACGCGAACGCGGCCAGCTTCGTGGTGGCCTACAAGGCCTTCTTCGGCTCCACGCCCGGTCGCGCCCGCAAGCGCTGACTCCAGTCCCCGCCCCCGGCCTTTCGCCGGAAACTGGCGGATCGTAAACTGGAGACACCCCCTCGTCGAACCACCTAAGTCTAGAACTATCTGTCTTTAGCTATTATCTGATTGTCATGCAATAAGATTTCTTGACACGACACGACAAATATCCATAGAATCCTCCTGCCGAAAATCGTCCAGGAGGACCGCTATGAGACAGGATCAGTTCACCGTGCGCGCCCAGGAAGTGATTGCCTCTGCGCAGTCGCTGGCCGAGGGCGCCGACCATGCCGAAGTCACGTCCGAACACTTTCTGAAAGCGGCCCTCGATCAGCAGGGAGGCGTCGTCTCGTCGGCGCTCGAACGTCTCGGTGTCGACACCCAGCAGCTTTCGACCGACGTGGATCGGATCCTCGAGGGTTTGCCGCGGCAGACCGGAGGCAAGACCGTGATGTCGTCGCGCGTCGATACGCTGCTCAAGGCCGCGGTCAAGGAAGCGGGCAAGCTCAAGGACCAGTACGTTTCCACCGAGCACCTCCTCCTTGCGCTCGCCGCCCTCGACACCCGGGGCTCCGAACTCCTCAAGCGCCGCGGCGTCACCCGCGAGAAGCTCGCTGGAGTTCTCCAGCAGATCCGAGGCACGGAGAAGGCGGACGATCCGCACGCGGAGGACCGCTACGAAGCGCTCGCGAAGTACTCGCGCGATCTCACCGAGGCCGCGCTCAAGGGCAAGCTCGACCCGGTGATCGGCCGTTCGGACGAGGTCCGCCGCGTGGTCCAGGTCCTCTCGCGTCGAACCAAGAACAATCCGGTCCTCATCGGCGAACCCGGCGTCGGCAAGACCGCGATCGTCGAAGGCCTGGCTCAGCGCATCATCGCGGGCGACGTGCCCGAGTCCCTGCGCGGCCGCAAGGTGGTGGCGCTCGACATGGGCGCGCTGGTCGCCGGCGCCAAGTATCGCGGCGAGTTCGAGGATCGCCTCAAGGCCGTCCTCAAGGCGGTCACCGAATCCGAGGGCCAGGTCATTCTCTTCATCGACGAACTGCACACCGTGGTTGGCGCGGGCGCCGCCGAGGGTTCGATGGACGCCTCCAACATGCTGAAGCCGGCGCTCGCTCGCGGCGAGCTTCGCTGCATCGGCGCCACCACCCTCGCCGAATACCAGAAGTACATCGAGAAGGACGCGGCCCTCGCTCGCCGCTTCCAGCCGGTGTTCGCCGACGAGCCCTCGGTCGAAGAGACCATCGCCATCCTCCGCGGCCTGAAGGAGCGCTACGAAGTTCACCATGGCGTGCGCATCCAGGACGGCGCCATCGTGGCCGCGGCCACGCTCTCCAACCGCTACATCGCCGACCGTTTCCTGCCCGACAAGGCCATCGACCTGATGGACGAGGCGGCCTCGCGGCTGCGCATCGAGATCGATTCGATGCCCACGGAGATCGACGAGATCGAGCGGGCCATCGTCCAGCTCGAAATCGAGCGCCAGGCTCTCACCAAGGAGCACGACAAGGCCTCGAAGGAACGGCTCCAGAAGGTCGAGCGCGAGATCGCCGATCTTCGCGAGAAGACCGCGGGCATGAAGGTGCACTGGCAGCAGGAGAAGGAGAACATCTCCAGGATCCGCGAGATGAAGGAGCGGATGGAGAAGACCCGGTTCGAAGCGGAGCGCGCCACCAAGGAGGGCAACCTCGCGAAGGCGGCCGAGCTTCAGTACGGCACCATCCCGGCGCTCGAGAAGGAAATCAAGGACGCCCGCGCGGTCCTGTCCCGGCTTCAGTCCAAGCAGCGCATGCTGAAAGAGGAAGTGGAAGCGGAGGACGTGGCCGAGGTCGTGGCGAAGTGGACGGGCATTCCCGTGACCCGGATGCTCGAGGGTGATGTCGATCGCCTGGTGAGGATGGAAGACCGTCTGCGCGAGCGCGTGGTCGGCCAGGAGGAGGCGTTGCTCCTGGTGTCGAACGCGGTGCGCCGGTCGCGCGCCGGTCTTTCGGATCCCAAGCGCCCGATCGGCTCCTTCCTGTTCATGGGGCCGACCGGCGTGGGCAAGACCGAGCTCGCTCGTTCGCTCGCCGACTTCCTTTTCGACGACGAGAAGGCCATGGTCCGCATCGACATGTCGGAGTACATGGAGAAGCACTCGGTGTCCCGCCTGGTGGGCGCGCCTCCCGGATACGTCGGCTACGACGAGGGCGGTCAGCTCACCGAGACCATTCGGCGTCGACCCTACGCGGTCATCCTCTTCGATGAAATCGAGAAGGCGCATCCGGATGTCTTCAACATCCTGCTGCAGGTTCTCGATGAAGGCCGTCTCACCGACGGCAAGGGTCGCACCGTCGACTTCAAGAACACCGTCCTCATCATGACCAGCAACGTCGCCTCCGACCTCATCCAGGACTCGGCGACGAAGGACATTCCCGACCTCAAGAGCCGCCTCATGGATGCCCTGCGCCATACCTTCCGCCCGGAGTTCCTGAACCGCATCGATGAGATCGTCACTTTCGGCGCGCTCGGCGAGGAGCAGATCCGCCGCATCGTGGAGATCCAGTTCCAGGATCTCAAGAAGCGGGTGGCGGAGAAGAAGATCGAGATCCACCTCTCACCGGAGGCGGCGACCCTGCTCGCTCACGTG
>Ga0315271_10001828_pt1 | contig 13078 bp, 6 predicted proteins | sample C3_top_MG_FD_204664 | JGI IMG/M metagenome (GOLD analysis project Ga0315271, IMG submission 204664) | Sediment microbial communities from Yellowstone Lake, YNP, Wyoming, USA - C3_top | ecosystem: Environmental > Aquatic > Freshwater > Lake > Sediment | place: USA: Wyoming | collected 2017-08-01 | reverse complement strand
CCGCGGAGCCGCTCGGTGCGCTCGCTCGACGCGGCGCCCGCATCCTGGCGCGAGCTCGCGGCCGCCTGGATCGAGGCCGACCCGCCGGGGGCGCGGCCGATGAAGGCCGACGGTCGCGTGGCGGCGGTGCGTCTGCCGGACGTCGACGCCGAGGTCGTGCTCAAGCGCTGGCCCGCGACGTGGCGCGACCGGTTCCGCGTGCCCCGTCCGATCCGCGCGTTCCGACGCGCGTACGCCCTGCGCGTGCGCGGCGTCGCCTGCCCCGAGCCCCTGCTCGCGGCCGCGGGGCCGGGCGGCGAGGGGGTGTGCGTGACGGCGTTCGCCGGGCCCGCGGACGGGCGAGAGGTGCTGGACCTCCACCGCGCCACCCTCGCGCGCGAGGGGGCGCCCGCGCCGTTCGACGCCCTTCCATGGGCGGAGCGGCGCGCGGCGCTCCACCGGCTGGGCCGGTTCCTCCGACGCCTCCACGACGCGGAGGTCACGCACCGCGACCTGAAGGCGCCGAACCTGGTCGCCTGGCGCACCCCGCGGGGAGTCTCCTTCGCCCTGGTGGACCTCGACGGCGCGCGCGTGCGTCGGACCCGGGTCTCCTGGCGTCGCCGCGCCCGCGACCTCGCCCGCCTGGACGCGTCGGTGGGCTCCCCGCCCGTCTCGCGCGCCGACCGCCTGCGCGTCCTCGACGGCTACTACGCGTCGTTCGAGCGCGCGGCGCTCGGCCGCCGCGCCTTCGCGCGCCGCGTCGCGCGCGCGAGCGCCCGCAAGCGCGGGCCCGGCGGACGTCCCCGATGAGGTCCTACCTTCGCCTGCTCCGGTACGTGCTGCGCCACCGGGCCCGGCTGGCCGCCGCGCTCGGCGCCGCCGTCGCGGTCGGCGTCCTCAACACGGCGACGTTCGCCACCGGGCTCCCCTTCTTCCGGGTGCTCTTCGGGGAGGCGCCGGCGGGGACGGGGGCGGTCGACCGCGCGTCGCGCCGCGTCATCGGGGCCCTGCGCGGCGTCGTCGGCGACGACCGCGGCGCGCTGATCCTCGCGTTCCTGGCCGTGTTCGTGACGCTGACCGCGCTCAAGTCGCTCGCGCGCTTCTTCCAGGACGCGTGGACCGCCGCGCTCACCCGGAGGGCGGTGCTCGACGTGGCGGAGGAGGTGTTCGCGAAGGCGCTGCGCCAGCCGATCGGCTTCTACGAGACCCACGGGGTGTCGGACTCGATCACGCGCTTCACCACGGACGTCGACTTCCTCTCGGCCGGCCTGGGGGCCGTGCTCGCCAAGCTCGTGCGCGAGCCGCTGAAGGTGGTCGGCATGGTCGTGATCGCCGCCGCGATCGACCTGCGCCTGACCCTCATCACGCTGGCCGTCTTCCCGGTCGTCTTCGGGACGACCGCCTACCTGGCCCGCAAGATCCGCCGCCGCGCCCAGGGTGTCCTCGAGGCGCGCAGCGGCATGATGTCGGTGGCCGGCGAGGCGCTGGGCGGGCTCCGGACCGTGCAGGCGTTTTGCGGCGAGCCGGTCGAGGAGGCGCGCTTCGCCGCGCGGTCGGCCCGCCTCTACGACGAAGACCGTCGCATGACCCGCACGGACGCCCTGACGAGCCCGCTCCTCGAGACGCTCGCCGCGATGGGCGTCGCGGTGACGCTCTGGGCGGGGCTGTCGCGCATCGTGGCGATGGACGCCTCCGCCTTCCTCGCGCTCTACACGGCCCTGCTCGGCACGCTCGACCCGTTCCGGAAGCTCGGCGACCTCGGCAACCGGGTCGGCATCTCGGGCGCCGCGGCCGAGCGGCTCTTCGCGCTGGCCGACCGCGCGCCGGAGATCGTCGAGCGCGCGGGCGCGTCGCCGCTGCCGGCGGGGGGCGGCGCCGTGCGCTTCGAGGACGTCCAGTTCGCGTACCCCGACGGTCGAACCGCGCTCCAGGGCGTGACCTTCGACGTGCCGGCGGGCTCGTTCGTCGCGGTGGTGGGCCACAGCGGCGCGGGCAAGTCCACGCTCCTCGACCTGATCCCGCGCCTGCGCGACGCGACGAGCGGGTGCGTGCGCCTCGACGGCGCCGACGTGCGCGACGCGACGCTCGCGTCCGTGCGCGCGCGGTCGGCGATCGTCCACCAGCACCCCGACCTCTTCGAGGGGACCGTCGCGGAGAACATCGCGCGCGGCCGGCCCGGGGCGAGCCTCGACGAGATCGAGACCGCCGCGCGCCGGGCCCACTCGCACGAGTTCGTGCTCGCGCTGCCGGAGGGCTACCGCACGCGGCTCGGCCCCGGCGGGGCCGGCCTCTCGGGCGGCCAGCGCCAGCGCCTGGCCCTCGCCCGGGCCGTCCTGCGCGAGCCGAGGATCCTGCTGCTCGACGAGCCCACGAGCGCGCTCGACCGGGAGAGCGAGGAGGCGCTCCGGGCCGCGCTCGCCGACTTCCTGCCCGGGCGGACGGTGTTCGTGATCGCGCACCGACCGGGCACCGTGGACCGCGCCGACCGCGTGCTCGTCCTGCGCGAGGGCCGGGTGGAGGCGTTCGGACGGCCGGAGGACGTCGCGGCGGCCAGCCCGACCTACCGCCGCCTGCGCGAGCAGGGCTTCCTCGAGGAGACGGCGGCGGCCGCGGCCGCCGGCCCCGGAGACCCCGGGGCGCGGGACCCCGCCGCCGCGGCGGACGGGGCCCGGTGAGCGGAGCGCTCGGCCCGGCGCGCGCGTGGTGAAATGAGCGGCCCGCGCCGAGCGCACCCCCGCATGACCCCGCCGACCGACACCGTCCGCAAGCCCGTGTCCGTCGTCGCCGTCCACATGGACCTCGGCGCGGGGCGGCGAGGCGTCGACATGGGCCCGTCGGCGATCCGCGTCGCGGGCCTCGCCGAGCGCATGACCCGCCTGGGCTACGACGTGGAGGACTTCGGGTCGGTGCTCGTCCACGAGCCCGAGGTGTGCCCGATCGGCGAGGAGCACGCGAAGTACCTGCACGAGGTCCTCTCGTGCTGCGTCGAGCTGCGCGACCGCGCCCTCGTCGCGCTCGACGCCGGCTCGATCCCGCTCGTCCTCGGCGGCGACCACTCCATCGCGATCGGCTCGATCGCGGCGCAGGCCCTCTGGCACCGCCGCCGCGGCAAGGAGGTCGGCGTCATCTGGGTCGACGCGCACGCGGACATGAACACGCCGCAGTCGTCGCCGAGCGGGAACATCCACGGGATGCCCTTGGCGGTCTGCCTCGGCCAGGGCGCGCCGGAGCTCGTGGCGCTCGCCGGGGAGCGACCGGCGCTCGACGCGCGCCACGTCGCGATCGTCGGGGCGCGCGACCTCGACGCCAGCGAGCGCGACGTCGTGCGCCGGTCCGGGGTGCGCGTCTTCACGATGTCGGAGATCGACGAGCGGGGCATCGCGACGTGCATGGACGAGGCCATCGCCCGTGCGAGCGAGGGGACGGCGGGGATCCACCTCTCCTTCGACCTCGACGGCGTCGACCCGCAGTACGCGCCGGGCGTCGGGACGCCGGTCGCCGGCGGCCTCACCTACCGCGAGGCGCACCTCGCGTGCGAGAAGGTCGCGATGACCGGGAAGCTCCTCGGCATGGACCTCGTCGAGCTGAACCCCATCCTCGACCACCAGAACGAGACGGCCAAGCTCGCCGTCGAATTGATCCTGTCTGCGTTTGGCAAGACTATTCTGTGATTTCAGCGCGCGCAACGCGGGGATTTCGGGGCGCGCAGCGCACCCCGAAATCCCTTGTTTCGGATCCAACCCTGAGTGGCGCGTGCGGCGAGCGGGGTGGCCGCGGATGCAGGCAACCGTCGGCGGTCGGCGTCCTGTGATGGGGCGAGACGCGAGCGCCGACGTGGCGCAGTGCGGGAGGCGGCGGGGTCGGACGGCGATATGGGCGACCGACCTCCGTCGCGATCCTGTCGACCCACCCGCCTCGTCGCCGAGGACGTAGGGGCGTCCCACCTACGACGATGACCACTTCGAGCAAGTCGCCACAGCAGGCGCTGCTCGCCCGGCGGTAGCCGATGTACGACCGCGATCCAGGGCAGGCGAGGGGCGACCCCCGATCAGCCCGCTTCTGAACACAGGAATTTCGCGCTGCGCGAAATTCCTATTTGGGCGCGGCCTTCGCCTTCTCCATGAGGTCGCGCAGCTTCGGGTAGGGCTGGTTCTGGCTGTTGAGCAGCTCCATCACCTGCAGCGTGCCCTTGTACTCCTCGGCCAGGTTCAGGAGGCGCTGGCCGAGCTGCACGTCGGTGAGATGGTTCTTCCACTGCTCGATGCGGTCGAAGTCGATCTTCTTGTAGATGTCCATCGCGGCCTGGGACTTGAGGTCGTCGCCCTCGTGCGCCGTCTCCGACCTCCAGGTCTTGATCTGCTCGTCGACCGACACGTACTCGTCGGCTCGGCTCGGGTCGCCCTCGCGCTCGAGCAGCTCGAGGGCCTCCTTGCGGTGCCCCTGGCGGTAGAGCTGTTTCGCCTGCTGCAGCGCCTGCGCGTTGCTGCCGGCCCCGCTGTGCGAGATCAGGTAGAAGAGCCCGGCGCCCACGACCAGCACGCCGGCGCCGACGAGGATGCCGATCGCCGCGGAGTTGTCCTTGCGCCGCGCCGGCCCGCGACGACCCCGGTCGTCGTCCTCGTCGTCGCCGTCACGGGCGCGTCGCGATCCGGACCGGCCGCTCGCGGAGCCCCCCGAGCGGGGGGCGTGAGGACGCGTCGGGGCCGTGACCGAGGCGCCGCCGGAGGCGGTCACGTGAGGTGCGGCGGGGACGGCCGCCGCCGCCCGGGCTTCGCTGCCGTCGTAGGTGAGCTGCAGGTCGCCGATGCTGATCACGTCGCCGGACTCGAGCCACCGCTGGTTGCGGAACTCCCCGTTGACCCGGGTCCCGTTCTTGGACTCGAGGTCGACCAGCTTGATGCGGCCGGCGACGCGGCGCACCACGGCGTGCTGCTTGCTCGCGCGCGAGTCGGCGACCTGGATGGCGTTGGCCGCCCCGCGCCCGATCGTGGCCTCGTCCTCGAACAGCTCGAACACGCTCTGCTGGCCGCCTTCTTCGATGACGAGCTTCGGCACGGACGGGCCTCCGACGGTTCGGCGCGGATGGTACCCCGGCGGGGGGCGCCCCCGCGCCCCCCCGCCCCGGAGCTCGCCTCGGCCTACTTCCCGGAGCCGTCGCTCCCCGACCCGTCTTCGGGCGGGGTCTGCGGCGCCGGAGCCTTGCCGGGGATCTCCTGGGGGGCGCCCCCGCCGTTGCCGAAGTTCTGGGTCCACAGCCCCCCCGACTGCCCGACGCCCTGGTCGGCCCAGTCCGAGAGGATGTTGCGGTGGTGCCCGCTGGAGTGCAGCCAGGACAGGTGGGCGTCGAGGGGCGACGCACGGCCCTGGGTGATGTTCTCGGACATGCTCCCGCCCTTGTAGCCGGCCTTCCCCATCCGGTCCCACGGCATCGTCGCCCCCTCGCCGGTCGCGGGGTTGGGCGGCGCCTCGTGGGCGAAGAAGCCCCGGCGCTGCATGTCGACGGAGTGCCCGCGGGCCGAGGTCACCAGGCGGTCGTCGATGCGCAGCGCGTGCAGCGGGGTGCGGCCGGCCTCGCGCGCCTGGTCGAGGGCCGCGATCACGTTGGCGTTGTCGATCTTCTCGACGGGCGTCGGGCCGGAGTCGACCCGGAACTGCCAGCCCATCATCATCCGGTACTCGTTCGTGATCCGGATCTCCTCGCGCTCGGGCTCCGTCGCGGCGTTCGGGTTCTTGACGTTGTAGACGTCGATCACCCAGCGGTCGTAGGCGAGCAGGTCGCGCTCCTCCTGGTTGCGCACGAACGTCCGCACGGTGACGACGGGCTCCCCGACCCAGAGCGCGTAGGGTGCCATCGCCGCCCGGATCGACGTCGCGTCGCGCCCCTTCGCCTCGAGCTCCCGGACGACCGCGACGTGCCGCTCGACCAGCTTCTCCCAGGGCCCCGCCTTCGACAGCTTCACGGCGAGCGGCTCGTTCCACACCTCCTCGACCGACTTCCAGCGCTTCTCGACCTCCTGGGTCACCGCGGCGTAGGCCGTCTGGAGCTCGGGGGCGTTGTGCGGGTACGGCCACTGCTTCTCGTTGAAGATCGCCAGCAGCGCGTACGCGCGCCGTCGGTCGAGCTCGTCGCGGCGGGCGCGGACCTTCTCGATCCCCTTGAACACCGGCTCCGCGGCGACCTTCGCGACCAGCTGCGCGGCCTCGGCCTCCAGCGCCGCGACGTGCTTCGCCTCGGTGCGCTTGGCGAACTCCGTCCGGTCGAGCAGCTCGCCGTCGAGCGCCTGGTAGCCGCCCTCGGGGACCCGGGCCCGCCCCTCGAGCCGTCGCGCCATCACCCGGAACGCGTCGTCGCGGTGCGTCGGCTCCTGGACCAGGGGGAGGAGGTGCGCGACCGCCTCCGACCGCTGGCCGAGGTCGGCCGCGAGGATCGCCAGCGCCAGGTGGCGGTCCGGCGTCGCCTTCGGGGTCGAGAGCAGGGCCAGGAGGTCGGGCACCGCGGCGTCGGCCCACGGGACCGTCGTCTCCTTGTCGCCGCGTCGCAGGCGTGCGCGCGCGGGATCGACCGCCAGCAGCTCGAACGTGCCGGCCTCGAGCTTCACGTGGGCCGGGTGCTCCCCCGCCGCGGCTGCGAACGTCTGCAGGTCGTCCACGAGCGCGGCCACGCGCGCGAGGTCGGCGACGCGTTCGGTCCACTCCGCCCGGAGACGGGGGGGCAGCTCGGTCGCGAGGACGCGGCGGTAGACGTCGACGGCCGCGGCCCACTTGCGCTCGCGTCCGAGCCGTTCCGCCTCCGTCGCCTGGACGAGCGCGTCGGGGGGCGCGGCGGGGGTCGGGCCCTCCGGGACGGTCGGCGCCGGGCCGGTCCCCGGCGGGGCGCCGGCGGGGGTCGCGTCCGCCGTGGGGAGGGTCCCGCCCGTGACCTGGTGGAGCGCGGCCGAGATCCGCTCGGCCTCGGGCGTGTCCTCGAGCCCGCGCAGCGCGCCGAGCAGCACGGCGCGACGGGCGTCCGGGTCGGTCTGGGCCTGCGCCTGGGCGAGGGCCCCGTCGGCCAGCTTCGTCGTGGCGGCGCGCACGCTCGCCCGCCGGGCGTCGAGCGGTTCGGCCTCCGCGGGCGGGAGCGCGGGGTGGGACGCCTCGAAGGCGGAGATCCGACGGAGCGCCGCCGCCGCGTCGCCTCGCGCCAGGCTCTTGTCGACCTCGGCCTCGACGACGCCCCACTCCTTCTGCGTCGAGGCATGGAGGCGCCGCGACGCGTCCTCGCGCGCCAGGGCGATGCGCCGCGCGAGCGCGGAGTCCTTCTCTGCGCGCGACTCGAGCGACCGGAGCCGCCCGACGATCTCCGACTCCGACCGGCCCGCGGTGTTGCGCGTCAGCGACTCGAGCTCCTGCTCGAGGCCCGCTCGCGCCGCGTCCTCGGCCCGGCGCGCCGCCACGACGTGCTCGAGGTCGGGGCGGAGCCTGGAGGCCGGGAAGCGGCTCTCGAAGTCCGCGAGCCGACGGTCGAGGATCTCGGAGGGCCGGTCGCGCTCGGCGAGCAGCGCGGCGTACGCCTCCACCTCCTCGCGCGACTTCTCGCGCTCGTCGCGGATCCCCCCGCCGAAGACCAGCACCCCCGCCAGCACGAGCGACGCGAGGACGGCGAGGGTGGCGCCCCGTGCGAGCGCCCGCCGCCCCGCGAGGGCCGCGCGCAGCGCATCGGCGGTGCTCTCGCCGTCATCCCCGTCGTCCCCCCCGTCGGCGGTGTCCTCCCCCACCGAGGGGCCCATCTCCGCCGCCACCGGCACGGCCGGGGCCACGGGCGCGGACACCAGCGACAGCGCCCCCGACAGCTGGATCGCCGGCGCCACCGTCCCCGTCGGCGTCGCGGGCGCGGCGGGGGTCTCGTCCCGGAACTCGAGGGTCGTGTCCCCGACGCGCACGCGGTCGCCCGACACGAGCGCCCGACGCACCACCCGGACGTCCTCGACCTGCGTCCCGTTCGACGACTCGAGGTCCTCCACCGTCCACGTCCGCCCTCCCCCCGGCTGCCCCACCGGCACGAACCGCAGGTGCCGCTTCGACGCCTTCCTCTCCGCGACCTGCACGTCGCACTCCTCGGCGCGCCCCACCACGACGGGCTTGTCCCGCAGCGGCACGATCCGCTCCGGCTCCCCCGGCACCCGCAGCACGAATTCCGCCATGGCTCATGACCTCCCGCCGCTTGTTCCCCTCCCTCTCTCAAACCCCGCTCCGAACGGCGCCCAAGGCGCCGTTCGTGTCACCAATCCAACTCCCTGCCATTGCGCCACTTACATCCGACACGCCCCGCACTGCACGACCCGTGCGTCTCCGACCTGTAAAGCGTCAACCCCGCCTGCGCACGCCTCCGCCTCCGATTCCGCCCAGGGGATTTGCGCGTCGAGGGTCCCCCCCGCCTGCGACCGGCTCCCTCGCGCAAATCCCTAGAGGACGATCTTGAGCAGATCGATCTTCGCATCCAAGGTCGGCCGGCTCACCCCGAGCATCCGGGCCGCCTGGGCCTTGCGGCCGTGGGTGCGCCCCAGCGCCTCGAGGATCGCCCGGCGCTCGAGGTCCTCGGCCACCTCGCGGACCATCTCCTTCAGCGGCTTCTCGCCGAGCGCCGGCACGGGGGCCGGCTGGCTCACCACCTTGCGTACGGGCTCCGAGAGGATCATCGGCAGGATCACGCGGTCGGAGAGGGCGTGGGCCTTCTGGATCTCGTTGCGGAGCTCGCGCACGTTGCCCGGCCAGGAGAAGCGCTGGAGCAGCGCGAGCGACTCCTCGGTGATCGCCTTCCGGGGGGTCCCGGTCGACGCGGCGATGTCGTCGAGGAAGCGCTGCACGAGCAGCGGGACGTCCTCGGCCCGGTCGCGCAGCGTCGGGAGCTGCACGGTGATCACGTTGAGCCGGTAGAAGAGGTCCTCGCGGAAGCGGCCCTCGCCCACGAGCTTGCGGAGGTCCTGGTTGCTCGCCGAGAGGATGCGGACGTCGACCTGGATGACGCGCTTCCCGCCGACGGGCCGGACCTCCTTCTCCTGCAGGACGCGGAGGAGCTTCTTCTGCATGTCGATCGGCATGTCGCCGATCTCGTCGAGGAAGATCGTGCCCCCCGCCGCCATCTCGAAGAGGCCCTTCTTGTCGGCGGTGGCGCCCGTGAAGGCGCCGCGCGCGTACCCGAAGAGCTCGCTCTCGAGGAGGGTGTCGGGGATCGCGGCGCAGTTCTCGCTGACGAACGGACGGTCCTTGCGGGGGCCGTTGAAGTGGATCGCGCGGGCGACGAGCTCCTTGCCCGTGCCGCTCTCCCCCTGGATCAGCACCGGCACCTCGCTCTCGGTGACCTTGTCGAGCAGGTGGAAGAGGTCCTGCATGGCGCGGGACTGGCCGACGATGTTCGCGTAGGAGTACTTGAGCGGCGCCTCCGCCCGCTCGCGCAGCACGTGCTCCTTGACCTCCTGCAGCTCGACGCTCGTCTTCGCGATCCGGTCGGAGAGGATCCGGTTGAGCTCGTCGACCTCGGCCTTCGCCTTCTCGAGCTCCTCGAGGCGCGAGGCGCTCTCCTCGTGCAGGCGCGCGTTCTCGACGGCGAGCGCCGCCTGGTCGGCGAAGGCGCGGATGAGCGGCAGCTGGCGCTCCTCGAACACGCCCTTCTCGAAGCGGTTGTCGAGGTAGATCGTGCCGATGGGCCCGGCCCGGCCGCGCACGGGCACGCAGAGGATGGAGCGCAGCCGGAGGTTGAGCACGCTCTCGGTGCCCGAGAACCGCTCGTCCATCGTCGCGTCGGTCACGACGACGGGGTCGCCCGAGCTGAACGCCTGACGCTCGACGGTCTTGCTGACCTTGGCCAGCGCGTCGCGGACGGCCTCGCGGTCGAAGTTGCGGGCCGCGACGACCTTGCGCTCGGGGCCTCCCTCCTCGTCGGCGAGCATGAGGAAGCCGCGCTCGGCGCCGGTCAGGTCGATCAGCGCGTCGACGATCTGGTCGAACAGCGCGCGCTCGCTGCGCTCGGAGACCATCGCGGCGGCCACGGTGCGCAGCCGCGCGGCGCCGGCCATCTCGTCGGCCCCGGGGAGCAGGCCCGGGAGGCCCCGCTTCGTCGATGCGTCGGCGAAGGACTGCGCCGCCCGGCGCAGCCCGGCGTGACCGGACCTCCGGTGGATGCGGTCGACCAGGCCGTCGATGGCCGACTCCTCGTCGAGCGTCCCGTCGTCGGCGAGGTACTTGAGGAGCACGCGGCCGACGCGGAGACGGTCGCCGTCCTCGAGGCGCTTCTGCGCGACCAGCACGTCGTTGATGAACGTGCCGTTCCGCGACCCCAGGTCGACGACCTTGAAGCCGCCGGGCACCGGCTCGAACCGGCAGTGCTGGGCGGACAGGCTGCGATCGTCGATGCGCACGCCCGCGTCCGCCGCGCGCCCGAGCACGACGCTCTGGTCGGAGAGGGGGAACTTCTGCGTCCCGTCGGGACTCTCGAGGAGGAGGACGGGGCTCATGGGGTGGCTCCGGGGGGCCCGCCGACGCGCGTCAGCTGCGCATAGGCGACGAGGATGGTCTTGGTGCCGACGGCGTCGAAGTCGACGGTCACGCGCTGCGACGAGCCCGTCCCCGACGTGGAGACCAGCCGTCCCTCGCCGAAGTACGGGTGCGCGACGCGGTCGCCGGGCGCGGGCCGGCAGGCGGCGTCCGCGCTCGCGCCGCGCTCGAACACGGCGTCGCCGTCTTCGGACGCGGGGGCCGCGCGTCCGCCCCTCGGGGCGTCGCGCGTCCGGTCGGGGCGCGCGGCACCGGACGACCCGGCACCGGACGACCCGGCGCCACCGCGGGGATCGCCGAGCCCGCGGGCGGCGCGCCCGCGCAGCGCGTCCCCCTGGGGCGCCCGGCCCGGGGGCCGCGCCGGCCCCGTGTCGTGCGCGCAGGCGTCGTCGGCCGGCGGCTCGTCGAACGCGTCGAAGCCGCGAGCACGACGCGGGTCGTCGATGCCGCGCCGCTCGCCGCGCGCGCGGTCGCGGGCGTAGAGCCCCGTCCCGTCCCTCACCTCGACCAGGTCGTCGGGCACGTCGGCGAGGAAGCGGCTCGGCAGCCGGCGCTCGACGCCCTGCCAGCCCTGGCGCTGGCCGACGTGGGTGAGCGCCAGGCGCTTGCGGGCGCGCGTCATCGCGACGTAGAAGAGCCGCCGCTCCTCCTCGAGGTCCTCCGGCCGGTCCGCGCTGCGTGCGTGGGGGAACCAGCCCTCCTCGGCGCCCAGGACCACCACCCCGTCGAACTCGAGGCCCTTCGCCGCGTGGACGGTCATGACGCTGACGCGGCCGGCCGCCTCGTCGAACCCGTCCTGCTCGGACGCGAGCGCAACCGTCTCGAGGAACGCCGACAGCGTGATGCCGGGGCGGGTGCGATCGGCCTCGCGGGCCGCCGACACCAGCTCGTCGACGTTCTCGACGCGACTCCGCTCGAGGTCGTCCTCCCGCCCCTCGAGGTCGGCGCGATAGCCGGTCTCGGTCACGATGGCCTCGAAGAGCGGCCCGATCGGGGTCTTCGGCCAGGCCCGCAGGCGCGCGAGGCAGGCGAGGAGCCGATCGAGCCCCTTGCGGGCCTTGCCGGAGACCGCGTCCCCCGCGAGGGTGGCGGCCTCGGGGACGCTGACCCCGCGCTCGGTCGCGATCGCCCGCACGCGCGCGAGCGACGTCTCCCCGACGCCGCGACGGGGCGCGTTGACGACGCGGGAGAACGCCGCCTCGTCGCGCGGGTTCTCGAGGAGGCGCGCGTAGGCGAGGACGTCCTTCACCTCCTTGCGCTGGAAGAACTCGGTCCCCGACACGACCGCATAGGGCACGCCGGCCGTGCGGAGCGCGGTCTCGATCCCGCGGGAGGCGTGGTTGACGCGGACGAAGACCGCCATCTCGCTCCACGGCGTCCCGCCCTCGCGCCAGGAGGCGAGCGTGCGCACGACGCCCTGGCTCTCCTCCGCGGGGTCGCGGAACCGCATCTCCACGATGCGCTCGCCCTCGGCGTTCGAGGTCCGCAGGCGCTTCTCGTAGCGCTCGCGGTTCTTCGAGACGACGGCCTCCGCCGCCGCGAGGACGCGACGCGTGGAGCGGTAGTTCTCCTCGAGCTTGACGATCCGGGCGCCCTCGAAGTCGGCCTCGAACCGGAGGATGTTGCGCAGCGAGGCGCCGCGCCACCGGTAGATGCTCTGGTCCGGGTCGCCGACCACCGTGAGGTCGGGGCGCGGGCCGACGAGCGCCTTCAGGAGGTCGAACTGGATCCCGTTCGTGTCCTGGTACTCGTCCACGAGCACGTGACGCCAGCGCGCGCGGGCCTCCTCCGCGACGTCGGGCACGTCCTTCAGCAGCCTGCCGGCCTCGAGGAGGAGGTCGTCGAAGTCGAAGAGCCCCGACGTGACGAGGCGCTCGCCGTACGCCGGCGCGACGACGCGGAGGTGGTCGAGGAACCGGGCGTCGGAGAACGACGCGGGAGGGCGGCCGGCCCCGCCGTTCTTCTGGTGCGAGATGGCCGCCGCGAACGCCTGGGGCCGGTGGGCCGTCGTGTCGATCTTGAAGTCGTCGAGGAGGTCGCGGAGCAGCCGGCCCTGGTCCTCGGCGTCGAGGATCGTGAAGTCGCGCGCGCGCCCGATGCGGTCCGCGAAGCGGCGGAGCAGCAGGGCGCAGAACGAGTGGAAGGTGCCGGCCGTGACGCCGTCGCCGCCGCGCAGCGCGCCGAGGCGCTCCTTCATCACGTTCGCCGCCTTGTTCGTGAACGTGATCGCCAGGACGGAGGACGGGGACGCGCCCTGCTCGACCTTCCAGGCGACGCGCCGCGTGAGGACGCGCGTCTTCCCGGTGCCGGCACCCGCCACGAGCAGGAGCGGCCCCTCCGGGGCGGTGACGGCCTCGCGCTGCGCGGGGTTCAGGTCCGCGAGGAGGGGATGGTCCTCGGCAGGGGTGTAAAGCGGGTGGGACACGTGAGCCCGCAGTGTAAAGGGAACTTGTCGGGGTCGCGCGGCCCGCGTCCGGCCCCCGGGCCCCCGCGGGACCGCCCCGGGCGGCCGCGCCCGGGGGCCCGCGCCCCTCGCGCACCGCGGCCGCGGCGGCCGGGGCGCGTCGCG
>Ga0315271_10001827_pt1 | contig 13081 bp, 8 predicted proteins | sample C3_top_MG_FD_204664 | JGI IMG/M metagenome (GOLD analysis project Ga0315271, IMG submission 204664) | Sediment microbial communities from Yellowstone Lake, YNP, Wyoming, USA - C3_top | ecosystem: Environmental > Aquatic > Freshwater > Lake > Sediment | place: USA: Wyoming | collected 2017-08-01 | reverse complement strand
CGCCGATCCTGTCAAGGGCAAGGTCAATTGCTTTTTTTGTTAGCGCTGGGAGAACGAATCGTGCCGCTTGCTTTGCCATGATCACCTCCGCTCCACTCTCGCCCTCGAACTTGTCCAAGAACCACCTCTCGGCGTTGAAAATCCCTTCGACGGTCGCGCTGTCTCCTTGCCGCCACACGCCTCCGATTCTCCGCAGAACACGAAATGGGGACAGATTTATTTTCCTGACGGAAAATAACATCAGTCCCCATTTCCCCGTCGTAAATGTTCAGTATCGCCTTCCGATCAAGCCGGCCTACTCCGCAAGGTCGCATCGGAAAGCCGAGTCTACGGGTATTTCATGGCCGCATGCAGCACCCGGATAATCACCAATTCCTCCCGGTGAACGACATAGATGATAATGTACGGAAGTCCGGCAACAACCAGTTCCCGTGTCCCGCGTTCGCGTCCGCGCCTGCCGATGGCCGGATAGTCAGCCAACATCTGTGCGGCTGCGATGATCTTCAGAACCGTGGCAACCGCAGCCGGCGGATTGTCCTGAACAATAGATTTCGCTACCTGATCGAGATTGCCATCCGCTCCCGTGGTCCAGCGGATTCTCACCGCCGGGCCGACCAGCGCTTGACAACATCGACATGGTCAACCAGATTTCCGGCCTTCATCTCCTCCAGACCCTTTTTTATCTCTTCCCTCTGCCAGGCGTCCAGTTCCTCATCGGGCACCTCAACCGGAAACGGCAACCCCTGCCGCATCTTCACTTGCTTATAAAAGAGTGTCACCGCTTCGGTTGTAGTCATTCCCAGAGCCCTGAAGATACTCTCCACGTCTTGTTTTAATTCCGGCTCCATCCGTGCGTGAATCATTGCAGCCCTTGACATGTCATTTCCCCCGCAGTGTCGTGCACAGAAACGTATCTCATTTGACACATTGGATGCAAGCTGCGGGTTCCGTTATACTGAACAGATCATGAGCACCGTCACCCTGCTCGACTACGGCGCCGGCAACGTGCGCAGCGTGCGCAACGCGATCCGCGCCCTCGGTTTCGAGGTCCGCGACGTCGCGGCGCCGGAGGAGATCCTCACCGCCGAGAAACTCATCTTTCCGGGCGTCGGCGCCTTCGGCAGCGCCATCGGGCGGCTGCAGGCCGACGGGTACTTCGAGCCGCTGCGCCGGCGCCTGCTCGAAAACAAACCCTTCTTCGGCATCTGCATCGGCCTGCAGGTGCTCTTCGAGGGGAGCGAGGAGTCGCTCGGGGCGACCGGCCTCGGCATCATACGCGGGCAGGTGCGACGCTTCCCGGCGGGCGCGCTCGCGGTCCCGCACATGGGCTGGAACGGCATCGCCATCCGGCAGCGCTCGGCGCTCTTCGACGGCTACGGCGGCGAGAAGTTGTACTTCGTGCACTCGTACCGCGGCGTACCCGACGAGCGGGACCGCGACTGGGTGCTCGCGACGACGAACTACGGCGGCGAGTTCGTCAGCGCCGTCCAGAAGGGGAACGTCGCCGCCGTCCAGTTCCACCCCGAGAAGAGCGGCGCGGCCGGCCTGGCGATCCTGCGGCGCTGGCTGACGGCCGGGGACCTTGGCGACGGACCCGAGCCGCCCTTGAACCCCGGCGAAACCCGCCTGGCCCGCCGCATCATAGCCTGCCTCGACGTACGCACGAACGATGCCGGCGACCTGGTCGTGACCAAGGGCGACCAGTACGACGTGCGCCACGAAGGGGAGGTCCGCAACCTCGGCAAGCCGGTCGACCTGGCGCGGCGCTACTACGAGGAGGGGGCCGACGAGATCACCTTCCTGAACATCACGAGCTTCCGCGAGGAGCCGATGGCCGACCAGCCGATGCTCGAGGTGCTGCGCCGCACCTCCGAGAACGTCTTCGTGCCGCTGACCATCGGCGGCGGGATCCGCGGCTACACCGACCCCTCCGGGCGGCACTGGACAGCTCTCGAGGTCGCGAGCGAGTACTTCCGCTCTGGCGCCGACAAGATCTCGATCGGCTCGGACGCGGTGCACGCCGTCGAGGAGTTCCTGCGCAGCGGCCGGGCCAAGGGCGATTCCGCGATCGAGCAGATCGCGCGCGCCTACGGCAACCAGGCGGTCGTGATCTCCGTGGACCCGCGCCGCGTCTGGGTGGCGACGCCCGACGGCATCCCGCACGCGGTCTTCCCGACCGACAAGCCCGGCCCGAACGGCGAGCGCTTCTGCTGGTTCCAGTGCACCGTCAGGGGCGGCCGCGAGGGGCGCCCGGTCGACGCGGTGACGCTCGCCGCCGTCTGCGAAAAGCTCGGCGCCGGCGAGATCCTGCTCAACTCGATCGACCGCGACGGCACGAAGTCCGGCTTCGATCTCGAGCTGATCCGCGCGGTCAAGGCCGCGGTGTCGATCCCGGTCATCGCCTCCAGCGGCGCGGGGACGCCGGAGCACTTCGCCGAGGTCTTCGAGAAGACGAACGTCGAGGCCGCCCTCGCCGCCGGCATCTTCCACCGGCGCGAGGTCCCGATCGCGGCCGTGAAGGCCCACCTGCGCGCGCGGGGGATCGAGACCCGCTGACGCGGGAGCGAAACAGGCCCCGTCCAATCGCAAACTGAAACACGGTCTTCGAAACAAGCGGGACACCGAGTCCCATGAAGAGAGAGGGGTACGCAACAGATGTCCATAGCACTTGCGATCGAGAAAAATGGCGAGCTGATCCTCGCCGCCGACACGCTCACCAGCTTCGGCCACACCAAGGTTCCACCGGTCCTGCACGCCGCGGACAAGATCCGGCGCGTGGGCAGCGTTTTCCTCGCGACCACCGGCTGGGGGCTCTACGAGAACATCCTCGACGACGTCATCGCCCGGCGCAAGAACATCAAGCTCGGTTCGAGCCGGCAGATCTTCGACTTTTTCCTGCGGCTCTGGAACGACCTGCACAAGCGGTACTCCCTGGTGAACGACCAGATCGACGAGAAAGAGGCCGGGCCCTTCGGCAACCTCGACTCGACCTTCCTCATCGCCGGCCGCGCCGGCATCTTCTACGTCGGGCCGGACATGAGCGTGACGAAGGTCGAGCACTACTTCGCCATCGGCTCGGGCGCCCCGTTCGCGCTCGGTGCCCTGCACGGGCTCCACGACTCGAAGCTCGGCGCCGAGGCGATCGCGCGGCGAGCGGTCGAGGCCGCGATCGCTTTCGACACCTACTGCGGCGGCGAGGCGCAGATCCACCGCGTCGCGGGCGGAACCCGGCGCGCCCCCCGGGGTTGACCTGCGCCGCCGTCGGGCATATCGTGAAGTCGTGACCATCAACGAGGAGGATGTCATGTTCTGTTCGCACGATGACCGTAACCGCTCGCTGCTCGTAGCCCTCGTGATCGGCGGCCTGGTCGGCGCCGGCGTCGCGCTCCTGCTCGCCCCCCAGTCCGGCAAGCGCACGCGCCAGCAGATCGCCGACCTGGCAGAGGACCTCAAGGACTACGCGTCCGATCTCACGGACAAAGTCCGGACCAAGGTCGTCTGATCCCGGCGCGGCCCCGACAGCAACGAAGGGGGATTTCATGAGCGATGTCGTGCTGGAAACAGCTCTGCCCGGCTACACCCTCCTCCGCCGCGGCAAGGTTCGCGACGTCTACGACGCGGGCGAACACTACCTGATCGTCGCCACCGACCGGATTTCGGCCTTCGACGTCGTGCTGCCTAACGGCATCCCCGGCAAGGGCAGGGTGCTGACGCAGATCTCGATCCACTGGTTCCGCCAGGTGGCGGACCTCATCGAGAACCACATCGTCGCGACCGAAGTCGACGACTTCCCGGCGCCATTGCGCGCGCATCGCGCCGTCCTCGAGGGGCGCAGCATGCTCGTGAAAAAGGCGGCGGTGCTGCCGGTCGAGTGCATCGTGCGCGGCTACCTCTCGGGCAGCGGCTGGAAAGAGTACCAAAAGTCCGGCACCGTGTGCGGCATCGCGCTGCCGGCCGGGCTCGTCGAGTCCTCAAAGCTCGATGCCCCGATCTTCACGCCGAGCACCAAGGCCGAAGCGGGGCACGACATCAACATCAGTTTTGAACAGATGGCGAAGATCGTCGACGCCGGCATGGCCGCGCGCCTGCGCGACGCCGCTCTCGCCGTCTACGGCCGCTGCCGCGAACTGGCCGGCAAGCGCGGGATCATCATCGCCGACACGAAGATGGAGTTCGGGGTCTTCGAGGGGCGGCTGATTCTGATCGACGAACTGCTGACGCCGGACTCATCCCGGTTCTGGTCGGCCCGAAGCTACGAGCCGGGGCGCGGACAGGAGAGCTGGGACAAGCAGATCGTGCGCGATTACCTGCTGACGCTGGCGTGGGATCAGACCTATCCGGGGCCGGTGCTGCCCGACGAGATCGTGAAGAAAGCCGCGGCCCGCTACCAGGAAATCTTCGAGATCCTGACCAGGTAAACGCGCCGCTGGCAGTCCGGTGCCGCGGCTGGTCCTTTTTTCAGGGACCTGCGACCGAAAACCGATAGTCCCAGCCGATGCCGGTCTTGCCGTGGGTGCTCATGATGCCGACCGTCCGCCCACCCCGGTTCGCCGAGAGCCTGAACGAGTAGCACTCCCCCTCCCGGTTTGGCGGCAGGTCAACCTGCACCCAGGTTTCCGTGGTGGCCCGGGTGAAGACCCGGCCCGCCGCAGCATAGCCCCGGCCGCAGAGCAGCCGGTCGACGCTCACATCGTACCGGTCGCCCGGCTTCAGAGCATCCCAGGAGAACACCGCCTTCCCCGGGGTCACGTTTCCCGCGCCGCAGGGGTCGTCCCAGCCGTGGATGACGACGCCGTTGTCGACCGGTTGGACCAGGTGCATCACCGTGCGCAACGTCACGTCGAGCGAGACGGGCCGCGCCGCGTCGACCGTGAACTCCTCCCAGGCGGTCAGATCGCCGGGGAAGATGTTCGGGTTGTCGGGCTCGAGGTTGATGCGCACGCTCATCGCGTATCGTCCCGGCGGGAGCCCGCGCACCGCGAATACTCCCGCCGCGCAGTCCACCTGCGGCTTCACTTCAGTTTTCGTCCCCTCCTTGCGAAACCAGAACTGGGGGGCCGGCGCCGCGGTGTCCGTGAACGGCTTCCCGTCGAACACCAACCGTCCTTCGACGCTGGCAGCGGTGGTATCGACCGGCGCAGCGGCGACTGGCGTGGCGGCGGGCACTGCCGGCGGCAGCGGCGCGACGGACGGTTCCCGAGCTGCAGGCGCGGACTCGGCCGCTCGCGGCGGCGACGGCTCGGTCGCGGGGACCGTCGCAGGGGCCGGAATTTTCGCCTCCACCGTCGGACCGGGGATTGTCGGCGATTGGGGCGTGACAAGATCGACAGGCGGAGCAATCGTTGCTGGCGCGGCTTGCTCCTGGGGCGGCGGAGCAACCCTCTTCTCCGGCGCAGGCGAGACGAGCAGGGATGTCGTGGGATCCGGCTGGTCGCGCCGGCGCACCGTCACGACCGCCAGCGCCGCGAGGGCCACCAGCGCGACGCCGGCGAGGATGAGGGGACGGGTGCTGCGCCGGGGTCGCGATTCTTCGGCTGCCCGTTCCGAAGACTGCGGGGGCATCCTCGAAGCCGTGGCCACCCGCGAAGGTCGCGGCTCCTCGGCCGCCCGTGCCGCTGGCTGCAGCGCCGGCGCGACTCGCACGCCGGCGAGCCTCGCCAGATCCGCCTCCAGCGCCTTCGCGTCCTGGTACCGCCGCTCCAGCGACGGATCGAGCATCCGCGCGATCACGGCGGCGAAGGCCTCGCTCACTCCCAGCGCGGCCCGCAGGTGCAGCCTCGCCCCCTCGCGAAGCAGCACCGCCGGATCCCTCGCCGTCATGCCGCGGCAGACCGCCAGCCCGAGCGCATAGATGTCGGAAGCCGGGACTGCGCCGCCCATGAAGACCTCGGGTGCCGCCTGCGCCAGCTCGTCGGGGCCGGGAGGCGCCTGCTCCGGCGACGGAGACGCCTGCTCGGCGTCTGCAAAATCGAGGTCAGTGAGACAGGGCCGGCCGTCGGGGCCGATGATGATGCCGGTCGCGCTGATGGTGCGGTGCACGACCGGCGGCTCGAACGCGTGCAGATACGCCAACGCGCGGACGACGCGGCGCAGAAGGACCAGCGCCTGCGACTCGGTGAGCGGGCGCCCCTTGGCGAGGAGCCGCTCCAGGTTCTCGCCCGGATGATAGCTCGTGACGAGCACGCGCACCCGCGCATTCCCCTCGCCCTCGGTGAACCCGTCGACGAAGCGGGGCAGCCCGGGGTGGTCGAACTTCGCGAGGATTGCGGCCTGCACTTCGAAGCGCCGCACGGCCGCCGGGGAGGCCGCCGCCACGCCAAGCTGCCGCAGGACGCAGGGACGACCGTTTCGCAGGTCGGTCACCAGCAGCGACTGCGTGTCCGGGCCGCGTTCCAGCTCCCGGTCTATCCGGTAGCGCCCCCCGACAAGCCGGCCGACGTCGACCATCGCCACTGCGTCAGAAGCGGTCGAAGAACAGCACTTCGTCGAGCGGCAGCTGCCCGCCGCGCGGCCGCGCCGGCTGCAACGCTTTGCCGACCGCCACGGCCAGGCCGATCACGTGATCGGGCGGCAGATTGATGAGCCGACCGACCGCCTCGGGGTCGAATCCAGCCATCGGGCAGCTGTCGTACCCGAGCGCCTTGGCGGCGAGCATGATCGTCTGCGCGGCCATGCCGCACGAGCGCAGCGCCTCGTCGCGTTGCATCTGTTCGCGCCCCTCGTACATGCCCAGCATCTGCACCATCATCCGCGCGATCTCCGGCGGGGCGGTGCTCCAGTAGCGTTCGGGGCTCTTCTTGAAAGCCTTGAGGTCGGCGCAGAGGATCACCCAGATCGAGGCGTCGGTGACCTGCGCCTGATTGAAGGCAGCCGCGCGCAGCTGCTGCCGAAGCGCGGGGTCGCGCGCCACGACGAAGCGCCAGTTCTGCATGTTGATCGAGGTCGGCGAGAGGACGGCCAAGCCGATGAGCCGGCGTATCTCCTCGTCGGTCATGCGGTGGTTCGGATCGTAGTGCTTGACGGAGCGGCGCTGCTCGATGGCGGCGAGTGTTTCCACGGCGTTCATCCTCCTTTTAAATCATTTGGATTATTGTAGCAGTTTTTCGCTCGAAGCCAGGGACGCCCCGCCCCCGTCGCCTCGCGCACGCGCTCGAGTTCCATCACAGCAGCTCATACTGGTTTGCCGCCGTAAAAAACAGCCCCCGCTCGGCGACCGGTTCCCCGGTGATCCGGGCCCAGATGTCCGCGTAGAGACGGACCTGCGGGGCGTAATGGCGCACCCGCTCGCCCAGTACGCCCGGCGTGCCGACGGCGTCGGTCTTCCAATCGACGATGATCCAGCCGGCGGCTTCGCGGAACGCGAGGTCGACGACGCCGCGGACGAGAACCGGGACCGCCCCGCCGGTCTCCGGTCGCCCCTCGCCGGCGAGGAGGAGCGGGTCGCCGGGAAGCAGGCAGATCTCGAAGGGGACCTCGACAAGCAGGCGATCGGCGCGCGCGGCCCGCCGCCAGATCTCCGAGGCCTGAACGGCGGCGACGACCGCCAGCGCCTCTGACGCCCGCGAGGTCGGCAGACCCTGCTCCTGGAGCGCGGCGCGCGCCTGTCCCGACAGATCGCGGCCGGGTTCGCGCAGCGCCGTCTCGAGCAGGAAGTGAATCACGGTCCCCCACTCGGTGCCGTGCTCGCCGGCTGCCGGGCGCCGGTGCAGCTCGGCGGCGCTCACCGCCAGTTCCTTGGCGCCGCGCAGGTCGTACGTCGAGGCGCCTGACTGCCGCCAGCGCGCGGCGATGGCCGCCTCGGCCGCCGAGATGTCGTCGGCGCTCACGGTCACGCTGCCGCTCGCCGGCGCCTGCTGCGGTCCGGGGTCCGGCAGCTCGGGCGCGCCGGTCAGCCAGTCCCTGAAGAATTCCCAGGGGCTGTAGTGACTCCCCCTCCCGGGGCGGCGCGTCACCACGAGCCGGTTGCCGGCGCGCGTGGCCGCCACGTAGAGCAGGCGGATGCGCTCGGCCGCCTCGAAGTTCTGTTCCTCCTCGGCAAATTCGTCCCAGTCGTGCGGGTGGGCGAGGATCTTGCGCGCGTACTGCCCGGTCTGGTGCTCCACGGCGAGGTACCCGACGATGCGATCGCCGGTGCGATCCACGTGCAGCAGGGCCCCGCCCCGCGGCTTGCCGCCCGGGTCGGCGAGAAACACCACCGGCGCCTCGAGCCCCTTGACCTTGTGCAGGTTCATCACCCGCACCACCGACGACTCCGGCGCGCGCGCGGGCAGGCCGTCGAAGGGCGTCTCCTCCGCGATGAGCCGCTCGAGCAACTCGACGACCCCCGCCGCCGAGCCGAGTTCCGCGCACTGCGCGCGCAGAATCGCGAAGGCCTTGCCGACGCTGCCGGCGCGGCCGTCACCGCCGGGGCCGGCCAGCGCGCGCAGCACGAGGCCGAGGTTGGCGGCGATCCGCTCGAGGGCGGCCACGGGCGGCATGGTCCGCAGCCAGCCCGCGCAGCGGCGCAGGATCGAGAAGGCGTGCTCGAACCGCGCGCGCGTCTGTTCCGCGAGACCCTGCGGCGGCGGCGTGGCGTACGAGAAATGCCCCCCGGCTTTTCTGAAGTCGTAGAGCTCGACGTCGCTCAACCCGAAGAGCTCGCCGCGCAGGACGCCGACGAGCGCGACGGGGTTCTCCGGCTCGACGACGGCGCGCAGACAGCCCGCGAGAAGCCCGAGCTCGCCCACGTGCCCCCAGGCGCTGCCCCCGCTGACCAGGTGCGGAATCCCCAGCTGCTGCAGGGCGGCGCCGTAGAGATGCAGATGCCTGCGGCGCCAGGTGACGATGAGAAAATCGCCGGGGGTCGCCGGCGTCGACGAGATCCCGCCGCCGCCCCGCGGCGAGGGGCGCAGCACCGGGAGCTTCGCGTCGATCGCGTGGCGGATGAAGCGGGCGATGCGCTTTTCATCGGTGTCCTCGCCTCCCCCGGCCGCGGGCGGCCCGGTGACGGTGATCGTGCGGACGCCGTCGAGGCCGCTGTCTGGCACGGCCGCGGGCCGGCCGAACGCGAGCGGGTGGGCGGCCGGTGCATAGCGGTCCTCGACGTCCGGGAAGACCGGCGCCGCAAAGATGCCGTTGCCCCAGGCGACCAGCTCGGGGAGGGTGCGAAAGCTCGCATCCAGCTCGACGACCGCGCCGCCCGCGTCGCCGATGATGCCCTTGACCGTCTGGTACGTCACGATGTCCGCGCGCCGGAAGCGGTAGATCGACTGCTTGGGGTCGCCGACGACGAACAGCGAGCCCGGCACCGGGCGGCACGCGCGCCAGTCTTTCTGCTCCTGGTCGGCCGCGGTCAGGAACAGGACGACCTCGGCCTGCAGCGGATCGGTGTCCTGGAACTCGTCGACGAAGAGGTGCGTGAAACGCCGGCGAAAATACGCGCGCACCTGCGGCTGGTCGCGCAGCAGCCGCGAGGATTTGAGGAGCAGGTCCTGGAAGTTGAGCACCCCGGCATCAGAGCGCAGCCGGTCGTAGACCCCGACGGCGGCCTGCAGCAGCGGGATCACGGCGGCGTAACGCATCTCGAGCCAGCGGGCGACGAACGGGCCGGCGACCTCGTCGCGGAAAATCTCCCAGGTCTCGATTTCGACCTTGACGCCGCCTTTCGCCCCGCCGGGCCAGCACTTCTGGACGGCGCCGTGCGGGCGGTCGAACTCCTCGAGCACCTCCAGCAGGTGGACGGGGCGGCTGAGGTCGCGGTGGCGCGCGAGCCGCTCGATGCTCTCGTAGCGCGCCATCAACCGGTCGGTGCCGCGCTCCTCGGGGAAGGTCGGCAGCAGGGGGCGGATGCGCGACAGATACCGCTCGAGCGCCTGGCGCACCGGCACGAGGTCGCCGAGACGTATCTCCGGCGCGGGCCACTCCTCGACGTCGGGATACGCGGCAAACGTCTGGAACGATGCCTTGAGCTGCCCGAGATGGACGCCGATGTCGGCGAGGCGCACGACGCGCGGGTCGCCCGCCGCGAAGAGCTCCGCGACGAACTCTTCCCAGGCGCGCTCACGCAGAGCCGCGTCGGCGTCCCCGTCGATCTCCTCGAAAGCCGCGTCCACACCGGCCTCGATCGGCCGCTCGCGCAGCAGCCGGGCGCAGAACGAATGGATAGTGCCGATAAAACAGCGCTCGGCGTGGGCCAGCGCCCCGGCGAGCCGCCCGGCCCGCTCGCCGGTCGACGCGCGCGTCTCGCGCTCGAGCTGCGCGGTGAAACGCCCCCGCAGCTCGGCGGCGGCCTTGCGCGTGAAGGTGACGGCGGCGAGCCGCCCGATCTCGCAGCGCCCCGTCGCGATCAACTCGACCATCCGGCCGACGAGGCTCGTGGTCTTGCCGGTGCCGGCGGCGGCCTCGACGAGCAGCGTCGTGTCCAGGTCGAGCCGGATGCGGTCGCGCGCCGCCTGGTCAGGGACGGGCAGGCCCTCGGCGCCGCTCACTCCTCGTCCTCCCGGCGCCCCACCGCCCTCGCGAGACTCTTCGCGCGCAGCCTCCCGAGCGGCTCCAGCAGCGGCTCGCCCGCCTGGACCTTGCTGGTGGACGCGGCGGCCTGCGCCCCGACGTCGCCGCACGCGGGGCGGTAGTCGCAGAGGCGACAGTCCTTGTCCGCGTCGGTCGTCGCGGCAAACGCGCCTGAGGCGATGATGCGGCAGAGCGCGGCGAGTACCTCCCCTCCCGCGACAAGCCGCGCGGCGTCCCAGCTGATGCGCTCGCCCCGGCCCTTCGCACCAGGGAAAAAGTAGCCGAATGAGCGCACGGCAGCCTGCGGGCCGACCGCGTCGCGCAGGCGCCGCTCCACCATCCTGAAGTAGAGATAGGGCTGGATCTTCCGCCCCTCGGGGAAGGGGTCGGCCCGATCGTACCCCCAGGTGCCCCCGGTCTTGTAGTCCCAGATCGCCCAGCCGCCGGCGGCGCGCCCGATGCTGTCGATGCGGTCGACGCGCCCGCGGGTGCGGATTGTCAGCCCGCCGGGAAGCTCGACGGGGATCGGCTCGGGGTGGTCGAGCGCGGTGCCGTGCTCGTCCGGCGGCATGCCGAGCGAGGCTTCGACGTAGACCGGCTCGCTTCCGGTCTCGAGGGCGAGGCGCTCCTCTTCGCGCACGAGGGTCTCGGCCGCGAGCACGAGCAGTTCGCGCTCGCTGGCGAATGCGGCCGGCGACGGGCACGGATGCGTGGCGAGGCGCTGCGCCAGTTTCTTTTCCAGCAGGCCGAGGATCAGCTCGCGGCCGCGGGCGAAATCCGGCGGCCACCCCGTGCCGACGATCGCGCGCACGTACTCCTCGAACAGTTCGTGCAGCAGGGAGCCGGTGAGCAGCGGGTCGAGCCAGCGCTCCGGGTCGACGACGAGTTCCTCGGGCGGGGCGATGTCGAGCCCGTACCGGTAGAAAAACTTCCGCGGGCAGGCTCCCGCCGTTTCGAGGCCGTTCGAGGAGAGCACCTTGCCGGTCGGCGCGGTCGGGTCGAGATCGGAGCCGGCGAGCGGCACCCGGCCGTCCCACTCGGTGAACGCCGCGCCTGCGCGCTGAGCCGCCGCGCGGCGGCCGCGGACCAGGTGCGGCGCGCGCTGGGCAAGAATCTCTCCGGCGTTGGCCACCAGCATGTCCCCGGTGAAGCGCCAGAGCCACCACTCGCCGAGGTCGAGCGCTCGCCCCGGGATCTCCGGGGCGAAGGAGGCGGGCGTTCCCGCGGCGCGAGCCAGATCGGCCTGGTCGGCCTCCGGTAAGGCGCGAGCCAGCCTGAAAGCGTCGAGGACCACCTGACTCGGGAAGCGGTCGCTGTCCTCGACCACGTCGAGGGAGGGCCAGCTGAGCGTGGCGGCGCCGCGCAGGCGCCCGAGCAGCCGCTTGAACCCCTGGACCGTCTCCTCCAGGCGCCGCCCCGCAGTCGGCATGGCGGGGTCGAGCCGCGCCCGCTCGCTGTCGAGGAGAAGCGGATCCTGCAGGCCCGCGCCGGGGAACCGTCCGTCGTCAAGGCCGACGATCACGGTGTGCGGGCGCCCGGAGTGCCCGCCGGAGCGCACGTGATCGGCGTGCAGGCAGCCCGGCCGCGGCCCGCTGCCGCCGACGCGCGTCTCGGCGGGAAGATTCACGAGCCATTCGCGGACGTCCGCGCCGGCCATCCCGCCGGCTTGCCGGAGCCAGTGCGCCATCTCGTCGAGTTCCTCGCGGAGCTTCTCGGCCGCAAAGCTGTCGAATCGCCCGGCGCTGCGGGCGCAGGTCGCGAGGAACCCCCGCGCGGCCTCGACGCGGGCGCCCCCGTCGGCGCCCGCGGGCGGCGAGAGTCCCAGCAGCCGCGCAACCAGACTGCGGACAACGCCGAGCTCGGCGAGACTGCGGGCGAGCCGTTCGCGGCGCGCCTCCGGGTCGTCGTCGATCTTGCCGGCCGCATCCCCGGCGTCTTCGGTGTCGACACGCTCCAGACGGGACTGCACCCCGGCGATGCGCTCGTCGATCCTGGGGAGGTACCGCTCGCGCTCCTGTCCGATCGGGATCGACCTGAGCAGCGCGGCGAGCCGCGAGAAGCCGACCCGCCCGTCGTCGGGATCGCCCGTCTCGAGCAGGCCCTCGCGCACCAGGGTCACCAGGGCAGCCTGCGGGTACCCGTCGCTCATCCAGCGCAACCAGCCGACCAGGCCGCGGCCGGGGCGTGACAGGGAACAGGGCAACCCCTCCGCGAAGGTGACCGGGGCCTCGTCGGTCGGTTCGACGTCGGGGCGATCGACCACCGCGAACGTCTCCATCAGCGCCAACGCGTAGGCGGTGTCGGTGTACAGCAGCTCCACCTCGTCGAGGGGCGTGCCCGACTCGAGGCACCCGCGCACCACGGCGCGCACCTCGTTGTTCTCACCAACGGCGCGGGTGAACCGGGTTTGCGCGGGAATCCCCTGCGGGTCGATCGCGAGCCGCCGCAGCCGGTCCGCGGGCAGCACCGCGAGCAGAAGCCGCTCCAGCCCGTTCGGCATGGCGTCCTCCGGGATCAGGACGAGGGTGTCGCGGCCGAGAGCGTCGGGGTCGGCCGCGAGCCGCGCCGCGGCGCAACGGAGCACGCTCGCGTA
>Ga0315271_10001825_pt1 | contig 13086 bp, 13 predicted proteins | sample C3_top_MG_FD_204664 | JGI IMG/M metagenome (GOLD analysis project Ga0315271, IMG submission 204664) | Sediment microbial communities from Yellowstone Lake, YNP, Wyoming, USA - C3_top | ecosystem: Environmental > Aquatic > Freshwater > Lake > Sediment | place: USA: Wyoming | collected 2017-08-01 | reverse complement strand
TCTGGCTCGGCTGCAGCGCATGGATCTTTCTCCCGCTGCTCACCCTGCCCATGTCCTACAAGATCTGGCGGGCTGTATCCAGGCTCGATCAGACCAGGGATTTGCTCAGCATGTCGCCCCGGGCCTCCTATCTGTCACTGAGCTACTCGGCCCTGCTGGCGCTCGGCGTTGCCATGACGGTGAATTGATGTCTTCAGCATACGGGGAGGATCAGGCCGGTGGGGCACTCAGCGCAGCGGCTGTCCTCCCGGCCTTCGGCCTACACACGTCTGGGACTCGGATTTGCAAGAGCCCTCTGCGCCAGGCAGGCTTGGCTAGAACGGCAGCATGGCCTGCAGCCAGAAGCGACCGAACTCGGCGCGATTCTTGACGTCAAAATCCTGCTGGTATTTGAGGGTGAAAGCGAAGCGCGGAGAGACTCTGTAGCTCAGGAAGGGGCCGATTGAATTCGCGCTGCCGCGGTTTCCGGTGCCGCTGCCAATGAGCCTTCCATTGGTCGCCGAGGTTGCCTGCCCGTTCAGTTCGTCATCCGTCGTCTGCCTGAAGAAATAGCCCTGCAGGCCGATCGTCATGGCCGATGACGGCTTGTAGCCGGCGCTGTATTCAACGGTGAGTTCGTTGCCCGAGCGATAGTCCGTGGCGTTGTTCTCGGTGTTGATTCCATAACGCAATTTGAACCCGAAGACACTCACCGCGGAAGGCCGGTACGTCAACGCGTAGGCGGGTGCGAACTGCCAATAGTTGCGCCCCGTATTGACTCTTGCGTTGACATCATAGGCACCCAGTGGAACCACGATTTCCAGGGCCGCAGACTGATTGACTTCTTCACCTTTCCAAGCCAAGCGCACCGGGACAAGCAGCGGATCGGTCATGCCGAAGCGGCTTCCGCTGGTATCGGGCAAGGCGTTGGCAACCTGTTTCTCGAGATCAATATAGGGAAACGGGAGCACCAAGGCTGATTCGGCGCTGGCGCCAAACAGCGTCGAAGCCCAAACATATTGCATGCGATAAGAGAGGGTGTCTGCTCTGAGTTGATATCGTGCCCAGCCCAGATCCTGGCCCGAATAGCCCTTGAGCGATGACGCCTGCGCGTGGCTGTAATAGGCGAGGTTGTAGAGACCGGCCGGCAGCATGTCGCCGTAGCCCAGCTCCACCCCAACCGGATAGGAGCTTCCACCCAATTCCGTTGCCCCTGCCAGACTGCCCTGCAATAGCAATGCCGCCAATGCCACTGAGATCGTTCCACAACGATAGCTGAAATGACCGCGCAAAGTATTTTGATTCATGTTCGTAGCCTCTTGTGAGTAAGTTTCGTGAGCGTCGCTTGATGGACCGTGTTGGCCAGCGCAGCAGGCTTGTCGGGCAACCTTCCTATCCGTCGCCGGTCTTCACGCCTCCGTGTGAGTCACCTTGGAGCATTTCCTTTATCCTGAGCCGATACAAGGGCGTGAGCTTGGCGGCCGCAACCAGTCCGATCAGGAGCAGGGCGCTGGCGACATAGAAGATGTTCTGCATCGGCACCTTGTTCGCGAGCATGGTGCCGCCCAACAGAGGGCCGATGACCGATCCGACACGCCCGAAGGCGAAGCATGACCCGACGCCCCAGGAGCGGATGTAGGTCGGGTAGACCTGGCTCTCGGTCGCGATGATGCCGAACTGCAATGCGATCAAGCAGAAGCCTGCCACGAACACCAGTCCCATGAGGGCAAACTCGGGCAAGCCGGCAACACCGATCAGGCCCACTGCGGGAATACTGATCGCAAACAGGATAGGCACCGGAGTGAGGCCGAGCTTGTCGATCGGGCGCATGATCGCGAGCACGCCGACAAAGCCACCGAGCATGAACAAGGTGGTCGACATCGCCGCGCGCTCGACCGCAATCCCGGCGCTCGCAAGCAGGACAGGGGTCCACTGGTTGACGAAGAAGAACACCATCAGACTGATGACGTTGGCAATCCAGAACAAGGGCGTGATCCAGGCCAGCCGTCCATCGAGCAAATCCTTGAAGGCAAATTTGGCGCGGTTCGCTTCATCGCCCAGGACGAACTGCGCGTCCTGGGGGACGCTTATGCCGGGCGCGAACCGGCCGAGCACCTGGATCAGTTCGGCGCGCCGCGCGGGCTTGAGTGCCAGGTACTTGAGCGACTCGGGAAACACGAAGATCGCCAGCGCGCCAACCAGAAGCGGTACGATGCCGCCTGTCCAGAATATGATCTGCCAGCCGTAGGTTCCCATGAACATCGAGGCAACCACGCCGCCCAGCGCGCCGCCGAGTGCGACACCGACAAAGCTCAGCATGGTCATGCTGGCACGGATCCGCCGCGGCGCGAATTCGGCGTTGAGCGCGACCGTGATCGGCAAGACGCCACCGATGCCGATGCCGGCAATGAAGCGCAACACCATCATCGATCCCAGCGAGTTTGCCCAGACCTGGGCCAGCGTGAACAAGCCAAAGAAGAAGGCGCCCAGGATGACGGAAGTCTTGCGACCGAAGCGGTCTCCGAGGTAGCCGAACAGCGGCGGGCCGAAAAGGCCTCCCAGGAGGCCGGCGCTGAACAGCGGGCCGAGCACCGATTTGTCGACACCCCATTCCCGAATCAGCAAAGGCGCGATATAGGCGATCGAAATATTGTCGTAGCCGTCCACCAGCATCAGCAGAAACGAGACGCTCAGCACGGTCAGGTGAAACGAGCCGAACTTCTGCTGGTCGATGATGGTGGCGATATCCAAGCGAGTGCTCATTGGTTACTCCGGTCACTACTAAAAAAGGCGCTTGGCGCTGCCGGCGGGCTGCCAGCGCGCGCCAAGCAATTCATCGCGTTCCAGTTCTTCGAGCTGGGTTTCAATGTCGTTGATTTCGCCTTCGAGTTCAGGCAGCAGAACATCCTGCAGCGCACGCACGCGCCGCACCGAACGGCGGTATTCCCGGTGCAGGCGCGCCAAGTTTCCCGACATCGCAGCCATGACCGCGAGCTGCTGCGTGAAATCCAAAAAGGCGGCGCGACAATCTTCCGCCTCTGGCGAAACGTAGAGCGGCTCTGTCGTTGCCACCGGTTCGCGCGTCGTGCTGGCATCGATCAGTGGCACATTGAGTAGCAGGCGCTGCCGCAAAGACAGCGTGATCGCTTCCGGGGGCATTGCCGGGTAGCATTGCAGGGACTGCAGTCCGTGACGCCTGAGTGCTGCCGCCAGAGCGGTTGCTGCTTGTGACTGCTGGGCGCGCAATCTGCTCTTGGCATGATCGAAACAGCGCAACTCGCGCAGCATGGCGCCAGCCAGCAGGACGCATTTCTCGTCCAGAAAAACATAACCTTCCTGCATCGCCTGGCGCTCGTCGGCCAGAGCGATGGCTACGCTTCGGGTGGCGGTGTAGTCGCTCACGGTGAAGTCCCGATGTATTGCGCGATTTGCGCATCCGAAAGGCGTGACAGCTCGGATTTCGGCAGCACACGCAGCAGTTGCCAACCGATTTCCAGGCTGGTCTCCAGCGTGCGTGCGGAGGTCTGCTGCACCAAATCGCGCTCAAAGCTGGCACCGAAGGCGAGGTATCTTCGGTCGATGTCGAGCAGCCCCTCTTCGCCGACGACGCTGGCGAGCACCCGCGCCTCGATTGCCCTGGCGTAGGCGGCATAAAGTTGATTTGAAAGCCCCGGGTGATCGACGTGGGTCGAGCCGCGTCCGATGCCGTCCTTCATGAGGCGCGACAAACTCGGCAGCACGCCGATCGGCGGATAGATTCCGGCACGATCGAGTTCGCGTGAGAGCACGATCTGGCCTTCCGTGATGTAGCCGGTCAAGTCCGGTATCGGGTGGCCGATGTCGTCCGAGGGCATGGTCAGGATGGAGAGCTGTGTCAGCGTTCCCGGCAGTCCGCGCACGCAACCGGCGCGTTCATAGAGCGTCGCCAGGTCCGAATACAGATAGCCAGGAAAACCCTTGCGTCCGGGTACATCACCTTTGGCGCCCGAAACTTCGCGCAGCGCCTCGCAATAATTGGTCATGTCGGTCAGGATGACCAGCACATGCTTGCCTTCGACAAAAGCCAGGTACTCGGCGGCAGTGAGTGCAAAGCGTGGTGTCAGAAGTCGTTGTGTACTCGAGTCGCTGGCAAGGTTGAGGAAAAGCGCTGCGCGTTCAAGAACCCCGCTCGCCTCGAAGCTGCGGCGGAAGTAGTCGGCACTGGCGCGAGGGACGCCGATGCCGGCGAACACGATCGCGAAGTCGTGCGCCTCGGCCCCGCGCAAGCGGGCATGATTCGCAATCTGGACCGCGATCCGGTCGTGCGGCAATCCACCGCCGGAAAAAATCGGCAGCTTCTGACCACGAACCAGGCTGTTCATCAGGTCCAGCGCCGAAATTCCGGTTTCGATGAAGTCGTGCGGCCGGGCGCGTGCCACCGGATTGAGCGGCAGCCCGTCGATCCGGAAATTATGGTCGACGGCAACCGGCGGTCCACCGTCAACCACCCGGCCAACGCCGTCAAAGACTCGACCCAGAATGCCCGGACTCAAGCCGAAATGCAGGGGTTCTAGGTCAAAGCGCACCACGGTGTCAGCCAGCGCCAGCCCGGCGCTGGCCTCGAGCAGCTCGATGGTCAGGAATTCATCGTCGAGCGCCGCAATGCGTCCGAGGCGATCCCGGCCATCGCTGCCATGCACCGAGACTGCGTGGTTCAAACCGACGTTGAGGGTGCGCCGCATAAATAAGAGCGGTCCTTCCAGACGGGATGCCGCGCCGGTGACGATGAGCCTAGGCTTCACGCTTCGCTCCGGTCAATGCGGTCAGGTCAGCGAACTCACTGTCCATGCGCAGCGCAAGGTCGGCAAACGCCTCAGGGTTGTCCTCGGCAATATCCTCCCCCATGCGTTCGAGCCGCCGCACAATCATCATCGCGGCGATCGCTTCGCAGGAGACTCCCTTGGTGAGCGCCGCCTCGGCGGCATCGATAAAGCGCTTGATCGTGCGCATCATCCGGCCTTGACGCTGCGGTCCGCAATAGCGATCGTTGTTGGAAAACGCCGACTGGCGCAGAAAGCCTTCGTTGACCAGAGCGGCGCAGAACAGGATCAACTGCTGGCGCGGGGGCAGCGCGTCCTTGCCGATGATGCGCGCCATCCGCTCCAGGCGCGCCTGTTCGCCGAGCAGCGTGAGGAAGCGGCGCCTCAGTTCGATCCATTCGTTGCTCGTCGCACGCTGGTCCGGACTGAGCTCGGCAAAGACTTTGGCCCACCACGATCCGAGGTCGAACGAGTCCTCGGAATAGGATTGCAGCGGATGGATCGCCGGATAGAAGCGCGATTGCGCGCGCTTGACGTCGAGCGCCCAGAAACTGCGGACCTGGCGCTTGGTATGGCTGGTGACCGGCTCCGAAAAGTCTCCTGAAGGCGGGCTGATCGATGCCAGCACCGTCACCGACCCCGTGCTTCCCGCCAGCGTCCTGACCTTGGCGGCGCGTTCGTAGAATTCGGCGATGCGGCTCGACAGGTAAGGGGGATAGCCGCCTTCGCTGGGAAGTTCGCCGAAGCGCACCGACACTTCGCGCAAGGCTTCGGCCCAGCGGCTGGTGGAGTCGGCCAGCAGTGCGACGTGCAGGCCCTGATCGCGGAAGTACTCGGCCACCGTAACCGCGCTATAGATGCTGGCCTCGCGCGCCGCCACCGGCATGTTGGAGGTATTCGCGATGATGACTGTGCGCTCCATCAAGGCGCGACCGGTGCGCGGGTCGGTCAGCTTGGGAAATTCGTCCAGCACACCGGCCATTTCGTTGCCACGCTCGCCGCATCCCACATACACGATCACATCGGCGCTGCAGGATTTAGCCAGTGCCTCCAGCAGCATGGTCTTGCCGGTGCCGAAACCGCCGGGAATCCCCGCCTTGCCGCCAAGCGCCACCGGAAACAGGCTGTCCAGAACACGCTGGCCGGTGATCAGCGGCTCGTCGGACGCCAGCCATTGGGATACCGGGCGCGGTTCACGCACGGGCCAGAAATGGCTCATGGCGATAGCGTGCTGCTGGCCGTCCTCGGCCAGCAGCGTGCAGACAGGAGAGTCGTCGGCATAAAGGCCTTCTGCCTCGATCGTCAGCACTTTCCCCGAGGCGTCCGGGGGCAGCAGGCACAGCTGCCGGGTTCCGGCTTGATTCAGCGCTTCACCCAGTGTTGTGCCGGCGCTCACATGTTCACCGGGGCGCAGCCGTGGAGTGAAATGAAACTCGAGCGGGACTTCCGTTCTGGTGCCTGGCTCAATGTAGTGTGTCGAGGCATCGGCGAGCGGGCGCAGCAAACCGTCGAAGATCCGGCCTAGCAGCGCCGGGCCGAGCTTGACGCCGAGCAGAGCGCCGGTGCCGGTAACTTCCACGCCGGGACGCAAGCCTGTCGTGTCTTCGTAAACCTGGGCGACGATTTCGTCGCCCTGCATCCGGATCACTTCGCCCAGAAGACCTCGCTCGCCGACGCGAATCGCCTCGCGCAGTCGAAACGGTCCGAGCGCATGTGCCCGCAATACGGGTCCGCTGATCCAGCTGATGCGCGCGACGCTCATTGCTCTTGCGCCAGGTAATGCAGCAGACGCCCCGCGATCTGCGAGCGGTCCGTGAGCAGTCCGTCGAGCGAAGCATCCAGGGTGTTCAAACCGCAGACGACGCGTATTCCTGCGAGCAGTTGTGGATCGGCGTCGAAACGTGCGCCGTCGATGCCATGCGTCTGCAGCCACTGGTTGACCTGCTCGCGCTCCATGGCGGGCCAGCCGTCCGGATGCTGGATCACCCATGCGTTGGCGGGAAAGGCGCTCAAGGCGATGGAGAGATGATGCGTCACCCAGCAAGAGCGTCCTGACGCCGTATTCCAGCGCTCGCGCAGCGCCTGCACCACTTTCGGCCAGGCCTGGGTGAGGATGCCGGCAATTCGTTTTTGCTCGCGCAAGCGCCGCTGGGTTACCAGCTTGGCCTCGGCGATGGCAATTTCGGCCTCAATCCGTTCCAGTTCGGGAGCAAGCGTCTTGCGCAGATCGCGTCGCGCTGCGAGTTGCGCTCGGCTGAGGATGGCGCGAGATTCCGCGCTCGCCGCGGCAAGCAGTGCCTCGCACCGATCAGCACGGTAGTCCTCGGCAATCCTGAGCAAATCAAGCGCCTGTTGGCCGAGCTTCATGGCTCTAGTCCCAATACTCGCCGCACCCTGTTGGCCGGATCGCTGGCCCGCGGCGTCCCGTCCCAGTCGGGCACCACCATCACCAACGGGGAGAGCAGCGTCAGCCCGGCGTCCAACACAGCGGGAGCGATGGCCTTGGCACAACGCGAGCCAACGAGCACCAACTGAGCCTCTTTAAGCGCTTGTTCGAAACAGTCTGTTTCATCGCCCGGCGTCGGCACGCGCGCCGACACGCCGCAGAGCTGAAACCCGGCAGCGCTGAGCTCATCGCCAACAAAGATGCGCGCCGACCGCATGGGCGGTCACGCCAGTCGGTTCAGGATCAGGACCGAGATGATCAGACCGTAGATCGCGATCCCCTCGGCCAGACCGACCAGGATCAGCAGCCGGCCGAACAGATCGGGTTTTTCAGCCAGTGCGCCGATCGCCGCACTGCCCAATCGCGCCACCGCGTAGGCGGCCGCCGCGGTCGATATTCCCGTCGCTGCGGCTGCGCTCGCCAGCGCCCAGCGCCAGACATCGGGTGGCAATGACAAATGGGGCGCAACGCCTTGCGCTGCCGCGTCCTTGATCCAAAACAGGAGCGTCGCCGCAACAGTTCCGAGCACTGCAGTGCCTACCGCCAGTGTCATTGAAAATCTAAGTCCTTTGGACATTTCGAGTCTCCTCAGCTAAGCCGGCAGGGGCAGGCAAGGGATGGAACTCCCGCCCGCTAGTTTCAAAAAACCTCGTGAAGAACTCAAACAGGACGAGGCGCGTGGTTTGAATCGAGGCCACCAGCACCTCGATCACGATGATCAGCGCGTTGCCGGCAATCAGCAGCAGAACATAGGCGGCGCCGCTGTCCATGTCCTTGACCAGGGCCACCAGGGCGCTCGACAGACCGGCGTGCGCCAATGCAAACGCGCCAACGCGGACAAAAGACACTGTGTTGATGGAGATCTGCACCAGCTTCTCGATCAGTTCACCGATCGCGGTGAACGCGGCACCGACACGCTGTTCCTGCCACAATCCGCCAGCAACCTGAATGCACAGTCCGGTCGCGACCAGCAGCCAGCCGGCCGGGTGTGCGAGGACCAGCAGCAAGCCAAGGTACAGGACAAGCAAGCCTGCGTCGGAGCGCAGCCAGTTCGCCAGCCTTGTGCTCCAATACGCCTGCAGGCCTTTCAACGCGAGCCCCAGCGTCAGCAGAGCGCCACCAAAGGCGATCGGCACCAACAGCACCGGCAAGGGGTCATCGAGCGGGTCCAGCCAGAGGGGCGTGACCGCCCCGTGCATGCCGCCGGCCGCGCCGAAAACGAAACCGAACACCATCGCTGAATATCCGCCCGCAACCAGCAGGCGAAGCATCGGCCAGCGCCATTGCAATGCCAGGCCAATCACGATCAGCGCCAAGCCCTGAATGACGTCGCCAAACATATAACCGAACAGGATCGGCGCCACCAGAACCAGCAGTCCGCTCGGGTCGGTAGTGAAACGGCTCGGCATGCCGACCAGGCGTGCGAAGATTTCGAACGGCTGAATCCAGGCCGGATTGCTGAGGAACAGCGGTGGCTGCAGTTGCTTGGGCGCGCTCGGGAAATGAACCACTGCAGGGGCGTGAGATCGCGCCAGGCATGCGCCAAGGCTTTTCGCATCGCTGGTCCAGCCGGTGATGCGCGCGAAGATGGAACCGCTGGGCACCGCCGCGCCTGGCTGCTCGGCTTCGGCCGCTTGATAAATTGCAGTCGGTTCCATTTCCGCGCATCCTGCTGTAGCAAGTGACTCGAGCACCTCGCGCTGGCGGTTGACTGCCGTGATGATCTCGAACCAGGTTGCGGGCTGCGGGCGCATCATGTCGAAATCACTCCCTCATGTGCCAGCGCGTGCTTCATCAGTCCGGCGCGCAGTCGCTCGATGTCGAGTGCAGCGAATGCGATGTAGATAAATACATGCGCGGCATCCAGCGTCGAAGACCGGAACAAAACGCGCAGTCTGCGCAGCAACTCCGGGCGGACGACCGCCGCCCGCTCTTTCATAGCATTGTTGAACACGCTTGCAAGGTTTTCGAGTGAGGTAGTGTCAATCCAGCGCGGCCAGCGCCGGCGCCACTCCTCAAGCCAGGCCTGACCGATGTGCGACGGGCCCGGCGTGGCTTGCAGAACCGTGTGGTCCAGCACCTCAGACGACAAGCCCATCGATGCGAAGTGGTCCTGGCGCAAGCGGGCTTGGCGCGTTGTCGAATCAGCGCGGGCATACATTTTCAGCACCGGATCGTCAGACATCCAGCCCAGCGGCACCCCGCCGTGGGCCAGGTAAAGAAGTGCGGGCAAGTCCGCCAGCGCCCGTGTCCACAGGAGCGCCGATTGCCAGCGACGTGGCATCCAGGTCGCAATTTCGGTGACACATTCGCGCCAGTGTGCGCGCAGGGCGAGCTCCAATTTGTGGCTGTCGGTATACGGTGCGATTCCCGGCACCCAGCGTCGCAATCCGCAGGACTGCGCAATTTCCAGCGCGGCAGCAGGGTCCCGCGCACCTTCCAGTTTCTGCCAGAGTGACTCGTCCGGGCGTTCACCGAATCGTGCCTGCAACCTGGACAGAGCGTAGTCCATGATTCAACTCGGTTCCGAGATCCCGGCCAGTTCCGCGCTGACTCTCTCAATAGCACTGTGCAGCGGTGCGAAGGCAGATATATCCTGAACCGCGTCAACGGCAAGAGCTTCCATGTCGCTGCAAATTTGCGCACGACGAAGCTGCGCAGCGGCTGTCATTCGCTCGCGCAAGCGCCTGATCCTGACCCCGGTGCGCTTATGCACCAATACTGCACGCAAGCAGTTCACAACGACCAGCCGTCGTGTCTGAAGCTTGAAATGTTCTATTTCGGCAAGGGCGCTGTGTTCTGCGTCCAGAACGAGAGAAACAGGATCCTCGGCCTGTGCGAAGAGTTCGGAAACGGTGGGTGGGCACATGGGAGAAGCAACATTGCTAAAGTTTTCTCATTACAGCAATCTGAATTCTTTGGGTATTGAGATTGATCAATTCAAAGGACTTTTTCAATGCGCGCGGACCTTAGGGTCCGAAAATGTTCGCGCGACGGGCCCATGCCAGAGCTTGTCTTGCGAAGTGTCAATCTCCGGTTTCTTTTGCAGAGCGAATATCAACCCGATAATTTCAAGGACGACGAACCATCCAGGCGTCGGCGTATCAAGGCCTAAGTCATGACCATGGAATTCTCCGGCGAATACCGCATTCCCGCCAGGCAACAGCGGGTCTGGAACGCGCTGAGTGACCCTGCCCTGCTGCAGGCCTGCATCGCCGGCTGCAGTGGCGTAGAGAAAAAGTCAGACAGCGAAATGGTCGCAACCGTGGTGGTCACAGTCGGCCCGATTTCCGCAACCTTCAAAGGCGATGTGTCGCTGTGCAGCCTCAGTGTGCCCATTGGCTATACCCTGACGGGGAAGGATGGCACGGCGAGCCTGGCCAAGATGCAGGCCCGGGTCTCGCTGGCTGAAGATCACGACCATACGGTGCTGAAATACGTCGCTGCTGCGGAGATCGGCGACCAATTGCCGAGCGTCGGTGGCTGGTTGGCGCAGACACTGGCGAACATGAATGCGGATGACTTCTTTGCCGTATTTGCTCGGCATTTGAGCGCCACCAGCGCGATAGAGGTGCAGGAATCAGTCGCCATGCCTGCGTCCGGTGTGTTACAGCCCGGCCCCGTGCTACCCACAACTGCGGAACCGATTGGCAACTCGAATGTACCGGCTACTCCGAAAACTGGTTGGCTGGTGGCGTTTGCGTGTGGTCTTGGTTTCGCTTTCGGATATTATTTTGCACGTTTGATCTGAACGTGGGCGTGGCCCCTATTGAAGAGCTCACCGAACCATTTCAGTTTCTGATCGTTTCAAAATTGGACATGGTTCCAGTAGCTCGGATTTGCTATTTTCAATGACTGCTGCCAAGAAGGGGATTCCTTGTTTGAAATTCGGGTTTGGGCACGTTGTTCGCCGTCACGACCGGCAGCGACGCAGTTGCGCGATTTGATGAATGCCCCAAGGCCAAGTTTTTGGGCGAGCACTTTAGCGTGCCCGTTGATTCTTGCTTACCCTGCAAGCCCCGTGTCAGCTCTGGTGTCCCGCGCCAACGTGGCGACCTCAACTCACCTTCAACCAAATTTCATTCGTTCGCAAGAACCAGGGCGTAAACGGCGGGTTGTAGCGCGAGTAGACCGGCTCACCATATGTCGCGATGCCGGCTTGCGAGAGTGCCTTCTTGAGCATGCCCAGGTGCTCGTCGTAGTTGCTTTGCGACCAAGTGCCAGAATACTTGATGACAGCGACGGTCTGTTCGGGGACTTCTCGCAACTTGACTCGTGCGTCCAGTGGCTCGGGCAACGTTTCCAGCGTATAGGCGCCTGGCATCATGAACTGCACAAGGAAGCCTTCGGCTGCAGGTGTCTGCGTCACCGGCGCAGTCATTTCCAGTTTCACTGGCGCGGTTGCCGACGTCTGCGTCACCGGTGCTGTCATGTCGAATTTGCGCTCACCCTTGTTCTTGCCGAAGATGTAGCCAGCAAGTATTGGAAAGGCCTGACTGCCCGCTTCAGTCGCCGGTCCGGCCACCACCACCTCGGCGACGACATAGGGATCGTACCTGCGAACTTCGAACACTTCCGTCTTTTGCAACACCGTGAACTTGGGCTGCTCGATAGCGTGCGCTGAGCCGGTAACCGCCATCAATACTCCTGCAATTGCTTTCACTCGCTTCATTATCTTCCTTGTTGGAACCACATATTGGCTTCACGGCCCAGTTTTCAATGCAGCTGAACTCATCGAAACAAGGCCTTGCTGTTGGATGAGCCGCCAGCGCTCTTGGAACTCAAATGGCGGATCTATTCCAATAGCGCCCGCTGACCACTTCAAGCAAGTGCTGCTTGAACGCCAAAGCCAGGGGTGACAGTTTCTTGCTCGCCGGGTGGACGAAGTGCCGAGCCGAGGGCAAGGGAAACCCCTCAATATTGATGGCACAGACTCCATGCCCCTTCTGAAGATCATGCAGGGCATGGCGGGTTCCACGCTCCCGGAAGTTAGTCCTTCGCTGTACTTCGGCCTGAGTCTTGGCGTGACATTCCCGTTGAACATTCTGCTCCGGATCCCCGCCTGCATGGCCCTCGCGCAAGCGGTCCTCTTGTGAGCCTATTGGGGCTCCCTTGAATCGGCTTCGCATGGGCCAAAAAAACCATGCAATCTGAGGCAACTTTGAATTTCAGCTTTGGAGCATGAGGCTGGCAACCAGCGGCGTCATTCTTCGATTCTTGCTCACTGGACTACCTGCATCAGAGTCGCAGCGTCAGGGACAATGCCTTCCGACTTTCAAGGTTTGCCGCGTGATTGCCCGGACCAAATCAAATGTCCACTCTACCCACGCGCGAGTACCTGGTTTGGGCAACTTCGGCTGATAGCTCAGTTGATTTTCGGAACTGCCGCGGGGCTTGCATGCCCTGGTCATGAGTGGGGAGCAATCACAGGGTCTGCGTCACCAGCTTGAAATCGGCATCTTCCGGAAATGCCTTGATCTGGAAACCCAGGCCCTTCATCAGCTTGAGCATGGTCGGGTTGTTGGCCAGCACCAGGCCTTCGATCTCGGTCAGGCCTTTTTCACGGGCGAACTCCATGATCGACAGCATCAGTCGTGAACCGATTCCTTTGCCCTTGAAATCATCGGCCACCACCAGTGAAAACTCGCAGCTGGCACGGTCCGGATTGGTGATGTAGCGCGAGACGCCGACAATGCGGCTCAGCTCGCTTGCCTCGCCGTCGGCGCCGACGCCGCGTTCACGCAACACCGCCACCAGGGCCATCTCGCGGTCGTAGTCGATCAGCGTAAAGCGCGCCAGCAAGGTCGGGGGCAGTTCCTGCATGCTCGAGACAAAGCGGAAGTAGCGGCTCTCGGGTGACAG
>Ga0315271_10001824_pt1 | contig 13088 bp, 10 predicted proteins | sample C3_top_MG_FD_204664 | JGI IMG/M metagenome (GOLD analysis project Ga0315271, IMG submission 204664) | Sediment microbial communities from Yellowstone Lake, YNP, Wyoming, USA - C3_top | ecosystem: Environmental > Aquatic > Freshwater > Lake > Sediment | place: USA: Wyoming | collected 2017-08-01 | reverse complement strand
AGATGGTGATGCCCGGGGACAACGTGGAGATCGTCGGGGAGCTGATCTCGCCGATCGCCATGGAGAAGGAACTGCGCTTCGCGATCCGCGAGGGCGGCCGCACGGTCGGTGCGGGCGTCGTCAGCGAAGTGATCGAATAGGGTTCGGGGAGACGCCATGCGCGAAAACATCACACTGGCCTGCGTTACGTGCAAGCAGCGCAATTACCGCACGAGCAAGAACAAGAAGACGACGCCGGGGAAGCTCGAGTTCAAAAAGTACTGCCCCTTCTGCCGGTCGCACACCCCGCACAAGGAAGGCAAGTAGCTCTTCCATGGGAGGTTACAGGCCAGTAGCTCTAATGGCTAGAGCAGCGGACTCCAAATCCGCGGGTTGGGGGTTCGAATCCCTCCTGGCCTGCCAGGTTTGGCAGGGGGCCGGCCGCTAACGGGGCGGCGAGCCACGCCGCTCCCCGGTGTGGCCTGCCAGCCCGGAACGGGATGAAAGCGCAGATGCTGCAAAAAATACAGGAATTTTTCAAGGAAGTGAGCGTCGAACTGAAAAAGGTCAGCTGGCCCACGCGCCAGCAGACGGTGAACGCCACGGTCGTCGTGATCGTCGTTTCGTTCATCGTCGCCTTTTTTCTCGGGATTGTGGACATTGTCCTCGCCCGGATCGTCGGCTCCATCATGAAGTAGGCCGGACGCGGCCCGGGAAAGACAGCGGGGGACCCCGAATGAGCGAAGCGGTGAGCACGGCGGCGGAGCAGCGCTGGTACGTCATCCACACCTACTCCGGCTACGAGGCGAAGGTGCGCGAGAGCCTGATCGAACGCATGGCGGCCGTGGGCTGGGCGGAGAAGATATCCGAAATCCTTGTGCCATCCGAGGAGATTGTCGAGCTCAAGAAGGGCAAGCGCCGGGTTTCCGAGCGCAAGATCTTCCCGGGCTACATCCTGGTGAAGATGGAGCTCAACGACGAGACCTGGCACCTGGTGCAGGAGACCCCGCGCATCACCGGGTTTGTCGGCGGCCGGACCCACCCCACGCCGCTGTCGGCGGCCGAGGTCGAGGAGATCGTCAAGGCGACGAGCGCCGAGGAGGGGCCGCGGCCGCGGGTGCGGTTCCACATCGGCGAGAGCGTCCGGATCACCGACGGACCGTTCACGAACTTCAACGGCGTGGTCGACCTGGCGAACGAGGAGCGCGGCAAGCTCCGCGTCATGGTGAGCATTTTCGGCAGATCGACGCCGGTTGAGCTGGACTACCTGCAGGTGGAGCGGGTCTGACCCGTTCCTTCAGAACGAGAGGGCTGAGAGGCGATGGCGAAGAAAGAGACGGCAAAGATCAAGCTTCAACTCAATGCGGGCAAGGCGAACCCCTCGCCGCCCGTCGGTCCGGCCCTGTCCCAGCACGGGGTCAACATCATGGAGTTCTGCAAGGCCTTCAACGCGGCGACGGCGAAGGAGGAGGGGATGGTCATCCCGGTGATCATCACGGTCTACTCCGACCGCTCCTTCTCGTTCATTCAGAAGACCCCGCCGGCATCCGTGCTGCTCAAGAAGGCGGCCGGCCTCGTCAAGGGCTCGGGGACGACCGGCCGCGAGAAGGTCGGCTCGGTCACGAAGAAGCAGGTCGAGGAGATCGCCCGGCTCAAGCTCCCCGACCTGAACGCCAAGGACCTCGCCGGCGCGATCAACACGATCTCGGGCACGGCGCGCAGCATGGGCCTGGACATCAACTAACGCCACGCACCACGGTAGGAGCCTGCGGCTGACCGCCGGGGCGCTTGCACTACCGGAAGGAGAACGAGATGGCACGGCACGGAAAGAAGTACCGCAAGGCCCTCGAAGGGGTTGACCGCACGAAACGCTACGGCCTCGAGGAGGCGGTGGCCCTCGTGCGCAGCCTGTCGTACGCCAAATACGACGAGGCCGTCGAGATGTCGGTCCGGCTCGGGATCGACGCGAAGAAGACCGATCAGCTCGTGCGCGGTTCGGTGGTTCTGCCGCACGGTCTCGGCAAGCAGGTGCGCGTCCTGGTCTTCGCCAAGGGCGACAAGGCCAATGAGGCCCGCGACGCCGGCGCCGACTTCTACGGCGGCGACGAGTTGGTCGAGAAGATCCAGGGCGGCTGGACGGATTTCGACAAGGTCATCGCGACCCCCGACATGATGGGTCAGGTCGGCCGGCTCGGAAAGGTGCTCGGCCCCCGCGGCCTGATGCCCAACCCGAAGCTCGGCACGGTGACCTTCGACATCGCCCGCGCGATCCAGGAAGTGAAGGCCGGCCGCGCCGAATATCGGGCCGAGAAGTCCGGGATTGTCCAGGCGGCGGTCGGGCGCAAGTCCTTCGAGGTCCCGGCGCTTCTGGAGAACATCCAGGCGCTGATGGGCAGCATCATCAAGGCCAAGCCCGCGACCAGCAAGGGGCATTATCTCAAGAGCGTCACCCTCTCGACGACCATCGGTCCCGGTGTGAAGCTCGACGTGGCGCAGTTCGGGAGCTAGCCGGCTCCCGTTTGCAGTACGGCATGTGACGGAGGATTGCAACACGCCCAGGAGTCACAGACAGCAGGTCTCCCCCCGGGGGGGGAGGTAATGGCCCGGTCCCGACGAGCCGCCCGCCGAGACGAGGGAAGGCGTTGTATCACCTTCTTACTTCGTTCCGTGGTCACCCCTGGCAAGGAACACTCCGGCCGATCTTTCCAGGGAAAGGGGGAATAGCCAATGAAGCGTCAGGAAAAAGTCGATTTGGTGCTGAAGTATCAGGTGGAGTTCGCAAAACGCCCGAATGTCTTCGTCGCCGAGTACCGCGGCATGACCGTGGAACAGATCACCGATCTGCGGGTCAAGCTGCGCAAGGCCGACGGTGGGATGAAGGTCATGAAAAACACCTTCCTGCGGCGTGCCGTCGGTGGCACGGACAAAGCGGGACTTGCGGCGATTTCAAAAGGTCCGAACGCGGTCATCCTCGCGAACGACGACTTTGTCGATCTCGTGAAGGTGCTCACGGCGACGGACAAGGAGATCGAAGCTTTCAAGATCAAGGGCGGTGTTGTTTTCGGGAAGGCGGTCACGCCTGCCGAAATCCGTCAGATCGCCGATCTGCCGCCGCGCAACGTGCTCCTCGCGCGCATGGTGGGCAGCCTCGCGAGCCCGCTGCGCGGCTTCTTGACCGTTTGCCAGGGCAATGCCCGCAAGCTGGTCTATGCGCTCGAAGCCATCCGGAAGGCGAAGGAACAGGCCGCGGCCTGACCTCGCCGGCACGGGAACGAATGAACTGACAACCGGCAGTCTCCCGCGAGGGGGGCGCCGAAACAGAAAAGGGAGAATAAAGACATGTCCGACATCACCAAGGAGCAGGTCGTCACCTTCATCGAGAACATGACCGTTCTGCAGCTTGCGGCCTTCGTCAAGGAGCTCGAGGAGAAGTTCGGCGTCTCCGCGGCCGCCCCGGCCGGTGCCGTCGCAGCTGGTCCCGCTGCCGCCGCCGTCGAGGAGCAGACCGAGTTCGATGTCATCCTCACGGGCGCCGGCGCGGAGAAGATCAAGGTCATCAAGGAGATCCGCACCCTGACCGGTCTCGGCCTCAAGGAAGCAAAGGCGGTGGTCGACGAGGCCCCCAAGCCCGTCAAGGAGAAGGTCTCCAAGGAAGAGGCGGAGAACATCCGCAAAGTCCTCGAAGGCGCTGGCGCCACGGTGCAGGTCAAGTAACTGTTTTCGGGCTCGAAGCAATATGGGTTCGTCCGGGAGAGCTGAAGGCTTTTCCTGGGTATCCCGACGTTGACGTGCTCGATAAGGACCCAGGTGCAAGGCGCCAGAGCCCTGAAGAATGAGGCGCACGATGCGTGCGCCGCAGTGATGAAGGGTGAAGGACAACGCAGCAGCTGGGGCCTTAGCGAGTGCGTCAAGTAAACCGTGAGCGAGGGAACGCAATGACAAAAAGAAGGAGCTTTGGCACGCACCCGCGACGGGATTTTTCCAAGATCCCGCCCTTCATCGAGGTGCCGTACCTGCTCGGGATCCAGACCAGCTCCTACGACCGTTTTCTGCAGAGGGGCGTACCCCAGTCGGAGCGCGACAACCTCGGGCTGGAGGCCGTATTCCACAGCGTTTTCCCGATCCAGGATTTCAAGGGGATCGCGGCGCTGGAGTACGTGCGCTACACCATCGGGGAGCCGAAATACTCCGCCGACGAGTGCCGCGAGCGGGGCATGACCCTGTCCGCGCCGCTCAAGGTCACGATCCGGCTCGTGCTCTACCAGAAGGACGCCGCCGGGAAAAAGACGGTCAAGGACATGAAGGAGCAGGAAGTCTACTTCGGCGAACTGCCCCTGATGACCCCGACGGGAACGTTCATCATCAACGGCACCGAGCGCGTGGTGGTGAGCCAGATGCACAAGTCTCCCGGCGTCTTCTTCGACAGCGAAAAGAGCAAGACCGGCCCCGTGATGCGGACCCTCTACGCGGCCCGGATGATACCGTACCGCGGCTCATGGTTGGATTTCGAGTTCGACGCCAAGGATTACCTCTACGCCCGGATCGACCGACGACGCAAGTTCCTGGCCACCACGTTCCTCCAGGCGATGGGTTTCACGCGCCAGGAGATTCTCGACACGTTCTACCGGCGGGAAACCGTCACCCAGGCCGAGAGCGGCGCCTTCACCAAGCGTCTCGACGCCGAGCTGCACCAGGGCCACAAGCTCCGGCGCGGCATCGTCCACCCCAAGACGGGCGAGGTGCTCGTCAAGGAGGGGCACAAGCTCACCGGGGCTCTGCTCAAGAAGCTCAAGGCGAGCGGGGTCGAGGAGATTCCGCTCGCCCCCGAGGAGCTCGCCGGGCAGATTACCGCTCGCGAGGTCAAGGACCCGGCGACGGGCGAGGTGGTGTTCGAAAGCAACATTGCGCTCGGGGAGGGCGATGTCCAGACGATCCGCGAAAAGGGCATCCGCCAGTTCGAGTTGCTCGCGATCGACGGGCTCCACACCACGAGCCATCTTCGTGACACGCTCGAGGCCGACGGCATCCGTTCGACTGCCGAAGCGCTGGTCGAGATCTACAAGAAGATGCGTCCCGGGGAGCCCCCGACCCTCGAGACCTCCCGGGTCTTCTTCGAGAATCTGTTCTTCAACCCGAAGCGCTACGACCTCTCCCCCGTCGGCCGGATGAAGCTGACCACGAAGCTCTCGCTTCAGGAGAAGGTCGGCCTCGACGTGCGCGTGCTGACCCGCGACGATATCATCGAAACCCTGCGCCGGCTGATCAAGATCAATGCCGGCCAGGGGCGCCCGGACGACGTCGACCACCTCGGGAACCGCCGCGTCAAGTCGATCGGCGAGTTGCTCGAGAACCAGTTCCGGATCGGCCTCGTCCGCATGGAGCGCGCCCTCAAGGAGCGCATGGCGGTGCAGGAGGTCGAGACCCTGATGCCCCACGACCTCGTCAACGCCCGGCCGGTGGACGCCGCGATCAAGGAGTTCTTCGGCTCCAGCCAGCTCTCCCAGTTCATGGACCAGACCAACCCGCTCGCCGAGATCACCCACAAGCGCCGCCTCTCGGCGCTCGGTCCCGGCGGGCTGACCCGCGAGCGCGCCGGCTTCGAGGTGCGCGACGTGCATCCGACGCACTACGGCCGCGTCTGCCCGATCGAGACGCCCGAAGGTCCGAACATCGGGCTGATCACGTCGCTCTCGACGTTCGCCCGGGTCAACGACTACGGCTTCATCGAGACGCCCTACCGCACCGTCAAGGACGGGCGGGTCACCGATCAGGTCCGCTTCCTGACGGCCGACGAAGAGGACCGCTACGTCATCGCCCAGGCGAACACGGCGCTCGACGCCACCGGCAAGTTCAGCTCCCAGAAGGTGTCGGCGCGCCGCACCGGCGAGTTCGAACTGGCCCCGCCCGAAGAGATCGAGATGATGGACGTGTCGCCGAAGCAGATCGTTTCGGTGGCAACGGCCCTGATCCCCTTTCTCGAGCACGATGACGCCAACCGTGCGCTGATGGGTTCCAACATGCAGCGCCAGGCCGTGCCCCTGCTCGTGCGCGAGGCGCCCCTGGTGGGCACCGGCGTCGAGGGCATCGCCGCCCGCGACTCCGGCGTCACGATCACGGCGCCCTTCGACGGCGTCATCGAGAAGGTCGACGCCAACCGGATCATCCTGCGCGGCGAGTCCACGCCGGAGGACCCCTCCGGCCGGCTCGAGGTCTTCAACCTCATCAAGTACCGCCGTTCCAACCAGAACACCTGCGTCAACCAGGTGCCGATCATCCGCGAGGGGCAGGTCGTGAAGATGGGCGACCCGCTCGCCGACGGCTCGGCGACCGAGATGGGCGAGTTGGCGCTCGGCCGCAACGTCGTGGTCGCGTTCATGCCCTGGCACGGGTACAACTTCGAGGACGCGATCATCGTCTCCGAGCGCCTGGTTCGCGACGACGTCTTCACCTCCGTGCACATCGAGGAGTTCGAGGTCGAGGCCCGCGACACCAAGCTCGGCAAGGAGGACATCACCCGCGACATCCCCAACGTCTCCGAGGAGGCTCTGCGCAACCTCGACGAGTCGGGGATCGTCCGCATCGCCGCCGAGATCAAGCCGGGCGACATCCTGGTCGGGAAGGTCACTCCCAAGGGCGAGACCCAGCTCACGCCCGAGGAGAAGCTGCTGCGCGCGATCTTCGGCGAGAAGGCCGGCGACGTGCGCGATTCGTCCCTGGTCACGCCGCCGGGTATCGAGGGGACGGTCGTCGACGTCAAGGTCTTCTCCCGCCGCGGGACGACCAAGGACGAGCGCGCGGCCGCCATCGAGGCCGAGGAGGTCGCGAAGATCAAGCGCGAGTTCGCCGACGAGCTGGCGCTGCTGCGCGACGAGGAGGCCCGCCGTCTCGTGGGGCTCTTCGTCGGCAAGCCGTCGCCGAAACGGCTGACCGGCCGCAAGTCGAAGAAAGTCGTCTGCAAGCTCGGCGACGTGCTGACCGAGGAGGTGCTCCTGGAGGCCGACCTGGGTCCGCTGCTGCAGCCCCGGGTCTTCAAGGAGGAGGAGCTGCGCGAGCAGATCGCGAAAGTCCACGCGAAGGCCGAGGAGCGCGCCGCCGTGCTCAAGGCGCTCGCCGACGAGCGCGTCAACCGGCTGAAGAAGGGCGACGAGCTCCCCCCCGGCGTCATCAAGCTCGTCAAGGTCTACGTGGCGATCAAGCGCAAGATTTCGGTCGGCGACAAGATGGCCGGTCGGCACGGGAACAAGGGCGTCGTCTCGACGATCGTCCCCTCCGAGGACATGCCGTACCTGCCGGACGGCCGGCCGGTCGACATCGTGCTCAACCCGCTGGGCGTGCCCTCGCGCATGAACGTCGGGCAGGTTCTCGAGACCCACCTCGGGTGGGCCGCCCGGGGTCTGGGCGAGCAACTCGCGCTGCTGGCGGAGAAGGCCACCGCGGCCGAGATGAAGGCGCGCATCAAGAAGATCTTCGTCGGCGACCAGGAGAAGCCCCAGGGGCCGGCCAAGGAGATCGTCGAGGTCGTCAACCAGCTCGATCGCGAGGAGCTGGCGACGTTCTGCCGCTCCGTGCGCACCGGCATCCACACCGCGACGCCGGTTTTCGACGGCGCGTCGGAGTCCGAAATCAAGACGATGCTCACCGAGGCCGGGTTCGCCAGCAACGGCAAGACCGTGCTCTACGACGGGCGCACCGGCAAGCCGTTTGACCTGGAGGTCACCGTCGGCTGCCTGTACATGCTCAAGCTGCACCACCTCGTCGACGACAAGATTCACGCGCGCTCCATCGGCCCGTACAGTCTGGTCACCCAGCAGCCGCTCGGCGGCAAGGCGCAATTCGGCGGCCAGCGCTTCGGCGAGATGGAGGTCTGGGCCCTCGAGGCCTACGGCGCGGCCTACACGCTGCAGGAGATTCTCACGGTCAAATCCGACGACGTCGTCGGCCGGACCAAGGTCTACGAGTCGATCGTCAAGGGCCGCAACCTGCACCAGGCCGGTCTGCCGGAATCGTTCAACGTGCTCCTGAAGGAACTCCAGGGGCTCGGTCTGGACGTGGAGCTCATGGAGTAAGTTCGCCGCGCTGGCCGTGAGAGTTTAGGGGCGCGCATTGTACCAAGGAGGGCGTTCATTTGGACAGCCTGTTTAGTTTGTTTGAGAAGCACAAGGACCCGACGCAGTACAGCGGCATCCGCATCGCGCTGGCCTCGCCGGACAAGATCCGCTCGTGGTCGCACGGGGAAGTCAAGAAGCCCGAGACGATCAACTACCGGACGTTCAAGCCCGAGCGCGACGGCCTGTTCTGCGCGAAGATCTTCGGGCCGACGAAGGACTGGGAGTGCAACTGCGGCAAGTACAAGCGCATGAAGCACCGCGGCGTCGTCTGCGACAAGTGCGGCGTCGAGGTCATCCAGTCCAAGGTGCGCCGCGAGCGCATGGGGCACATCGAACTGGCGAGCCCGGTCTCGCACGTCTGGTTCTTCAAGAGCCTGCCCTCGCGCATCGGCACGATCCTGAACATCACGCTGCGCGATCTCGAACGGGTGCTCTACTTCGAGTCGTACATCGTGATCGAGCCGGGACCGACCGGCCTCAAGGAAATGGAGCTGGTCACCGACGAGAAATACCGGCAGCTGCACGCGGAGTTCGGCGCGGCGTTCAAGGCCGGCATGGGGGCGGAGGCGGTCAAGCAGCTGCTCAAGACGATCGACGTCGACGCGCTCGGCGACGACCTGCGCGCGAAGATGCTCGTCGCCACCTCGGCAGCGGGGCGCAAGAAGATCATCAAGCGGCTCAAGGTCGTCGAGGCCTTCCGCAAATCCGGCTGCAAGCCGGAGTGGATGATCTGCGACGTGATCGCGGTGATCCCGCCGGAGCTGCGCCCGCTCGTGCCGCTCGACGGCGGGCGCTTCGCGACCTCGGACCTCAACGACCTCTACCGCCGCGTGATCAACCGCAACAACCGGCTCAAGCGGCTGCTCGAGCTCAAGGCCCCCGACATCATCATCCGCAACGAGAAGCGGATGCTCCAGGAGGCGGTCGACGCCCTCTTCGACAACGGCCGGCGCGGGCGCGTGATCCGCGGGCCGAACAAGCGCCCGCTCAAGTCGCTCTCCGACATGCTCAAGGGCAAACAGGGGCGCTTCCGCCAGAACCTGCTCGGCAAGCGCGTCGATTACTCGGGGCGCTCGGTCATCGTGGTCGGTCCCGAGCTGAAGATCAACCAGTGCGGTCTGCCGAAGAAGATGGCCCTCGAGCTCTTCAAGCCGTTCATCTACCACAAGCTCGAGCAGAAGGGGCTGGCGACGACGCTCAAGAGCGCCAAGAAGATGGTCGAGAAGGAGCTGCCCGAGGTCTGGGACGCGCTGGACGAGGTGACCAAGCACCACCCGGTCATGCTCAACCGCGCCCCGACGCTGCACCGTCTCGGCATCCAGGCGTTCTGGCCGCAGCTCATCGAGGGCAAGGCGATCCGCCTGCACCCGCTGGTCTGCTCGGCGTTCAACGCCGACTTCGACGGCGACCAGATGGCCGTGCACATCCCCCTCTCCGAGGAGTCGCAGAAGGAAGCCCGCGAGCTGATGCTCAGCTCCAACAACATCCTCTCGCCGGCCAGCGGCAAGCCGCTCGCCGTGCCCTCCCAGGACATCGTGCTCGGCTGCTATTACCTGACCAAGCTCATCGACGTCAAGGACCGGGAGCCGCGGCGCTTCGCCGACCGTCTCGAGGTGCGCCGGAGCTACGACCACAACGTGATCGGCCTGCACGAAAAAATCCGCGTGCGCATCGACCAGCAGATGGTCGAGACAACGCCGGGGCGGGTGATCCTCTCCGAGATCCTGCCGCCGGAGCTCTCTGCCTCGCTCGCCGTGGGCCAGGAGTCGGGCTCCGGGGAACTGCTGGCGTTCGAGCTCGTGAACAAGCTGATGAAGAAGAAGGAGCTGGCGGCGCTGATCGACGCCTCCTTCCGCCGTCTTGGCCGGGAGCTCACCATCGTGTTGCTCGACGAGCTCAAGGCCATCGGCTACCGCTATGCCACCGCCGCCGGCGTCTCGATCGCGATCGACGACATGCAGATCCCGGCCAGCAAGAAGGACGTCGTCGACGCGGCCCTCAAGACCGTCGACGACGTCGAAGGCCAGTACGCCGAGGGGTTGATCACCAAGGGCGAAAAGTACAACAAGGTCATCGACATCTGGGCCCAGGCGACCGAACAGGTCGCCGGCGCGCTGCTCGCCGAACTTCAGCAGGAGGAAACGCCTGATCTGAGGAAGGACAACGCGGGCCGCGGTCGCGCGGCGGGCCTGAACCCGATCTTCATGATGGTCGACTCCGGCGCGCGCGGCAGCACCCAGCAGATCCGCCAGCTCGCCGGCATGCGCGGCCTGATGGCCAAGCCCTCGGGCGAGATCATCCCGACCCCGATCATCGCCAACTTCCGCGAGGGGCTGACCGTCCTGGAGTACTTCACCTCGACGCACGGCGCCCGCAAGGGTCTGGCCGACACCGCGCTGAAGACGGCCAACTCCGGGTATCTGACGCGCCGGCTCGTCGACGTCGCCCAGGACATGATCATCACCGAGGACGACTGCGGCACGGTCGATGGCATCGTCGTTTCGGAGCTCGTCGAGGGCGGCGAGATCATCGAGCCGCTCAAGGAGAGGATCCTCGGGCGGGTGACGCTCGACGACATCAAGGACCCGGACACCGCGGAAGTGATCGTGGCGGCCAACACGCTGGTCGACGAGGAGATCTCGGAGAAGATCGAGGACATGGGACTCGGCAAGGTGCGCATTCGCTCCGTGCTGACCTGCGAGGCGAAGACCGGCTGCTGCGCCAAGTGCTACGGCCGCGATCTCTCGCGCGGCGAACTGGTGCGCATGGGCGAGGCCGTCGGCGTCGTGGCCGCCCAGTCGATCGGCGAGCCCGGCACCCAGCTGACGATGCGGACCTTCCACATCGGCGGCACGGCGCGCGTCGTCACCACCTCCAACCACGTCACCCGCAACGGCGGGAAGGTGACGTTCGTCGGCCTGCGCACCATCGACAACCGGCAGGGGCTCGGCGTCGCCATGAACCGCAACGGCAGCATCGAGGTCGTCTCGATCGAGCACGTCGGGAAGAAGAAGGTCGAGAAGAAGGAGATCTACCCCGTGGTCTACGGCGCCACCGTGCGCGCCCGCGACGGCGAGACCGTCCAGAAGAACACCGTGCTGGTGGAGTGGGACTCCTACACCAACCCGATCGTCACCGAGGCCTCCGGCCGGGTGAAGTTCGGGGACATCCTCGAGGGTGTGACGGTGAAGGAGGAGGTCGATTCGGCGACCGGTTTGTCGCGCAAGGTGATCATCGACACCTCCGACCCGGATGTGCGGCCCCGCGTCTCGATCAAGAACGACGCCGGCAAGACCGCCGGCCGGTATCTGCTGCCCGCCGGGGCGAACATCATGGTCGCCGAGGGCGACGAGGTGGCGGCCGGCGACGTGATCGCGAAGATCCCGCGCGAAACGACGAAGACCAAGGACATCACCGGCGGTCTGCCCCGCGTGGCCGAACTGTTCGAGGCGCGCAAGCCGAAAGAGCAGGCGGTCATCAGCGAGATCAACGGCAAGGTCGTCCTCGGCGGTTTCGCGAAGGGCTACCGCAAGGTGCTCGTCGAGGGGGAGGAGGGGCTGGTCAAGGAGTACCTCGTCCCGAAGGGCAAGCCGCTGCACGTCCACGACGGCGACCAGGTGCGCGCCGGCGAGGCGCTCATGGAAGGCTCGGCCAACCCGCACGACATCCTGGCCGTCCTCGGCGTCAAGGAACTGCAGAAGTACCTCGTCAGCGAGGTGCAGCAGGTCTACGCGCTCCAGGGCGTCAAGATCAACGACAAGCACATCGAGATCATCGTCAGGCAGATGCTGCGCAAGGTGATGGTCGACGACGTCGGGGACTCGGAGTTCATCGTCGCCGAACAGGTCGACCGGTTCGTCTTCGAGGAGGAGAACCGCAAGGTGATCGAGTCCGGGGGGCGCCCGGCGACCAGCCGGCCGATCCTGCTGGGGATCACCCGGGCCTCGCTCTCGACCGAGAGCTTCATCTCGGCCGCGTCGTTCCAGGAGACGACCCGGGTGCTCACCGAGGCGGCGATCGCCGGCAAGGTCGACAAGCTGCGCGGGCTCAAGGAGAACGTGATCATGGGCCGGCTGATTCCGGCAGGGACCGGCTTCATGCACTACTCGAAGCTGGCCGGCCCGTCCGGCGACGGCGGCGAGCCGGCCGACGTGGTCGAGCAGCCGGAGGAGCCGGCGGCCTGAGGGGACGCCGCCTGTGTCGGCTGTTAGGGCTTGACACAGGCGGCTCGCCCGAGTATGCTACAAAGGTTTTCTCATAGAAAGAAGCGCTTCCCCTGAGGGGAGGCAGAACGCGCATCGCTTCCGGCACCTGTTCGCAGGTGCGCCGGCGCGGCGCCATCGTTTGGTGGGGATGAGAACGGTATGCCGACACTGATGCAGTTGGTTCGCAAGGGGCGGGACACGGTGCCCCACAAGACCGGGTCGCCGGCCCTGAAGGCTTGCCCTCAGAAGCGCGGGGTGTGCATCCGGGTCTACACGACGACGCCGAAAAAGCCCAACTCCGCCCTGCGCAAGGTGGCCCGCGTGCGGCTGACCAACGCGATGGAGGTCACGGCCTACATCCCCGGGGTCGGGCACAACCTCCAGGAGCACTCCATCGTCCTCATCCGCGGCGGCCGGGTCAAGGATCTCCCCGGCGTCCGGTATCACATCGTGCGCGGCACGCTCGACAGCCTCGGGGTTGCCGATCGCAAGCAGGCGCGTTCCAAGTACGGCGCCAAGCGGCCGAAGGGGTAGGGCGATGCCAAGACGACGAGTGCCAGCAAAGCGGGAGCCGATCCCGGACCCGATTTTTCGTTCCAAGCTCGTGACCCGCTGTGTGAACGTGATCATGAAGCAGGGCAAGAAGAGCACCGCCGAGCACATCTTCTACGACGCCATGGACATCATCGCGAAGAAGACCAACGAAGAGCCGCTCAAGGTCTTCACGAAGGCGGTCGACAACGTCAAGCCTGTCGTCGAGGTCAAGTCGCGGCGGGTCGGCGGGTCGACCTATCAG
>Ga0315271_10001823_pt1 | contig 13098 bp, 12 predicted proteins | sample C3_top_MG_FD_204664 | JGI IMG/M metagenome (GOLD analysis project Ga0315271, IMG submission 204664) | Sediment microbial communities from Yellowstone Lake, YNP, Wyoming, USA - C3_top | ecosystem: Environmental > Aquatic > Freshwater > Lake > Sediment | place: USA: Wyoming | collected 2017-08-01 | reverse complement strand
GGCGCCCGCGTCCAGCGCGTCCTCCACCAGCACGCTGTCGCCGACGCCGGAGAGGACGACCACCTGTACCTGCGGGTACTCGTCCCGGATCCTCGCCGTGGCCTCGGCGCCGTCCATCACCGGCATGGTCAGGTCCATGAGGACCACGTCCGGTTTCGCCAGAGGCACCAACTGGAGCGCCTCGAGGCCCGTAGCGGCCTCGCCCACCACGTGCAGCGTCGCGTCGCGCGTGAGAAGTACCTTGAGACCCTCGCGGACCATCTCGTGGTCGTCGACGATGAGGACCCTGACGCGCTGCGCTGGCATGACCGCTCGCCTCCCGGCGTTCCCGGGTCTGCGCCGCAGCCGGCGGCGGGCAGACCATGGTGCTCTCCTGCCTAGTCTGCCCCAGACTCCGGCCCGACGGGGTCGCGCGCCGTCGACTCTTCCGATGACCGACTGTTCAACATCATCCATACATGTGTGGAATCCATTCATGATCAATCAGGATCCGGTGCGAATCTCTCTTGACACGTGATCATCTGGCCATAAGATGCGATCAAGTTTGAACGGTCGTGATTGTTGCTGATTCACTGTCGACCCGGTCCGGGGTTGGGGAATGGCCCGCAGACGCAGAGGTTCAAAGGGGGACGGAGTGGCCACACCTGCTCCACGCGAGATGCTCCCCGCCGAGCGCCGCGCCCGCATCGTCGCCGCGCTCAGGGACAAGCGCGCCGTGCGCGTGCCGGCCCTGAGCGAGGACCTCGGCGTCTCCGAGATCACCATCCGCCGCGACCTTCTTCTGCTGGAGCAGGAAGGGGTGCTCGACCGTACGTACGGCGGCGCGGTGCTCAAGCGCCAGATGACGGTCGAGTCGCGGTGGGAGGAGGCGGTGGTCGCCCACGCGGAGGAGAAGGACTCGATCGCCGCCGCGGCCGCGGAGATGATCGAGCCCCAGGACACCGTCTTCTTCGGTTCGGGCACCACGGTCGTCAACATCCTGCGGCACGTCGACCCCGAGCTCGAGGCGCGCGTGGTCACGCACAGTCTCGCGGTGGCGTCCGAGGCGCGGGGCCTGAAGATCGAGGTGCTGTTCCTCGGCGGTCTCTACCGGCCGCAACTCGACGCCGTGGACGGCACGTGGCCGCTCGACATGATCAAGCAGGTGAACGCGGACAAGACGTTCCTCGGCGCCGACTGCCTCGACCTGCGCGCGGGCCTCACCACGCCGAGCATGGCGGTGGCGACGATCGAGCTGGCGATGATCCGCCGCACGCGCGGCGAGGTGGTGGTGCTGGCCGACTCCAGCAAGATCGGGCTGGTCGGCCCGCTCGTCATCTGCCCGCTGGACCAGATCGACGTGGTCCTGGTGGACGACGGCATCGACCCCGCGCTGGTCAAGCAGTTCCAGCGCGCCGGGCCGCAATGTGAAGTGGTGTGAGTCTGTGGGACCTGATGACGAAGAAAGGGTGGACGAGGTGGCGACGGTCGAGCATCTGACCCCGGAGGCGGCGATAGCGCGCATCCCAGACTGGAGCGGCCTCGACGTGCGGTTCGAGACGCTGGGCGGCGGCATCACCAATCACAACTACGTCGTGACGGTCAGCGGCCGCCCGGACCTGCCGTGGGGCGGCAAGTACGTCATGCGCATCCCCGGCCAGGGCAGCGACCTGTTCATCGACCGCGAGGTCGAGCACAAGAACGCGCTCTCTGCCTCCCAGGCCGGCGTCTCGCCGCCCGTGCTGTACAGCCTCGAGCCCGAGATGTGCACCGTGGTGCCGTTCATCGAGGCCGTCACCATGCATCCGGAGGACCTCGCCGGCCACCGCGACCGGCTGGAGAAAGTCGTCGACGCGGTGCGGCAGTACCACGACAAGGCCGAGTTCGTGAACCGGATCTACGTCTTCGACATGATCCGCGACTACCTGGACATGGCGCGCGGCGTAGACGCGCCGTTCCCCGAGGACATCGACTGGATGCTCGGCCTGAGCGACGAGATCGAACAGGCGATGAAGCGCGACCGGCCGGCCGACGTGGCCTGCCACTGCGACCTCCTCTCCGAGAATTTCATGCTGGAGGAGAGCGGCAAGATGTGGGTCATCGACTGGGAGTACGGCGGGCAGACCGATCCGTACTTCGACCTCGGCGACTTCTGTGTCGAACACCCCTTGTCCGACGACGAGGAACACTTCATCATCCAGCGATATTGCGGGACCTTCGACGAGTCCCGGTACGCGCGGATGATGCTGCACAAGCTCGTCGCCGACCTGTGGTGGAGCATCTGGGCGATGATCCAGGTGCGGCAGTCGAAGCTCGACTTCGACTTCTACGAGTACGGCATGAACCGGGTGGCGCGGTTCCACACGAACGCAGCCAGGCCCGAGTTCCCGTCGTGGCTCGCGACGGTCTAGCGAAAGACGGGAGCGATCAATGAGTGATGACATGTCACGGCCGGCCGGGGAGATGGGGCCCGATGTCGGCATGGGCAAGGTCGACCCTGAGCTGGCGCGCCAGTTCCAGGAGGAGGCCATCCGCGTGGTCAAGCTCGGCGAGGAGCAGGGCGTCCACCTGCGCGTCATCGGGGCCCTCGCGTTCTGGCACCACTGCCCGGAGTTCGGCTTCATCCAGGAGAAGCTCAACCGCGTCTACACCGACATCGACTTCGCCGGCTACGGCAAGCAGAACCAGGCGATCCGCAAGTTCTTCGTCTCGATCGGCTACGACGAGGACCTCGAGATCAACGCGTTCCACTCCGAGGGCGGCCGGCTCATCTTCAACAACCCCACGAACCACATCCACGTGGACGTCTTCATGGACAAGCTCGACTTCTGCCATCCCATCCCCTGGAAGGGCCGGCTGGAGGTCGACTCGCCGACGATCCCGCTCGCGGAGCTCCTGCTCGAGAAGATGCAGATCGTCAAGATCAACGAGAAGGACATCATCGACACGATCATGCTGCTGCTCGAGCACGAGATCTGCGCCGACGACGAGGACCACGTCAACTCCCAGCGTGTCGCCAAGCTCTGCGCCGGGGAGTGGGGGCTGTGGCGCACCACCACCATGAACCTCGAGAAGGTGCGCGACTACCTGCCGCACCTCGACCTCGAGGAGGAGCACAAGCAGATCGTGACCACGCGCGTTGCCGAGCTCATGAGCGCGATGGACGACTATCCCAAGGGCACGCGCTGGAAGCTGCGCGCCAGGGTGGGCGACAAAGTCAAGTGGTACAACGAGATCGACTGAGCCGGAGGAGCCTGACGTATGGGACTGTTCAGCAAGAAGGGCGCCGCCGCCGGTAAGCGCATCCGCATCTTCTACATGACGGACGTGCACGGGTCGGAGCGCACCTACCGCAAGTTCGTCAACTCGGCCAAGTTCTACAAGGTCGACCACCTGGTCATGGGCGGCGACATCGAGGGCAAGTTCCTCGTGCCGATCGTCGACGAGGGCGGCGGGCACTACCGCGTCACGCTGCAGGAGGAGCTCTCCCATCTCAACGGCGAGGACGAGCTCAACGCGGTCAAGGACCGCATCGAGACGCTCGGCTTCTACTACGTGATCGTGACCCCGGACGAGATCCACGCAATGCAGGACGACCAGAGCCTCGTGGACGCCGCCTTCAAGAAGGAGGCGCACGCCCGGCTCGAGCGCTGGATCGCCCTCGCCGACGAGCGCCTCGCCGGGACGGACATCAAGATGTACGTGACCGGCGGCAACGACGATCCGCAGGAGCTCATCGACACGCTCGAGGAGAAGCAGAGCGACCGCGTCATCAACTGCGAAGGCCGCATCGTCATGCTCGACGACACCTTCCCGATGGCCAACTGCGGCTACAGCAATCCCACTCCGTGGGACACTCCGCGCGAGACGGACGAGGAGACGCTGGAGAAGTACCTGGAGGAGTCGCTCCAGGGGATCGACGATTTCTCAAGCGCGATCTTCAACTTCCACGTTCCTCCGTACGACTCCACGCTCGACGACTGTCCGAAGCTCGACTGGTCGACCGACCCGCCGGCCCCCATCATCGTCGCCGGCGTGCCGCAGTCGGCGCCGGCCGGGAGCCACGCCGTCCGCAACGTGGTCGAGCGCCATCAGCCGCTGCTCGTGCTCACCGGGCACATCCACGAGGCGCGCGGTCTGGTCAAGATCAAGCGCTCCACGATCGTGAACCCGGGCAGCGAGTACGGCGAGGGGGTCCTGAGGGGGTGCATCCTGACACTTGAGCCGGGCAAGATCGTCGGTTATCAGATGACGTCGGGGTGAGCTGCGCGCGCGCAGCCAGGGCGCATCTGTCACAAGGTCCAAGAGACTGACACAGGGGGAAGAGATGGCTACAACCGCAGCCAAACCCGAAGTTTTCAGCCGCAAGGCATCGGGGCTGTCCAGGGTGATGTCGCCCTGGTCGGCGTTCATGTACAACTTCCTGACCATGGGCGTGATCTTCCCGTGGACGTTCGTGTGGGCGCCGGCGGCGTTCCCGGGCGTCTCCGTGTGGAAGGCCTGCCTGCTCGCGATCCTGCTCGAACTCCCGATCGCGCTCGCCTACGTGTGGATGGCCACCGCCATGCCGCGCTCCGGCGGGGACTACGTGTTCCAGAGCCGCGTGCTCGGCGGCGCTATAGGCTTCCCGGTGGTCATGAGCGGCTTCGTCGTGTGGATCCTGCAGTGGGTCGCACTCGCCGGCTGGCTGCTCGCCGTCCTCGGGGTCGCCCCGCTGCTCATGGGCCTCGGCGTGAACTGGAACAACCAGAGCCTGATCGACGCCGCGGTGTGGTGCCAGTCGTCCGCCGGCGTCGTCACCATCAGTATCATCGGCGCCGCGGCGATGGCGATCCTGCTGGTCACGGGCTTCAAGAACTACGTGCGTCTGCAGTACTTCATGTTCGCCGCGACCGGTATCCTCGTAGTCATCCTGATCGTGCAGTTCCTGCGCACCAACCCGGCGCAGTTCGCGGTCGACATCAACCACTGGGCCAGCGTGGTGGACGGTCGCCAGGGCTACTACCAGTGGCTGCTCAAGGACGTCTCCACGGTGCCGGGCGGCATCAACCTGACACCGAAGATCGCCCTCAGCGCCATCCTGCTCGCCACGCCGATCGTGTGGACCAGCCTGCAGTGGGCCACCTACTCGGTGGAGCAGGGCGGCGAGATCAAGGGCGCCCGCGTCTTCAAGAACCAGATGCTCATCATCGTCGGCTCGATGATCGCCATGGGCTGCGCCCTTGCGCTCATCGCCTGGGCCGAGGAGAGGGCCGTCGGCACCGCCTTCTTCAACGCCGCGTCGCACTCCTACTACTACGGGCAGAGCGCGTCCGGTGACGGGATCGGTAGTATCCTGCCCTTCCCGGGCATGTTCGCCATCGTGATCTCCAACAACTGGTTCATCACGATCCTGGTGGCCGTGAGCTTCATGCTCGCGTCCCTGCAGATCCTCTGCAACTGCTACATCGGCATGACCCGCGTCATGGTCGGCATGTCGCTCGACCGTACGCTGCCGGCGTGGTTCTCCAAGGTGAACCCGCGGTTCCGCTCGCCGGTCAACGCCCACCTCATCTACTTCTTGCTGGGCGCCGTGTGCATCTACGGCTACAACTACTGGTCGTCGTGGTACACGATGACCCTGGGCGTCACGTTCGCCTGCGGCTACGTGTTCACCATCAGCTGTCTCGCGGCAGCGCTGCTCCCGTATCGCGCCAAAGCGCTGTATGAGGCTTCGCCGGGAGCCAAGTACACGCTCGGCGGCATCCCGCTGGTCACGATCTTCGGCGCCATCGGCTTCGTGTTCGGCGGGTGGGCGCTGATCATGTTCCTCACGAAGTCGGCCTACGGCCTCACCGGCCGCACGCCGTACATCGTGGTGGCCACCATCTTCATACTGAGCGTGGTCCTGTACCTGGTCGGGCGCGCCATCAACAAGAACAAGGGCATCGACGTCAACTACGCCTTCCTCGAGGTGCCGCCGGAGTGAGCAGAGGGCCTTCGGCGCTCCGCTCTTTGGCGAGGCTACGCAGGCGATCGATCCGACTCAGCATCTGAGACGCTCTTCGAAGGGGGCGCCGGGGCCGCAGGGCCTCGGCGCCCCCTTTCGCGCGCCGGACGCCGCGCGCCGCACGCCGGACGCCGGACGCCGCCCCTTCGCGTGCGCGCACGCGCGTGTCAGAATGTCCGGGCACGTCATCCCCCCGATCCAGAGGTGACCAATGGGCACCCCCGAGACCATCGCCGTCGAGAACGCGCACATGCCGCCGTTCTTCGCCAAGACCCAGATCTCCATCGCGCGCGGCGAGGGGGTGTGGGTGTGGGACGAGGAGGGCCGGCGGTACCTGGACCTCACCGCCGGCTGGGGCGTGACCAGTATCGGGCACGCCCATCCCGTCATCGTGCGCGCGCTGGCGGAGCAGGGCGCGCGCATCCTCCAGAACCCGGACTCCGGGCTGACGTACTCCCCGGCGCGGGCGAGCCTGCTCGAGTTGCTCGCCGGGATCCTGCCCGCCGGGCTGACCCGTGTCTTCTTCACCACCAGCGGCGCCGAGGCCAACGACGCCGCGGTGAAGCTCGCCCGCAAGGCCACCGGCCGCACCGACGTCATCGCCACCGACGGCAGCTTCCACGGCCGCACCATCAGCATGGTCTCCGCCACCGGGCAGGCCAAGCACCGCGACAAGTTCCGGCCGCTGATGCCCGGGTACCGGTTCGTGCCCTACGGCCACGCTGAGGCAGTGGAGGCGACCATGGACGGCGAGGTCGCCGCCGTCATCGTCGAGCCGGTCCAGGGCGAGGGCGGCGTGCGTGTGCCTCCGCCCGACTACTTGCGCGAGCTCTCGCACCTCTGCCGCGCGAGCGGTGCGCTGCTCATCGTCGACGAGGTCCAGACGGGCTTCTGCCGCACCGGCCCGCTGTTCGCGTCCGCGGCCGCCGGCGCGGCGGTCGACCTCCTCACCATGGCCAAGGGCATCGCCGGCGGCTTCCCGCTGGGCGCGTTCGCGATGACGGACGCGGTGGCGGACCGGCTGGAGGCCGGCGACCACGGCGGCACGTACTGCGGCAATCCGCTGGGCTGCGCCGTCGCCGAAGCCGTGATCCGTCAGCTGATCGCCATCGACGCGCCCGCGCGCGTGGCGGAGCTCGGGGGCGAGGCGCTCGCGCGCATGCTCTCGTGGAGCGAGCGTTTCCCCGGCGTCGTCACGGGCGCGCGCGGCGCCGGCCTGCTGCTGCTCGTCGAGTTCGTGGACGAGCAGACGGCCGCCGCGGTGGCCGCCGAGTGCCTGCGCCGCGGCGTGTTCGTGCGGCAGACCCAGGGCACGGGCATCCGCGTGTTCCCGGCGCTGACCATCAGCGGCGAAGAGCTCGACGAGGGGCTGGGCGTGCTGGAGGAGTCGATCGTGGCGGTGGTCACGGGCTGACACCGGACGGCGGCGGAGCGCGGGGGCAGCCCCGCGCAAGCACAGACGAGGAGGGTCACGTGGCGCAGGTGAGCGTACTTGGGCTCGGCGCGATGGGGAGCAGGCTGGCGACGGTGCTGCTCGACCACGGTCATGCGGTGACGGTGTGGAACCGCTCCGCCTCGGAGCGGGCGGCAGCGGTCGAGGAGGCCGGCGCGGCGCGAGCCGCCACGCCGGCCGAGGCGGCAGCCGCGGCTCCGCTGGTCGTGATGTGCGTCACCGACTACCCGGCGGCCGACGAGGTGCTGGCCGCGCCCGGCCTGCTCGAAGTGCTCGCCGGGTGCACGTTCGTCCAGTTCACCAACGGCACCGAGCAGCAGGTCCGCGAGCAACTCGAGTGGTTGTCGGGCGCCGGCGCGCGCATGCTCTCCGGCGCCATCGCCGCGTACCCGCGGCACATCGGCCGGCCCGAGACGCTGATCCTGTACGCCGGCGACGCCGCGGCGTTCGCCGAGCACCAGGAGACGCTGGCCGATTTGGCCGGCGGCCAGCGCTACGTGGGCGAGGACCCCGGGCCCATGAACGCGGTCTACGTCTCGTCGTTCGCGTTCTACTACGCCGCCCTGGGCGGTTTCCTGGAGGCGGCGGCGCTGGCGCAGGCGCGCGGGGTGCCCCCGCGCGAGTTCGCCGCCGCCCTGCCCGGCATCGCCGCGCTGCTGCTCGACCACGTCGACGACGCGGCGCGGCGCATCGAGGCGGCGGACTACACCGGCGACCAGGCCACGGTGGACATCCACCTGGCCGGCTCGTCACGCCGGCTGGAGACGTTCGCCGCCCTCGGCGTCCAGTCGGGGATGACCGCCGCCTTCGTGGACTACTGCCGTCAGGCGGAGGAGGCGGGCGACGGCGGTGAGGACATCGCCGCCGTCTTCAAGCGCATGGCGGCGCCGGGCGGCTGACGCGGGGCGACCGACGCCGGGCGACTGACGCGGGGGCGGCTGACGCCGGTGGCGATCGGAGTCCCCTCCGGGCCGGCCTGCCGTCACTCGCGCGGCGGGATCTGCTGCAACGCCCAGGTGTTGCCGTCGGGATCGCTGAAGAAGACGAACCGGCCCCACGGCAAGTCCTGGACGTCGCCCACGACCACTTCGCGCTCCGCGAGCTCTGCGTGTGCGGCATCCGCGTCGTCGACCACGATCTGGAGGCCTCGCCGGGCGCTGGTCGGTGTCTTTGGGTGGTACCCGCGAGGACGGCAACGTGGCGGCGGGAGCGTCTGCGGGAGCGGTGGCGGGGGGCATGGTGCACGCCGCCGCGACCGCGCCATGTATAGCCATTGGCTATCCGAAAGCAGAGGGCCGGGAAGCTGTCCCCCGCCCGCGGCCGGCTGGGGCAGAAGCCGTGTCGGGCCGGCCGACGCGTTGGTGTGACGCCGGGCCGTCGGAGCCGTCAACGAAGAGGGGCGGGGCCTCTCGACCCCGCCCCTCGGCGGTCGTTGCGCGGCGGCATGGGCGACGCCGCGGTGACTGAGGCGTGGATTCCTCAGTCGCCTTCCGCCGTGGAGCCGTCGGTGACGATGCCGTCGGTCGAGCGCGGCGTGAAGTCGGGGATCCGCGGGATGTAGCGGGTCTCGGGACCGGGCATCGCGGTGGGGTTGTAGCCGCTGGTCGTCATCTTGTGCCTCCGTTGCTTGCGACCCGTAGCGTCGGGGTCATGTCTCGCGCCGGTGGGGCATCAAAAAAGCCCCCCGGTCGCCAAGGACCGGAGAGCACCGTTGCTCTCGACTCTGTTGGGCACGCCGTTGTGCCGCACGCAGGGTAGCACAATCCCCGGCGGCCGGGCAAGGGAAACGACTAGCTCTTGAGCTCCTCGGCGGTGATGACCGCCTCGGCCACGTCGCGCAGGCTGCGGCGCTTGTCCATGGCCAGCTTCTGCAGGCGCTTGAACGCCTCGGGCTCGCCCATGCCGCCCTTCATCAGGATGCCTTTGGCGCGGTCGAGCAGCTTGCGCGTCTCGAGGCGCTCCTTGAGGTCGTCGACCTCCTGCGCGAGCAGGCGCACCTCGGCGAAGCGGCTGACGGCGACCTGCATGGCGGGGCGGAGGTCGTCGCGCGAGAACGGCTTGACCACGTAGCCCATGGCGCCGGCCTGAGCCGCCTCCTCCACCAGGCCGGCCTGCGAGAACGCCGTCAGCATGACGACCGGCGCGATGGCCTCGTCGCTGATGGTGCGCGCCGCCTGGATGCCGTCCACGTTCGGCATCTTGACGTCCATGAACACGAGGTCCGGGGTGGTGGCGCGCGCCAGGGCGACGGCCTCGGCGCCGTCGCGCGCCTCACCGACCACCTCGTGGCCCTCCTCCTCGAGCATCTCGCGGAGGTCCATGCGGATCAGTGCCTCGTCCTCGGCGATCAGTACGCGCATCCTGGCTCTCAGTGCTCCTTGGTCTGGGCACGGCCTCAGGCCGGCCCGGGTTCCAGCGGCACGCTGATGGTGATGCTCGTGCCGCCGCCGGTGTCGTTCATCGCGAGCGTGCCCCGCAGGTCCTCCTCGACGAGCGTGCGCACGATGGAGAAGCCCAGGCCCCGGGAGGTCATGAGGTCCACGCCCGGGGCCAGCCCGCGTCCGTCGTCGCGCACCGCCAGCGTCAGCGTGTCACCCTGGCGGCGCGCGTCCACAGTGACGGTACCCGGTGCGCCCGGCGCGAACGCATGCTCGAGCGCGTTGTGCACGAGTTCGGTGAGCGCGAGCGCCAGGGAGGTGGCGGTGCTCGCGCCGATCTCGCCGGTGCTGCCGGAGACGCGGACGGCTACGCCGGCGTCGTCTCCGACGGCTCCGCTGCGCACCAGTTCGACGACGCGGCGGGCGACGGAGACGAAGTCGACGCACTCGTGGTCGGAGTGCGCGAGCAGGTCGTGGACGGCGGCCATGGAGGCGGTGCGCGCCGTCGCCTCGTCGAGCGCGCGCCGCACCTCCTCGCTGCTGCTGCGCCGGGCCTGCATGCGCAGCAGCGAGGCGATGGTCTGGAGGTTGTTCTTGACCCGGTGGTGGACCTCGCGGATGGTCGCCTCTTTGACCGTGAGCTCGCGCTCGCGGTGTCGCGCCTCGGTGAGGTCCTCGACCAGCACGAGGACGCTGTCGGCCAGAGCCATCGAGCGGTAGCTCAGAGTGTGGCCGGCGACCTCGAGCTCGGCGGCGAGCGCTCCCGACGCGCCGAGCAGCGGCGCGATGCCGCGCTCGCCGCCGGGCAGCTCGGAGGCGTGCATGGCGGTGACGCGTTTCTCCACGCCGGCGTTGCGCATGATGCTCACGGCGTTGGGCGAGGCGTAGGTGACGATGCCGCGGTGGCTGACGCGCAGCACGCCGTCGCCGGCGCGGCGCAGCGCCCAGTACGGCTTGCCCGAGCGGCGGTCCAGCAGCGGGCCGTCGCGCAGGGTGGCCAGCAGCTCGCGCGCCGACTCGATGAAGGCGTTCTCCATGCGGCTCGTGGTGCTCTCGACCTGCTCGCCGAAGGTGCGCAGGACGACGCCGATGGAGGCCGGCGAGCCTATGGGGTAGGCCTCGGTGGTCTGGGTGCCGCCGCCCTGAGTGGTGCGCCGCGCGCCCATGACGGGCTCGCGGCCCTCGGCCGCCGCGTAGGCCTCGGGCTCGTCCTCGCGGCGCAGCACGAGCCCGGCACGCGACTCGGGGATGGGGTCGGCGGCGGTGCTGGGGCGGGCGTCGGCAAGGATCCCCAGGTCGCCCGCCTGGTTCACCACCGCCAGCGAGGCGTCTCCGTACCACAGGTCGGCGATGAGCTGCAGGTTGCTGGCGACGTTCTCGAGGTGCTCGATCACGCCGTGCGTGAGGCCGAGTGTGGGGGTGGTGCGGGGCATGCGGTGAGTATACGTGTGGGGTGCGGCAGAGAGGGGGCGCCGGCCGGTCCGGGGGGTCCCGGCCGACGCCCGTCCCTTCACTGCAGCACGAAGTCGTCCAGGCCGATGAAGCCGGAGGACTCGAGGCAGCAGAAGACCGCGGCCGCGGAGGGCCCGTGGGTGGTCTGGGGGAGCAGGCGGAACGTGTGCCAGTCGGGGACGGCGACGATGTCGCTGCCGAAGGCGAGCGTGGGGCGGTCCGTCTCGGGGTCGCTGTGCGCGACGCCGCGTGTCATGAAGGAGTCGAGATCGTCTCCCGCGAGGGTCGTGATCTCAAGTTCTCCCAGCTCGTCGGTGTACCAGAGCTGGAGTTCCGTCACCAGTTCGGTGGTGACGAGGCTGCGGATGCTGGTCGGGAGTGCAGTCATGTCATCTTCCTTTGCGGCCCGTATCCGTGTACTGGTCGGCGAGGCGCCGGTGGCGCTCGTCGTAGCGCGAAGTGGTGTGCCCGACCGCCTCCCTCCGTCGTGGTCCGCCAACGAAAAACGCCCCCCGGTCGGTGGAGACCGGAGAGCGCCGTTGCTCTCGCCGCACAACGATGTGCCGGGTCAGGGTACCACGTCGGCGCGGGGAAGGGGAGGGTCGGCGGCCGGCTGATCGGCGGCGGCTGGGGCGCCGGCGGTGGCGAGGCGCCGCGGCAGGAAGGCGCCCGCCAGGGCGCCCAGGGCCGCGGCGATCGCGGCCACGAAGAAGGGCCAGCGGAAGGCGGAAGAGACCTCGTCCCAGAGCAGGTTCTCGAGCGTGTCCTTGAGTTTCAGCAGCTCCAGGCCCTCGAAGAAGCCCACGTTCTGGCCGATGCTCTCGGCGATCGGGTGAGCCACGCGGCGGAGCTCGCCGATGCCGGCGGTGGCGTTGATGGTGCGCGCCTGCTCGAGCGCGGTCACGAGCTTGGCGCGCACCGCGTCGCTGAGCGCGGAATCCGCGCGGACGAGCGCCTGCCCTTTGTCGGCGGCGCCGTTGACGGCGGTGTGCATGGTGTGCGCGAACACAGCCACGAGGATGGCCACGCCGAGCAGAAAGCCGAGCTGGCGCGCCGTGTTCAGCATGCCCGACCCGGCGCCTTTGACGCCGCCGGGCACGACGCTCATGCCGGCGGCGAGCAGCGCCGGCAGGGAGAGGCCGATGCCGGCGCCGACCAGCACGCTCCGCCACAGCACCGAGCCGAGCGGGTCGGACCGGTGCAGGTACCCGAGCGCGACGAGGCCGGCGGCCGCGACGAGCGCGCCGGCCACTGCCGGCACCCGCGGCCCGATCCGGTCCGTGAGCCGGCCGGCGAACGGCGTGAGCACCAGCACGGCGGCCGGCACGACGGCGATAGCCAGGCCGGCCTTGAGCTCGCTGTAATCCATCATCGCGATCATGAAGATGACGAGCATGAACATGGTGCCCATGAGCGCGGTGTCGACGGTCATGATGGCGGCGCTGGCGGCGGCGAACGTGCGCCGCCGGAACAGTCGCAGGTCGAACAGAGGGACGGCCGTGCGCAGCTCCCACCAGACCCAGACGGCCAGGATGACGGCCGCGGCGGCGAAGAGGCCGAGGATGGTGCCCGACGTCCAGCCCCAGTCGTTGCCCTGGATGATCGCCAGCGTGAGGCAGAAGAGCCCGGCGGTGACGAGGCCGACGCCGGGCCAGTCGAGAGGGGTGCGTGTGCGCAGGCCACGGCGGCGGACGAGCGTCAGCGCCAGTACGACGCCGAGCGCGCCGACCGGGACGTTGAACCAGAAGACGGCCGGCCAGCCCCAGCGCTCGATGAGGAGGCCGCCGAGGACGGGTCCCGCGGCGGCGGCGGCTGAAGTGAGCGCGCCGAACAGGCCGGCCGCGAAG
>Ga0315271_10001821_pt1 | contig 13100 bp, 13 predicted proteins | sample C3_top_MG_FD_204664 | JGI IMG/M metagenome (GOLD analysis project Ga0315271, IMG submission 204664) | Sediment microbial communities from Yellowstone Lake, YNP, Wyoming, USA - C3_top | ecosystem: Environmental > Aquatic > Freshwater > Lake > Sediment | place: USA: Wyoming | collected 2017-08-01 | reverse complement strand
CGTGCCGGTCGAGACCCCGCGCAAGCCGAAGCGCTCGTGGCTCGCCGCCGCGGCGCTGGCGGTGCCGGTCGTCGGTGCCGCGCTGTGGCTGGCGTTCGCCTCGCCGCGCGCCGATGTGCCCGATGCGGCGGTGGCGGCCGCGGTCGCGACGGCGCCGCGCGCAGTGACCTCACTCGCGAACGCCGCGTCGAACCCCGCCGCGTCGACACTTCGCGCCAGCTCACCCGGCGAAGCGGCGGCCGCCGCCGTGCCCGCCGTTCCTGAAGCGCTGCCGGCGGCATCGGCATTGCCGGTCGCCGTCGCGGCCATGGCCGCGCCCACCGCCGCCTCTGCCGCGGTTCGCGCAGCGCCCGCCGCACCCAAGGAGCCGAAGGAGTCCGCGAAGGACCGTCGCGTCCGCGAAGCACGCGAACGCGAGGCACGCATCGCCGCGCTGACGCCCGCCGTCGCCGTGCCGGCAACCGGCATCGTGCGCATCGCCATCAGCCCGTGGGGCGAAGTCGAGGTGGACGGCAAGCCCGCGGGCACCTCGCCTCCGATGACCGAACTCACGCTGCCCGAGGGCCGGCATCAGATCGTGGTCCGCAATGCCGACCTGCCGCAGCACAGCATCGCCGTGAATGTCGTGCCCGGTCAGCCCGTGACCTTGAAACACAAGTTCTGACATGCGCTATCTCCTGACCTGCATTTTCTCGCTGACGCTGTCGCTGGTCGCCGGTTGCGCACTGGCACCGTCCGATGCTTCCGGCCTGATGGACGTGGCCGAGCGGCCGGCCGAGAAGGCCTTGCTGGCCGGCCTGCGCGCCTACGACGATGCGCAGTATCCGCAGGCCGAACAACTGCTCGGGCAATCGTTGAAGAGCGGCCTCGCGTCGAAGCGCGACCAGGCCGCCGCCCACAAGCACCTGGCGTTCATCTACTGCACGAGTTCCCGCACGGCCGAATGCGAAGCCGCGTTTCGCGCCGCCCGCGCGGCCGATCCGAAGTTCACGTTGAGCCGGTCCGAGGCCGGCCACCCGCTGTGGGGGCCGGTGTACCAGCGCGTGCAGCAATAATTGCGCGTCTCGCCTCCCGATCCCCGGGTGGCGATGTCCACCCGCACCGATGCCCGCACCCGTTCCTTCCGCTCACCCTTCGCCCCTCGCCGCCCCCGAATTCAGCTTGCCCGTGCGGGTCTATTGGGAAGACACCGACGCCGGCGGCGTGGTGTTCTATGCCAACTACCTGAAGTTCTTCGAGCGCGCCCGCACCGAGTGGCTGCGTTCGCTGGGGCACGGGCAGGAGCAGATGCGCCAGCGCCTGGGCGTGATGTTCGTCGTCACCGACACGGCCGTGCGCTACCTTCGGCCGGCGCGCCTTGACGACCTGCTCGACGTGACGGTGCACGTGAAGCACGCCGGCCGCGCGCAACTGACGCTGGCACAGCAGGCCTGGCGACGCACCGGCCCTGCCGACGGCACCGGGCCCGAGCTGGTCGCCGAAGGCACGATCCGCATCGCCTGTGTGGACGCCGGAACTTTCAGACCCGTGCGCATTCCGACGGCGGTGTGCGACTCGCTCGTGCCCGCGCTTGAACGAACCCCCTCAGATGAACAACAACGAATGACCGCCGGATGAACCAGGACTTCTCGATCTTCACGCTGGTCACCCAGGCGAGCTTCGTCGTTCAACTCGTGATGGCCGGGCTGATGATCGCCTCGCTCGCAAGCTGGACCGTGATCTTCAGCAAGCTGTTCGGCCTGAAGCGCACACGCACCGCCAACGAAGACTTCGAGCGCGAGTTCTGGGCCGGCAAGAACATCAACGACCTTTACGCAGAGGCCTCGAAACGCACCGACGGCTCGCCGATGGAGCGCATCTTCGCGTCGGGCATGCGCGAGTTCATGAAGCTGCGCGAGCGCCGCGTGAGCGATGCCGGTGCCCTGCTCGACGGCGCGCGCCGCGCCATGCGCGCGAGCTTCCAGCGCGAGCTCGACACGATCGAGGCGAACCTGTCGTTCCTGGCCACGGTGGGTTCGGTGTCACCCTACGTCGGGTTGTTCGGCACGGTGTGGGGCATCATGCACGCGTTCGTGGGCCTGGCGAACATGACGCAGGTGACGCTCGCCACCGTGGCGCCGGGCATTGCCGAGGCACTGGTGGCCACCGCCATCGGCCTGTTCGCCGCGATCCCCGCGGTGATCGCCTACAACCGCTTCGCGCGCGACATCGACCGCATCGCGATCCAGCTCGAGACCTTCATCGAGGAGTTCTCGAACATCCTGCAGCGCAACGCCGGCGCACCGTCGACGACGACCCACTGACATGGCATCCGTCAACCCTCGCGGCTCATCGCGGCGCCGCACCATCAACGAGATCAACATGGTGCCGTTCATCGACGTGATGCTGGTGCTGCTGATCATCTTCATGGTGACCGCGCCGCTGATCACCACCGGCGTGGTCGACCTGCCGAGCGTGGGCAAAAGCCAGCAGCGGCCCGAGCATGTGGTCGAGGTCGTGGTGGCAGGCGACGAGAAGCTGCGCCTGCGTGTCGACGGCAAGGACGGCACGCCCGTGGCGCTGCGCGACGTGGCGGCCCGGGTGCGTGAACTGCAGGCCGGCAACGCGAACACGCCGGTCGTGATCTCGGCCGACCGAAGCGTGAAGTACGAAGCCGTCGTGAAGCTGATGGACACCCTTCAGCGCGCCGGCGTGCAGCGCGTCGGGCTGTCGGTGAAGAACGCCGGCGCGGGCGGCTGAGACCAGGCGATGAGCAGCGCCGCGCTCGCCCGCGACCCGTTCATGCCGCGTCCGCCGAAGGGCCGCGGGCCGGCGCTGGCGCTCGCGTTGCTGGCGCATGCGCTGCTGATCGCGGCGCTTGCGTTCGGCGTCCACTGGCGCAACACCGAGCCCACCACGCTGGCCGCCGAACTGTGGTCCGCGGTGCCGCAAGCGGCGGCGCCACGCGCCGTCGAACCACCGCCGGTGCCGACCCCGGCCGAGCCCGAGGTCAAGAAGGCCGAGCCCGTGGTTCAACCCGCTCGACCGAACCAGCCGGCCCGACCCGCCGAACCGGTGCTCACCCCGAAGCCACAGGTGGCGCCGCTGCCCGACCCGCAGATTGCGATCGAGCAGGCCCGGCGCGCCGCCGCGAAGCGCGCGCTTGCCGAGCGCGAAGAGGCAGAGCGCGAGAAGAGTCGGATCAAGGAAGAGCAGGCGCAGAAACTTGCCGACGCCAACAAGCTCAAGGCTGAGAAGCTCAAGGTCGAGAAGCTCAAGGTCGAGAAGGCGGAGAAGGTCAAGGCCGAGAACGCGCAGGCCGAGAAGGCCGACGCCGCCAGGCTCGCCGCCGCGCACGATGCTTACGTGAAGCGCATGCTCGGCCAGGCCGGCGCCACTGGCGGTGCCACCGACACCGGCAGCGCGTTGCGCAGCAGCGGGCCGTCGGCCAGCTACGCGGGGCGCATCATGGCGCGCATCAAGCCGAACATCGTGCTCACAGAAAACGTGGACGGCAACCCGAAGGCGGTCGTCGAGGTGAAGCTCGGCCCGGACGGCACCATCATCGCGAAGCGGCTCGTCAAGAGCAGCGGCGTGAAGGTGTGGGATGACGCGGTGCTGCGCGCGATCGACCGCACCGAGATCCTGCCGCGCGACATCGACGGCCGGGCCCCGCCGCAGTTCGAGATCGGCTTCACGCCACGCGACTGACCGCTCGCAGGGGCTTCACGCCACCAATCGCCCAGCCGCGCAGGCGCGGCACCACGAAGCGGTCGAGCGACCACGGCCCCGGCCCCCACAGCAGCAAGCCCGCGAGCAGGCTGCCCCAGAACACATGGCCCAGCAGCGCCGCGTCGGGGATGTCGGCCAGGCTCAGCACCGCGACCACGTTCAGCACCGACAGGCCGGCTGCGGCGAAGCGCCCGAACAGCCCGGCAACGAGCAGCACGGGCAAGGCGAGTTCGGCGCCGGTGCCCATGAAGGCGGCCACGGTGGGGTCGAGCAGCGGCACGTGGTACTCGTCGTGGAACAGCGCCAGCGTGATGTCCCAGTCGCGCAGCTTCGTCAGCCCCGAGCGAAAGAAGACCGAAGCCACGTAGACGCGGGCTGCCACCTGGGCCAGCGGCTGCAGCGATTCGAGGCCCTTGATGGCGTGCTCGCCGAGGCCCCAGAGCCGGGCCCGGGTGGAGGTTTGGAGTGTCATGGTGAGCCTTCGCAACAGGTGACGTGGCTCATCAGTCGCCACAGACGGCCACACCTTTCAGCCATGAGCCGCGCACGGCACGGCCCAGCCATGCTGCGAAGTCGAAGCCCGGGCCGGCACGCTCGAGGGCCGCGCCGAGCGACGCCCCGTCGAGCAGGCTCGACGTCCACGCCGCCTCGATCGGATCGAGCCGGTGGACCACGGCACGCCAGCCGTCGCGGGCCACCAGCACATTTTCGGCGCGCGCTTCGGCCAGCGCCGAACGCACCGCCCCGAAGGCGCGCTCCTGCGCGTCGTCGTTGGTGTGGTGGGCGTGATGGGCCTCGTGGATCGTCGCGATCGGCCACGCCGAACACAGCAGTTGCAGCTCCGGCATCGGCAGCATGTGCAGGCAGTCCGGGTCGGCGGTCTCCAGCAGCGACAGCGACGCGGCATCCAGGCTTGCGTCGGCAGCGCGCTCGCTGCGGTGCAGGGCGAGGTCGAGCCGGGCGCAGTCGCCGAGGTAGGGCCAGGGCGCCATGGCGCGGTGTGCGGCCAACCAACCCGGGAACGCGCCGCCCCACTCGCCCAGGTCGCCTTGCAGCGGCGGATCGGCCTTCCAGAACTCGCGTGCGAGGTGCCGGAAGTCATCGTCCCCGACCATCGTGCGGACGGTCGCGAAGGACGCGCCGAGGGCGCGCTCGGCCAGTGCCTCGGCGTTCGCGCGATACGCTTCGAGGCCGCGCGCCGCGCGCGCGCCCGGCTCGCGCAGGCCGAGTTCCACGAGTGCTCGCGCCGCCTCGTCACCGCCCTGATCAGGCGCTGCATCGAACGCCGCGACCAACGCCTGCTGGCGCCGCGCCTCGCGCCACCGGGCAGGCTCGTCAGACATGCGCGTTCGGCACGCCGGCCACCACGCGGGCTGCCAGCATCGCCGCGTGATCGGCCTCGCCGAGCAGCACGTCGAGCGCGGGCAGGTCGGTGTCCCATTCGACGAGCGTGGGCAGCACGCCGAAGCGCCGCAGCGCATGTTCATGCACGGCCCACACGCCGGGGCGCACGCGGCTGCCGTGGTCGTCGATCACGAGTTTGGTGGTCTCGCCTTCGGAGATCTCGCGTTCTGTGATCTCACAGTAGCCCGCCAGATGAAGCTCGCCGACGATGCCCGGTGGCAACGCGTCGACATAGGCCAGGCAGGCGGCCAGCGCACTGGCCGGCGTCGCGTCCGGCGCGTTCAGCGCGTTGACCATCAGGTTGTTCACGTCGAGCAGCATGCCGCAGCCGGCACGCTGGCACAGTGCCGCGAAGAACTCGGGCTCGCGCATCGTGTCGTCTGCGAACGAGACATAGGCCGACAGGTTCTCGACCAGCATCGGCCGGCGCAGCCGCTCCTGGACCTGCGTCACGTTGCCCACCATGATGGCCAGCGCGGCCTCGGTGAAGGCGATGGGCAGCAGGTCGTTCGCGTGCACCACGGTCCGGGCCTCGGTCGGCTCGCCGCGGGCGCCATGCAGACCGCGCGGCGCGCGGGCGAAGCTGGCGTGGTCCGAGACGCGCACCGGATCGACCGAGCCAACGAGCCGCGCCAGCCGGTCCAGGTGCCAGGGGTCGAGTCCGGCCGCGGAGCCGAGCCCCAGCCCGACGCCGTGCAGGCTGACCGGGTAATGCGCCCGCGCCTCGCGCAGCACGGCGAGTGCCGCGCCGCCGTCGGCAAAGAAGTTCTCGGAATGAACCTCCACGAACGCGAGCGGCGGCAGGCTCGACAGCACCGACGCGTAGTGCGGCTGGCGCAGGCCGATGCCCACGCCGAACTCGGCACAGCCGGCTTGCAGACCGGGCCGATGCGCCGAACCAGACGCTGGCGCAGGCACGGGCACCGGCGCGGCCGCGTTCACTTCTTCATCGCCGCCTTGGCCTCGTCCATCGACTTGCCGCCCATCTTGGCGCAGCTGCCCTTGGCGACGTAGTTCCACTCGTCGGCGCCCATGGCGTTCTTCGACTGGCCGGCGCACGAATGGCTGCCCGAAAGGTTGGCGCAATCGTTGGAGCCGGCCTTGGCGATGCCGAAGCACTTCTCCTTTTCCATCGACTTCTCGTCGGCGGCGTGGGCGCCCGACAGCAGGCCCATGGCGAGGACGGAAGCGAGGGCGCTCGATGCGATGAGGCGGTTGTTCATGAGGTTCTCCTGAAGGTGAAGGATGTGGAGTTTCCAGCGCGTCGGCCGATGGCGCTGGCGCCTCGGTGACGTGATTGTGTCGGAGCTCGCCGCAGTTCCTTACAGCGGGGTCTGCAACTTCAGGCCGTAGCCGCCGCCGCCCGGCGTCTCGATCACGAACACGTCGCCGGCCGCCATCTCGACCGAACCGATGTGGTCGAGCCGCAGGGTGCTGCCGTCGGCCCGTTCGACGCGGTTCACACCGGGCGCACCCGCCGTGCCGCCGGCCATGCCGAACGCGCCGGCATGGCGGCCGTTGGACAGGATCGATGCCGTCATCGGCTCCAGGAAGCGCACGCGGCGCACGCCGCCGTCGCCCCCCCGGTGCAGTCCCGCACCGCCCGAGCCGCGCCGGATCGCGTAGCTGTCGAGCCGCACCGGGAAGCGGAATTCGAGCACCTCGGGGTCGGTCAGGCGTGAGTTCGTCATGTGGGTCTGGACCACCGAGGTGCCGTCGAAGTCGGGCCCGGCGCCCGAGCCGCCCGAGATGGTTTCGTAGTACTGGTGGCGCGCATTGCCGAAGGTGAAGTTGTTCATCGTGCACTGGCCCGAGGCCATCACGCCGAGCGCGCCATAGAGCGCGTTGGTGATGCAGGTGGAGGTTTCGACGTTGCCGGCCACCACCGATGCGGGCGGCTGCGGGCTCAGCATCGAGCCGGCCGGAATGATCACGTGCAAGGGCTTCAGGCAACCGGCGTTGAGCGGGATCTCGTCGGCCACGAGCGTGCGGAACACGTAGAGCACCGCGGCCATGCAGACCGCGGTCGGTGCGTTGAAGTTGTTCGCGAGCTGCGCCGACGTGCCGGTGAAGTCGATCTCGGCGCTGCGCTGCGCGGCGTCGACGCGGATCGCCACGCGGATCTGGGCGCCGTTGTCCAGCGGCAGCGTGAAGGCGCCATCTTTCAGCTTCGTGATGACGCGTCGCACCGACTCTTCGGCGTTGTCCTGCACATGGCCCATGTAGGCCTGGACCACATTCAGGCCGAACTGCTCGACCATGCGGCGCAGCTCCTGCACACCTTTCTCGTTCGCGGCGATCTGCGCCTTCAGGTCGGCCATGTTCTGCGCCGGGTTGCGCGACGGGTATTCGCCGCTGGCCAGCAGCGCCAGCATTTCGGCTTCGCGCAGGTGCCCCCGGTCGACGAGCTTGACGTTGTCGATCTGCACGCCCTCTTCCTCGATGCGGGTCGAGAACGGCGGCATCGAACCCGGCGTGACGCCGCCGATGTCGGCATGGTGACCGCGCGAGCCGACGTAGAACAGCACGGCATCGTTCGCCTCGTTCCAGACAGGTGTGACCACCGTCACGTCGGGCAGGTGCGTGCCGCCGTGGTACGGGTCGTTGAGCACGTACACATCGCCCGGCTGCATCGTGCCGGCATTGCGCGCCACCACGGTCTTGATCGACTCGCTCATCGAACCGAGGTGCACCGGCATGTGCGGCGCATTCGCGATCAGGTTGCCCTGGGCGTCGAACAGCGCGCACGAGAAGTCGAGCCGCTCCTTGATGTTGACCGAGTAGGCGGTGTTCTGCAGTTGCAGGCCCATCTGCTCGGCGATGTTCATGAACAGGTTGTTGAAGACTTCGAGCATCACCGGGTCCACGCTCGTGCCGATCGCCACGCGCGACTCGCGCGGCTGCACGCGGTCGAGCACGAGGTGGTCGAGCGCCGTCACGCGCGCCCGCCAGCCGGGCTCGACCACGGTGGTGGCGTTGCGCTCGGCGATGATGGCCGGGCCGTCGACGATGTGACCGGGCCGCACCTGCTCGCGCACGACGAGCGCAGCGTCCCACCAGCGGCCGGCGCTGTAGAGCCGCACGGTGGCCGCAGCTGGCGCGGGCTGCGCCGGGCCGAGGGGCAGGCTCCCCTCGGCGGGCGCCTCACCGTGCGCCACCGCCTCGACCGAGACCGCCTCGACGACCAGCCGGCGGCCGGCCATCAGGAACGCGAAGCGCTGCCGGTACAGCGCTTCGAACGCTGCCTGGATCTCGGCCGCAATGCCGAACGGGACCACCAGCGCCGAGTCGGTGCCCTCGTAGCGCACATGCACACGCCGGTGCACCTGCACGCGTCCGGCCGTGCCGCCTTGCGCGCCCACCACGCCCTGCCGCAACAGTTCGACCCGGGCCGAGCCGGCCAGTTCGTCGATGCGCCGCGCCACCTCGGCCAGCGCGTCGGCGAGCGGCAGCTCGATGGTGGCCTCGCGCATCACGCTCTGGTCGGCCAGGCCCATGCCATAGGCCGACAGCACGCCGGCCAGCGGGTGCGCGAAGACGCGCGTCATGCCCAGCGCATCGGCCACACGGCAGGCATGCTGGCCGCCGGCGCCGCCGAAGCACTGCAGCGTGTAGCGCGTCACGTCGTAGCCGCGCGCGACCGAGATCTTCTTGATCGCATTCGCCATCGCGCCCACCGCGATGTCGATGAAGCCCTCGGCCACTTCCTCGGGCGCGCGCTTCGCGCCGGTCGCGCGTTCGATTTCGGCGGCCATCTCGGTGAACTTGTCGATCACGACCTGCGCATCGAGCGGCTCGTCGGCGCGCGGCCCGAACACGCTCGGAAAGTGCGCGGGCTGGATCTTGCCGACCATCACGTTCGCATCGGTCACGGCCAGCGGCCCGCCGCGCCGGTAGCACGCCGGCCCGGGGTTCGCACCTGCGCTTTGCGGCCCGGCACGGAAGCGCGCGCCGTCGAAGGCGAGCACCGAGCCGCCACCGGCCGCGACGGTGTGGATGCTCATCATCGGCGCGCGCATGCGCACGCCCGCCACCTGGGTCTCGAAGGCGCGCTCGAACTCGCCGGCGAAGTGGCTCACGTCGGTGGAGGTGCCGCCCATGTCGAAGCCGATCACACGCACCGGCTCGCCAGCAGGCACCAGGTCATCGCGAGCGAGCTGCGCCGTGCGCACCATGCCGACGATGCCGCCGGCCGGCCCGGACAGGATCGCGTCCTTGCCCTGGAATGCATGCGCATCGGCCAGGCCACCCGACGACTGCATGAAGAACAGCTTCACGCCCGGCATCTCGCCCGCCACCTGCTCCACGTAGCGGCGCAGGATGGGCGACAGGTAGGCATCGACCACCGTCGTGTCACCGCGGCCCACGAGCTTCATCAGCGGGCTCACCTGGTGCGACACGCTGACCTGCGTGAAGCCGGCCTCTTTCGCGAGCCGCTGCGCCGCCAGTTCGTGCGCCGGGTAGCGGTAGCCGTGCATGAAGACGATGGCCACGCTGCGCAGGCCGGCGTCGAACGCGGCCCACAGGCGTTCGCGCAGGTGCGCCTCGTCGAGCGGCATCACGACCTCGCCATTTGCACCGACGCGTTCCATCGCCTCGATGACGCGGGAATACAGCAACTCGGGCAGCACGATGTGGCGGTCGAAGATGCGCGGCCGCTCCTGGTAGGCGATGCGCAGCGCATCGCGAAAGCCACGTGTGGTGACCAGCAGCGTGGGCTCGCCCTTGCGTTCGAGCAGCGCATTGGTGGCCACCGTGGTGCCCATCTTCACGCACTCGACCCGGGCCGGCGTGATGGCCTCGTGCGGCTGCAGCCCGAGCAGGTGGCGGATGCCGGCCACCGCCGCGTCACGGTACTGCTCGGGGTTCTCGCTCAGCAGCTTGTGCGTGACGAGCGAGCCGTCGGGCCGCCTGCCGACCACGTCGGTGAAGGTGCCGCCGCGGTCGATCCAGAACTGCCAGCGTCGGGCTTCAGGGGTGGGGCTCATCGGGTCTTTCAGGTTTGAACGAAGCATCCGCCGTCAAAGCGATGTTGCCGCACGGGCCGCCTGGTCGTACAGGCCCGACATGGTGCGCAGCAGCCGCGCCATGTCGCCGATGTCGGCGTTGCTGCCGGCGTCGAGGTTGTCGATCAGGCAGGTCTCGCGCACGTCGCGGTAGCGCTGCACGGCGGCCTCGCCGCTGGGCGTCGGGCTGTAGATCACTTCCTTGCCCACCTTCTCGGCATGCACCAGCCCCGCGGCCACCAGCTTCTTCAACGAGTAGGCAACGACGTGCGTGTCTTCGTAGTTCAGCACGAAGCAGATGTCGGCGAGCTTCTTGTTGCGCTCGCGGTGGTTCAGGTGGTGCAGCACCAGCACGTCGGTGATCGTCAGGTCGGGGCAGCCGGCGGCGGCCATGCAGCGCATCGCCCAGCGCGAGAACGCATTCCACGCGACGATCATGCCGAACTCGAACTCCGACAGCTCCATGCTGCGCGGCGACACCAGGTGCGACGACGAGACGATGCCGCGTGACCGTGTAGCGCGTGGGGCGGCCGCCACGGGCCGGGGCGTCGAGCGGGGCTTCGTCAAGGTGATACTTTCAAAACGTTGAAATCTTATTGACAATTTATCGGAGTTTTTTCTAGACTGCAAGCCCGTGGAAGAACCGATGCGAAAGCCGCACGGCACGACCTATGCTTGTTGCCACCCGCTGTGGAACCTGCCCTTCAACCTGCTCTCGTGCAACCGGAGTGCCCATGAACTCGAACCGTCGCCTCGCCGTCTTCCGTCTCGCCGCCACTGCCGGCGCCCTGCTCGCGCTGGCCGCCAGCGCCTCGGCCCAGACCAAGTGGGACCTGCCCGCCGCCTACCCGGCCACCAATTTCCACAGTGAGAACCTGGCGCAGTTCGCCGCCGATGTCGACAAGGCCACGGCCGGCAAGCTCAAGATCACGCTGCACGCGAACGCGTCGCTGTTCAAGGCGCCCGAGATCAAGCGTGCGGTGCAGGGCGGCCAGGCGCAGATCGGCGAGATCCTGTTGGCCAATTTCCAGAACGAGTGGCAGATCTTCGGCGCCGACGGCCTGCCCTTCCTGGCCGACAGCTACGACGCCTCGGCCAAGCTCTACAAGGCGCAGAAGCCGGCGCTCGAGAAGAAGCTCGGCGAGCAGGGAATGATGCTGCTGTATGCGGTGGCGTGGCCGCCGCAGGGCATCTACGTGAAGAAGCCGATCGCCTCGGCCGCCGACCTGAAGGGCGTGAAGTGGCGCGCCTACAGCCCGGCCACCGCGCGCATTGCCGAGCTGGTGGGCGCGCAGCCTGTCACGGTGCAGCAGGCCGAACTGTCGCAGGCCATGGCCACCGGCGTGATCGAGAGCTACATGTCGTCGGGCTCGACCGGCTACGACACCAAGACCTACGAGTACATCAAGTACTGGTACGACACCCAGGCCTGGCTGCCGAAGAACGCGGTGCTCGTCAACAAGGCCGCGTTCGACGCCCTCGACAAGCCCACCCAGGCCGCATTGCTGAAGGCCGGTGCCGACGCCGAGGCGCGCGGCTGGGCGCTGTCGAAGGTGAAGAACACCGAGTACATCGAACTGCTGAAGAAGAACGGCATGAACATCGTGACGCCGAGCGCCCAACTGACCAGCGACATGAAGAAGGTCGGCGACACGATGCTCAAGGAATGGCTCGAGAAGGCCGGGCCCGAAGGCCAGGCAGTGGTCGACGCCTACAAGAAGATGTGATGTCGAAAGCGGCCGCACTGCCTGCAACGCAAGCGACCGCCGTGCGCCGCTTCCTCGACGCGCTCTACGACGGCGCCGCCGCGCTCGCGGCGCTGTGCATGGTGCTGCTGCTCGTGATGGTGATGCTGTCGATCCTCGGCCGGCAGCTGCACTTCAACCTGCCCGGCGTCGATGCCTACGCCGGCTACATGATGGCGGGCGCCGGCTTTCTCGCGCTGGCGCACACGCTCAAGAAGGGCGACCACATCCGCGTGACGCTGCTGATCTCGGCGCTGCACGGCGGCTGGAAGCGCGGCTTCGAGGTCTGGGCGCTGTTCGCGGCGTCGGCGCTGGCGGTGCTGTCGGCGGTCTACAGCAGCAAGCTCGCCTGGCAGTCGTACACCTTCCACGACATCTCCACCGCCAACGACGCCACGCCGCTGTGGCTGCCACAGCTCTCGATGGCCGTCGGCACGCTGGTGCTGGCGATCGCGTTCATCGACGAGTTCGTGCTGGAGCTGCGCGGCAAGCGCGTCGTGGTCCAGTCCGAAGAGGCTTCGCACAATGAGTGATTTCGCCATCACCGCGCTCCTGATCGCCTCGCTGTTCCTGATTCTGGGCAGCGGCGTCTGGATCGGCCTGACGCTCTCCGGCGTGGCCTGGATCGGCATGCAGCTGTTCAGCTCGCGCCCGGCCGGCGACGCCATGGCCGTCACGATCTGGGGCTCGTCGTCGAGCTGGACCCTGACCGCCCTGCCGCTGTTCATCTGGATGGGCGAGATCCTGTTCCGCACGCGCCTGTCGCAGGACATGTTCAAGGGCCTCGCGCCGTGGATGCAGGCCTTGCCGGGCCGGCTGCTGCACGTCAACGTGGTCGGCTGCGCGATCTTCGCGGCGGTGTCGGGTTCAAGCGCCGCCACCTGCGCCACCATCGGCAAGATGAGCCTGCCCGAGCTGAACAAGCGCGGCTACCCGGACATCATGTCGGTCGGCTCGCTGGCCGGTGCCGGCACGCTGGGGCTGCTGATCCCGCCGAGCATCATCATGATCGTCTACGGCGTCACGGCCGACGTGTCGATCTCGCAGCTCTTCATCGGTGGCGTGATCCCCGGCATCCTGCTGGCACTGATCTTCATGGCCTACATCGCGTTCTGGTCGCTGCGCAACAAGGGCCTGATCCCGCCGGCCGATGCGCCGATGAGCTTCAAGGCGAAGCTGTACGAGTCGCGCAACCTGATCCCGGTGGTGCTGCTGATCGGCGCGGTGCTCGGCT
>Ga0315271_10001820_pt1 | contig 13110 bp, 9 predicted proteins | sample C3_top_MG_FD_204664 | JGI IMG/M metagenome (GOLD analysis project Ga0315271, IMG submission 204664) | Sediment microbial communities from Yellowstone Lake, YNP, Wyoming, USA - C3_top | ecosystem: Environmental > Aquatic > Freshwater > Lake > Sediment | place: USA: Wyoming | collected 2017-08-01 | reverse complement strand
GCCTTGCTGGTCATGCCGGGCTCCGTTTCGGCGACGCCGCGCCGGGGCAGGCGGCGTCGATTCGTTGCTCGCTCATTAAGTGTGATGTATCATACATCATACCATATGGCCCGGGCAACCGCGGGGCCTCGCGGACAGGGGAAGGAATGAGTGTACGGAAATGAGCGTGGCGGGCGAAGCCAAGGCCCGCAGGGCGCGTCGCCGCGCGATTGCGCTGTGGCCGACACGCCGGCGCACGCACGGCAACGTCGGGGCAAAGAGGGCTGCATGAGCGCACGCGCGGTGGCGGTGCCTTGGCGCCTGCTGAACATCGGCGCGCTGCAGGCGCGTTACTGCAGCATCGGCGACACGCTTGCGGCGCTGGGCGGCGATGTCGCCGCGCTGCCCTATTCGCTGCGGGTGCTGGTCGAGAACGTGGCACGTCATCTTGGCACGACCGGGTCCGACGGCGAGGCGGCGCTGCGCGCTCTCGCGCGTTGGCCGCTGGCCTGCGGCACAGCGCTGCCATTGCACGCGGGCCGGGTGATCCTCCCTGATTCGAGCGGCCTGCCGGTGCTGCTCGATCTCGCCGCGTTGCGCGACGCGGTCGCCCGCGGCGGCGGCAATCCCGCGCGCGTCGCGCCGCGCGTCCCGGTCGATTTCATCATCGATCATTCGCTGCAGGTCGATCACGCCGGCGTCACCGGCGCGATCCGCCTCAACCTTGCCCGCGAATTCGAACGCAACGACGAACGCTATCGCTTCGTCAAGTGGGCGCAGGCCGCGCTCGGCAATGTGCGCGTGTTCCCGCCCGGGACCGGCATCATTCATCAGGTGAATCTCGAGCACATTGCGAGTGTGGTCGAGCAGCGCGAGACGGCCGACGGCCCGGTGCTGTTCCCGGATTTCGTGATCGGCGGCGACTCGCACACGCCGATGGTCAACGGACTGGGCGTGCTGGGGTGGGGCGTGGGCGGGCTCGATGCCGAGGCGATCCTCCTCGGGTACCCCGATCACATTCCGCTGCCGCGAGTGGTCGGCGTCCGCCTGACCGGCGAACTGCCCGCGGGAAGCACCACCACCGACCTGGTGCTGCTGGTCACGCAGCGCCTGCGCGCACACGGCGTCACCAATGATTTCGTCGAATTCCACGGCCCGGCGGCGACGGCGTTGACCGTGCCCGAACGGGCGACGCTCGCCAACATGGCGCCTGAATACGGTGCGACCGTCGGGTACTTTCCCATCGACGACAACACGCTTGCCTACCTGCGCGCGACCGGGCGCGAGGCTGCGCACATCGCGCGCGTCGAGGCCTACTCTCGCGCCAACGCGCTGTATCGTGACGCCGCTGCGCCGGTTCCCCTCTACAGCGATGAGGTCGTCATCGACCTCGGTGACGCGGCACCCACGCTCGCCGGCCCGAGGCGGCCGCAGGATCGGCAACCGTTGGCGGCGGTCGCGGATGATTTTCGCGCCCGCCTCGCGCGCGGTTCGCGCGACGACGGCTTCGGCGTTGCCGCGGCTGCCGCGGCCACCGGCCACGACCGCGACCGTCTCGGTCACGGCTCCATCGTCATCGCCGCCATCACCTCGTGCACCAACACGTCGAATCCGTCGGTCATGATCGCCGCCGGCATCCTCGCGCGCAATGCGGCGGCGCGCGGCTTGCGGCCGCCGCCCTGGGTCAAGACCTCGCTCGCGCCCGGTTCGCAGGTGGTGACACGCTACCTGCACGCCGCGGGGTTGCTGGCGCCGCTGGAGGCGCTGGGCTTTCACGTCGTCGGCTACGGCTGCACGACCTGCGGCGGAAAATCCGGGCCGCTCTTGCCGGAGGTCGCCGAGGCCGTCGAGCGCGATGGCCTGGTCGTGGCGACCGTCCTGTCCGGCAATCGCAATTTCGAAGGCCGCATCCATCGGCTTGCGCGCGCCAACTACATCGGCTCGCCGCCGCTGGTGGTGGCCTACGCGCTGGCCGGCCGCATCGACATCGATCTCACCCGCGAGCCGCTGGGCCGCGACGGCGACGGGCGGCCCGTGATGCTCGCCGACCTGTGGCCCGCTCCGGACGCCGTGGCGCGGCATGTCGCTGCCGCTGCCGATCCGGCGCTCTATCGCGCGGTCTACGACGATGCGCAGCGCGGTCCCGACCTGTGGCGCGAACTCACCACGGGAACCAGCGAGCGCTTCCCCTGGGACCGGGCATCGAGCTACCTCGTCGAGCCGCCGTTTGTCGCGGGGGTCCGGACCGGCGAGCCGCTGCCCGAGCGACTCGACGGCGCGCGCGTGCTGGCAGCCTTCGGCGATTCGCTGACCACCGATCACATCTCCCCGAGCGGCGAGATCCCGGTCGACAGCGCCGCGGGCCGCTACCTGATGAGCCTCGGTATCGCCCCCGCGCACTTCAACACCTACGTGGGCCGGCGCTGCAATCACGAGGTCATGGCGCGCGGCACGTTCGCCAACGTGCGCATCCGCAACCTGCTCGTTCCGGGCGTCGAAGGCGGGATGACGCGCAGGTTTCCCGACGATGTGCAGCTGTCCATCCACGACGCGGCCCGCGCCTATCGCGACGAGGGCACGCCGCTCGTCGTGCTCGGGGGGCGCGACTACGGCGCCGGCAGCAGCCGCGACTGGGCGGCTAAAGGCACCGCGTTGCTGGGCGTGCGGGCGGTCCTGGCCGAGTCGTTCGAACGCATCCACCGTGCGAACCTGGTCAGCATGGGTGTGGTGCCGCTGCGTTTTGCGGCGCGGGAAGGCTGGCGCGCGCTGGGCCTCACGGGCGCCGAGATGTTTTCGCTGCAGGGCCTGCGCGCGGCGGTATTCGACGGCGCGCCGGTGACCGTGGTGGCCGAGAGCGACGCGGCGACGCTGCGCTTCGCGGTCACGGCCGACATACAGACGGCCGCCGAACGCGGCATCCTGAAGGACGGCGGACTGCTGCCGTCCGTGCTGAAACACTTCGGCGCGCGAACGCGCGGACATTCCGCATGAAACTCGATCTTCTCTTGCGCAACGGCCTGCTCGTGCTGCCGGACTTCGGCACGGTTCCCGGCGCGGTCGGCATCAAGGACGGTCGCATCGTCGCGATCCTCTCGCCGGAGGCGACGCTGCCGGCGGCGGAAGTGATCGACTGCACGGGCCGCTGGATCATGCCGGGCATCATCGATCCCCACGTGCACTTCGGCTTCGGCTCGCCGGAGACCGACTTCCTGACGGAATCGCGATCGGCGGCTTTGGGCGGCGTCACGTCGGTGCTCTCCTTCTACCGGACCGCCGATTTCCGCTCCGCGTTCGACGGCTATCGCGCGCGGGCCGAGGCGCAGAGCTGCATCGACTTCGGCCTGCACTTCGGCATCACCAGCCACCTGCACGTGGAAACGCTGGCGGAATGCTCGCGGCGCTTCGGCGTCTCGTCGTACAAGCTGTACCTGATGTACAAGGGCGCCGCCGGACTGGCCCACGGCTTCACCGAGATCGACGACGCGCTGCTCTACGCCGCGGCCCGCGCGACCGCCGCGATCGACGGCGCGGTGCTGGGCGTGCACTGCGAGAATGTCGAAGTCATCCCGTATCTGCGCGAGCCGTTGCGCGCGGCGGGCCGCGACGACCTCGCCGCATGGAACGAGCAGAGCCCGGATTTTCTCGAAGCGGAGAACGTCCATCGCGCCTGCTACTTCGGCGGCAAGGTCGGCTGCCCGATCAACATCGTGCATCTGTCGAGCCGCGAAGCGCTGGACGAGGCCCGCCGGCACCGCCGTGTCAACGCTGCGCCGGTCTACGTCGAGACGTGTCCGCACTACCTCTTCCTCGACGATGCCGCGCCGGCCGGCGTGCTGGCGAAGGTCAATCCGCCGGTGCGCAGCCGTGCCGACGTCGACGCGATGTGGGAGGGCGTGGCCGACGGCTCGGTGAACACCATCGGCACCGATCACGTGCCACGCAAGCGCAGCACCAAGGACGGCAAGGGCATCTGGGCGTCGAGCAATGGATTTCCCGGAGTCGCCACGCTGCTGCCGATCATGCTGCACGAGGGGTATCACCGCAGAGGCATCTCCGCCGAGCGCATTGCCGCGGTGCTGTCCCGGAACGCAGCGCGCATCTACAACCTGCCGGGCAAGGGCGCGATCTCGGTCGGCGGCGACGCCGACCTGGTGGTGGTGGACCCGGACCTCGAGCGCATCGTCGATCCGGCGCAGCTCGGGTCGCACGCCGACTATTCGCCGTACGAAGGCATGACGCTCAAGGGCTGGCCGGTGATGACGCTGGTCCGCGGCCGCAAGGTGATGGCCGACGGGAAGATCACCGAGGCCGCGCTGCAGCACCCGGGCGGACGCTACCTCGTGCGGTCCGGAGCATCCAATCGCGAAGGAAAGGCAGCATGAGCCAAGCACGAATCTGGGACAAGTTCCTGACGCCGCGGGACCAGCAGGTCTTTGCGCAATCGGGCTACGGCAAGCGCGGCGGCTTCGGCACGCGTCCGGCATTGTTCATCATCGACGTCCAGTACAACTTCTGCGGCGATCGTCCCGAGGACATCCTCGACGGTCTGAAGCAGTACCGCACGCACTGCGGGCGCGAGGCGTGGGACGCGGTCCGCCACATCGAGCCGCTGCTCGTGCTCGCGCGCGAGAAGAAGCTGCCGGTGTTCTACACGGAGAGCGCGCGCCGGGCCGACCTGCTCGACAGCGGCGTGCAGGTGGGCAAGAGCCATCGCGGCGCGGAGCGCACGGTGCAGGAGGGCACGCACGCCACGCAGACCGTGTCGCCGCTCGCGCCGCGCGAGCAGGACATCCGCATCGGCAAGCGCAAGCCGTCGTGCTTCTTCGGCACCATATTCATGAGCCACCTCAATTATTTCGACGTCGACACGCTGATCCTCACGGGGTGCACGACGTCGGGGTGCCTGCGCGCGACGGCGGTCGACGCCTACTCGTACAATTTCAAGGTGACGATCCCGGAGGAGTGCGCGTTCGACCGCTTCGAGGCGAGCCACGCGATCAACCTGTTCGACCTCAACTGCAAGTACGCGGACGTGGTGCCGGTGCGGGAAGTCGAAGCGTACCTGTCCGGCCTGCCGGTACGCGCGCCGATGGCCGCGCCGGCGGGAGCGTGAGCCTTTGCGGCCTCGCCATCGACGACCTCCCCGTCGCGTTGCGGTTGGTCGGCGCCCGCTTTGCCGAAGCGACGGTCCTGCGCGCGAGCCGCGCGCGCGGCCGCTCCCCAGCCCGGCCCTGCGTGCCTGACCTTCGATCACCGCTTGCTGTCCACATCCTGACCGGCTTCCTGGGCAGCGGCAAGACCACGCTGCTCTCGCGCCTGTTGCGGGACCCGGCGCTCGCCGACACGGCGGTCGTGATCAACGAGCTGGGCGAGGTCGGCCTCGACCACCTGCTCGTCGACCGCGGCAGCGAGGAGGGCGTCGTGCTGCTCGACTCCGGGTGCCTGTGCTGCGCGCTCGGAAACTCGCTGCAGGAGACGCTGGAGAGCCTGCACTACCGCCGACAGCGGGGGGAGCTGCCAGCGTTCGCGCGCGTGGTCGTCGAGACCACCGGCGTCGCCGATCCCGGCCCCATCGCTGCGACGCTCTCGGCCGACAGCGCGATCGCGCGGCACTATCGGCTGGGCAGCATCGTCACTGTCGTCGATGCGGTGCACGGCGGCGAGCAGTTGGAACGCTTCGAGGAGGCGCGGCGGCAGGTGGCGGTGGCGGACCGGTTGGTCGTCAGCAAGGGCGACCTCGCCGATGCCACGGCGATCGCACGGCTCGACGCGAAACTCGCCGCGCGCAATCCGCATGCTGCGCGCCTCGCGGCGGTGGACGGGGTTGTCGCGGCGGATAGCGTGATCGTCGACGCGCCGGACCCGCAGGCGCTGCGGCAATTGGCGTTGGCGGAAGGCGCCGCGGCGCGTGGGGACGGCGGCGCGGTGCATGCCCACGGTGCCGTGGTCGGCGCGGCGGCGGGCGACTCCCATGACCATCTCGACGAGCACGGGATCGCGTCGACGACCCTTCGGCTGGCCGCGCCGCTCGATTGGCCGCGTTATGCGGATTGGGTGCAGTGGATGCAGCGTGCCTTCGGCGGCGGTCTTCTTCGGATGAAAGGCGCCGTGCGGATGGCCGACGGTGACGTCCGCGCACTTCACGCGGTGATGCAGCTGTTCAGCGCCCCGCGCGAGTTGCCGGGGCTGCCGCCCGAACTCGGCAACGGGGTGATCGTCCTGATCACGCAGGATGTCGCGCCGTCTCTCCTGGACGAGGCCCGCCGGCGCCTGTCGAGCGCCTGAATCGCAAGTCCGTTCCGCTCGATCGGTCACAGCCGATCGAGCGGGCTGATGACGCCGCGACCGCCGCGATTCAGCACGTGGGTGTAGAGCATCGTGGTGCTGACATCGGCGTGCCCAAGAAGCTCCTCCACGGTGCGGATGTCGTAGCCCGATTCCAGCAGGTGCGTTGCGAACGAAGCGTGTGCGGCGTCGCCGGCTTGCACAACCCGGCGTCGCGGACGGCCCGCCGCATCGCGCGCTGGAAGGCCTGGTCGGATACGTGATGCCGACGCTCTTCGCCGCCGCGCGGATCGCGTGAGCGCTGCTGCGCCGGAAAGACATATTGCCAACCCCACTCCCGCGCAGCGGTCGGGTACTTGCGCTCCAGCGCGGTTGGCAGCCACACGGTGCCGAGTCCTTCCGCCATGGCGCGCGAATTCGACATCCTTCACCCGCAGGCGCAACGCTTCCATGATGCGCATCCCGGTGCCATACAGGAGTTGGCCGATCAGCAAGTGGGTTCCCTTCAATCGCTCGAGCACGCGCGCGACCTCATCGCGTGTCATAACCACCGGGAGCCGTACCGGTGTCTTCGCCTGCTCGACTCCGTCGAGCCACGGCAACTCGACACCCAGAACGTGCTTGTACATGAACAGCAGCGCGCTCTTGGCCTGGTTCTGCGTGGACGCCGCTACATGTTGCTTCACCGCCAGGTGCGTCAGGAATGACTCGACCTCGGCCGCCGCCATCGATTCGGGGCGCCGCTTGCCATGGAAAAGGATGAAGCGTTCAATCCAGTCGACTTAGGGCCTGCTCGCAAATAACTTGAACGTTTGACTCGCTGGACTTGGGCGCGCTGCGTCGTTGCGAATCGCTTGTGTGGCTCGCCACACGGCACGATCCGCGCCTAGCATCGCATCCCAATCCAGCGGCCAAATGTCCAAGTTATTTCCTCGCAGACCCTTAGGCTTGCTCGGTGCGCAGGCTGTAATGTTTGAGGCGAATGCAGCCGCGGACGCGATCGAGGAGGCGGGGAGTGGGCGAATGATCCATTTCACATCGACCTTTAGGCACCCCTAATGGAGTCTCGGTCGTCGATTCTGCGACGGTCTGGTTGCGCAGTGGATCGGACATTCGGGCGATTGACGCCTTACAATGCGTCGTTTAGGCCCTCCATTTCTTGTTGGGCGTCAATGAACGTACACTGACCTGGGCAGGATCCTTGAGCGAAACTTTTGCCCGCATTGTTTCATTGCTCGATTCGAATGAAGTTCGAATATCGGAACACGGCTATGATGAACTCGCCGATGACGGAATTACGGTCGACGATGTTCTCGCTGGCGTTAAGAATGGAACGGTCGTCGAAGACAACCCTGATTTTCCCAAGGGACCGTGCGTCCTGGTGCTACGATTCGACGACACCAGTCGGCCATTCCATGCGGTGTGGATACCCAAAGGGCATTCAACGCCGGCCGTGCTGATCACCGCCTATCGGCCAGACCCGAATCGATGGAATGAGACTTTCACGGAGCGCCGAAAATGACTCGTCGACCCAAGACTAAGTACATTCACGAAGGTCGTTACGTTGCCGAGGTTGACGTTGAGATCATTGAAGACGATACGTCCTGGTCCCCTTATTTGTCGGTATCTGATGCTCAGCGACTGGATTCAGTTCGGGCCGCCTTGCGCCGCGGAGACCTAGGAGCCGCGGCAGCTATCGCGCGCGTCTACACTCTGCAACCAGTCGCTGCGGCACACTGACGCCCAACCTGGCGTTCAACGCGGACGTCCCGTGGGCAGCGCTTCGCGCCGGCCCGCGGGCCGCCGGTTAGCTGGTACGTTAGGCGTCACGGACAGATGTCGATCTCCATCGCTCCGCTGGATCTCCCGCAGCTCAAGTCATTGGAGGTCGATGTGTCGCATCTCGAGGGTATGCCGGTTGCAAACGGAGCCCTTCCACCCCCGTTTGTTCTCCAGGCGGCCATCGGCGCGCTACAAGATGGCAAACCGGCTATCTGGTTCTCACCCTTCGCATTCATAGAGAATTGCCTGAACCAAGTTATTGGGTCCGGGGGATTCAAGGGTTTCCCGGTCGACCGTCGCGTCGAAATCGGCTACGGTGTCGCGGCGCAACTCAGACGCAACGGTTTTGCTACAAGTGCTGTTCGGGAGCTGCTGAAGGTGGCTTTCTCCGAACCAGGTGTTGTGGAGGTGTACGCTGAAACCGCCGCCGACAACGCACCGTCACGACGAGTTGTCGAGAAGGTTGGGTTTAGGCATCTTGGCCAGCGAGCAACCGAAGGTGACGGGACCGTCGATCAATGGCTCCAGTCAAAGTGAGGCCTGAACCGGCGCTCATCCGGACGTCCCGCAAGCGGGCCGCCGGTCAAGTAGTGCGTTGGGCCTGTGGCAGGCCATCGGCGCGTGCCGATCACTTCGCATCTTGAGGAGGGGTTGTTCATGGCTGGTCTGGAAGCACACTATTCAGCCCGCGCCATCGAGGCGCGAATCCTGGCGGCGGTCCGCGCAGCGGGATTGAATCCCGAGCAACGCCTGTCGCCCGAGGAACTGGCGGCGCTTGACCATTTCCACACGGGCGGCGTCCGCGCTTCACGCGAGTTGCTGGAGCTGGCGCAGATTCGGGCCGAAGATCGCGTTCTCGATATTGGAGCCGGGCTGGCCGGTCCCGCCCGGCTGCTCGCCTCCGCGCTCGGCTGCCGCGTCGACTGCCTCGAACTGTCGCCCGATTACTGCGCCGGCGCAGTACTGCTGAATCGGCTGACCGGCCTTGACGACCGAATCGAAGTGCACATGGGCAGCGCTCTCGACCTGCCCTTTCCCGACGATTCGTTCGAAGTCGTGTGGATGCAAAATGTCGGCATGAACATCGCGGACAAGCAGAAGCTCTACGGGGAGATCCACCGGGTGCTCAAGCCGGGCGGCCGGTACGCCTTCCAGGAGATGGCCGCCGGAGAAGCGGCCACGTCCTATTTTCCGCTTCCGTGGGCCACCGACCCCGCCGACAGCTTCCTTGTCTCTGCCGAAGAGATTCGCTCGGTTCTCGGCGAGAGCGGATTTGTCGCTGAACACTTCGAGGATACCAGCGACGCTCATTTGAGCAGGACCACCGCAGACGCTGCACCGAATTCGCTGACCCTGGGCGTGTACGTCGACAATCTCGCGCAAAAGGCCGGGAACGCGCGACGCAGTCTTCAGGAGGGCCAGATCCGGCTTGTCAGAGGTGTCTTCCGGGTGAAATGAGTGGTCGCACGGCCGGCACTCAAGGGACGTCATGGCCAACTGCGGCCGGAATTGGCGATGAGCGCGCAAACTCCCGCGTTACTCGGTCTTCACTGGCGGTCGAGCAAGAAACCTTGATGAACGAATCCTGGGAGGCACCTCGGATCGTCAGGAACGTGGCTCGCGCCGGAGAAAGGGCCCGCGCCCAGGGAGAGCCGGTTCTGTGGGTGCGGCACTCGGACAAAGACTGCCCAAGGGAAGCTCGGCGCAACTCACATCGTGCTGGCCGGGGCAGCAACCAACTGGTGCATCCGTGCCACGGCGTACGGCGCACTCGATCGGGGCTACGACCTGACACTCATCAAGGACGCGCACACCACAGGGACAATGGAGCTCGATAGCGGAGTGAGGATCGAAGCCGCAATCGCTATCCAGGAACTCAACATTGCAATGACCTGGCTCGCCTACCCTGGCCGCGAGAATGGCACCGCCACGGCCGCGGAGGTCAACTTCGGTAACCCAGGCGGTGTGCAGGAGGCTGTACATGGCTCAGCGGCACCCATGACCGCGGCCTGGACCGTGCGCTCAACCGAGCGGGGCGGCACGCGGCTTCAACTTGGCGCGCATCGGCGCGGTCCGCCGGTTAGGTTGATACGTTAGGCCGCACGAAACGCCGAGACATGCATTGCCTGCGCATTGAAGATTTCCAGTCACGCGACACAGATCCGCTGGTCCGGATGTGGCGCACAAGCTTTGAGCACGGAGTCGGCGTCATTGACCCCCATCCGCTCGAGGAGCAAATTGATTACCTTCGAAGCAAGGTCCTGCCGGTCTATCGCGCACGCGTCGCGAAGGAGGGCGAGTCAATTGTTGGCTTCCTGGCTTCAAATCCGGAGTCCATCGCACAACTCTTCGTTCGCGTCCAGAACATCGGTCAAGGCATTGGCTCGCAGCTTCTTCGCTTCGCGCAGTCGGAGTCATCGGGTAGCCTTTGGCTCTTCACTTTCGCCAGAAATGCGCGCGCTTGCCGCTTCTACGAGCATCATGGCTTCGTCGCCGTGGCGCACGGCTTCGAGCCGGCGTGGAAACTCGATGACGTCAAGTACCAGTGGGTCAGGCGTGAGAGTGTGGACTAGCCCGGCGTTCAACGCGGACGTCCGGCGAGGAACGCTTGGCGCCGGCCCGCGAGCCACCGGTTGACCGGTACGTTAGGCGTCTCGTCCGCCATGCCCCTTTCGGCATTCCTCCTGCTTGGCCGGTACGCGGCCTCTTGCTCGCGTTCATCGGTGGCGGCGGGCGCTCGTCTCAGCCGTTGCCGGAGGGTGGCAGCGCCAGGCAGGATTCCGGGCGCCACGACGCGATGACGGCGTCGCCGCGGCTCATGCGCGAGGCGTCCGCGGTGTTCGCGACCTTGGCGACGAACGCGTCGCTGCCGCCGAGCCCGAGCCGCAGCTTGCAGTGGTCGCCGAGGTAGATCACCTCCTCCAGCCGCGCGGTGAAGCGGTTGCTGCCGCTGTCGGCAGCGCCGATGATCACCCGCTCCGGCCGGATCGACAGCACCACCGGCGAGTCGATCGGCAGATCCGCGATCATGGTCGCCGTCACCTCCGTCCCGTCGCCGATCCGGACGCGGCAGAGCGCCCCGTCGCGGCTCGTGAGCCGGCCGTCGAGGCGGTTGTTCTCGCCGATAAACGAGGCGACGAATGCGTTCGCGGGACGCTCGTACAGTTCGGCCGGCGTGGCGAGCTGCTGGATCACGCCGTGGTGGAACACCGCGATGCGGTCGGACATCGTCAGCGCTTCCGACTGGTCGTGCGTGACATAGACGACCGTCACGCCGAGGCTCTCGTGCAGATGCTTGATCTCGAGCTGCATCTGCTCGCGCAACTGCTTGTCCAGCGCGCCGAGCGGCTCGTCCATCAGCACCAGCTTCGGTTCGTAGATGAGCGCGCGGGCCACCGCGACGCGCTGCTGCTGGCCGCCCGATAGCTGCGTCGGCTTGCGGTCCCCCAGATGGCCGAGGCGCACCATGTCGAGCGCGCGCTTGACGCGCGCCGGGATGTCCGACCGGGGAGCCCCGTGCATCTGCAGCGGGAAGGCCAGGTTTTCCGCCACGCTCATGTGCGGAAACAGCGCGTAGTTCTGGAACACCATGCCGATGCCGCGACGGTGCGCCGGCACGTTGTTGAGCCGGCGGCCCTCCAGCGCGATGACGCCGCTCGTCGGCTCCTCGAAGCCGGCCAGCATCATCAGCGTCGTCGTCTTGCCGGAGCCCGACGGCCCGAGGAGCGTCAGGAACTCGCCGCGCCGCAGCGTGAGGTCGAGCGACTTCACGACGTCGACCTTGCCGTCGTAGCTCTTGGTTACCCTCTCGAAGGTCACGATCGGATCGGTCATCGGCGCAGTTGGCGGCGGTCAGGTTGGCAGAGGCGGCGCCGGCTCATTCCGGCACGCCGCCGTCGAGAGTGCCCTGCATGCGCAGCTTGGCGCGGGTGCGGATGATCTCGTTGGCGGCGAGCAGCGCGAGCGAGCAGAGGACGAGCATCACCGCGGTGGCGGCGATCGTCGGGCTCAGGAACTCGCGCAGGCCGGCGTACATCTGGCGCGGCAGCGTGAACTGGCCGGGGCTCGACACGAAGATCGCCACCACCAGCTCGTCGAACGACGTCGCGAAGGCGAAGAGCGCGCCGGTGGCCACACCGGGCGCGATCAGCGGCAGCACCACGCGGCGGAACGCGACGTGCGGCGGCGCGCCGAGCGTGGCCGCCGCCTTGAGCAGGTTGGGGTCGAAGGTCTGCAGCGTCGCCAGCACCGTGATCAGCACGTAGGGCACCGCCAGCACCGTGTGCGCGATGACGAGGCCCGCCAGCGTGTTGTTGAGGCCGACCAGCGCGAAGGCGAAGTACATGGCCACCGCCGTCACCACCACCGGCACCACCATCGGTGTCGACAGCAGCGCGACCAGGACGGCCTTGCCGCGGAAGCGCCCGAGGAAGATGCCGAGCGCGGCCGCGGTGCCGAGTGCGGTGGCGAGCGCCGCGGTGGCGATGCCGACAATGAAGCTGTTGCGCGTGGCGGAGAGCCACTTGCTGCTGGTGAAGAAGTCCTCGTACCAGCGCAGCGAGTAGCCCGGGACGGGCAGCGTCAGCAGCTCGCCTGAGGACAGCGACAGCGGAAAGATGACGACGATCGGCGCGATCAGGAAGACGAGCACCGCCGCGGTGGTCGTCCACAGCAGCAGCCGCGTGAGGCTCGTCCTGCGCATGATGGGGCCGGGTCAGAGCTTGAGGCCGCCGGGGCGAAAACCCGGCAGGATGACGCGCGCCGCGACGACCAGGATCCCGGTCATCATCAGCAGCAGGGCGGCGAGCGCGGCGGCCATGCCCCAGTTGATCGTGTCGTTGGTGAAGAAGGCGATGAAGTAGCTCACCATCTGGTCGTTGGCGCCACCCACCAACGCCGGCGTCACGTAGAAGCCGACCGACAACATGAACACCATCACCGCGCCGGCCGCCACGCCGGGCATCGTCAGCGGCAGGTAGACGCGCAGGAAGCGCTTCCACTCGGGCGCGCCGAGCGAGGCCGCGGCGCGCATGTAGACGGGATCGATGCCCTTCATCACGCTGT
>Ga0315271_10001819_pt1 | contig 13112 bp, 8 predicted proteins | sample C3_top_MG_FD_204664 | JGI IMG/M metagenome (GOLD analysis project Ga0315271, IMG submission 204664) | Sediment microbial communities from Yellowstone Lake, YNP, Wyoming, USA - C3_top | ecosystem: Environmental > Aquatic > Freshwater > Lake > Sediment | place: USA: Wyoming | collected 2017-08-01 | reverse complement strand
GAACTCGCCGCCGACACGCGTGATCCGGCGAGTGGGGACCGCGGCCGCCGGCGTCTCGATCGAGACGGTCGGCGTCTTCCCACCGGTCAGCGGCACATCCACGAGATAGAGCTTGTTGTCGATGGACACGAAGGCGCGCGATCCGTCGGGAGAGATCAGCATCTCGTCCGGCGAATCGGGATCCCCATCGTCCGGCAGACGCGGACTCTTGTAGCCGGTCACCTTCAGGTGCGCCTTCCGGTCCGTGCCATCCCAGCGCACGGAGACGAGCGCGTCCTCGCCGTCATAGAAGAACACGCGCGTCGTATCATGCGTGAAGTGCGGGCGGCCGTACTGGTTCACCGGCGCGATCATCGTCGCCTCGCCGCCGCTCGCCGGCAGCCACACGAGCTCCATCACCTGCGGGCCCGGCCCTTCGAACTCGTTCTCCCGCTCGACGCGCTGCTGCCGCGGACCGCGGACCACCACCAGCCGGCGTCCCGTGGGATCGTAGTTCAGGTCTTCATAGAACGCCGTCTGCCTCGAGAGACGCTCGGGCTTCGCCCCCGCCTTCGCGCTCACGCGCATGACATCGCCCCCCGCCTCGGTCCATGTGACCCAGGCGAGATACGCACCATCGGGGGACCAGACTGGCGAATGCTCGCCGACATTCATCGTGGTCACGCGCTTCGGCGTGCAGCCCGCCGCGGGACAGCCGACGAGATCCATCACCCACAGCCGGTCGAGCGCCGTGAAGGCGAGCTTCTTCCCATCCGGACTCGGCGCCGCACCGCGGATCTGCCGTACCTGGATCGTGCTGTCGTTGACCGGATACTCGAAGCGCACCAGCGGCCCCATCGGCACGTCGAGGTCCGCCGAGAAGGGGATCGCGGTCGTCGTGCCCGAGGGGACATCGATCTTCGCGAACTTGCCGCCGATCGTGATGACGATCGACTTGGAATCGGGGGTGAAGGCGTAGCCGGGCAGCACGTCGCGCGTGTAGCGCGATTCCATGTCGTCGCGCGTGATCGCCTTCGTGAGCCAGACCTCCTCGCCCGATGCCAAGTTGCGGAGCTTGAGCCCTGTCTTGCCGTCGTAGCGCGAACCGAAGGCGAGCCACTTGCCGTCCTTGCTCAGCGCCGGCCGCATGCCGCCGCCGATGTTCGTGGAACGCGCGTAGGTCTTGCCGGTATTGCGATCGTAGATGCCGAGCTGCCAGGCGTCGCCGATCATCTGGTCATACTTGAAGCCGCCGCGCTTCACGGCCGCGTAGATGAAGCGCGCGTCCGTACCGAAGGCCGCACCCAGATAGTTGTTGTATGGCGGCGGACCACCCGCGGCCGGCGCGCCGGCGGGGCCGGTGCCCTGGCCCGTGAGCTTGATCCCCGTGCCGCCATCCACACTGAGCATCACGAGGTCGTAACGGCTGCCGAGCACTCCTTGCTTGTTGCGGGAGACGACGATGTACTTGCCGTCGGGAGTGAAAATGGGGGACAGGTACTGGGAATCTTTGTCCTTCGTGAGGGCGCGCGGGTTCTTCCCGTCCACGTCCACCAGCCAGAGATTCTCGTAGCCGCTGCGGTCGGAAGCGAAGATGACGGACTTGCCATCGGGGGAGAAGCGCGGCTGGCCATCGAAGCCCATCCCGCTCGTGATGCGCGTCGCCTTGCCGCCGGCGATCGGAAGCGTGTAGAGATCGCCCATGAGGTCGAACACGATCGTCTTCCCGTCGGGGGAGACATCGAGGGACATCCAGGTGCCTTCGTCGGTGGTGAAGGCGGCGTTGCGAGTCGGGAGGATCGGGAGGTCGGTGTCGGGAGCGGTTTTCTTCTTCGCCGTGTCGGGCGGCGCGGCAGACTGCGCGGCGAGGGAGATCGCGGTGAAGAGGCCGAGGAGGGAGATGAGGGAACGGCGGACGTGGAGGTTCATTGGTGGCGGATGGTTCGGGTGGCCTGGGGGGTGGACGGACGGGGGGAAGTTAGGGCGTCAGCGGCCGGGGGGTGAGGGCCGGGTACGTGTTAGGGAGAGATTCGGGAATCGCGGATCGGGAATCGGGGAGGAAGAACAACAAGTGTGAGGTGCGCGGGTACAGCCCGACAACGGTCCTGAGCACCAACGAACTGTTCACCTGGAAGTGAGCCGAGCCGGGAGGCCTGCTGCAGGGCGCGGCTCCCGGCGTCCAGCGTCAGTTCGACCGCCGGCCCGTGGTGGCCGAGTACGCCCCCAGGGTATCGAGCGTCGCCCTTGCCCAAGCGGTCCACCGCATCTGCTGTGTCGCCTTCGCGCCGTGTCCCGTCTCCTTGTCATAGCGGTCCTGCATCCGGCGCATCTCATTGAACTGTGTCGTCGCGATGTCGCTGAGTGCGGATCTCGGGAGCAGGCACGGCTCCCCGATCGTCAGCAACGTCCTCCTGAATTCCCGGGCGCTGATCTCAGCGATGTCGAAATGCGTCCGTTCGTGCGCGAGCACGATCGTGGCCAGGGCGGTATCCAGGCGCACCACGGCCTTCACCCACGATTCGGATGGGATGAATACCGCCTCTACTCCGAACTCGAAGTCCGGCCGAACGCATCGGAAGGCCGAGAGGATCCCGACGCTGCTGACCGCGACGGCGAAGGAGCTGTCGGGTGGGGCCGCCTGGAAATCCTTCACCCGGAGGTGCAGCCGGGGATTCCAGGTGATCCCGCCCCTCGAGGCGCGCTGCGCGGCGAGAGAGTCGGCGAGGCCGCCGGTGATCGGCCGCCGGGCCGGCGCAGTCTCCACCAGCGATGAAAGCCCCCGGTCCAACTCCTTCATCGCCACGTTGAGCGCCCTCTCGTACACCTCCGTCGCGCTGCCGCCCATTCCGACGCCGTGGGGATTCTTCGGCGCGGCGCAGGCCACCGAACCGTAGGCCGTCAGACGCGTCCCATCCACGAGACGAAGATCGAGGGCGAGCTCGATGCACTCCGCTCGCTTGAAGCCGGCGAGAGGCGTATCCGGATACTTGACCGTCATGTGCATCGAACCGGCCGCGTCTGGATCCACCGTGATGCCGGCGCGACCGACGATTGTCATCACCGCCGCGCGCATGACCTCCACCACCGAATCGCTGTTCTCCGGGAGCGGACGCCGGGCGTCCGTGACCGACACGTTCAGCATCCGCGGCATGATCCGCGTCAGGTCGACGTGCACCAACCGCTCCGCGCTCGGCTGCGGCACACCGATGCCGGTGCTGGCGCTGGGGCCTGCGCTAGTGCCGGTGCAGCCAAGGGCGGGCAGAGCAACGAGTGCGGCGAGGCTCCGAAGCGTCCGCATGGGCGCCTCCGGGATGAGGTGATTGAATTCTCCAATAGTTCACGTTCTCGTGAAGGATGGAAGCGCCGAAGGCGAGGCAAGACCCGCGAGGCGGGAGTCGATGAGGCATGACCACATTGATGTGGCGGAAGGAGATCGCCGCGCGCGCCACACCATTGATGTCCTTCCTCACCGTCTCCCGCCTCCCGCTACCCGACCCTTATCTCAGATCTACGATGTACAGCCCTCCCGCGATCGCGAACAGCGTGTGCCCATCCGGCGTGATGCGGAGCAGGTATGGCGGATCCGGAAGCAGTATCCGCTCCACCTCCGCGCCGTCGGCCGTCCGCACCTTCGCCACCCCCTCATCCACGGCGATGTACGCGAACAGGCCGTCGTCACTGATCACCGACGCCCCGTACCTCGGCGCCGGCGACATGAGGGTCCGCTGCAGTGATAGGTCGCTTCCCAGCAGCTGCACCCCCATCAGCCAATGAGCCCCGGTGTGGTCGCCGGTGATGCCGTTCGCTCCGCCGCCAGACGCCTCCACCGGCACCACCGGCCCGAACTGATCGGTCGCGCTCTCGTAGAGCTGCGCCGCCGACCCGGTAGCGCTCGCCGGATACACGACCATCCGCTGCCGGTCGCCGCTGCGGCCGAGGAACGGCGTGAGGCCGATGTTGCCCGAAGCGCCGACATCGGTGCGCCGTGCGGCGCCGGAGCCGCCGAGGTCGAGCTGCGAGAGTTGACCCGGCGCCTGCGCCCCCCAGTACGCGCTCTCGAAGCTCAGCAACGCGAAGCCGTTCGCCATCTCCACCATGCCGAACCCGACCTGGCCGTTCGATGCGATGAATGGGAGCGCGGCGGTGCTGTCCAGCGCGAAGGTGTTCAGGTTCAGCACGCCGACTCGTCCGCTCCAGAGCGCCATGAGCAGCGAATCGCCGCTGAGCGAGAGATCCATCTTGTTCGGGTACCACCCGGTGAGGATGCCCGGCAGCATCTGCGCCGGCGCGTACTGCGCGATCTTGATCTGCGCCTGCCCGGTGCTCGGCCCCGAATCGGATGCGGTCCCGATGTATACGCGCCCACGCGCCGCGTCCACGGTAAGATCAAAGACGCCCTGGTTCACCCGCAGCCATTGCGTCGGCCGACTGGGGTACACCACCACCCGGACGCTCGGCAGCGAGGCCACCGCCACCTGGCCCAGACGGTCGCGCGCGAAGATCGTGAAGTCCACGAGCACTCCCTTCCATGCGAAGGGGACGGGGAAGCGGAAGGTGTGAGTGCCCGTCGTGTCCGCCGAGGCCACGCTGTCGCCGATGCGGAACGTGGGAATGCGCACGCCATAGTAGGCGAGATGACGCAGCGCCGTGCCCGTGACGGTGATGGCGATCGTGTCGCGGAGCGCACCCACGCTGTCGTGCGCCGGGCCACTGGTCGTTGCGCTCACGGTGGGGCGCGGCGGATCCACGATCTGCAGGGCACCGAGATCCGCGTACGTGATGTTCCCCGAGCTGTCGCGGGCGAAGGCGCGCGCCGTGAACGGCGTGTTGCGTGGCGACGGCTGGAACACGTTGAGCGGGATCGGCCAGGCGAGCGTATCGTTGGCGGCTTTCCCGTAAACCAGGACAGAGTCGCGCCGCACGATGGAGTAACCTCCCGGGTTCGCGATCTCGAAGCCGAGATAGCGGAGCGACCGGTCATCCGTCGCGTTGATCCGGAAGAACACCGTGTCGTCCCCCGACTCGAACGAGCCGTCCGCGCGCGCGCCGGCGATGGACGCGGAGAGCACCGGTGGCACGGGATCGGGCGGGCGCACCACCCGGAAGGTGCCGGAGAGCGCCGGCATCTGTCCGGCGATCGCCTTGCAGCTCACCGTGCCGATCATGCTGTCGGGATAGGCGCCCATCAACGTTCCGGCGTACGCGCAATTGTCGATGGCCATCGTCACGGAGGTCCCGTCGATGGCGCCCCCGGTCACGCGAAAGCTCGCGTTGGGATCGTACACGGTGTCCGTCGGCGCGCTGCAGTAGCTCGAGCCCGTGCCGCTCCCGCTGAAGTAGGCGCCCGACTGCGTGACGGTGACGATGCCTTGCGCCCAGCAGCCGATCCCATTGCCGCTGCTCAGCGATTCGTTCACCTGCCATTGGCCGTCTACATGGTAAGCGGTCGGTCCGAACGGTTGCGCCGCGTCGCCCTTGCAGGCGGCGGCCGCGGCGATGATCAGGATCACTCGGGTGATGCGCATGGGGAGCCTCGCGTAGCGGCTGGGGGGCCGGACGGGCGGCGCCGATGCTCGGCCGGCGCCGCCCGCCCGGGATCCAAGATCACTTCACGAACACCGACAGGCCGATGGACGCGCCGATGGTGGAGGTGCTCACGACGTTGCTGCTCTCGAAGCCATAGTCGTACGACGCCTGCATGCGGAGCGCGGCATTCTCATTGAGCGGCAGCTTGCCGCCGACGGCGATTCCGGCGCCGAACTGGCTCGCCGAGCCGCAGCCGCTGCAGCTGGCGTCGAGGTAGGTGAAGCGCGGCGCGACGTACCAGCCCTTCCGCCCCCAGTTCTCGTCGAAGTAGATCGGCACGCCGACCGCGAGTCCGAGGACGGTGGCATTCGATCCTGAGGCGTTCGCGATCTGCAGCGAGAGCGACGACTCGATCTCGAGCCGCGGGCTCAAATAGAAGCCCACCGCCGCGTAGGAGCCGCCCGTGCTGATGATGGAGTTGCTGGAGCAGCCGCTGCACGAGAGGCTGGTGAACCCGAGCAGGCCGGCGGACAGCTCGACCGCCTTGCCCTGGGCGCGGGCGCCGGACGCGGCCAGGGTGAGCGAGACGAGGACGATCGAGAGGGTATTTCGGGTGGAGCGCAACATGGGAGCCTCCGAGTTGGGGTTTCGTGTCGCGGCGGAATAGTGCGTGGCAACGCTCAATCGAACGTCAATTGCGGTCAGAGTGACGCGATGTTGGCCTGGATCTCCGTCGTCCGGCCGGTGGGTTTGTCGTACGTGGCGGTGAGGCGGTAGCGATGGCCCGCTTCCACCAAGAGCGCGGAGTCGTGGAAGCCGAAGACGAAGCGCTCCACTCTCCGGAGCGTCCCGGCGGCAGGTCGTACGTCGTCGGGGCTCCCGGCGCGAACTTGACGTCGGCGTGCCACGGGAAGACCGCGAGCGGATGGAAGAAACGGCCCCGCGGCGTGTACTCGAGAATGAAGGTCACCGAGGCGCCATCGACGGTGCTGCCGGTTGGCGCGATCAGGCACGCGTCGAGGAGGAACGGGTCGCCGCGCGCGATCGGCACTCCGAGGAATCGCGGCAGGCTCACCCCGCTCGTCTCGGAGGAGACGCCGACGATGCGCTGGAGCTGGGGATAGAGCAGCTCCCGTCGCGCCAGGCTCGCCCGCGCCGAGTCCACGCGGACGGCGGGCCCCGCGTCGGCGCGCGGCGCGCGAGCGCCCAGGGCGCCTGCAGCGCGGCGAAGATCGCAATCGTGACGACGCTCATGACGACCACGCGCATCGGCCAGGGCCCGAAGAGATCGAGCACCGACGGCTGGTCGGGGAGCTCGTTGCCGAGGAAGCCGTAGTTCAGCCCGAAGCGCACGTCGATCGAGAAGACGACGGCGACGTAGGTGAGTCCGGCGGCCACCGCGCCGCGCCAGTCGCGCCAGGTGGGGCGGAAGCCGTGGACGACCACGACGTACACCGCCGTGCCGACGATCGCGCCGTGGCCGTACCAGAAGAACCAGAACTCGGCGCGCGCCGGGCCATCGTGCAGCACCGGCGTGATGAGCCCTTGGGCGCTCAACCCCAGTCCCCAGAAATAGAGGAGCGCGAAGCAGATCCGGCGCGGCTTGAGGAGGGCGATGGGCACGGTGAGTGCCGCGAGCTGACAGAGCGCGAGCGGGAAGGCACTCCCCGGGTCGAAGGGGCGCGCGAGCGCCCGCTCCGCGCAGTTGACGAACCAGAGTGCGAGCGTCAGGAGCGCGAACGCGCACTCAGCGCGTTGGCGGCCGGCGGTGCTGCGCACCCCGCCGCGCACCGCCGCGCCGGTGAGCAGCGCAATGACGGCGAGCATCGCGAGATGCAGCGAGTGAAAGGGAGTGAAGGTGTTCATCGGATGTCCACCTTCGCCGGCCGGTAGCCGTGATTGCGGTACCAGCGCAGCGTGTTGAGGTAGCCGTAGGCGCGCACCCGGCGGGCGGAGTTGTACACGATCACGTCGCGCCGGAGCTCGGCGCGCGACGTCATGGTGCGCACCTTCTCGGAGAGTGCGCCGTCCTCGTGGACCTCGTCGATCCGCGAGCGCGGGAAGCCTCCCGCGGCGACGTACAGTTCGGCGGTGATCGCGAGGTTGTTCCCCGGCGCGAGGAAGTACCGATACTTGAACTGAGGCCCGCGCCAGAAGACCTTGCCGTAGTTCTCCGCGATCCAGATGAGCGTCGGGAGCACGAAGCAGTCGCACCACGGGGCCAACGCCTCATCCTGGCGCCGCCGGATCTTCCCCCCGAGGAATTCGAGCCGCTGTTCGGTGAACGCGCGCTTGATGTTCCGCACCCAGTGGCGGTCCGGAAGGCAATCCGCGTCGGTGCGCGCGATCCACCGCGCGCCGCGCGCGATCGCGTAGCGGAATCCCGTGTCGCTCGCGGCACCCGTTCCCTTCTCCGGCTCGTAGATGCGGTCCACCGCGATCTCGGGATGGGAGCGCGCGAAGTCGAGCGTGATCTCCGCGCTCCGGTCCGTGCTCCCGTTGTCCACGAGCACGAGCGTGAAGGCGCTGTCCGATTGGCCGGCCAGCGCGTACAGCGCCGCGTCGAGCCATCGCTCTTCATTGTGGAACGGGACGACGACGAAGAGCTCGTTCTGCTCTGGGTGGGTGGCGTTCATGGTCGGCTCTGAGGTAGGAGGTGGCGGGAAGCACGAACCCCCGCGGCGACGGCGTGTCGCTGCGGGGGATGCTAGGTGCGGCTCCACAACCCCCTCTCAAGCCCGCGAGTTGACGGGCATTTGATGAGGCGCGCATACCATTGGCGCCTTGATCGGGCCGGACGCTCGATCGGACGCTGGTGCCGGCGAGATTGGAATCTCCTAAGGTGGGGGCGTTCGCCCTCGCATTGCGCCGCGGGCCGGCGGGGTCTACGATTTCCGCGCCGGATCGCGCTCGCGTTGCGCCCTGTTTCCCCCTATCAGGGCAGGTAAGACATGCTGCGACTCAAGACTTTCGGTGCCCTCGCGGTCATGCGCGACGGTGAACCCGCCGGGGACATTGCCATCATTAAGAAGCACTTGTGCGTCCTTGCCATCCTCGCCGCGGATGGGGCCTCGGGCGTGACACGGAGCCGGGTGAAGGGCCTCCTGTGGGCCGGCTCTGAGGAGAGCAAGGCGTCCGGAAGCCTCGGGGAAGCCATCTACCGGGCGCGCCTCGCCTTCGGAGATGACGTGATCCTGGAAGGGCAGGAGTCGATGCAGCTCAACGCCGAACTGCTGTCGAGCGACGTCGTCGATTTCCGTCAGGCACTGAAGCGCGGCGATCTCGAGGCGGCGGTGGCCTCCTACACCGGCCCCTTCCTGAATGCCGTCTATGTTGCCAATGCGCCGGAGTGGGAGCAGTGGACCCACGCGCGCGCCACGGCGTTCGCGAAGGACTTCGCCGACGCGCTCCTCACGCTCAGCGCGCGCGCCGTGGACGCCGCGAACTTCCCCGCGGCCGTGGACCTCGCTCGCCGCGCCGCCGAAGCCGAGCGCCACTCCGCCCGCGTCGCCTGCGCCCTGATGAAGGCGCTCTGCTACGCCGGCGACAACACCGCGGCGCTCGATGCCTACCGCGTGTACGCGACGCTCGTGCGCGAGGATCTCGAGGCTGAGCCCGATCCGACCGTGCTCGATCTCGTGAAGGAGATCAAAGCCGACCGGGTGCGGCCGCCGGCGCATATCGTCGTCGCCCCCGCCGCCCCCGCGCCCGCCGCGCCCAAGCCCCCTAAGCCCGCGCCGGCGCCCGCTCCTAAGGCAGCCAATGTCGAGCCGGTTCGCCCATCCGGCGAGGGAGACACGCGCCCCTCCGTCGCCGTCCTCCCGTTCGTCCCCATTACCCCCGAACCGAACGACAGCTACTTCAGCGATGGGATGACGGACGCGATCATCAATGAGCTCCTTCGCCTCGACGGACTCCGTGTCTGCGCGCGCACCACGGTGTACCAGTTCAAGAATTACGCCGGGGACGTTCTCGAGATCGGACGCCGCCTCAACGTGCGTTTCCTCGTCGCGGGGACGGTGATCACCGTTGGCGAAAGCGTGCGGGTCGCGGCGAATCTGATCTCCGTGGAGGACGGCTCCCACCTCTGGCTCGGCAAGTACGACCGGGACCTCACCGACATTCTGGCCATCCAGGACGAGATCGCGCTGGGCGTGGCGCAGGCGCTCAAGGGGACGCTCACCGGTACGCGCGGCGCGCGTCTCCCCTCTCGCCGCTCGGTGGTCACCATCGCCTACGAGCGCCTGCTCGCCGGCCGCCACTTCCGTGACAAGCGCAACCCCACGAGCCTCCGGAAGGCGATCACCTGCTACCGGGAAGCCCAGCGCGTCGAGCCCAAGTACGCGCTCGCCTACGCCGCCGAGGCCGACACCTGGGCCGCAGCGCTCGCCTATGGCATCGTGGATCCGGCCATGGCGAGCGCCCTCGTCCGCGAGAACGCGGCGCGAGCTCTCGCGCTCGATGCCGCGCTCGCCGGCCCCCACGCCGCGCTCGGCGCCGTGGCCGCGATGTGCGACCGCGACTGGGCCGCCGCCGAACGCGAGTTCAAGCGTGCGCTCGCGCTCGATCCGCACGACCAGACCGCCCATCTCTGGTACGCCAACTACTGCCTCGCGCCGGTCGGCCGCCTCGAGGAGGGGCTCGCCGAACTTCGCCGAGTGCGGCGCAGCGACCCCGTCTCGCCGGTGATCAACTGCTCCATCGGGATGACCCTCTTCTTCCAGGGGCGGCTCGACGAGGCTGTCGAGCGCTTCCACTCGGTGCTCGAACTCGATCCCGGATTCCCGTACGCGAACTACTTCCTCGGCCGCGCCGAGGTCCAGCGCGGCCACTTCGCCGCAGCGATCCAGGCCCTCGAGCGCACGGTGGCGCAGAGTGAGGGGGCGCCGGTCACGCGTTCGGCGCTCGGCTATGCGTGCGCGCGCAGCGGCGATGAAGCCGAAGCGGTCGCGATCCTCGCGTCCCTCGAGCATCCCGCCGCCGGGGAGTACGTCTCCCCCTTCGATACCGCCTTCGTGCAGCTCGGGCTCGGTCGCGATGAGGAGGCGCTCGCCGGCTTCGAGCGCGCCGCCGAGTCGCGCACGCCGATGGCGATCTGGTTCGGCGTCCTTCCCGAACTCGCGCATCTGCGCGCGAATCGGCGTTTCGCCAAGCTCCTGCCGAGGATCGGCCTCCCCCCGGTCACGGCATGAGCAACGAGTTGAAGCGCGGGGCGCGGATCGCCGGCCGTTATGTGATCGATCGCGAGGTGGCGCGCGGCGGCAACGCCACCGTCTACGTCGCGCGCGATCACAAGCTCCATAACCAGGTGGCGATCAAGGTGCTGGAGAGCTCGCTCGCGTCCCCCGCGGCGATCGCCCGTTTCCTCCGCGAGGTGCGCTTGGCCGCGCGGCTGGTGCACACCAACATCGTCCAGATCTTCGACACCGGCGCCGTGGACGGGCTCCCGTACTATGTGATGCCCTTCGTCGAGGGGGAGACGCTGCGCCGCCTGCTCGAGCGCGAGAACCGGCTGCCGCTGCAACTGGCGTTGCGCATCACGCGCGAGGTCGCCGACGCTCTCACCTACGCGCACGCGGCGCGCATCGTGCACCGTGACATCAAGCCCGAGAACATCCTGATGGCGGACGGTCACGCGATGCTCGCCGACTTCGGGATCGCGCGGGCGATGACGGCCGCCAACACCGACCCGCGGACGGGGGCGCGCAGCGACACGACCGCCGAGCGCGTCGTGGGCACGCCGCAGTACATGAGTCCGGAGCAGCACCTCGGCGACGAGGCCGTAGACGGCCGCACCGACATCTATAGCTTGGCGACCGTACTCTTCGAGATGCTCACCGCGATGATCCCCTTCGGCGGCCGGAACGCGGCTGAGATGGCGGCGCGGAAGCTGACGGAGGACCCACCGAGCCTCTCGGAGCTGCGCGGCGATGTGCCCCCCGGCGTCGACGCCGCGATCCGCTGCGCTCTCGACCGCCGGCCGGAGCGCCGCTACGCCACGGCGCACGATCTCGTGGATGCGCTCGCCGCCGGGGCGTCCCTCGAGCCGCCGCCGGCAGCGGACGATGGCAAGCCGTCGATCGCCGTGCTCCCCTTCGAGAGCATTCCCGAGGATGAAGCGTGGGAATACTACGGCGTGGGGATGACCGATGAGGTCATCCGCGCGCTCGGCCGTCTGCGCCGGCTGAACGTCGTTTCGCGATTCTCCGTGTTCGCGCTCAAGCGGCCGTACGGCGACGTCCGCGAGCTCAGCCGCAAGCTGAACGCGAAGTGGATCGTGGCAGGAACGATCACGCGGCGCGGCACGAGGCTGCGCATCGTCGTGAACCTCGATAACGGCGCCGATGGTTATTCCGAGCACCTCGGCACCTTCGAAGAGGAGTCGAGCGAGGCGATGGAGATGCAGGACGAGATCGCGCAGGCGGTCGCGGACAGCGTGCGACCGACGCTCCTCGGCGCCCCGCCTCCGGCGCGCGAGCGGACCAGCGTCGAGACCTACACGACCTACCTCCTCGGCCGCTCCTACTGGAACCGCCGCACGCCGGCGGGGCTTGACCTCGCCGCCGAGGCCTTCCACTCGGTCATCGAGAGCGACCCGGGCCTCGCCCTCGGCCACGCCGGCCTCGCCGACGTGCAGCATTCCCGCTGCGTGTACAGCTACGCTCCGCCGCTGGACACCCTGCCGCTCGCGCGCGAGTCCGCGGTGCGTGCGCTCGAGCTCGATCCCTTCGCCGCGGAGCCGCACGCGGCGCTCGGCGCCGTGCGCGCCGTGCTCGATTGGGATTGGCGGGAGGCTGCCGCGGAGTTCCGGCGGGCGATCGCGCTCGATCCCACGTATACGAGCGCATACGGCTGGTTCGCGAACTACGTGCTCCTGCCGCTCGGCCGTTTCGATGAGGCGTTCGCCGAGCTGTCCCGCGCGCGGCTCGCTGATCCCCTCTCGGCGCACATCGGCTCGAGCTTCGGGATGCTCTACTATTACTCGCGGCGCTACGGGGAAGCGGAGGCCGAGTGCCGCGCGGTGGAGAAGTACGCGCCCTTCTTCCTCATCGCGCACTATTTCCTGGGGCGGAGCCTCGTCGAGCGCGGCCGTTTCGAGGAGGGACTCGAGGCCTTCCGACGGGTCGATCAGCTCGCTGGCGGCCATCCGCACGTGCCCACCGAGCGCGGCTACGCCTACGCGAAACAGGGAGATCGGGAGCGGGCGCTGCGGGAGGTCCAGCTGTTGAAGGGCCTGTCGGAGCACCGCTACGTGTCGAGCTGCTTCCCCGCGCTGATCCATGCCGCACTGGGTGACGTGGACGCCGCGATGGAGGGCTTCGAACGCGGCTTAAGAGAGCACTCGACGGACCTGCTGTGGCTCGGGGTGCATCCGGGGCTCGACGGCATGCGGGAGGACCCGCGGTTCCAGGCGCTGTTGAGGAGGGTCGGGTTGGAGGGCGGGTGATGCGCGGGAGGCGGGAGGCGGGAGCCGGGAGGCGGTGAGGCCTGAAAACTTTGGTGAGTCGGCAGTGAAGGTTGGTCGCGCACCACACAATTGATGTCCTTCCACCCCGATTCCCGATCCCCGATTCCCGAATCCCTCAGTTCTCCCGTGCTCCGATCGG
>Ga0315271_10001817_pt1 | contig 13116 bp, 10 predicted proteins | sample C3_top_MG_FD_204664 | JGI IMG/M metagenome (GOLD analysis project Ga0315271, IMG submission 204664) | Sediment microbial communities from Yellowstone Lake, YNP, Wyoming, USA - C3_top | ecosystem: Environmental > Aquatic > Freshwater > Lake > Sediment | place: USA: Wyoming | collected 2017-08-01 | reverse complement strand
CATCGACTGGCCGGTGTGGTGCACGAGGATCCCGTTGATCGTCTCGCGCATCCGCAGGATCTCGCGGGCCTGAATGTCGATGTCGGTAGCCTGCCCCTGCACGCCGCCGAGGGGCTGGTGGATCATGATCCGCGCGTTCGGCAGCGCGAACCGCTTGCCCTTCGTGCCGGCGGTCAGCAGCAGCGCACCCATGCTCGAGGCCTGCCCGATGCAGATGGTCGAGACCGGGCACTTGAGGTACTGCATGGTGTCGTAGATCGCCAGGCCGGCGGTGACCACGCCGCCGGGCGAGTTGATGTAGAGGTTGATGTCCTTGTCGGGGTCCTCGGCCACGAGAAAGAGCAGCTGGGCGATGACCAGATTCGCCACGTGGTCCTCGATGGCGTCGCCGAGGAAGATGATGCGGTCCTTGAGCAACCGCGAGAAGATGTCGTAGGCCCGCTCACCGCGGTTGCTGCGCTCGACAACAATCGGCACCAGACTCATCGCGTGTCCCCTTCCTTACGCTGTCTTGGCCCGGTCGACCACCCAGTCGAGGGCCTTGTCCTCGAGCAGGGCGGCCGTGAGGCCCGTCATGGTCTCGTTCTTGATCAGGCGCCGGCGCACCTCGGCCGGCTCGAGCTTGTTGGAGGTCGCGATCTTCAGGATTTCCGCCGCGAGTTCCTCGTCGGTGAGCTCGATCTTCTCGCGCGCGACGATCGCCTCGAGAACCATCGAGATCCGGGCCTTCTTCTCCGCGGCCGGGCCGGCGTCCTGGCGGATCGACGCCCGTGTCTTCTGCACCTCAGCCCACGGCATCCCGCGCATCGCGAGATAGCGCTCGGCATCGGCGATCATCGACTCCTTGCGGCGCTCGAGCATCGTCGGCGGCACCTCGATCGGATTGAGCTCGGCGAGCCGGTTCGCGACGGCGTCGCGCAGCCGGTTGCGGGAGGCGATCTCCTTCGAGTGCCGGATGTTCTCGCGCATCTTCGCCTTGAGGTCCTCGAGCCCCTGGTACTCGCCGACGTCCTTCGCGAACTCGTCGTCCAGCGACGGCAGGATGCGTTCGCGCACCTCGGAGACCGCCACCGTGAACAGCGCCTCCTTGCCGGCCAGCGCCGGGTCGCCAAACTGCTCGGGGAGGCGGATGGTGAACTCGCGGCTCTCCCCTGCCGACGCGCCGATCAGGTTGTCCTCGAAGCCCGGCGGGAACGTGCTGCTGCCGAGCGTCACGGGGAAGTCCTTGCCCGAGCCCCCCGGGATCGCCGCGCCGCCGGCCGTGCCCTCGAAGGTGATGACCGCGACGTCGCCGTCGCGCAGCCCGCGCGCCTCTTCGACCTTTTTCACGGTGGCGTGGCTCTGGCGGACCTCCTCGAGCAGGCGCTCGAGCTCCTCTTCCTTGACCTCGACCGTCTCGCCCGCGACTTCGATGCCGACGTAGCCGGCAGGCTCGAAGCGCGGCAAAACCTCGAACTTCGCCACGTACGTGAACGGCAGGTGCTCCTCGAGGGTCGTGATTTCGAACTCCGGTTCGCCAATCGGTTCGACCGCGACCTTGCCGACGGCGGCCTCGAAGGTGTCGCCGATGAGCCCGCGCGCGACGTCCGCGGTGACGTCACCCCAGTAGAGGCGGCGGATCACGTCCGCGGGGACCTTGCCCTTGCGAAAGCCCGGCTGCACGGCCTTGCGGCGGTAGTCGCGCTGCACGAGCTCGAAGCGGGCCGCGACCTCGGCGGCGGGAACCTCGACCGTGATCGAGCGCGTGACGGCGCTCGGTTCTTCAACGGTAACTTTTAACTCCTCCACGGGGATCTCCTTGCACGGGGGGTTGGTGTCGTCTGCGGAAGGATACTGGTGCGAAAGGGGGGAGTTGAACCCCCACCCCGTCTCCGGGACTGGATCCTAAGTCCAGCGCGTCTGCCAGTTCCGCCACTTTCGCCCGGAGACTGAGAGAATATGGTGAGCCGTGAAGGGCTCGAACCTTCGACCCGCTGATTAAGAGTCAGCTGCTCTACCAACTGAGCTAACGGCCCACATCACCATACGTATGCTATCACACTATCTGGGGTGAGTGAAGGGATTTGAACCCTCAACCCCCTGAGCCACAGTCAGGTGCTCCACCATTGAGCTACACCCACCACTACCCCGTCATACCAACTGCCCGCGTACCCTACGAAAAATACGACGGAATGTCAAGAACGGCGTTGCCTCACCCCCTGATGATCGCCGCGACCTTGCTCGTCATCGTACCGACCGGGAACGGCTTCTGGATGAAGTTGACCCCTTCCTTCAGCTCGAGCGCAATCCCGCATTCCGGGCCGAGGAGGCGGCCAAAGGCGCCCCGGCGGAGGGTGCAGCCATCGACAGCTCGCGCTGGCGCCGCAGCCGGGGGGTGAGCTGCCAGGGCGGCGGCGTCCAGGCCCTCGAGGTCCCGCCCGAGGTGTTGACGCGCTCGCCGTCGCTCGGCGACCTGCGGCTGGTCTCCGGCGGCCGGCAGGTTCCGTTCATCCTCGAGCGCGGGAGCCTGGCGCGGCGTCTCGACGTGACGCTCGAGCCGCTGCCGACCGAGCGCGGCAAAAGGGTCAACCGACGGCGGGTGAAGCTACCTCACGCGGGCCTGCCGCTCGAGGAGATCCGCTGCACCGTGACGCTGCTCTACGACAACCCCGACGCGGCTGATTGGCACCGCCCCCCCCTTTCTTTGCCGGTCTTCCCAGACGTCTTTTCAACAAGTTGCTAAGAAGCCCCGAAATATCCCCCTCGGTTGTGCACCTGATCCAAGCCTCGCCCCTCAGTCCGCCCCCCCTTGACACCCGATTTCTCCAGAGGACAATAGAGACAAGTCGCGACGGTCGGCGACGGCCGCTGCACCAGCACAAAATCCGGGGAGGAAACCATGTCAAAGATTCCGGACACCAAGGAGAATCTCGAAACTTGTGCCAAGTACTGCGGCTCGTGTCCCACGCATTCGGGCATCGCTGGCGACCTGCTCTTCTGTGCACGAGGGAAGAGCCGCGCCCCGAAACCGGAAGCGGGCTGCAATTGCGAGCACTGTCCGATCTGGAACGGCGCCGGCCTCAAAGATCACTACTATTGCCGCAACGGGGCCGCGAAGTAACCCGGGCCGGCCATGGGAGTGCAGGACTTCGAGACCCGGGTCATCGCGATCATCCGCAGAACCAGCGACATCAAGAGCTTCAGATTTGCCATCCCCGGGGAGATTTCCTTTCAGCCGGGCCAGTATCTCGTGCTGACCATCAAGATCAACGGGGAGGACGCGGTCAAGCATTTTTCCCTGTCGATCTCGCCGACAGAAAAGGGCTACGCCGAGTTCACCAAGAGGATCACCGGGAGCGCGTTTTCCCTGGCTTTGGACAGGCTGAAAGTCGGGGACTGGGCGCGGATCCAGCTACCCTACGGCTTCTTCACCTTCACCGGCGAACATGAGAAGATCGCCTTTCTCGTCGGCGGGATCGGCAGCACCGCCGTCAGGAGCATCTGCAAGTACGCCTGCGACATGAAGCTGCCCACGGACATCGTCCTGATCTATGCCAACCGGAACGAAGAGGACATCGCGTTCCACCAGGACTTCATTGAGATGGCGGCGCATAACCGGAGGTTGCGCGTGGTGTACACCCTGGACGCACCGCTGGACAAGGCGGCCTGGACGGGCCGCACCGGGTTCATCAGCGGCGCCCTGGTGCGCGAAGAACTCCCGGACTTCGCCGAGCGGGTCTTCTATCTCTGCGGACCTCCGCGGATGGTCGATGCCCTCCGCGGGATGCTGGCCCAGGAATTGAAGATCGAGCAGGGGCATATCATCTGGGAACATTTTCTCGGATATGCCTGATGTCGATGCAGGCCGAGCGCCGGACTGATCGTAGTCCATGGGCCGCGGGATTCGTCTCGCGGCCCCGTTGCTAGGGGGGGGAGGAACCATGAAAGGAAACCGTTATCCCTGGGCTGCGACCCTCCTGCTGCCGTTCCTGCTGGGCGCCTGCGTGGCCGGGCCGCCCGCCGGCCTTGGCCTTGCGCCCGGGGCGTCCGCTACGCGGCAGGTGGCGCTCACGATCCTTCAATTGAACGACGTCTACGAGATCACCCCCGTGAGCGGCGGCAAGGAAGGGGGGCTCGCCCGCGTTGCCACGCTCCGCAACGAGCTCCTCGCCGAGAACCCCAACACCCTGACCGTCCTGGACGGCGATCTCTTCAGCCCTTCCGCGCTGGGAACCGCGAAGGTCGGCGGCGAGCGCCTGCAGGGGAAGCAGATCGTCGCGACCATGAACCGGGTCGGGCTCGATTACGCCACGTTCGGCAATCACGAATTCGACATCCAGGAGAGCGCCTTCCTCGACCGGCTGAAGGAATCCCGCTTCGCCTGGATCTCCAGCAACGTCTTCGACAAGCGGCGGATGCGCTTCCCCGGCGTCATGGAGAACCGGGTGGTGGAACTGCGCAGCCCTGGGGGCACGACCGTCCGTATCGGTCTCTTCGGGCTGACCCTCGACAGCAACCAGGCGGGGTACGTCACCTACGGCGACGTCCTCGAGACGGCTCGCGCCCAGGTGGCGGCCCTGCGCGACCGGACGGACATCCTGATCGCCCTGACGCATCTCTCCGCGGCTGACGACGTCGCCCTCGCCCAGGCGGTGCCCGGCATCGACCTGATCCTCGGCGGCCACGAGCACGAGAACATGCAGCTCTGGCGGGGCGCCGCCTATGTGCCGATCTTCAAGGCCGACGCAAACGCCCGCACCGTATACATCCACCGGCTGGTCTACGATGCCGACCGCCGGCTGCTGACCGTGCGCTCCGTCCTCAGACGCGTCACGGCGGAGATCCCCGAGGATCCGGCGACCCTCGCCGAGGTCCGGCACTGGCAGGAGCTCGGCTTCGCCGCCTTCCGCGCCGAGGGCTTCGAGCCGGAGCAACTCGTGGCCACGGTGCCGATACCCCTCGACGGCCTCGAAGCGAGCGTCCGCAATCGTCCCACCGAGCTCACCCGGCTCATCGCCGCGTCTCTGCTGGCGGCGGTTCCCGACGCGGAGCTTTCGCTCTTCAACAGCGGCTCGATCCGGATCGACGATCTTTTGCCTCCCGGGCCACTCACCCAGTTCGACATCATCCGCATCCTGCCCTTCGGCGGGCGGGTCTGCCGCGCCGATATCGACGGCGCGCTGTTGCGCCGGGTCCTCGATCAGGGCATTGCAAACCGCGGTCAGGGCGGCTTCCTGCAAGGGGCGGGCGTTACCAAGGACGACGGCGTCTGGCGGGTAAACGGCGCGCCGCTGGAGGACGCGCACCGCTACCGGATGGCGACAAGCGACTTTCTCGTCTCCGGAAGGGAGCAGGGGCTGGAGTTCCTCTCAGACATGAACCCGGGGCTGCACGTGGGCTGCCGGCAGGACAGCGACGTCCGCTTCGCCCTCAGGGATTATCTGCACCGGACTTACGGCTCTCGCTAGCCGTTCCTCAGTTCACGGGGCCGCGGGATTCGTCCCGCGGCCCCGTTTCCACCTTGTGGCAGGGGCGGGATTCATTCCCTCCCGGCCCGGGGAGGGAGGGGATCGACCCCTCCCCTCCTAGTTCACCGGCGTGATCGTCACCCGCAGCGGGTCGACCCAGACCTTCTGCTCGTCCGTGTAGTAGCGATAGGCGCGGCTGGCCGGGCCGGTGTAGTCGCCGGGGATCGCCGCCACCAGGCTGATCGGGACCGCGACCTTCTGGCCGGGCTCCAGGGCGCGCCAATAGAGGACCAGATTGCGCCCGAGCACCTCGTACGCGGCGATCTTGCCGGCCTTGACCAGTTCCTTGAGCTGGTCGTGCCGGACCTCCAGCCCCCCTGGCAGCCCGACGATCGCGACCGGCGTCGGCACGGCCTTGTCGTCTTCCCGGTTCACGAGCGTCACGTTGGCCTCGACGACACCGCCCTCATTGACCCGGCCGGCCGAGAGCTTCACCGCGAGGTCGAGCTTGCACGCGGGGCTCGAATCGGGTTTCTCATCTGAGTAGGTGACCGCGAACGTGCAGGGCATCTCCGAGCCGCCGGACATCCGCACCTCGATCGTGTGCGCTCCGGGCTCGAGCATTTCCGCGACGTCGACCAGCTTGATCGCCCCAGTCGTCCGCTCGTCGAATGCGGCGGCGCTCCCGGCCGGCGTGCCGTCCACCAGAAGCTGCACCGAACCCGGCGCCTTGGGGCGTGAGCGCGCTGCGTCGTAGGCGAGCAGCGCGCGCAGCGCCAGCACCGTGGACTGCGTCGACCCGTAGCGCCCGGCCTTGCAAATCTCGGTCAGCCAGCGCATCCCGCGCTCGACCGCACCGGTCTGCGCCGGATCCTCGAGCCAGACCGTGATCGCGAACGCCGTCGTCTCCACCTGCAGCGCCACCCCGCCGCTGCCGACGATGCTCGTGACCGCGCCGTCGACGTATCCGTCCTTGGTCTGCAGCCCCGCCAGCTTGCCGGCCAGCGCCCTGGCTGTCGTCTTGTCGCCGGCCAGCGCCGCCACGTTCGCGGCGACGGCGACGAGGTAGCTGTCCGTGCTCTTGAGGGCGGCCTCCTTGACGCTCTCGATCTCCCTGGTCAGCGACGCCGCCGGCGAACCGGCGGTCAGCAGCGCCCAGGTGATGTACGCGTTCGAGGTGTCCTTCTCCGCGACCCAGGTATGCAGCGCGCGCCGCTCGCGCTTGAAGCCGCCCCGGCCGTCGCGCGTGCCGAGCAGCCAGGTGCGCGTGCGATCGAGCATCGCGGGGTCCACGCCCCGCACCTTGGCCATGTCCAGGAACTCCAGCAGGCCGTACGCGGTCAGCGCCTCGTGGCCGGGGTCCTCGCCGAACCACTCGTAGCCCTTCTGCTTGCACTCGAAACCGGCCAGCCGCTGGTAGCCCATGTCGAGCATCGTGCGGCTGCGCTCGACGATCTTCGGGTCCACCCCCTGGTGCGACAGGAAGTACTGCTGCGCCATGACAAGCGGGTAGGTGGTCGACGTGGTCTGCTCGAAGCAGCCGTACGGCTCCTGGATCAGCCGCTCGAACGCCTCGGTCAGGTTCGCAAGCGGTGTCGGATAGACGGCGATGCTGCTGCGCACGCTGCCCGGGACCCGAGTCCTGGGAATCGTGACCGCGAACGAGATCGCGGCATCCGGCGCCAGCAGCCCCCCCTGCCCCACTTCCACCGGGAAGCCGCGCGGCACGACGCGCAGCGGGCGGGTCACCCGATCGCTGAAGGGGCCGGCGGCTGCTTCCACCACGAGATCGGCGGTGCCGGTTGCGTCGCCGACGCGCAGCTCGACGATCCGGCGGACGCGCGAGTCGGCGGCTACGGAAAACGGCGTCTGCTGCGACACTGCGATCCCCTGGCCCGCGGTGATCCGTAGGGCGGCCGCGCCGAACTGCTCCGTCGTGCCGTTGACGATGCCGACCGGCAGCAGGATGCGGTCGCCCGCGGTGACCTCCAGCGGCAGCTTGGGTTCGGCGTAGAACGGCTGCACGGACTCCACCAGCGCATTGCCCTCGCCGAGGGCGCCCCTGGCCGTGAACGCATCGGCGGCCACGCGGAAGCTGGTCACGGCGTCGTTTAGGTCGAAGGAGACGTGCGCGGTGCCGGTCGCCTCGTCGGTGCTCAGGCCGGCGTGCCAGAACAGCGTCTCGGCGAAATCCACGCGATCGTCGGGGCGCCGATCGGGCCGCGCCCGGTGGGCATACTCGCGGACGACGACGTACGGCATCAGCTCGTCATTCCGGGCGACTCCTTTGGCCCCCGCGAAGCCGAATTCCTTGTCCTTCTTCTTCTCAAGGCCCTCGGCCAGTGCTTGTTCGAGTTTCCCTTGCACCGGACGGTCTTGGTCGTCACTCTGGCGACGGTCACGGCGATTAACTGCCTCGCGCACCTTCTCGTCCGCGACGGCCGGCTTGGCTGCATCAACCGGTACCGGCGCCGCGGCAGGCATTGCCTCCTGCGGCCGCGCCGCCATCATCCGAACCGGAGCCGCACCGTCCAACTCATTGACCACTCCACCCTTGCGCCTGGCGCCACCGAACCCGGTGGCCTGGACCGGGACCTCCACCATCTTCAGCGCCAGAACGCGCCGCGCGTCTTCCCCGTGCTCGCGCAGAAAGTCCTCCACGCTCACGAAGGCGAACCGGCGCCAGCCCTGCGTGCCGAGCAGCAGGTCGAGGGACAGCGGGGCTTTCGCGTTCGTCGGATCGAGGTAGACGCGCGCATCGGCCAGTTCGCGCACCTCGGGCTCGATCAGCACCATGACCGGCAGCCTCGGCGCCTGCTCCCGCTTCTCGATCAGCTCTAACACGCTGTCGTCCGTGACCGTCAACCCGACCACTGCGCCGACGGGGCGGCCGGCGGAGTCGGTCGTGTGCACCGTCAGGTCGACCTTGCCCCCCGGCACGTAGCGCTGCCGATCCGCCTTCACCTGCACCTTCACCGCGGCGGCCGGCTCGCGATAGACGAGCCGCTCGGCCAGCGGCGTGCGGTCGGCGTCCCAGACTGTCGCGATCAGCACGCCGTCGGCGCTCGCCGGCGGTGTCAGCCTGACGTCCCCCGCGAACGTCTCGCCGTCCTTCTTGCTCCCCTTGATTTCCAGCGACGCCACCTCGGCCTCGCGCTTGCTGAGCGTCACGGTGAACGGTCCCTTGCGGTTGCTGCGGATCTGGATAACGATGGGCTCACCCTTGCCGTACACTTCCTTGGTTGTCTGGATCGTCGCACCTGAGGGTTCGACGGCGGGGAGCGCGAACGTTACGCCGATCCCCGCCGGCTCCAGGATTCTCAAGCTGTAGCGCTCGCCCAGCCGCGGCGTCAGCAGGAAGCGGCCGCGACCCTCGTGTTCGGTGCGGAACGAGCCGACCTTCAGACCGCTGGAATCGACCACGCTGCCGGCGATGTCGGCGGGCTTCCTGGCGGGCGTCTTCGCCTCGAGATAGACGCGGCACGGCAGACCAGCCACCAGGCTGCCGCCTTCGGGGTAGAGCGCCAGGTCCACCGTCTGCAGCAGGATCGGGATCGTCTTCGTCGCGGTCTCCACGACGCCGCCGTCCTCGATCACGAACGCGAGCGTCCCCTCGCCGCGCTCGATCGCGGCCGGCAGCTTGAACTGCGCCGTGCACGACCCCTTTTCGTCGATCGCCGCGGTCGATGCGTGCACCTCACGGCCGTCGAGACGGGCGGCGATCTTCACGCGGGCGTGCGCCGGCGCTCCCCCTTCGGCGCGCGTTGCCTGCAGCGTGGCCGACACCGTGTCGCCGGGGCCGTAGCCGTCGCGCAAAAACACGATCTGCGTCTTGATGCGCGGCGCGCGGTACGCCCGGACGTCGAACTTACGCTCCGCCGGGGGGATACCCAGATCGAAGGCGGTGACCTTGACTGTGTACTCGCCCCCGGCCTGACCTTCAGGGACATCCCAGACGAAGCCGCAAACACCATGCTCCACGGAGGCCTGTGCCGTGACGATGGTTTCGCCCTTTGGTCCCAGGATCTGCACCACGGCCGAATTCGCGCGACCGTCTGGCGTGTGATCGGCCGCGTGGAGGATCACGGCGCGGACATAGACCTTCTCGCCGCTGCGGTACACCGGCTTGTCGGTGCTCACGTGCGCCAGATAGCGGTCCTTGCCGCCGAGCGCCTCGCTGCCAACGACCTCAGCCGGCTTCTTTCGCTCGGCCAACGCGCCCGTCCACGTCAGGGCGGCACAGCAGACAGCCAGGACTCCAACAGCGCAACGCTTCCCAAATCCCCATCCGTTCATCCCGCACCTCCTCGCACATTACGTCACCGTGGCTCGCAGTCACCCGTAGGACGCCGGGCGATTCGCATCGTTCTTGCCATCAATGACAATGGCGGAGGTGAGTTTGTTCCCGGAGGACGCGACAGGCTCCTCCGCGGCGTTAGTCCTCCAACTTCTTCGCTACCGGCCACTGCACGTTGCCCGGGCCGACATCCTTCATGAAATAGGTCAGGACGCCGACGATTGCTCTCGCCGCGGCCGCTTTGACTGGATGAATGGTCGCAGCGTACTAGTAGGATTCGTTCTTCCCGGCTCTTCCTTGTTCAAGATGATGTCGACCATGGTTCTGCGGGGTTGGCAAAACAGGCGTTTCACGCGCAGACGGTATTCCTCCGGCGACAGATGCTCCTCGTGCGTGCCGATAACGGCTCTGATCTTCGGGAATGCCTGCTCGATCGCCGCTGTGAACTTCTCCTTGAAAGGACAGAGTGCCTTGATGCAGTAGGTGAAATGGATCGCGTCGACATCGCATTCAGGTTTTCAAGTTCGCCGCGATGCCGCCTTCGTCGAGTATGGTGTGAAGGTCATCTGGTAGCTCTCACTTCGACTCAAGGCGCCAGCGCTGCTTCAGGCGCGCCAGCTCGATCGGAAGCGGCTCGTATTCCCACGCCGCGTCGGTTTTTCGTCCGAACATCAACCGCTGGCCGCCGGTTTCCACGGAAACTCCCTCGGTGGCATCCTCCTGCGGGTGCACCCGGTAGCCGGGCAGGTCTCGGGTCGCGAGGGTTACCACGTCGAAGGCGTGGAAGCGGCGCGTCTCCGGAATCCAGTAGACCAGGTCGTCGCCCTCCATCCCCTCGTAGTGCGATGTCTGCGCGACGTGCACGAACTCGCCCGCCGGTGTGCGAATCCACAGCGCGGCGTCCCGCTCGTCGGGTTTGCCGCCGCCGGCCTCCTGAGGCTGCGTCACGAAGAGCAGGGTCCCGCGCCCATCGACGAGGTACATCCCGGTCGAGGAGAGCTTCCGCTCGGCAAGCGCGCTGCGAAAGTCCGCGGGTTGGAACACGCCGGTTCCGGTGTCCACAAGCCAATCCTCATAAACGCTCTTCGAGAGGTCCCGGCGCAGCTGGCCGCCCCGCGTCACGAGGGCCACACCGCCCCGGGAGCGTTGGATGCCATACGTTCCCTGGCCGTTGGTCCAGCGGCGGTTCGGCTCGCGTCGCAGGATGCGCAGGGCTCCGGATGGGATGTGGTACGTGCCGAGGAGATCCTCGTCCCAGTCGTACTTCGGAACCCCGCCGTCGGGGAACGCAGCGATCCCCTCGGCTGGGCGGTAGACCAGGTGCTTGAACGAGAACAATACGGTGTGCTCCCGCAGCAGGACCGCGCTCTCGAAACGACTGTGGTCCTGCGCGGGTCCATGGCAGCCAGGAAAGACGCTCGCACCGAGTAGCAAGAACAGTGCAAGGACGGCGTTCAGATGCCATCGCATCGACAATCCCTCCGGTGCCTGAGTGAGGTCCTCTCGCTCACGGGACGCAGGCAACGACGATGCTGTGTCGAACCGGGGTTGATGTCAAGGGAGGTTCTTGAGCGACGAAATCGCCGGGCCTTGATCCGCCGGACGGGGCGGTACGAGGATGTGACCCTCCGATGCTATACTTGAGCCGGGTCCGGACGCTTTGAGCTTTCAGCGGGGAGGGCAGCGGGGTCATGAACCGGATGGGTGCCGCAGAGCCTCTGCAGTTCCCCTGCTCGTTCCCGCTCAAGGTCATGGGGCGAAACACCGAAGCGTTCGAACACGCGGTGCGTGGCATCGTTGGACGGCACGTGCCGGGCGAGTGCGTCGAATACGCCGACCGACAAAGCGGCGGCGGCAAATATCTCTCGATCACCGCGACGTTCACGGCGGCGAGCCGGGAGCAGCTCGACGCGCTCTATCGCGACCTGAACGGGCACGAACTCGTCGTGATGACGCTGTAGCCTCAAGGCTTGTAGTACATCAACTGCCGCGCAAAAGGCGCCACCGTGATGGCCGGTGACGCCGATGAACCGCGTCTTGCCCTGCGCCTTGGCTTCAACGAAAGCCTCGATCGCCCCGCCGGGGCCGAAGATCTCCTCGATCTCGGCGTCCTCGCGAGCCGTCTCTGGCTAGTGCCGGACAAGGCGGCCATCGTCGGCGGAGCGGCTGTTGGCGGAGCGGCTTGACGCGGCAGAAGACCCGGCGTAAATTCACGAAGCAAGCACAGGGAGAGTCAATCAGTGAATATGAACCGACGCTCCCGCCCTCCCCGACGATGATCAAGCTCGACCGACAATCCATAGTCCAGATCGTGCTGCTCGTCGTGCTGGTCCTCGGCGGGGGCTGGCTGCTGTACTCGCTCGGCATCGTCGACCTGTTCCTCGACCGCCAGCGGATGGTGCGGTTCATCGCCGATCACCGGTCCGACGCCGCGCTCCTCTTTATCGGACTGCAGGCGCTGCAGGTGATCGCCGCGCCGATTCCCGGCGAGGCGACGGGCTTTGTGGGCGGTTACCTGTTCGGCACCGGCGCCGGGATCGTCTATTCGACCATCGGACTCACCCTCGGGTCGTGGACGGCCTTTTTGATCGCGCGCCTGCTCGGCCGGCACATCGTGGAACGGCTGGTCCGCCCGGAGACAATCCGGAAGTACGATTACGTGATGAAGCACAAGGGCCGCTTCCTGGCCTTTCTGATGTACCTCATCCCCGGCTTCCCGAAGGACTTCCTGTGCTACGTTCTGGGGCTCGGCCACATGGGGCAGGCGTCGTTCCTGGCGGTGTCCACGAGCGGCCGATTTCTCGGCACGGTGCTGCTGACCGTCGGCGGGGCCTTGTTCCGCGATCAGCGTTACGCGGCGTTGTTCCTCGTGATCGGAGCCGGCGTGGCGCTGGTCCTCACGGTGGTGGTCAACCGCAGGCACATCGAACGCTGGATTCGCGGGGTGCGTCTCGCCCACCACCAGAAGACACGGGCCGAGTCGAGGAAGAAGCGGGCGGCCGACTAGGGAAGGGAACGGCGCACCGGCAGACTTCCCGTCTCGCTCTCTTCGTAGACCTCGAGCAGCTGGTCGACGCCGAAGTCGAGCGTCGTGTCGAGGTAATCGTGCACGGCGCGGTTGAGCCCGGCCGACTCCGGGTCGCGGCGCACGATCTCCTGGCACAGCCGCTGTAGGGATCGCAGCGCGTGCAGCACCTCCCCCGCCGGGAAGCCTTGCCCGAGGCGCAGGCGGGCGAGGTCGCGGCAGTAGGCCATGAACGGCCCCTTCGCGCCGGTGCGTATCGCCTCGATCAGGTTCCTGACGAGTTGCTGGCGCTGATAGCTGCGGTCTTTCTCGTCGAGCGTTTGATAGCGCCGCAGGAAGGGGTCGGC
>Ga0315271_10001816_pt1 | contig 13117 bp, 9 predicted proteins | sample C3_top_MG_FD_204664 | JGI IMG/M metagenome (GOLD analysis project Ga0315271, IMG submission 204664) | Sediment microbial communities from Yellowstone Lake, YNP, Wyoming, USA - C3_top | ecosystem: Environmental > Aquatic > Freshwater > Lake > Sediment | place: USA: Wyoming | collected 2017-08-01 | reverse complement strand
CGTTGTCGGCGGTCTTGAGCGCGTCGGCGTACTCGAAGTCAATCTCGTGCTGGCCCACGGCAACCTCGTGGTGCGCGGCCTCGACGCGGATCCCGAACGCCTCGAGCGCGTCCACCATGTCCTGGCGGACCTCCTGCGCGAGGTCGGTGGAGTAGTCGAAGTAGCCGGCCTGGTCGTGCGGGAGCGGCTTGATCGAGCCGTCCTCGCCGCGGCGGAGGAGGAAGAACTCGAGCTCGGGGCCGGTGTTGACGATGAAGCCCATCTGGCGTGCGCGCTCGACCTGGCGGCGCAGGACATAGCGCGGGTCGCCGGCGAATGGCTCGCCGCGGGGCGTGAACACGTCGCAGATCACGCGCGCGGTGCCGCGCGGCCCGGAGCCCGGCTGCCAGGGGATCTCCATGAACGTGTCCATGTCGGGTGCAAGGTACTGGTCCGACTCCGCGATCCGGGTGAAGCCCTCGACCGAGCTGCCGTCGAACCACGTCCCGTGCAGGACGGAGTCCTCGAGCCGGCCGATCGGGATGGTCACGGCCTTGACCACGCCGAGGATGTCGGTGAACTGCAGCTGCACGAAGCGGATGCCGCGCGCCCGCGCTGCCTCGATCTGTGCCTTGGGGTCGGGTGCGTCCGTCACGCTCTTCGGTGCCTCCGTGCGCGAGCGGCGAGCCAGGGGCGCTTGCAGCCGCCCGGTCGCCATTGCTCTCGCGAGTCTAAAGCGCCCGCGAGGACGCAACACGAAGACCCGGGTTGCGGATGGGGGTTGCCGGGGAGCCGAGTTGGCGCGAATCCCCGCTCGCGGCGCGCCGCGGGGGGCGAGCGCATCGCTTGCCGTGGCGTTCCCGTTGCCCGATCGGATGGTGGCCGCAACCGTCGTGCATCCGGTTCTCCCGACTTCCTCCCTGTGGCCTTGCGGCTATGACCGGCAACATCTCGACACCGGGGGACATCGAGGCCGCCGGTATCGAGGAGGGTTTTCAGAGATGGCTTCCGCGCCGACAACGCCCGCTGCCGACGCGGGTGAGATGAAACGGACCCTGAGCCTGACCGGCCTGACGATCAACGCGATGGCGCTGATCGCACCGGGCGCGTTCCTGTGGACCACGTTCCAGTCCCAGTCGCTCCAGGCGGTCGGCGGGCAGACGACGGCCATGGACATGCTGCCGGGCCTGCTGTTCGCGCTCGTGCTTGCGTTCCTGACCGCGCTCTCGTATTCGGAGCTCGCAAACCTGTACACCAACGCGGGTGCCGGCTCCTCGTACTACTTCGCCGAAGCCGCCTTCCTCGAGCGCGAGGAGGCGTTCCACTACAAGTTCGCCCGTCTGGCCAAGTTCATCGTCGGCTGGGTTTCGCACCTCTACTACTGGATCTACCCCGGCATCATGGTCGCCTTCACCGGCGTCCTCGTCGTGTACATCGTGGGGCTGTTCGGCATCACGCTCTCCACGCCCATGGAGGTCGGCGTCGCGATCCTGTTCGCGATCATCACCGGTGCCATCGCCTTCCGCGGCATCTCCGGCTCCACGATGACCGCGGTCGTCATCAACGTCATCCAGCTGACCGCCCTCGTCGTCTTCTCGGCATTGGCGATCATCTTCCGCCTGACCCACCCCGACGCCGGCTACGTCCATGACGGCATCACGTCGGTCGTGCTTCCGCACTCGATGACCAACGTGCTCTTCCAGGGCACGATCGCGATCCTGCTGCTGGTCGGCTTCGAGTCGGTGACCGCGCTCGGCGCCGAGGCGATCAACCCCAAGCGAGACGTCCGCCGGGCGGTCCTGCTCTCGCTCGCCATCCAGGGCGGCATCGCGTACCTCCTCGAGTACGTCTCGACCAACCTGTTCGTGAACACGAGCATGACCGCCACGGACGCATCGGGCGCGACGGTCACCGGCTACGCGGCCGCCGCCACCTCGGGCGCGCCGATCGGCGACATGATGCGGTTCATCGGCGACAACATGCTCGGCGGCACGGGCCTCCCGCTCACGGTCATCCTCGCCGCCACCGTGCTCGTCGCCCTCGTCGGCACGACGCTCGCGTGCCTCAACACCGGCGTCCGGATCACCTACGTGATGGGTCGCGACAAGGAGGTCCCGGGCATCCTGGGCCTGCTCCACGGCAAGTACGCCACGCCGCACTATGGCGTCATCGCCCTGGCCGGCGTCTCGGCGCTCATCGGCGCCTATGGCGTGCTCTCGGCCGACACGCTGCTCCAGACCATCCTCGCGTCCAACGTCGGAACGTTCCTCGTCTACGGCATGACGAACCTGATCGTGGTCTTCGCCTTCTGGCACCGGTCCGAGCGCAACTTCATGAAGCATGTCTTCGTACCCATCCTGGGCACGTTCGCCAACATCGCGATGCTGCTCGCGGTAATCGGCCTCTCGATCGCCTCGGGCGGCAACACACAGACGGACACGCTGATCGCCCTCGGCTTCGACACCGTGTGGATCGTCGTCGGCATCGTCTGGATCGTCGCGAGCTCCCGCTCGGCAGCCAAGAGCCTGCTCGTCCGGCCTGCCGCCAAGGCGGATCCCGCCTAGCAATCTCTGCCACCAGGAGGAGCCGTGGCTGGCTTCGGCCCCGCGCCGCGCCCCATGCAGGCCCCCGTCGACGACGGGGGCCTGCCCGATGGCTGGCTCCGAGCGGACATGGCCGCCCTCTCGGCATGCGGCCCGGTCCGCGACCAGAACGAGGACCGCTTGGGCTGGACGCTGCTCGGGGACCTCACGACCGTGGCCTCGCCCGGGACCGATCAGCTGGTGGTCAAGCAGCTCGAGGGCCCGGGCGTGCTGATCGCCCTGGCCGACGGCCTCGGCGGGCATGCGCATGGCGAGCTCGCGAGCCGGACGGCGATCGGGCGGGTGCTGCGCCGCATGAGCGCGCCGGATGCGATCGCCCGGCCCGGTGAACAGCTCCGCGCCGGGTTCGAGGACGCCAATCAGGCATGTCTCGCGGGCGACCTCGTGGACGCCGATGCCTTCGACCACGACCCGACCGGCGCCGAGCCGCGATCTGCGAAGGAGCGGCGGCGCGCCCTTGAGCAGGCGGCCAACCCTGGCGCCGCGATGGAGCCCGGCGCGAGGAACGGGCAGACGACCCTGACTGCGATCGGGCTCACCGGCCGGAGCGGAAGCGTGGCGCATGTCGGGGACTCGCGCCTCTACCGCATGCGGGGCGGTGAAATCGAGCTGCTCACCAACGACCACACGCAGGCTCGCGAGCTCGTGCGGATGCGCGTCATCAAGCCGGAGCAGGTGCTCACCCACCCCGGACGCCACCTGCTCACGCGCTCGATCGGCGGCGACCTCCTCGTGCGGGTCGATGAGCGGTCAAGCGCGCCCGAGGCTGGCGACGTCTACCTGCTCTGCTCCGACGGCCTCTGGAGCAGCGTCACGAGCTGGGAGGTGCTCAGTGCGCTGTCCGGTGACCTCGGCGGGGGCGTCACGGATCTGGTGGCCCGCGCCGCGACAGCGGGCGGCGACGATAATGCGAGCGTGATTGCCCTCCGCATCACCGCCCTCGCCGGCGGTGCCGAGCCCTCCACGTCCGGTTGGCGGCTCCCGTGGCGCCGATGACCACCGGGCCGCTCGCACCCGGCGATGCCCTCGACAAGTACACGATCGTCGAGGCGATCGGCCATGGCGCCTTCTCGGACGTGTACCTGGCCGAGGAGCCCGGGCGCCGGCGCGTCGTCATCAAGGTGCCCCACGACGCGCTGATGGGCGACGTCGGGGCGTTCGACCGGTTCCGCCGCGAGATGGAGATCGCGGCCAAGCTCGACCACCCCGGCATCCAGCACTCCTTCGATCTCGGCGAGGAGCGCTCGCGGCCGTATCTCGTCCTCGAGTACATCGACGGGGTCACGCTGCGCACGGTGGAGCGCGAGGCGGGTCGTCTGCCGATCCCGCGTGCCGTGGACATCGCGACGCAGCTCGCGGCCGCGATGGAGCACGCCCATGCCAACGGCATCAGCCACCGCGACCTCAAGCCGGAGAACGTGCTCGTGACCGCCGACGGCCGGGTCGTCGTCACCGACTTTGGGATCGCGCTCATGGCCGGCGCCCGACGGCTGACCTGGCGCTGGCTCACCTCGACCATGGGCACCCCGGACTACATGGCGCCCGAGCAGGTGGAGGGCAAGCGCGGCGACGCACGGACCGACGTCTACGCCCTCGGGATCATGCTCTTCGAGATGCTGGCCGGTCGGGTGCCCTGGGAGGGCGACAACCCGCTCGCGGTCATGGCGCAGCACGTGAACGCGCCCCTGCCGTCGCTGCACGAGATCGACAAGCACATTCCGGCGCCGCTCGAGGCCATCGTCACCAAGTGCCTGCGCAAGAATCCCGACGAGCGCTATGCGGATGCCCGCGAGCTCCACGCGGATCTGGAGCACTGGCAGGACCTCGACGTGTCGACGTTCGCCTTCGGCGAGGATGCGGTGAAGCGGTCAGCGCGCGACCGGGGCGGGCTGCCGCTCGTCGTGGCGGGCATCAGCGCCGGGTTCCTCGGCGCGAGCATCCTGTTCGTGGCGGCGTGGTACCTGCTCGCACACCACTGAGCGCTCAGGCCCCGGCGGTCGGCCGCGCCGCCACCAAGTCTTCGAGGACCTTGCCGAACTCGCGGCCAACGTCAACGTAGCGGTCCGCCTTCACGGTGAGCGCCAGCTCCCGGTCCGGTGTCAGCCGGGCCCAGATCCGCCGGCGCGGCATCCAGAACGTGATGAGCAGCCCCACGATCAGCAGCGCGAACGCGAGCCAGGCGATGTACGCGCCCGGGTCCTTCTTGGCGATGAGCAGCGTGTACTGGCTGACCCCGGCGAAGCCGATCGAGAAGTCGGTCCCGCCGGGGACGCCCGCCTCGCCCTGCGCGAGCGCCAGCGGGCCGAGGCCGACCGTGGTCGTCGTGCCGTCCGCGTTCACGATGCCGCGGAACGGGAGGACGAGCAGGATCCCGATGCCGCTCGCGTCCTTCTGGAGGACGAGCTGCAGGGCGACGTCGCGACCGGGCACGGCGAACTGGGCGAACGGCAGGCCGGCGGCGGTGTCGGTCATGGGAACGGCGCCGGTCCAGAGGGGCTTGCCGGCGGCGTCCCGGATGACCAGGGTGGGCGCGGGGCCGAAGCCGTTCTGGTGGAACGTGTAGCCCGCGACCTCGAGCGGATCGTTGACGCGGATCACCTTGTCGGCGATCTGCTGGCCGTTCTGGAAGACGGCGAGGTGGGTCGTGAAGTCGGTCGGGTGTCCGGTCTCGAGGCCCGGGGCGGCGAACCCGAGGTTCTTCACGAGCAGGAGCCCGGGGGTGCCGATGGGCTGGACTGTGAGCGCGTCGCCGTTCGCGACCACGAGGCCCTGCTCGTCACCGAGCGCGCTGGTCGCGGCGGCCGCCACAAGGAACAGGACGAGCCCGGCGTGCGTGAGCAGGGTCGCGAGCTTCACCCAGCGATTTCGGTCGCCGTACAGGTAGGTGACGCCGTCGGCCTCGACCGTGCGGACGCGGTATCGGTGGCGGCGGAGCGTGGTCGCCACCATGGCCGCGTCCACGCCGTCCATCGCCGCGCGGTCCGGCAGGCGGGGGTCGAAGAAGGGCTCGGGCTGGACGACGCGGATGTCAGCGCCCGCTCGCCAGAGCCTCGGCGTCCGGTCGATGGTGCAGGCGACGATCGAGAGGATCAGGACCACGAGCCCCACGCTGAACCACACCGACGTGAACACGTGGAACAGCTGGAGCCGCTCGAGGACGTTGACGATGCCGACACCGAGGACCGGGTCGTACTGGGCGTGGAGCTTGTCCATCTCGTTCGCGTAGTCGGTCGCCGAGCGGAAGGCGAACCCCGGCAGCTGCTTGACCGTCATGCCGACGACGGCGAACAGCGCAAGCACGATGATCTGGACGACCGCGAAGTCGACGGACGTCAGCAGCCCCCAGATCGCGTTGCCGATGCGCGTCGCGAGCCCGGGGACGGGGCGGGCGGCGGGACGGCCGGCGGCGATCGTGGCGATGGGCGGGCTCCTCGGCATGAGGGTGCGCAGCGGCGACGCGGGGACGCGGCTCGCTCGCCGCCCGATGGTACCGCGGGGGCGGCCGGGGGCTCGCCGTCCCCTCAGATCGCCTCCGGGGCGATCGCTCGGCATCGCCCCGAGCGCATCGCCGGCCATCGCGATCCCCCTGCGAGTCCTCAACCTGATCGTTGGATCATAGGCGTCGGCCCCGCGGATCGGAGTAGAGGGTCTGCGGGCGCACGCCGCGACGATTCCTTGGATCCGAGGGTCGAATCGCGCACGGGACGCCCCCGGACGCGCTGAGCGGACCATGGATCCGAGCGTTCGTCCCGCGACGCGCTGGTAGACCCTCTAATCCGATCCCGCGTGCGGGGGGCGGGACACGCGCGGGACGCCGGGCCACGTGGAACCCTAGCGGGTCCCCCACTGGTAGCTCTGCTTGAGCAGCCGCAGGTAGACGAACGTCTCGGTCTCCCGGACGCCATGGATCTTGCGGAGCTTGCTCGAGAGGAAGACGAGCAGCGCGTCGTTGTCCTCGGCCACGCACTCGACGAGGATGTCGTACGTGCCCGCGGTGACGACCACGTAGTCGGTCTCGGGGAACGCGGCGATCTCCTCCGCCACCTCGATCAGCCGGTCGGCCTGGACCTTCACGCCGATCATCGCCATCTGCTGGAAGCCGAGCTTGAGCGGGTCGGTGACGCCGACGACCTGGAGGATCCCCTCGCCGATCATCCGGCCGGTTCGCGCCCGGACCGCCGCCTCGGACACGCCGAGGTCCGTGGCGATCTGGGTGAACGGCCGCCGGCCATCCTCCTGGAGCTGCTCGATGATGCGCTTGTCGAGATCCGAGACCTCGTGCGCGCGGGCGTTGCGGCCTCGCGCCTCGTTCATGCAGACTCCTCGACCCGAACGTCGGCGGGGCGATGCCTGTCCTGCATCGAGAACCCCCCGCACGGCTTCGTGGCGGCGGATGCTAACACGCGATTCGGGAATGCCCCGCGGGTTTCGCAGGGCGGATCGCCGGGTGTCGCCGGAGCCCCGATTCGCCCCCGGTTCGGACCCCGCCCGACCCCGGCCTTGACCAGGCCTATCCCCGATCGAGCAGCTCTAGCACGGGTGCCAGCGCCGCGACCGAAGCCTCGGTGATGGGGTCCACGACGAGCTGGACGTGGCCGATGCCCTCGGCGGCGTAGGCGCGGAGGCCGGCCGCGATCTCCTCGGGCGAGCCGGAGAGCGGCGTCACGGCCATCCTCGGGTCGGTGTCGCCCATGATCCGGCCCGTGCCGCCCGGCATCCGAACCTGGACCGCCACGGTGCGCTCGACCTCGGCCGGGTTCCGCCCCACAACGGCGCACGCCTCGTCCACGATGTCCCGGAGCCGAGGCACGCCGTCGGCCGAGTTCCGCGTGTCGGCGTACCAGGCGTTCCACGCGGCGACGTGCGGAAGCGCGGCTGCGAGCATCCGCGGGCCGATCGAGCCCACCATCAGCGGCGGGCCGCCGGGCCGGGCGGGCTTGGGCTGGATCTCCGCGTCGCGGGCCGTGTAGAACTCGCCCGCGAAGTCGATCGCGCCCTCAGCGAGGAGCGTCCGCACGATCGTGAACGCCTCCTCGAACCGCGAGATGCGGTGGTCGAACGGGGCGCCGAGCGCCGCGAACTCGGTGTCGTTCCAGCCGGCGCCCAGGCCCAACACCAGCCGACCGCCGGAGATCTCCTCCACGGTGGACGCGAGCTTGGCGAGCATGAACGGCTGGTGGAACGCGGTGGAGGCGACGAGCGGGCCGAGCGCGACGTGCTCGGTCGCCTCGGCGAGACCGGCCAATGTCGTCCAGACCTCCCAGGGCGCGCGGGTCGAGCCGTCGCGGTAGCGGTACAGCAGGTGATCCCCGACCCAGATCGAGTCGAAGCCGGCCTGCTCGGCCGTGCGGGCGATGGCGCGGAGCTCCGGCCAGCGGACCTCGCGCTCGACTTCGGGGAGCTGGACGCCGACCCCGAGGGGACGGCCGGGTCGTCGGGGGATCATCGCCCGACGGTAGCGCATGGGCGCGGGCGACGACAACGCCGCAGGCGCGCGACATCGACGCTCCGCCGCGAGCGCCTCGGCCCGGTTCCGCCGCTCCGGCCCTACGGACCCTCGCCAACGTTGATCGCCACGACGTGGCCGAACGAGGCGTCCGACCCCTGCGATGCGGCTGTCAGGCCGATCACCCAGCTATTGGACAGCGCCCACGGCCGGATCGCGACCGGCGACCCACTCACGACCACCCCGTCGAACGCCACCTGGGCCCCGCTCGTGAGGTTCCGCAGCCAGCCGTTCCAGCCGCTGTCGGCCACGAGCAGCACGCCGCTCGCCGACACGTCCTTGGCCGTGGCCCCGGTCACCGGCAGCGTCGAGAACGACTTCGCCGCGGCGTCGTAGACGAACGGCGTGCCACCGCCTGCCTTCCCGCCCAGTGCCCCGACCACGCTGTCGCCGGTGATGGCGGCCGGCACGGCCTGCGCCGAGCCCGCAGCGTTCTCCAGCATTGTGTAAGCACCGACCGCCATGTCGTACACCCAGCCGTTGGCGGCCGCCGCCGTGTTGTCGCTGCCCGCGATCCAACTGCCGCTCACCGCGCGCGGCCGCGGCACACCGCCCTTCGGCAGGGACGGCAGACCGGTGATCGTGTCCGACGCCACGTCATAGATGAACGCGCTGGGGACGCCCTTCCCGCCGGGCGCACCGAGGTCGATGCCCACGATCGTCGTCCCGTCGGTGGCGATCGCAGTCGATGCATGCCCGTCCGGGAGCCGCCCGGCCACGTCGATCCACGACTCGCCGGCGATGTCATACGCCATGGCGATCGTCGCCTGCGGATCGGTGCCGATGGCGCCAGGGACGTCGCCGGTGATCACGTTGCCGCCGAGCGAGGTCGGGCGGAAGGCCTCGCCCCGCAGCGGGGCGGGCAGGCGGACGACGGAGCCTGTGTCGAGGTTCAGGACGCCGACGCCCTGCTTGTCGGTGAAGGCGAACCGGTCGGCGTCGAGGCCGCCGGGCTCGACATCGCTCGGCAGCGCGGTGCCCTTGAGCGGCAGCGCAAGACCAGGCGTCGCGAGCGGGCTGCTCGCGGGCACGTCGCCGGTCGCTGCGCTGACCCCCGAGACCGCCGACGGTGTGGTCGCGCCGCACGCCCCGACGAGCAGCGCAGCCCCCAGAACCCATCCTCCCGCCCGGCGGAACCGACCGGTCATGTCGCTCCCCAAGGTGCGGTGCCTAGTTGCCGCTGATGACGCCGTTGTTCTCGATCAGGGAAATGATGACATCGATATCGGCGCTGCCCATGATCCCCTGATACTTCGCCCGCACAATGCCCTGACCGTCCACGACGAGTGCCCACGGCACGGACGCGGCGGTCCACGGGGCGGGTCCGAGACCATACGCCTGCGCCCACTGGTTGAGGGGAGGGTTGGCGATGTCGCCCGACAGGACGGGCTCGTCGGTGACGATCGTGTACACGAACGGCTCGAGGTGGATGAAGTCCACCGTGTCCTGCCAGCGGTCGATCAGGTAGCGGACCATGACGATCGCCTTGCCGCACAGCGGCGACACGCGGAACCGCGACGAGTCGATGACGATCACGTAGGGCCGGCCCGCCGCGCGCGCGTTCGAGGTGGACGTCTGCGAGAGGCGCAGGTCCGGCTGCGGCTGGGTGGTCACGGCGCGCTGCACGCCGTTCACGTCGGCGAGGGTGGGCGTGTGGATGTTCGGGGACATGCCGCCGAGCGGCGACGTCGAGCCCTGGTCGAGCGCGGTGACTGCGACGGAGCCCGTGGCGCCCGAGGGCGTGGAGAGCGCGAGCTGCCAGCCGCCGGGCGACGGGATCGTGAGGGTGGCGACGTAGTAGACGGTCTTCTCGCCCCACGGCTGGACCGCCACCGCGCGGACCGGCGGGGCGGCCGCTACGTTGTCCGCGCCCGTGACCGTGACGTCCACCGGGGTCTTGCCGTCGAGCTTGGTGCCGTTGGCGTCGGTGATCGTGAGGATGACCGGATCGGGGCCGCCAGCCCAGACCTCCGATGAGATGAGGAGCCCCTGGAGGGCCGAGCCGGGCGCGGCCGATGCGGAGACCGGCGCCGACGGCGCAGACGAGGGGCTGGTCTGGGCGGTCGAGCCGCTCGAGACGGGCGATGCGGTCGGTGTCGGGATTGCCGGGGGCTCGGGCGTGGGGGCTGGCGCCGGCGTCTCGGCGAGGAGCGCCGTGAGCGCAGTCTCGATCGCCCCGGCGGTCGTCCCGAAGGCGAACCGCGTCCGGATCCGACCCTGCGCGTCCACGAGGAATACGTCGGCGGTGTGCGCCATCGCGTAGGCGCCTGTCGTGTTCATCTGCTTGGCGTACTGGACGCCCCAGGCATCGGCTGTCGAGCGGATCTGCCCGGGCGTGCCCGTGGCGCCGACGTATGCCTTGGGCAGGTACTTCACGTAGGAGGCCATCGACGCAACGTCGTCGCGCTCCGGATCGATGGAGACGAACACCACGCGCGGCCCGGAGCCCACCTTGGCGAGCGCCTCGTTCAGCGTGCCGACGGTGACCGGGCAGACGTCGGGGCAGTGCGTATAGCCGAAGAACACGAGGACCGGCTGCCCGAGGAGCGAGCTCAGGCTGAACGGCTGGCCGCGCTGGTCGGTGAGGGTGATCGCGGGCGCAGGCAGGACCGCGGGGTTGTCCGCGGCGAGGACCACCGGACCCGCCGCGGCGCTGGCCGCAGGACCGGCGCCCTTGGGCGCAAGCGCCACGAGCGCGAGCAGCAGGACCGCCGCGACGACCACGAGCCCGAGCAGGACACCCCCGATGAGCTTGCTCACGCGCGATCCGCCGGCGCTCGGCGCCATACCGGACAGGCGGACTTCGCCCTTGACCGGGGCGACCTCGGTCGTGACGCCGACCGGGGCGGGCGGCCGGAAGGGGTCGAGAGGGGCGGGTGGCCGGAAGGGGTCCGGCGCCGGGACGGGCGCGGCGGGGTCCGACATGGCTTAGTTGGCCCGAACCTCGGCTGTGACGGTGACGACGCCCGCGTTCTGGAACGTGAGCGTGACCTTGACCTGGTCACCGGGCTTGAGCTCGGCCTTGAGGCCCGTGAGCATCACGTGGTACCCGCCGGGCGCGAATGTGACCGTGCCGCCGCCGGGGATCGGCACGGACGGGATCATCTGCATGCCGGTCATGCCGCTCGCGTCGGTCGTGGTCTGGTGGACGCCCGCGGATGCGGCCGCGTCGGTGGCGGCGGAGAGCAGCGCGTCATCGGCAACCTTGCCGTTGGTGATCGTGAAGTAGACCGCCGTGTCACCGCCGGTCGCAGCCGCTCGGGCCCAGGCATCCCTGACCACGAGCAGCCCGCCCGCGGCGGTGGACGGGGACGCGCTCGCCGAGCTCGAGCCGCACGCAACGGCCGTCAGGGCGACGAGGGTCAGGAGCAGGAGCGCCATCACGCGCTTCATCGTGTTGTTACCTCCGAACGAGCAGCACGGGTCGCGCCGGCGTCTCCGGTCAGCGACTTCGTGCGGGGGACCCACAGTTGGCCCGGCGAGCGCGGGGCACGGGGCGCCAAGGCCACCGAGCCCACACCGGCGAGTCGTGGGCAGTCTCGCACGAGTCGCCCGATGACCCCCCGCGCCCCGCGTCCCGAAGTTGCCGGGCCGACCGGCCCCGTGCGCCGCAGGACCTCGGCGGGCACTCCGTTGCGCCTGCCCGCTCGGGCGCGCGTGCTCGCTCCGGCGGGCGCTCCGTTGCGCGCCTGCCCGCTCGTCGGGCGCTCCGTTGCGGGCAGCCCGCGGGCGTACCAGCGCGCGTGCCCGCTCCGTGGGCTTTCCGGCGCGGGTGCCCACTCATCGGGCAATCCACACGGGCCCGTCCGTGGGTCCCGCCCGATCGCGGCCCCATCTCTCCCCCGAACGATGTCCCCGCGAGTGTTGGGATTTGAGCGAGGCTCCTGACGGCGGCTGAGCCGGAGACGGTCGGGGCCTTCCGTTGACCGCTCAGCGGGCACTCCAGCGCATGTGCCCGCTGGGCGGTCAATCCAGCACGCGAGAGGGCCCCGAGTGGGCCCTGCTGGGTCCATCCGCGCATCAGGCTGACCGCCAAGCGGGCATGTGCATCCGAGTGACCGCTGGGCGGGCAGAAGCCTGGGACCGATGCACGGCCGCGTGCCGGGACGCCAGGCCGCGGGCCGGGACGCGGGGCGGCGGGGGCATCGGGCGGAGACCGGGGAGCGGCGTGACAAGCCGGAGCTCGACTCGCGAGGTCCGCGGCGCCCGCTGGCGAGGTCCGCGGCGTCCGGGCGCCCAACCGGCCAGGCAACTCCGCTGGGGGTCAAAGCGCCCCATGTCGAGCGTGGCCCGGGCGCGCAAGTCGACTTTCGTGCTCGAGCCACGCTCAACGGGTCGTCGGATGACTCCACAGTGGTTTGGCCGGCGCCGACCGCGGAGCGCCGACCGGGCGCGGACCGGAAGGGCGCCGGCGAGCCCGTCAGCCGGACTTCGTGCGACCATGCCGCCATGCGCTACGGCATCGTGCTCACCACCGGCGACGCCCGGACCGCGGGCGACCTCGCCGCCGAGGCCGAGGCGGCGGGCTGGGACGGCGTGTTCACGTTCGACGGTGTTGCCATCGCTGACCTCGCACTCGAGGATCCCTGGATCACGCTTGCGGCCATAGCCCTGCGCACGGAACACGTGCTCCTCGGCGCCATGGTCTTCGCCCCTACCCGGCGTCGGCCGTGGCTCTTCGCCAAGGAGGCGTTCACGCTCGACCGACTGTCGGGCGGTCGGCTCGTGCTCGCGGTCGGCCTGGGCGCCGTGGACGACAAGGCGCTGGGCAACGTCGGCGAGCCGGTGGAGGCGAGGGTCCGGGCGGAGCTCCTCGACGAGACGCTCGCGATCGTGGAACTTCTCAGCACTGGCGAGGAGGTCGTCTTCGAGGGTGCCCACTACCGCTTCGGCCCGATGGCGCTCCGACCGGCGCCTGTGCAGCAGCCGCGGATTCCGGTCTGGCCCGTGGGCGCGTGGCCGCACGCGAAGTCGATGTCACGCACGCTGCGCTGGGATGGTGTCGTCGTCCAGCTCGCCGACGGGGCGA
>Ga0315271_10001815_pt1 | contig 13119 bp, 12 predicted proteins | sample C3_top_MG_FD_204664 | JGI IMG/M metagenome (GOLD analysis project Ga0315271, IMG submission 204664) | Sediment microbial communities from Yellowstone Lake, YNP, Wyoming, USA - C3_top | ecosystem: Environmental > Aquatic > Freshwater > Lake > Sediment | place: USA: Wyoming | collected 2017-08-01 | reverse complement strand
CGAGGGCGGGAGATATGTCCTTCCCCGAGTTCTTCCTCCAGCGCTGCACGCAGTGCAAACGCTGCACGGAGGAATGTCCCTTCGGAACCATAGACGAAGACGAGAAGGGCACGCCCAAGTTCAACCCCTACCGCTGCCGCCGCTGCGGCGTCTGCATGGGGGCCTGCCCCGAGCGCATCATCTCCTTCAAGAACTACTCGGTGGACATGATCGCCACCATGATCAAGGCCATCGAGGTTCCCGAGGAAGAAGAGGAGAAGCCTCGCGTCCTCGTGTTCATGTGCGAAAACGATGCCTACCCGGCCCTGGATGTGGCGGGGTTGAACAGAGTCCACTACGACCCGAGCGTGCGCATCATCCCGCTGAGGTGCCTGGGCTCCCTCAACATCGTCTGGATCGCCGACGCGCTCTCCTCGGGCTTCGACGGCGTCATGCTCTTCGGCTGCAAGTACGGGGACGACTACCAGTGTCACTTCGCTAAGGGCAGCGAGCTTGCCAATACGCGGCTGGAGAATGTCAAGGAGACCCTCCAGCGGCTCCAGCTCGAATCGGAGCGCGTCCACCTCACCCAGCTCGCCATCAACGAGTACGACAAACTGCCCGTCATGATCAACGAGTTCATGGACAAGATCCGCGAGCTGGGACCGAATCCTTATAAGGGGTTCTGACAACGAGCGCGGAAAAGGAGTAGGAGCGCTCTCCAGAGCGCGATCGGAAAAGCGCATCGGCCTCTGGAGAGGCCTCCTACGGGAAAAGCACCGCAGAAGCGCTTGATGCGGAGCGCAAGAGGACGCAAGCAGATGGCTGATTCCATAGTGATCCAACCGGATGTGGGCTTCATTAAAGAGGTCATGTGCTCCGGGGGCGAGGATCTGAAGAAGTGCTACCAGTGCGCCACCTGCTCGGTGACCTGCACCCTGGCGCCCGATGATGCTCCCTTCCCCCGCCAGCAGATGATCCAGACCCAATGGGGCCTGAAAGACCAAGTGCTCTCCGACCCAGCCATCTGGCTGTGTCACAACTGCGGGGACTGCTCCACCCGCTGCCCGCGCGGCGCGCGGCCCGGAGATGTCTTCGGCGCCTTGAGAAATCAGGCCATCCAGCACTATGCCTTTCCGGGCTTCGTGGCCAGGTTGGCGGCGCGGCCCGCGGGGCTGCTCGTCCTCCTAGCGATCCCGGCCATCCTCTTCGCGGTAATCGCTTTCATGGCCCCCGCGCAGCAGGACCAGGTCATGGAATTCGCCGCGCGCTTTCCCCTGCCAGTTCTAGAGGCCCTCTTCTTTACCGTGGGCGGCCTCGCCCTGCTCGCCTTCGGCGTGGGCGTGGCGCGCTTCGTCAAGGCCCTGCGAGCCCACGGGGCGGAGGGCAACATCGTCTCGGGGTTCGTGCCGGCACTTCTGGACATCATGACCCACAAGCGTTTCAAGGATTGCGGGAAGGAGAAAAACCGGTTCTGGGGCCACCTGCTCACTCTGTGGGGCTTCGCCGGACTCGCCTTCATGGGAACGGTAGTGGGCATCGGTACCATGGCGGGCTTCATGCACACGCCCCTTCCATTCTGGGACATGTCGAGGCCCGTGGAATCCTTTTTCAAGATCTTTGCAAACGCCTGCGCGGTGGTGATTTTCATCGGCCTGGTGATCCTGCTGGTGGACCGGCTGGGCGACCGGGAGAAGCGGCGGAACAGCACCTATTTCGACTGGCTTTTCCTGCTGGGCCTCACGGGTGTGGTCTTCACCGGCATCCTGTCCCAATCGGCCCGGCTCGCCGGGACGGCGAGTGCCATGTACCCGATCTATTACATCCACCTGATCCTCATCTTCGTGCTTTTCCTATTCGCGCCCTACACGAAATTCGCGCACCTGGTTTACCGCACGGTGGCCATGGCCGCCGTGGGTAAGAAATAATAAGGGAGGTCACGGGAAGAAAGGATGGGAAACGAGGAGGGGGCTCCAAGCCGGGAACATTGAATCCAGCGTTGCTGACTGACCGCTCAAAGCCGAGGGTTTGTTACATTAGGAGGAAAGACATGGCGGACGACAAGGTGAAAACTCCCCTGCTCGATGAACTCGAAAAGGGGCCGTGGCCGAGCTTCGTCAAGGAGATCAAGAAGTCCAGGGGAAATTCGCCCATGTGCGATGACCTCCTGGGCCAGCTCGAGCTCTCATACGAAGAAAAAAGGGGTCACTGGAAACACGGCGGCATCGTGGGTGTCATGGGCTACGGCGGCGGAGTCATCGGGCGCTACAGCGACCTGCCGGCGCAATTTCCCCAGGTGGCGCACTTCCATACCATGCGCGTGAACCAGCCTTCGGGGTGGTTTTACACGAGCGACGCGCTGCGGACCATCTGTGACATTTGGGAGCGCCATGGATCGGGTCTCACCAACATGCACGGGTCCACGGGCGACATCGTTTTTCTTGGCACGAAAACCGATGAGTTGGAGCCCTGCTTCGCCGAACTGGGCAAGGCTGGTTTCGACCTGGGCGGCTCCGGTTCCTGCATGCGCACGCCGTCGGCCTGCGCGGGCATGGCGCGCTGCGAATGGGCCTGCTACGATACGCTGAAAATGTGCAACGACATCACCCACCAGTACCAGGACGAGCTCCACCGCCCACCCTTCCCCTATAAGTTCAAGTTCAAGTTCTCCGGATGCCCCAACGACTGCGTGGCCTCCATCGCTCGCTCCGACCTTTCCGTTATCGGCACCTGGAAGGACGAGATCCAGCAGGACGACGCCCAGGTGTCCGCCTACGCCGCCGCCGGCATGGACATCCAGAGGGATGTCTGCGCTAACTGCCCCAGCAAGTGCATGAACTGGGACGGCAAGAAACTGACCATCGAAAACCACGACTGCGTGCGGTGCATGCACTGCATCAATGTCATGCCCAAGGCCTTGAGACCGGGCAAGGAGAGGGGTGCCACCCTGCTCATCGGCGCCAAGGCTCCCATCGTCCAGGGCGCCCTGCTCGCCTCGGTACTGGTGCCCTTCGTGCCGGCCGAGGAACTGATGGACACCATCAAGGAACTCGTCTCCAGGATCTGGGACTTCTGGGACGAGAACGGGAAGAACCGGGAGCGCGTCGGCGAGTTGATCCAGCGGGTGGGCATGTCCAATTTCCTCGATGCCATTGGCCTGGATCCCATCCCGCAGATGGTGAGCGCTCCAAGGGATAACCCGTACATCTACTTCAAGAAGGACGAAGAAGAGTAGGGGCTGGTCGGGCGAAAGGGTCGCGGTGCGCCCAAGGGCGGCCGCACGAATGATAGGAGCGAGAAAAATGGTTGCAGAACCCGTGAAAAGGATCACCGACATCGGGCCGCCGAGCTACGAGAAGTTCCTCCATCCGCTGGTGAAGAAAAACTATGGGCAGTGGAAGTACCACGAAAACCTGGCTCCCGGTGTGCTGTGCCATGTGGCCGAGTCCGGAGACAAGATTTTCACCGTGCGGGCGGGATCGCCCCGCCTCCTGAGCACGGTGACGATCCGCATGTTCGCGGACCTGGCCGAAAAGTACTGCGGCGGTTTCCTTCGTTTTACGAGCCGCAACAATGTGGAGTTCCTGCTCGACAACCAGGCCAACATCGAGCCTCTGAAAAAAGATCTCTTGGCCGCAGGGTTCCCCGTCGGCGGAACGAACAACGCCATCAGCAACATCGTTCACACACAGGGGTGGGTCCACTGTCACTCCTCCGCCACGGACGCCTCGGGCATCGTGAAGTGCGTCATGGACGCGCTGTACGACCGGTTTACCCACGAGAACCTGCCCGCCAAGCTGCGCATCGCCCTGGCGTGCTGCCTGAACATGTGCGGCGCGGTGCACTGCTCCGACATCGCCATCCTGGGCGTGCACCGAAGGCCTCCCAAGATCCAGCACGACATCCTTCCCAAGGTCTGCGAGGTCCCCACGCTCATCGCTTCGTGCCCCACGGGTGCCATCCGTCCCGCCACGGTGAATGACAAACAATCGGTGGAGGTGGTGGAAGAGCAGTGCATGTTCTGCGCCAACTGCTATACCGTCTGTCCCGCCATGCCCCTCAACGACCCCGAAAACGACGGGCTGTCCATCTGGGTCGGTGGCAAGGTGAGCAACGCCCGCAGCGAGCCCAAGTTCTCCAAGCTGGCCATCCCCTTCATCCCGAACAACCCACCGCGCTGGCCGGAGGTCGTGGAGGCGGTCGTGAACATCGTCGAGGTCTATGCCGTGAACGCCAGGAAGTACGAGCGCATGGGCGAGTGGATCGAACGCATCGGGTGGCCGCGGTTCTTCGAGCTCACCGGGATTCCCTTCACCCGTTACCACATAGACGACTTCAAGAACGCGGGCTTGACCTTCGCGCGCTCGACCCACATCAAGTTCTAAGGAGAGGACCATGGCCGTGAACCATGAAGCGCTGGCCGAAGAAATGTTCCAGATGGTGTCCGAGTACTACGGGAAGAAGAACCTCAAGGCGGGCGACCTGACCAAGGCCATGGTCGCCAAGCACGGCGAGGCGGAGTGCACCAAGGACGACTGCAAAGCCGCCATCCGCATCCTCATGGATTCGGGACGCTGCGTCTACAGTTACTTCGGGGGGAGCTTCATCACGCTGCCCCACAAAGAGGGAGCCGCGCCGGACTGAGTCCGGCCCGAGGGCGGGCGGAGGAATTCCTCCGCCCGCCAACGCTTTAGTTTGGTGTGAAGGACATCCATGGAGGATCGTCTGATGAAAAAAGAAAAGGTTGCGGACAAGCCGGGAGAACTAGTGGCGCTCCTGAAGCACTGGCAGGAACTCGAGGTGGCCACCATCGCCCAGACCACCAAGGTCATGGAAAAAACACCGAACCCGCTCATCCGCTTGATCATGGAGATCATCCGTCAGGATTCGGGCATGCACAAGCGCGTCCAGCAGGTGATCTTGGACAGCCTGGAGAAGCAGGCCTTCAGCCTGACTCCGGAGGAGCTCGCCGATGTCTGGGACCTCATCGAGGAACACGCCGCCATGGAGAAGGAGACGATCGCCCTGGCGGAGAAGGCCCTGAAAAACTGCCGCCTCTTCGGCCAGCGGCACCTGCTCTCCTACCTCATCCAGGACGAGCAGAAGCACGACCGCCTGCTCTCGCAGCTCGAGGACTTCAAGCGGAATCTCTACCCTTACGCATGAGAGAGTGAAAAGTGAACAGTGAACAGTGAAAAGTTGAAAGCGAAAGGCAAGAAGGAAAACCAAATACACGCACAAGGCCTTTTGGCTTTTTACTTCTAACTTTTTGCTCCAAATGGGTCGCGCTTTTTCGAAGGGTGGACAAATGGGCCTATTCAAGGAACCGAAGAAGATCGTCATCAAGGCGGCGGCAACCTCTGGCGGGGAGATCAGCCCTCTGCGGCCCCGGTATGCCGAGAAGACGGCGCCGTGCATGGGCAACTGCCCCAGCGGGACCAACATCCGAGGCGTCCTGACCACCATCGCCCAAGCCGAAACCTACGGCCGCACCAACGAACAGGCCTACGAAATCGCCTGGCGCATGATCACCGAAAACAACCCCTTCCCGGCCACTTGCGGCCGGGTGTGCCCGCACCCCTGCGAAGCGGGTTGCAACCGCAACGAGAAGGAGGGACCGGTGGCCATCAACGCCATCGAGCGCTTCCTCGGAGACTTCGCCCTGGAAAAGGGGCTGAAACCCTCCCGTCTCACGGACGAGAAACACGCCGAGAAGGTGGCCGTGGTGGGAGCGGGGCCCGCGGGCCTCTCCTGCGCGTACCAGCTCGCGCGGCGGGGCTACGGCGTGACGGTGTTCGAGGCCTTCAGCAAGCCGGGTGGCATGCTGCGCTACGGCATCCCCCGGTATCGCCTACCCCGCCAGGTCCTCGACGCCGAAATTGGGCAGATCACGGAACTGGGCGTCGAGATCAAGTGCAACTTCCTCATCGGCAAGGATATGAGTCTGGACGATCTGAAGAAGCAGTACCAAGCCATCTTCGTCGGTATCGGGGCGCACAAGGGCATCAAGCTCCGCGTCCCCGGTGAAGATGCGCCGAATGTGTACACGGGCACGGAGTTCCTCAACAAGGTGAACAGCGGCGAGGAGGTGAAGGTCGGGGGCAAGGTCATCGTCATCGGGGGCGGCGACACGGCCATAGACGCGGCGAGGATCAGCAAGCGCCTGGGCGCCCAGTCCACGCTCCTGTACCGCCGGACCCGCACCGAGATGCCCGCCATCGCGCCGGAGATCGAGGGAGCGCTCGAAGAGGGCGTGGTCATCGAATTCTTGGCCGCTCCCGTGGAGATCCTCGTCAAGGATGGCGTGGCCGTGGGTATGAAGTGCATCCGCATGGAGCTGGGCGAACCCGACGCTTCGGGGCGCCGGCGGCCCGTCCCCAAGGCCGGTTCCGAATTCGACATCGAGGCCACGGCCATCATCGCGGCCATCAGCCAAGAGCCGGCCTTCGACGGTTTCGAGTCGCTCCGCGAAGGGAAAGACTGGATCGTGGTGGATGACTGGGGTGCCACGAAGTCGGAGGGCGTGTACTCCGGCGGCGACGATGTGGAACTCGGGCTGGCCACCATCGCCATCGCCCAGGGACGCTTCGCCGCCGAGGCCATAGATGCGCGCTTCCGCGGCAAGACCCTCGAAAAGCACCAGCAGCCACCCCTGGTCAAGTCGGACAAGATGAAACTGTCCTGGTACAAGGAGGCCGTCAGAAACGAACGCGCCGATCTGCCCCCGGCAGAGCGCGGCATGGATACCGAGATCGAACAAGGGTTCACCGATCAACAGGCCCAGGATGAGGCCAAGCGGTGCATGTCCTGCGGCATGTGCATGGACTGCGAATCCTGCTGGATGTACTGCACCAATAGCTGCTTCGTCAAGCTCCCGAAGGGTGAGCACTACAAGATCAAGCTGGAGGTCTGCAACGGCTGCAAGAAGTGCGCGGAGGAATGCCCCTGCGGCTACCTTGAAATGGCGTAGTGCGGCAGGTTGATATGTTTGGATCGGCTGCCTCCACGGCAGAAAGCGATGGAAGACAAGCGGAGAGAAATGGGGCGGTTGTGATCGCCCATGGGCCAACGAGGATTGCGCCGGATGACCGGCAGGAGGTAAGGACCATGCCTGACCTAGAGCTGAACGGGCACACTTATGTGGTGGACGAGGACGGGTTTCTGGAAGATCCCGGCATCTGGAACGAGGATGTGGCAAAGGACTTCGCCGCGATCGAGGGAGTCCCCGAGCTCACCGAAGAGCACTGGAAGATGATCCACTACCTCCGGAACTACTACCTCCAATTCGGGATCGCTCCCATGATCCGCAAGCTCTGCAAAGAGACGGGATTCCCGCTCAACAAAGTCTACGAGCTCTTCCCCTCCGGCCCGGCCAAGGGCGCCTGCAAGCTCGCGGGCTTGCCCAAGCCCACGGGGTGCGTCTAAGGCAAGTAGAGAGGGAAGCAGGCGGGGGAAGCCGGAGAGCGGACGCCTGACTGGGGCCCGCCCAGTTTGTCAGCTTCGACCCGCCTGCTGGCCCCCAGTGGGGGTTGCAGGTCGCGGAGGGGGGGTAGGGCCCATGGCCCTGACTGAGATTCTTCTTGGCAAGAGGACCGTCATCTTGGAGAGATGGCTCCAGGCCGTGCTGGAGTCCTACCCGGAACAGGCCCGGCATTTCCTGCGACAGGTGAAGGATCCCTTCGCGAATCCCGTCGGGGCGACCCTATCAAAAGGGTTGGTTGAGATTCTGGATGGGCTCCTTGAGGGTTCTGATCCCACCGCGGTTGCTCCGGCCCTGGATTCTCTGATCAAAATTTTCTCAGTGCAGGGCCTCATGCCCTCCCAGGCGCTGGCCTTCATTTTCAATCTCAAGCAGATTGTCAGGGAAGTGACACAGAAGGAGCCCGCGGCATCTGTGGCGGCCTCCGAAGTGTTGGCCTTCGACGCGAAGGTGGACGCCCTGGCGCTGAGCGCATTCGATTGCTACGCCGCCAACCGGGAGAAGATTTGCGAGATCAGGATCGGCGAAATGAAGCGGAGCCTGTTCGTGATCGAGCGCGCCTGCATGCCTCTCGACGCCGACGACCTCGACCCGGAAGGCCCCAAACCCCACGACGGTAGCCTGCAAGGCGGCCCGAAGCCATGAGGCGAGAAACTTCCAGCGCGGCATTAGGTAAAGGAGGAATTGATTGATGAGTGCCTTGTATTCGCTGTTGACCGTCCTGGTGCTGACCGGGCTGGTGTACTTCGGCGTGACCGTGGCCCATCTGCAGGTCTTTTTCGGGACCATCCTCCCATTCGCCGCCCTGGCCGTGTTCCTGTTGGGCTTGGCCTACCGCGTGGTGAGATGGGCCTCGACGCCCGTGCCGTTCCGGATTCCCACGACCTGCGGCCAGGAGAAGTCCCTGCCCTGGATCAAGTCCAGTTGGATCGAAAGCCCATCAACCGCCCTCGGCGTCGTGGCGAGGATGGCGCTGGAAGTCCTTTTCTTCCGGTCCCTGTTCCGCAACAGCAAAGTCGAGATCCGGCAGGGCCCCAAGCTCATTTACGGGGAGAACAAGTGGCTCTGGCTCGGGGCCATGGCGTTCCACTGGACCTTCCTGATGATCTTTCTCCGGCACCTCAGGTTTTTCATGGAGCCCGTTCCCGCCTTCGTCAACCTCCTTGCGGCCGTGGACGGTTTCTTTCAAATAGGCGCCCCGGTACTCTATGTGACCGACGCGGTCATCCTGGCGGCCCTGCTCTACCTGCTGTACCGGCGCCTCGCCGAGGCACAGGTGCGGTACATCTCCCTCTTCACGGACTACTTCGCCCTGTTTCTGCTCTTGGGGCTGGCTGGCTCCGGCGTGCTCATGCGCTACTTCACCCGCGTGGATGTGGTGGCCGTCAAGCGGATGGCCATGGGGATCGTGACCTTCTCCCCAGCCATCCCCACCGAACTGGGCCCTCTCTTTTTTATCCATCTGTTCTTCCTCAGCGCGCTGGTGGCCTACTTCCCCTTCAGCAAGCTCATGCACGCTCCGGGGGTCTTCCTGAGCCCCACGCGGAACCTCGCCAACAACAACCGGATGAAGCGTCACATCAACCCGTGGGATTACCCCGTGAAGGTCCACACCTACGCGGAGTGGGAGGAAGAATTCCACGACAAGATCAAGGCGGCTGGTCTGCCTTTGGATAGGGAGTAGCCATGGCGGAGAAGCACCCGAACCCCGAGGAACTGGCGAAGGTCTCTTACCGGCCCCCCCAGAAGGGCTGGATGGATCCTCATGTGGACTTCCGAAAGGGGACCTACAGCTACAGCGCCGCGGGAAAGAACCTGGAGTACCTTGGCATGCCCAACCCCAGGGAATGGCAGCCCTTCGACAAGGACTGGAAGCTGCCACCCAACTGGAAGCAGATCATCCTGGACGGCATGAAAGAGCGGCTGGAGAAATACCGCTCCTTCAGGCTCTTCATGGACATCTGTGTCAGGTGCGGGGCCTGCGCCGACAAATGCCACTTCTACATCGGTTCCGGCGATCCCAAGAACATGCCCGTCCTGCGCGCCGAGTTGATCCGCTCCGTCTACCGACGGTATTTCACGCCGGCGGGCAAGGCGTTCGGCGCGCTGGCGGGGGGGCGGGAACTCACCGAGGAGGTGATCAAGGAGTGGTTCTACTACTTCTACCAGTGCACCGAGTGCCGCCGCTGCTCGGTCTTCTGCCCCTACGGCATTGACCAGGCGGAGATCACCATGATCGGCCGCGAGCTGCTCAACCTCATCGGCTGCAACATCAACTGGGTCATAGAGCCCGCGGCCAACTGCTTCCGCACGGGCAACCACCTGGGCATCCAGCCCCACGGATTCAAGGACTCCCTGGAGTTCGCCGTGGACGAGCTGGAGGACATCACGGGCATCCGGGTGGATCTGCCCATCAACCGGAAGGGCGCCGAGATCCTGTTCGTGGCCCCTTCGGCGGACTACTTCGGAACGCCTCACTACTACACGCTCCTGGGTTACCTCCAGCTCTTCCACGAGATCGGACTGGACTACACCTGGAGCGCCTTCGCGGGTGAGGGGGGCAACTTCGGTCTCTTCACGAGCCACGAGATGATCAAGCGGCTGAACAACAAGATTTACGCCGAGGCCAAGCGCCTGGGCGTGAAGTGGATCCTGGGCGGGGAGTGCGGCCACATGTGGCGGGTCCTCCACCAGTACATGAGCACCATGAACGGTCCCGCCGATTTCCTTGAGGTCCCCAAGTCCCCCATCACGGGGACGGTGTTCAAAAACACCGAGTCCACCAAGATGGTCCACATCACCGAATTCACCTCCGACCTCATCAAAAACGGCAAACTCAAGCTGGACCCGAGCCGCAACGACCACTGGAATGTGACCTTCCACGATTCGTGCAACCCGGCCAGGGCCATGGGCCTCTTCGAGGAGCCGCGCTACATCATCAAGGCCACCTGCCGGAAGTTTCACGAGATGCCCGAGAACACCATCCGCGAGAACACCTTCTGCTGCGGCAGCGGCGCCGGGCTGGGGAACGACGAGAACTTCGAGATGCGCATGAGGGGCGGCCTGCCCCGCGCCAACGCGGTGAAATATGTCCACGAGAAGTTCGGCGTCAATGTCCTCTCCTGCATATGCGCCATTGACAAGGCCACCCTTCCCACGCTCATGGACTACTGGGTGCCCGGCGTCGAGGTGGCGGGCATTCACGAGTTCGTGGGCAACGCCCTCGTCATGAAGGGTGAGAAGGAGCGCACCACCGACCTTCGCGGCACGCCGCTGGCGAAGAAGGACTGAGGTCAAAGGACTGAGGACTGCGTGGAAGACTCGGTTGATTTGTCAAGTGAGTAGGACACAGGAGGGAATGGAATGCTGGACGACTTCGCTATGGATGGATGCGTTACTCAGCACTCAGTCCTCAGCACTCAGTCCTCAACGCTCGATCTTCCGCACTGGATTGGAGGGGACTGATGCGTGACCGGAGCCTTATCCTGGCCGGGTTGTTGCTGTTCCTGGGGCTGATCACCTTCCCGATCTGGTACAACCTCGCCTCGGGCGCCTCCTCCAAGGAGCCCGAGCTCAAGCTTCCCGCCAACGAGAAGCAGTGCGTCGCCTCCAAAGAGACCATGCGGACCACCCACATGGAGATGCTCATCACCTGGCGGGACCGCGTGGTTCGGCAGGACGACCGGACCCTGCGGACGGCGGACGGCAGGACCTTCGAGATGAGCCTCACGCGAACCTGCATGAAGTGCCACGAGAACAGGGAGGAGTTCTGCGACAAGTGCCACCTCTACGCGGGTGTCACTCCCTACTGCTGGGACTGCCACATAGACCCCAAGCTTGCGCGGAGGACCAACGGATGAGCGCCAACCGAAGGACATTTCTGGGCGTCGCCGGACTCTCGGCGCTGGCCCTCGCCGGAAAATCCACCCTCAGCGCCATAGAGGGTTCTGAGAAAAAGGACGCCGCGGCCAGCGCCCCGAAGCGCTGGGCCATGGTCATTGACCCCCAGAAGTGCTTGAAAAACGAGGGTTGCAAGGACTGCATCGCCGCCTGCAACAAGGTCCACAATGTGCCGCAGTTCGCCGATGCCCAGCACGAGGTGAAGTGGATCTGGAAGGAGCCCTTCGAACACGCCTTCCCGGACCAGGAGAACCCCTACACCGCCGAGGCGCTCAAAGAGAAGCCCGTGCTGGTGTTCTGCAACCACTGCGACAATCCGCCGTGCGTGCGCGTGTGCCCCACCAAGGCCACCTGGAAGCGGGAGGACGGCATCGTCATGATGGACTGGCACCGCTGCATCGGCTGCCGGTACTGCGTCGCGGCCTGCCCTTACGGCTCCAGGAGCTTCAACTGGCTGGACCCGCGCCCCCACATTCCGGCGCTCGACCCCAACTTCCCCACGCGCACCAAGGGCGTCGTGGAAAAGTGCACCTTCTGCGACGAGCGCCTGGCACGGGGACAACAGCCCGCCTGCGTGGAATCCTGCAAAGAAAAGGCCCTGGTCTTCGGAAACCTGGACGATCCCACTTCCGAGGTGAGAGCGCTGCTCAAGGAACACTACACGCTCAGGCGGAAGCCCGAACTTGGGACGCACCCCGAGATCTACTACATCGTGTAGAGAAGGCCGGGGGCGCGCGCCGGGCAAGAATGGGAGCTGTGATATAGAAATAGGGGGGCAGTAAATGTTCATGTTTGAGAAAGCCGTCGTGGGTAGCAAGCGCTACTGGGGCTGGATCGGCATCCTGGGGACGGTGATCCTCGTGGGCGTCCTGTGCTACCTCTGGCAACTGCGCGACGGGTTGGGCATCACGGGCCTCAGCCGGGATGTGACCTGGGGCATGTATATCGCCCAGTTCACCTTCTTCGTGGGCGTCGCGGCCTCGGCGGTCATGGTGGTCCTGCCCTACTACCTCCACAACTACAAAGCCTTCGGAAAGATCACCATCCTGGGCGAGTTCCTGGCCATCTCCGCGGTGACCATGTGCATGCTCTTCATCTTCGTGGACATGGGCCAACCGACCCGGATCCTCAATGTCATGCTCCATCCCACGCCCAATTCCATGATGTTTTGGGACATGGTTTCCCTCTCGGGCTACCTGGGTCTGAACGCCCTCATCGCGTACATCACGCTCAGCGCGGAGCGAAACGGCGTGCCGCCGCCCGCCTGGATCAAGCCCGTGATCATCCTGTCCATCCCCTGGGCCGTCTCCATCCATACCGTCACGGCCTTCCTCTACAACGGCCTGCCCGGACGCTCCTTCTGGCTCACGGCCATCCTGGCGCCCCGCTTCCTGGCCTCGGCCTTCGCGGCCGGCCCGGCCCTGCTGATCCTGCTCTGCATGGTGATCCGGAAGCTGACCAAGTTCGATGTGGGGGCCGAGCCCCTCCAGAAGCTGGCCATGATCGTGACCTACGCCATGCTCATCAACATCTTCTTCGTGCTCATGGAAGTCTTCACCGTCTTCTACAGCGGGATCCCCGAGCACACGGAGCACTTCAAATTCCTTTTCGTGGGCCTTCAAGGCAAAGCGCCTCTCGTGCCCTGGATGTGGACCTCCATGGGGCTGGCCGCCGTGGCCATCTTCCTGCTCCTCGTGCCCCGTTATCGCAAGAACGAGACCGTGCTGGCGGTGACCTGCGTCATGGTTTTCGCCTCGCTC
>Ga0315271_10001814_pt1 | contig 13130 bp, 8 predicted proteins | sample C3_top_MG_FD_204664 | JGI IMG/M metagenome (GOLD analysis project Ga0315271, IMG submission 204664) | Sediment microbial communities from Yellowstone Lake, YNP, Wyoming, USA - C3_top | ecosystem: Environmental > Aquatic > Freshwater > Lake > Sediment | place: USA: Wyoming | collected 2017-08-01 | reverse complement strand
CTGGCTGATGTGCGGTTGCGCCGTGCTGCTGGGCCTGGCGCTGGGTTCGGTGCAGCCGATGATCATGACCACGCTGCACCAGATCACGCCCCACGAGCGTCACGGCGAGGCGATTGCGCTGCGCTCGATGACGATCAGCTTCTCGAGTGCGCTGATGCCGCTGGCATTCGGCCTGGCGGGTTCCGCCCTCGGCGCGGCGTCGCTGTTCTGGGTGATGGGTGCGGCGGTCGCACTCGGCAGCGTTCAGGCCCGCCGCATCGGTGCGCCGCTGGTCAGAACTTGATGCTGCCGGTGTTGGCCTTTGGTGCCGGTGCCGCCTCGGCTTCGGCCGCGGGGGCGGCAGGCGCCGCCGCGCCGCGCGCCACGCTGGCTTCGCGACGTTCGGTGATCGGCGTGGGGGCCGGGTACTGGTACGAGGCCGGCAGGCGCGACTCGCGCGGGTAGCCGGCGGCGTCGAGGTACGAGTTCCAGACTTCCGGCGCGAGGCCGCGCAGCACCTGTGAGCCGATGCTCAACGTGGGCGCGTCGCGCCCGCCGGAGAGACGTTCGAGGGCCTCGCTGTCTTCCGGGCTCAGCACCTGCTTTTCGGTGGTCGGAATGCCACGTTGACGCAGCAACTGGCGCGCCGCCTCGCAGGGCGCGCAGGCACCGGTGCTCACATACAACGTGACCGGGTAGCGCGCTGCCGCCTGACGCAGTTCGAGGGGCAGGGCGACATCGCCCGCGCCAACCGCCGCGCGCGAGCCGATCGAGGTGACCTTGCCTTCGCTGGCGATCGGCGCGCGGTCGGTGTAGGTGACCTTGCCATCGGCGCCGATGACCTTGTACTGGGCCAGGCAGGGCCCGACCATGGCCAGCGACATCAGCGCGGCAGGAGCGCTCTGGCGCAGCAGCTTCGACAGGGAATGGCGGCGGTGGTCTGGGTACATCGAGGCTCCGGACGCCGCGGGTCGTGCGACGGATGCTGGAATTTACCGCACACCCAAGGGCGCTTCAAGCGGCGGCGGTGGCGGTGGCGGTCGAGTGCGCGGGAGCGGCGGCCAGGCCGAGGTGGCGCAACAGTGCGTCGATGTGGGGCTCGCGGCCGCGAAACGACTGGAAGCTGTCCATCGTGCTGCGACTGCCGCCGGTCTCGAGGATCGCCTCCTTGAAGCGCCGGCCGGTGGCGACGTCGAGCACGCCGCCGCTGCGCTGCGCCACCTCTTCGAACGCGCCCCAGGCATCGGCCGACAGCACCGCGGCCCATTGGTAGCTGTAGTAGCCGGCCGCATAGCCGCCCGCGAAGATGTGCGAGAAAGTGTGCAGTGGCCGGCCGAAGGCGGGCGCCTCGACCACGGCCACGTCCTTGTTGACCGCGTCGGACAAGGCTTGCAGGCGCTCGGGGGCGTCGGGCTCGATGTGCAGCCGCATGTCGACGAGCGAGTACTCGACATGACGCAAGGTCTGCAGGCCGCTGTGGAAGTTGCGCGCGGCGAGCATGCGGTCGAACAACGCCCGCGGCATCGGCGCGCCGGTGTCGACGTGCGCCGTCAGGTGCTCGAGCACCTCCCACTCCCAGCACAGGTTTTCCATGAACTGGCTGGGCAGTTCGACGGCGTCCCATTCGACCCCGGAGATGCCGGACACGCCGATGTCGTCGATCTGCGTCAGCATCATCTGCAGGCCGTGGCCGAACTCGTGGAAAAGCGTCGTCACGTCGTCGTGGGTCAACAGGGCAGGGCGGTCCTTGCCGTCGACGACTTGGGGCGGCGCGAAGTTGCACACGATGTGCGCCACCGGGGTCTGGAGCATGCCGTCAGGGCGCGCCCAGCGGTCGCGCACGTCACCCATCCAGGCGCCGGAGCGCTTGCCGGGCCGAGCGTAGAGGTCGAGGTAGAACTGGCCGACGAGGGGCCCGGCCCCGGCGGGTACCGAGCGCTCGATGCGGAAGAAGCGCACGCTGTCGTGCCAGACCGGTGCCTCGTCGGGAACGATGCGAACCTCGAACAGGGTTTCGATGATGTGGAACAGGCCTTCGAGCACCTTCGGCGCCGTGAAGTACTGCTTCACCTCCTGTTCGCTGAACGCGTAGCGCGCTTCCTTCAGGCGCTCGCTGGCGAACGTGCGGTCCCATGGCTTCAGTTCGCTCAGGCCGAGTTCGGTGCGGGCGAAGCCCACCAGTTCGGCGTTGTCACGCAGCGCACCGGGCCGCGCGCGAACCGCCAGGTCGTGCAGAAATTCGATCACTGCGGCGGGCGACGCCGCCATCTTCGGCACCAGCGACTGCACGGCGAAATTGACGTGGCCCAGCAGCGCGGCTTCCTCCTGGCGCAGCTTCAGGAGTTCACGCATCACGGCGCTGTTGTCCAGCTCGGCCGGACCAAACTCGCTGGCCCGCGTCGCGTACGCCGTGTAGAGGCGTTCGCGCAGCGGGCGATGGCGCGCGTCCTGCATCACCGGCAGGTAGCAGGGGAAGTGCAGCGTGAGCTTGTGGCCGTCGCGGTTCTCGGCCTGCGCGGCAGCGCGCGCCGCCTGCTTCACGTCGTCGGACACGCCGTCGAGTTCGGCTTCGGACGCAAAGTAGGCAAAGCTGTCGGTGGCGTCGAGCACGTGTTCCGAGAACGTCTGCCCGAGTTCCGCCTCCCGGTCCAGCACCTGCGCGTGGCGCACCCGGTCTGCGCCTTCGAGTTCAGCGCCGCCGAGCTTGAAGTCACGCACCGCGTTGGCGAGCGCACGCAGGCGCGGCGCACTGAGTTGCGCCGCACCCGGGCTGGCGAGCACGGCGCGGTACTTGGCGAACAGCCGCTGGTCGGCACCGACACGGGTGTAGAACTCGACCACCCGAGGCAGGGTCTCGTTGTACGCGGCGCGCAGTTCGGGCGTGTCGGCCACTGCGGCGAGGTGGCTGACCGTTCCCCAGGCCCGAGACACACGGTCGACCGCCACATCAAGCACCGCCGACAAGGCTTGGTACTCGGCCGGCACGGCATCGCTGGTGGCCAGTTCGAGGGCTGCGTTGCCTGCCTTCAGCCATTCGTCGAGGGCCGGCGCGATGTGCTCCGGGCGGATCGCGTCGAACTGCGGCAGGCCGTCGAGGGCGAGCAGCGGGTTGTCGATGTGGGGCGTGGGGTTCATGCGGCAATCCTTCAGGTGGCGGCGCGCTCGGCGGCTTCGATGGTGTTGACCAGCAGCATCGTGATCGTCATCGGTCCGACGCCGCCCGGCACCGGCGTGATGTGGCTGGCGACGGCCGACACGCCGGCAAAGTCGACGTCGCCGCAGAGCTTGCCTTGCGCCGTCCGGTTCATGCCGACGTCGATCACGATGGCACCTGGCTTGACCATGTCGGCCCTCAAGGTGTCGGCGCGACCGACTGCCACCACCACCACGTCGGCCTGGCGCGTGTGGTGGCCGATGTCGGCGGTGGCACTGTGGCAGATGGTGACGGTGGCGTTGGCCTGCAAGAGCAGCAAGGCCATCGGCTTGCCCACCGTGTTGCTGCGGCCGATCACCACCGCGTGCTTGCCGCGCAAGTCGACGCCGGTACTCTGCAGCAGCTTCATGCAGCCATACGGTGTGCAGGGTCGGAAGCCGGGCAGGCCGGCGAGCAGTTCGCCGGCACTGAGCACGGAGTAGCCGTCGACGTCCTTGGTCGTGGCGATCGCCTCGATCACGCGGGCCGGTGCGATGTGCGCCGGCAGCGGCATCTGCACCAGGATGCCGTGGATCGCCGGGTCGGCGTTCAGGGCCGCCACGCGCGCGAGCAGGTCGGCTTCGGACAGCGTGGCGTCGTACTTCTCGAACACCGAGTGGATGCCGGCGTCGGCGCAGGCCTTGACCTTGTCGCGCACATAGATGTGGCTGGCCGGGTCTTCGCCGACCAGGATCACCGCCAGCCCGGGCTGGCGTCCGCGCGCCGTCAAGGCCGCTGCGCGGGCGGCCACTTCGGCGCGGATCTGTCGAGACAGGGCACGCCCGTCGATGAGTTGAGCGGTCATGGATCGGTCCTGCAAATGAACAGGGCCGCTGGTCAGGCGGCCCCTTGGTCGAAACGCCGAGTCAGGCCTTGGCTTGTGCGCCCAAGGCGATCTTGAGCAGGTCGGCCACGGTGTTGGCGTTGAGCTTTTCCATGATGTTGGCGCGGTGCGCTTCGACCGTCTTGATGCTGATGCCCAGGTCGTCGGCGATCTGCTTGTTCAGCCGGCCGGCGACGATGCGCTCGAGCACCTGAGCCTCACGGGTGGTCAGGCGCGACAGCAGGGCGTCGCGGCTGGCGGCTTCCTGGTGCTTGGAGAAGTCGACGCGGGCGCGGTCGAGCATCTTCTCGACCAGACGCACCAGCTCTTCTTCCTTGAACGGCTTTTCGATGAAGTCTTCGGCACCCTTCTTCATCGTCGTCACGGCCATCGGCACGTCGCCGTGGCCGGTGATGAAGGTCACGGGCAGGGGCGAGCGGCGTTCCAGCAGGCGGTCTTGCAACTCCAGGCCGCTCATGCCGTCCATGCGGATGTCGGCGATCAGGCAGGCCACTTCGCGGGGGTCGAATCGGGACAGGAACGACTCGGCGGAATCGAAGCACTTGACCCGGTAGTCCTTGCCTTCCAGCAGCCATTGCAGGGAGTCGCGCACGGCCTCGTCGTCGTCGACAACGTAGACCGTGCCTTTCTTCGGAATCAAGCTCATGAGGTCACAAACGCCTTGGGGGTGAGGGGGTCGGAAGCAGAGAGCTCGACGGGCAGCGTGAAGGAGAAACGGCAACCCACGACAGCCTCTCCATTGTAGAGGTTCTGTGCCTTGATCCGGCCCCGGTGGCTTTCGATGATGGAGCGGCAAAGGCTCAGGCCGATGCCCAGGCCGTCGACCTTGGTCGAGAAGAACGCTTCGTACAAACGAGCGATGACATCGAGCTGAAGGCCCGGCCCCATGTCGGTGACGCTGAACTCGATCACGCCGCCTTCTTCGGGCGTGTGGTGCGGCACGACGCGCAGTTCGATGTTGCGCCGCGCGGTGGGCAGGTGGGCGTTGTCGATCGCTTCGGCCGCGTTCTTCAGCAGGTTCAGCAGCACTTGCTCGATCAGGATGGGATCGACCAGGAGTGCCGGCAGGCGCTGCGCCACATAGGTGCGGATGCCGACGCTGCGGCGGCGCAGTTCGATGCCCGCCAGTTCGACCGCGTCCTCGACGATGTCGCGCGCCTGCGCGCTTTGGCGTTGCGGCTCGCTGCGCTTCACGAAGGCGCGGATGCGGTGGATGATCTGGCCCGCGCGCTGCGCCTGGCGCGAGGTCTTTTCCAGCGCGGCGATCAGGTCGGCCTTCTCGATCGCGTTGTTGTTGACGCGCGTGACCATGCCGTTGCAGTAGTTCGTGATGGCCGTCAGCGGCTGGTTCAGTTCGTGCGCGACGGACGACGCCATTTCGCCCATCAAGACGAGACGGCTGGTTACTTGAGCCTTCTCGGCCTGGCTCTGGGCCAGCGTCTCGGCGGTGCGGCGCGCCGTGATGTCGGTGGCGATCAGCATCTGCGCGAGGCGCCCGTCGGTCCATTGCAGGTAGCGGGCGCGAACGTCGAACCACTTCTGGAGCGACTCGATGAACACCTCGCGCGACTCGGAGCCCGCCTCGGTCAGCTCCTGGGTTGGCAGGCCGCCGAAGTTGTCGACGGCGTCGTCGATCTCGGCCAGGAAGGGCACGCCCTTCTCGGCACCCGCGAGCACGGCATGGCCTTGCGATTCGGCCCCGAACCACAGGCGATACGAGCGATTCGCGAACAACAGTTCGCCCTGGTTCACCGACAGCACAGAGACGGCCGCGTCCAGGCCTTCGAGCACGGTGGTGAAGCGTTCGTGCGAGGCCGTCAGCTGGTCGCGAACGCGCTTGGCTTCGGTGATGTTGGTCATCGAAGTCATCCAGCCGGTCTGCTGGCCCTTCGGGTCGATCAGCGGCGAGACGTACATGCGCGAATCGAACAGCGAACCGTCCTTGCGCATCACCTTCACTTCGATGCCGCCGGCCGGGCTGCGGCCCTGCAACTCCTGCTGCAGCAGGCGGGAGTTTTCCTCGAAGCGGTCGGGCGGCCAGTAGGGCAGCGGTGGCTTGCGCCCGACCAGGTCGGATTCCGAGAACCCCGTCATCGCGCCGAACGCCGGGTTGACGTAGGTGATGCGGCCTTCCATGTCCATCGCCCGCATGCCGGTGAGCATCGAGTTTTCCATCGCCCGCCGGAAGTTGGTTTCGGTCACCAGGGCGGTCTGCATTTGCAGGCGCCGGCCCATGTGGCGCCAGGTGCCGAGCAGCATCCACACCGTCAATGCCGAGAGTGCCGCGACCATCCAGAACAAGGTGTTGCTGATCAGGCCGATCGAGGTGCGGTAGCCCTGGCCGCGCAGGATGAGTCCGTTGTTGGCCGGGGTGACGGGGATCTGGTGCACGATCGACGGGCGCTGCACCTTGGCGCCCGGCATCTGGGTCACGGTGCTGGCCACGATGTGCTCGTCGGCGTCGATCACGCTGATGGCGTGGCGTGTCGACACTTCCTTGGGCACGTTGCGGCGCATCAGCCCTTCGACCGAGTATTCGGCGATCAGGGCACCGACGAATGCACTGCGTTCCTGCAACGGAATCTGGACCTGGAACACCGGGTTGCCCAGGGTGTCGAGGAACTGCCGCGAGTAGGTCGGCTGGCGCTGCGCCCGCGCCGCCAGGAATGCGATTTCCGAGGGGCTGGTCTTGCCTTCGCGAGGCAGGGCCGCGGGTGTGTCGTCGCTCGACAGGCCGGCCTCCGCCGGGAAACTGATGGCCGAATAGCTTGCGCGAGGGGCACGCGCCGCGTTGATCCACACCAGGTTCGTGATCTCGGGCCGCTCGCGCGTGAAGGCCGCCGCTTGTGCGAGGAACTGGTCGCGGTCGATCACGCGGCTGCCGACCTCGCGGGCGATGCGAACCAGCTGTTCCTGGTTCTCGATCAGGCGCAGCCGGATCTGTTGCTGGGCGATCTCGGTGTCGCGCTTGACGGCCTCCTGCTCCCGCTCGAATTCCTCATTGCGCAGATACCAAAACGCCAAGATGATCGCGGCGAGAAAGAGCAGCACGGAAACCAGCGGGCCCAAAGTGGCAAAGCGATCCTGACGTGCAGCCGACTGCCGCCGCCACCACCGGCCGAAACGTCTTTCGGCCCATGTCTGGGGTGGGCGGGGAGGCGCGGCGGCCTCGGTGGCAGGGTGCATGGGGTGATTATCGAGTGTGCGTCGATTCGGGGTGAGGTGTGCCGACGTCCGCGTTCCATGCTGCCCGGTTTCGGAGCATCTTTCGGGCGCTTCCGAATCAAAATATCATTATGTGAAATCGTATTTCACGATTTGGAAAACTTTGAGAGTTGTGCGACACTTCCGCCGGTTTTCAAAAATTCACAATTCCACGACTGGAGACAACCATGTCCGCAATGCCCGATTCCTTCCTTGGCGCCGCCGCCAACGACGTCGATTCGCAGGAAACCCGAGAGTGGCTCGACGCCCTGTCGGCCGTCATCGGCAACGAAGGGGGCGAACGCGCTCACTTCCTCCTCGAGAGCCTGATCGACCACGCGCGCCAGGCCGGCATCGACGTGCCGTTCTCGGCCACCACCGCCTACGTCAACACGATTCCCGCTGACCAGGAAGAGCGCTCGCCGGGCAACATCGAGATCGAGGAGCGGCTGCGCACCTACATGCGATGGAACGCGATGGCGATGGTTGTCAAGGCGAACCGCCTGCACCCGGCCGACGGTGGCGATCTGGGCGGCCACATCTCCAGTTTCGCGTCGCTCGCCACGATGCTGGGCACCGGCTTCAACCACTTCTGGCACGCCGAGAGCGAAGGCCATGGCGGCGACCTGCTGTATATCCAGGGTCACTCGTCGCCCGGCATCTATGCACGCGCCTTCATGGAAGGCCGCATCAGCGAAGAGCAGTTGCTGAACTTCCGCCAGGAAGTCGATGGCAAGGGTATCTCGAGCTACCCGCATCCGAAGTTGATGCCCGAGTTCTGGCAGTTCCCCACCGTCTCGATGGGCCTGGGCCCGCTGATGGCGATCTACCAGGCCCGCTTCCTGAAATACCTCCACGCGCGTGGCATTGCCGACACCTCGAACCGCAAGGTCTGGGTGTTCTGCGGCGACGGCGAAATGGACGAGCCCGAATCGCTGGGCGCGATCGGCCTGGCAGCGCGCGAAAAGCTCGACAACCTGATCTTCGTCGTCAACTGCAACCTGCAGCGGCTCGACGGCCCGGTGCGCGGCAACGGCAAGATCATCCAGGAGCTCGAAGGCGAGTTCCGCGGCTCGGGCTGGAACGTCATCAAGCTGCTCTGGGGCAGCTACTGGGACCCGCTGCTGGCGCGCGACAAGGAAGAGATCCTGCGCAAGGTGATGATGGACACTGTCGATGGCGACTACCAGGCCATGAAGGCCAATGACGGCGCCTTCGTTCGCAAGCACTTCTTCGGCCAGCACCCGAAGCTGTTGGAGATGGTCGCGAAGATGAGCGACGACGACATCTGGCGCCTGAACCGCGGTGGCCACGACCCGCAGAAGGTGTATGCCGCCTTCCACAAGGCGAACAGCCATGTGGGCCAGCCGACCGTCCTGCTGATCAAGACCGTCAAGGGCTTCGGCATGGGCAAGAGCGGCGAGGGCAAGAACACCGCGCACCAGACCAAGAAGCTGGTCGACGAAGACGTGAAGATTTTCCGCGACCGCTTCAACATCCCGATCGCCGACGACCAGCTCGCCGACATCCCGTTCCTGAAGCCGGCCGACGACACGCCGGAAATGAAGTACCTGCACGACAAGCGCAAGGCACTCGGTGGCTACCTGCCGCACCGCCGCACGAAGGCCGACGAGAAGCTGACGGTGCCGCCCCTCGAGACCTTCAAGGCCGTGCTCGACGCGACGGCTGAAGGCCGCGAGATCAGTACCACCCAGGCCTTCGTGCGCTTCCTGACGCAGCTGCTGCGCGACAAGGAACTGGGGCCCCGCGCCGTGCCCATCCTGGTCGACGAGGCCCGCACCTTCGGCATGGAAGGGCTGTTCCGCCAGATCGGCATCTACAACCCCGCGGGGCAGAACTACACGCCGGTCGACAAGGACCAGGTGATGTACTACCGCGAAGACAAGGCCGGCCAGGTCTTGCAGGAAGGCATCAACGAGCCCGGCGGCATGAGCAGCTGGATCGCGGCGGCCACGAGCTACAGCACGAACAACCGGATCATGATTCCGTTCTTCGTCTACTACTCGATGTTCGGCTTCCAGCGCATCGGTGACCTGGCCTGGGCAGCGGGCGACATGCAGGCGCGCGGCTTCCTGCTCGGCGGCACGTCGGGGCGCACCACGCTGAACGGCGAAGGCCTGCAGCACGAAGACGGCCACAGCCACATCCTCGCTGGCACGATCCCGAACTGCATCAGCTACGACCCGAGCTTCGCGCACGAGGTGGGTGTGATCCTGCACCACGGCCTGAAGCGCATGGTCGAAGACCAGGAGAACGTGTATTTCTACATCACGCTGCTCAACGAGAACTACCCGATGCCGGGCCTGAAGGCCGGCACCGAGGAACAGATCATCAAGGGCATGTACCTGCTCGACGAGGGTGCCAAGAAGACACCCCGTGTGAACCTGCTCGGCAGCGGCACCATCCTGCTGGAGAGCGTAGCGGCCAAGAAATTGCTGGAAGACGACTGGGGCGTGGCAGCGAACGTGTGGAGCTGCCCGAGCTTCAACCAGCTGGCCCGTGATGGTCAGGACGCCGACCGCTGGAACCTGCTGCACCCTACGACCGCGGCGCAGCGTGTTCCGTTCGTCACCGAACAGCTTGCCAAATTCGCCGGCCCGGTGATCGCCTCGACCGACTACATGAAGAACTACGCCGAGCAGATCCGCGCCTTCATTCCGAAGGGCCGCACGTATCGTGTGCTGGGCACCGACGGCTTCGGCCGCAGCGACTTCCGCAGCAAACTGCGCGAGCACTTCGAGGTGAACCGGCACTACATCGTCGTGGCGGCACTCAAGGCGCTGGCCGACGAAGGCACGGTGCCGATGGCCAAGGTGGCCGAGGCGCTCGCCAAGTACGGCATCAACGTCGACAAGATCAACCCGCTGTACGCATAAGAACAAGCACGGAGACACTCAACATGGCACTGGTGGAAGTCAAGGTCCCGGACATCGGCGACTTCAAGGAAGTGGAAATCATCGAACTGCTGGTCAAGCCCGGCGACACGGTGAAGGCCGAGCAATCACTGATCACGGTGGAGAGCGACAAGGCGTCGATGGAGATCCCGTCGTCGCATGCCGGCGTGGTGAAGGAGCTGAAGGTCAAGGTCGGCGACAAGGTGGCCGAAGGGTCGCTGGTGTTGATGATCGAGACCGAAGGCGCGGGCGCCGCGGCCCCGGCGGCGGCAAGCGCTGCGACACCTGCAGCGGCACCCGCCGCAGCGGCTCCGGCGCCGGCCGCGGCCGCGCCAGCGGTAGCAGCGAGCGCGGGCCCGGTCGACGTTCTGGTTCCCGACATCGGCGACTTCGATGAAGTCACCGTGATCGAGGTCATGGTCAAGGCTGGCGACACCATCAAGGTCGAACAAAGCCTGATCACGGTCGAGAGTGATAAGGCCTCGATGGAGATTCCGTCGTCGCATGCTGGCGTCGTGAGCGACGTGAAGGTCAAGGTCGGCGACAAGGTCAAGAAGGGCAGCCTCGTCGCGGTCGTTCAGGCCAGTGGCGGTGCTGCGGCCCCAGCGTCCCCGGTGGCCGCCGCCGCTTCGGCTGCTGCGTCGTCGTCGTCGTCCGCGTCCGCGTCCCTACCCGCACCAGCCGCCGAAAAGGCCGTGCCGACCGCCGCCTTGCCGGCCCACGAGCCCAGCGCGCCCAAGGGCGCGCTGCCGCACGCGTCACCGACGATCCGCAAGCTCGCCCGCGAACTCGGCGTGCCACTGGACGAAGTGAAGGGCAGCGGCCCGAAAGGCCGCATCACCCAGACCGATGTGCAAGGCTTCGTCAAGGGCGTGATGGCCGGCGCAACGCAGACCAGGGCGCAAGCCGCCAAGGTGCCCGCCGCAGCCGCGACTGGCGGCACCTTCCCCGGCCTGCTGGCCTGGCCTAACGTCGACTTCTCGAAGTTCGGCCCGGTCGAGCGCCGCGACATGTCGCGCATCAAGAAGATCAGCGGCGCGAACCTGCACCGCAACTGGGTGTTGATCCCGCACGTCACGAACCATGACGATGCCGACATCACCGACCTCGAAGCCTTCCGTGTCTCCACCAACAAGGAGAATGAAAAGTCGGGCGTGAAGGTCACGATGCTGGCCTTCCTGATCAAGGCCTGCGTCGCGGCGCTGAAGAAGTTCCCCGAGTTCAACGCGTCGATCGACGGCGACCAGATCGTCTTCAAGCAGTACTTCCACATCGGCTTCGCAGCCGACACGCCGAACGGCCTGATGGTGCCGGTGATCAAGGATGCCGACAAAAAAGGCATCTTCCAGATCTCGCAGGAGATGGGCGAGTTGGCGAAGAAGGCGCGTGACGGCAAGCTGAGCCCGGCCGAGATGAGCGGCGGCTGCTTCTCGATCTCGTCGCTGGGCGGCATTGGTGGGCGCTACTTCACGCCGATCATCAACGCGCCTGAAGTCTCGATCCTCGGCGTCTGCAAGAGCAGCATCGAACCGGTGTGGGACGGCAAGGCCTTCCAGCCGCGCCTGATGCTGCCGCTGAGCCTGAGCTGGGACCACCGCGTGATCGACGGCGCCGCGGCGGCGCGCTTCAATGCGTACCTCGGCCAGATCCTGGGTGACTTCCGCCGCGTGCTTCTCTAGGCCATGACAACTGTCGTGGTGGTCCGCAAGGGCGGCACCGTGGCCATTGCCGCCGATACGCTGGTCACCTTCGGTGACACGCGGCTGGCGCATGGCTACGAGGCGAACGAGAAGCTGTTCAAGGTGGGAGACAGCTGGATCGGCATGGCCGGCACCACGGCGCATTTCCCGGTGCTGCGCCGCGCGCTCGACAGCCTGCCGCCCGGCGAGTTGCGCCTGCACTCGCGTGACCAGGTTTTCGAGACCTTCCTGAAGCTGCACCCGAAGTTGAAGGAGACCTTCTTCCTCAACACCAAGGAAGAAGACGCCGACCCGTACGAAAGCTCGCAATTCACCGCGCTGATCGCGAACCACGCCGGCATCTTCGGCGTGTACTCGTACCGCGAGGTGTTCGAGTTCGACCGCTTCTGGGCCGTCGGCACCGGCCGCGCGTTCGCGCTCGGCGCGATGTACGCCGGCTTCGACAAGCTGAAGACGGCGCGCGAACTGGCCGAGCTGGGCGTGCGCGCCGGTTGTGAATTCGACAAGAACTCCAGTGGGCCGATTCACGCCCACACCATCAAACTCAACGTAGTGAAAGGCTGACCATGGCACTCATCGACATCAAGGTGCCGGACATCGGCGACTTCAAGGACGTGGCCGTCATCGAACTGCTCGTCAAGCCGGGCGACACGGTGAAGCCTGAGCAGAGCCTGATTTCCGTGGAGAGCGACAAGGCGTCGATGGAGATCCCGTCGTCGCATGCCGGCGTGGTGAAGGAAGTGAAGCTCAAGGTGGGTGACGTCGTCAACGAAGGGTCGGTGATTCTTTCGTTGGAAGCCGACGGTGCTGCGAATGCGCCCGCGGCGGCGGCGCCCGCGCCCGCCGCCGCCGCGACGGCCGCAACGGCGGTAGCTTCACCCGTCGCTGCCCCGACGCCGGTGGCGTCAACCTACGCCGGTGGCGCCGATGTCGAATGCGACCTCGTCGTGCTCGGTGCCGGCCCCGGCGGCTATTCGGCCGCGTTCCGCGCCGCCGACTTGGGGCTGAAGGTCGTGCTGGTCGAGCGCTTCGCCACCCTCGGTGGCGTGTGCCTGAACGTCGGTTGCATCCCGTCCAAGGCCTTGCTGCACGTGGCCGCGGTGATGGACGAGGTGAAGCATTTCGACGCGATGGGCGTCACCTTTGCGCCGCCCGTGCTCGACCTGGCCAAGCTGCGCACGCACAAGGAAAAGGTCATCGGCAAGCTGACCGGCGGGCTGGCTGCGATGGCGAAGATGCGCAAGGTCACGGTGGTGCAGGGCACGGCCGAGTTCCTCGACCCGTTCCATCTCGGC
>Ga0315271_10001813_pt1 | contig 13131 bp, 13 predicted proteins | sample C3_top_MG_FD_204664 | JGI IMG/M metagenome (GOLD analysis project Ga0315271, IMG submission 204664) | Sediment microbial communities from Yellowstone Lake, YNP, Wyoming, USA - C3_top | ecosystem: Environmental > Aquatic > Freshwater > Lake > Sediment | place: USA: Wyoming | collected 2017-08-01 | reverse complement strand
GGAGCGCCGCGAGGTGGCCGTCCACCGCGTCGAGACCCCGCGGGCGACGCCGTTCGCGTCCTCGCTCCTCTTCGACTACGTGGCCGCCTTCATGTACGAGGGCGACGCCCCGCTCGCCGAGCGGCGTGCGCAGGCCCTGGCGCTCGACCGCGACCTCCTGCGCGAGCTGCTCGGCCAGGAGGAGCTGCGCGAGCTGCTGGACCCCGCCGCGCTCGAGGAGACGGAGCTGGAGCGCCAGGCGCTGGTCGACGATCGCAGGGCGGGCTCCGTGGACCAGGTCGCGGACCTCCTGCGTCGGCTGGGCGACCTCACGCTCGAGGACGTCGCCGCCCGGGCGCGCGGTGGCTCGTCCGCCGCGGGGGAGTGGCTGGAGACGCTGGCCGCAACGCGGCGCGCGATCGTGGTGCGGATCGGCGGCGAAGCGCGCTGGATCGCCGTCGAGGACGCCGGGAGGTACCGGGACGCGACGGGCGCCCAGCCGCCACCGGGGACGCCCACGGCCTTCCTGGGCGAGACGCGCGACGCGCTGGGCGGCCTCCTGGCCCGCTGGGCGCGAACTCACGGCCCCTTCCTCGCGGCGGAGCCGGCGCGGCGGTGGGGGCTGCCGGTCGGGATCGTCGAGGAGGCGTTGACGCGGCTCGTCGGCGCGGGATCGCTCCTTCGCGGGGAGTTCCGGCCGGGTGGGGTCGAGCGGGAGTGGTGCGACCCCGATGTCCTCCGGCTGCTGCGGCGACGGTCGCTGGCGCGGCTGCGGCGCGAGGTGGAGGCCGTGGAGCCGGCGGCGCTGGCCCGGTTCCTGCCGGCATGGCAGGGCGTGGCGCCGGCGCCGGTCCGCGGCACGGTCGGCGCCGGGGTGCCGCCGGCACTTCGTGGACAGGCCGCCCTCGAACGCCTGGCCGAGGTCGTGGACCAGCTGGCCGGCGTGCCAATCCCGGCCTCGGTGTTCGAGCGCGACGTGCTCCCGGTCCGAGTGCCCGGCTATCAGCCGCGTCTTCTCGACGAGCTGGGCGCTCTCGGCGAGGTGGCCTGGGTCGGGTGCCGGCCGCTGGGTCGCGACGACGGGCGGATCGCGCTCTTCCGGCCGGGACGGGGTGACGTCCTCCGGGCGGCGCTCGTGGCGTCCCGGCGCGCCGTTGCGGAGCGGCCGGACGGGCCGCGGCACGACGCGATCCGGGAATGGCTGGCCCGCCGTGGCGCGTCGTTCTACCGGGAGCTGTTCGGGGCCGCCGGCGGCGGCTCGGACCGCGAGGTCCTCGATGCCCTGTGGGACCTGGCCTGGGCCGGCGAGGTCACGAACGACACCTTCGCTCCGCTCCGGGCCCTGCGCTGGAAGCGACCGGGAGGCGACCGGCGACCGCGGCCGGGCCGCCTCGCAACGCTCGGGCCGCCCGAGGCGGCGGGCCGCTGGTCGCTCGTCGAAGGTGGCCAGGCGCCGGGCGGGGACCCGGTGACCGGTGGCGCGTCGGCGATGCCCCGCGCGGGCGTGGCGCCCGGCGCGGGAGTGGCGCCCACCGCAACGGCGCACCTCCACGCCCTGGCCCTCGCGCTGCTCGACCGCCACGGCGTCCTGACCCGCGAGGCGGTGATGGCCGAGGGGATCGACGGCGGGTTTGCAGGCGTCTACCCGGTCCTGCGGGCTCTCGAGGAAGCCGGGCGGATCCGGCGCGGCTACTTCGTCGACGGGCTGGGTGCAGCGCAGTTCGCCCTCGCCGGCGCGATCGACCGCCTTCGCGCGGCGCGCGAGCCGGATGCCGAGCGGCCGCGGGTCGACCTCCTTGCAGCCGCCGACCCGGCCCAGCCGTATGGCGCTGCGCTCCCGTGGCCCCGGCGCGGGGAAGACGATCGCCGCCCGTTCCAGCGTGCCGCCGGGGCGCACGTGGTCCTCGTCGACGGGGCTGCCGTCCTGTACGTGGAGCGCGGTGGCAAGGGGCTGGCGACGTTCCCGGCCGCCGACGAGCCCCAGCGGGCCGCGCTCGCTCTCGCGGCGCTTGGCGGCCTCGTCGGCGAAGGCCGGCTGCGTGAGCTGGTCCTCTCCCGCGTCGACGGCGCTCCGCTCTCGGCCGAGCATCCCTGGCGCGCGCTACTCGTCGAGGCGGGCTTCGTCCCCGGCTACCGGGGCATGGCGCTGCGACCGCGCCGGTAGGGGCGCGGTGAGTGGGCGATGAGCGGCCCGGTGTAGAATGGCTTCATGAGCCGTCGTAAAAGCGCCACAACGGGTCCCGATGTGGCCATCCGCGAGGCGGTGGCCCCCTACGGCGGCGGGATCGAGGGCGTCCCGATCCCGAAAGCCGAGGTTGGCGTCCGCGAGCTGCGCGACCACCTCAGCCGCTACCTCGAGCGCGTGAAGGCGGGCGAGGAGCTCACGGTCACCGAGCACGGTCGGCCGATCGCCCGGCTCGTTGCACCGCGGGAGTACGACCGCTGGGACGAGCTGATGGCGCGGGGCATGATTCGCCCCGCCCTCCACCCGGCCACCGATATCGACATCGACAGCCTGCCCGAGGTCCCGGGCTTCTCGCTTTCCGACTACCTGATCTCCCTCCGCGACGGCGAGTACGAGGCGATGCACCGTGGTCATGACGACGTATCTCGACGCCTCGGCGATCGTGAAGATCCTCCTCCGGGAGGCTGACGCGGCCGTTGCACGATCGCTGTGGCGGACGGGCGAGCGTCGCTCGACGAGCGTCGTCGCCTACGTCGAGGCTCGCGCGGCGATTGCCGCTGCGGTGCGCGACCGGCGACTCTCGCCGCGCCTTGCCCGGGACCGCCGTGCCGAGCTCGACTGGAGATGGGAAGAGGTGGAACCTGTAGCGCTTGGCGACCAGCTCCTGCGCCTGGCCGGGAGGGTTGCCGACGACGAGGGACTGCGCGCTCTCGACGCCATCCACCTCGCGACGGCGCTCTACCTCGGCGTGGCGCGCACGGTCTTCGTGACCTGGGACCGCCGTCTCGCGGCCGCGGCGACACGGCTCGGCCTGGCGGTCGCCCCGGCGACACTCCCGTGACCCAGCGCGACGTCGACGTCCGCTGCGGCCGCGAGGGTGCCGGCTGGCTCTGTCTCGTCCGGGTCCGGCAGGGCGCGTTCGCCACCGAGCACCGGGTGACGGTGGATGCGGCAGAGCTGGAGCGGCTCGACCCGGGCGTCGCCGACCCCGAACCGCTCGTCCGCGCCGCCTTCGCCTTCCTGCTCGAGCGGGAGCCCGCGTCCTCGATCCTGCGCTCGTTCGACCTGCCCGTGATCGGCCGCTACTTCCCGGGCTGGGAGGCCGACGTCCGGGGCCGGCTCGCGAGGTAGCGCGAGGCGGATAGCCGGCCAGCCGGTCGGCCCACGGCAGCGCGCCCCGCCCGCTACCATCGCGGCCATGTGCGAGATGCTGGCGGTCCGTGGCGACGAGCCATTCGAGCTGTCCGCCGTGTGGACGCTGGCCGAGGGCCTCGAACGCTACGGCCTGGCCGGGTATGCCTGGGGCGCCGCCTGGACTCGCCCCGACGGCTCGCTCGACCTCTACAAGGCCACGAGCGCGTTCCGGGACGACGTGCGCCGGGACGAGATCGGGCGGACGGAGACGACCGCGGCCCTGGTCCACCTTCGCCGCCCCTCCCGCTTCTCCTGGCTCGGGATGGCCGACACCCAGCCGTTCCTCGAGGGGGCCGGGCGGTTCGCCTTCGCCCACAACGGAGAGCTCGCCCATCACCGCCGGTTCCGCGACGCGTATCGAGCCGCCGGTCGGATCCACGGCCGGGCGGACAGCGAGGTCGGGATGCGCTGGATGGAGGACGCGTGGGCGCTCGAGCGGCCCGCGGGAGTCCTGCTCGCGGCCCTCCACGAGGCGATGGGCGGCGTGGCGAACCTCGCGGTGCTGGAGCCCGGCGGGCGGGCGACGCTCCACGCCGGCAACGCCGAGAACCCGGTCTTCGGCTTCCGGCTCGGCCGGCTGCAGCTTCTCTCCACCGGCGTCTACTCGCTGGACCGGTCGTTCTTCCGGCTCGTGGCTCCCGGCGCCCGGGAGCGGCGCCTCGTTGCCCGGGGGCGTTCCGCGAGCATCTGAGCGAGTCCCGGGCTGAGCGAGTCCCCCTCCGAGACCCCGGGACGTGCCTACGCCGGCGTGAGCCCGAAGGCGCGGCGGAAGCGGGCCGCCAGCACCCGTGGCCGCCGCAGGTCGTCCAGCCACCCGCGTCCCCACCCGATCCAGGTGGCCGGGCGTACGTAGCGCGCAGGATCCGGGTCCGGCCAGAGCCTCGGGACGAGGCACCACAGGAAGACCAGGTAGTCGATGCGGGCCGGGCGTGGGAACGCGAAGAGCACCTGCAGCTGGACGAGCGTGGCATCGAGGGTGAGCAGCGACAGGACGCCCGCGACCGCGAGGAAGACCACGCCCCAGGCCCGGCCCTTCGGGGCGAGCAGGGGCAGGAAGACGATGGGCACCCACTTGAGCGCCGTCGCGAGGGCCCACAGGAGGCCGGCCGTCCGAGGCGCCGTGAACTGGGCAGCCCAGATCATGAAGACGAGGAGCAGGTTGACATTCCCGGTATCGAGATTGGCGAGAAGGGGGAAGCCGAGCAGGAGGACGGTGATGGCGGTCGCGAGGGGCCGGATCCGGTAGGCCCACCCGATGGTCCAGAGGAGGATCACCACGTTGGCGGCTCGCCAGGCAAACCAGGCGACATCCCACGGCAGGGCGGCCCACGGGACGAACGCGGGCAGGAGCCACGGCACGTAGACGTAGGGCATGAAGGGGCCGACGGGGTGGTACGGGTCTCCCCCGTTGAGCCAGATCCGGACGGCCGCCCAGTACGCCCGCGCGTCCGCGCCGGCCAGCTCGCCGCGGGCGAAGAGGGCGGCGATCCCCAACCCGCCGGCGACTCCGAGCAAGAGGATCGCGGCGACGTGGCGTGGCTGCCGCAGCCGGGCCGCCTCGCGTCGGAGGGCGCGCCGCAGGACGCCCGGGTGCGCGCGCGGGAGCGGGGGGGCCTGGAGCGCCGCCGGACGGGACATCGCCGGCCGAGTATCGCACGGGCGCTCTGACCGCCGGCGTGGTCCGCGGACCCACGCGCCTCACCGGTAGACTCGGCGAAGCATGCCGACGCCATCCACCCGCCTCGTTCCCCCCGCCGAGCTCAGCGCCCTCCGCGCCCACGTCGCGGCGGCCGAGCCGGCCTTCCTCGCCGACCTCGAGCGCCTCGTGAACCTCGACTGCGGGAGCTACACGCGCGACGGGGTGAACGAGGTGGCGACGTGGGTCGCGGCCTTCCTGGCCCGTATCGGCGGCGAGGTGACGCGTCATTCGGACCGCGACGGCGTCCTGGGCGACACCGTGGAGGCCGTCTTCCGCGGTGAGCCGGGCGGCCCGCGAGCGCTGCTCGTCGGCCACATGGACACGGTCTTCCCGGCCGGAACGGCCGGGGCCCGGCCGTTCCGGGTCGAGGACGGCATCGCCCGGGGCCCGGGCGTCACGGACATGAAGTCGGGCCTACTCACCCTGCTCTACGGCCTGGAGGCGGCGCTCGCGGTCGCCCGGGCCGACGGCGGCCCACTCCCCTTCGAGCGCCTGACCGTGATCGCCAACCCCGACGAAGAGATCGGCTCGCCGGCCTCGACCCCCCACATCGAGCGAGTCGCGCGCGCCAGCGAGGTCGCCTTCAGCCTCGAGTGCGCCCGGGCGAACGGCGACATCGTCTCGTCGCGCAAGGGGACAGGCGATTACGTCATCACGGTCAACGGCCGCGCGGCGCACGCCGGCGTCGAGCCGGAGAAGGGGCGCAGCGCGATCCTCGCCGCGGCCCACCTCGTGGTGGCCCTTCACGGGCTCAACGGGCGCTGGCCCGGGGTGACCTGCAACGTCGGGGTGATCGACGGCGGGATCCGCCCGAACGTCGTCGCCGAGAGAACGGTGCTCCAGGTCGACCTGCGGGCTGTCGAGCGGGCCTCGATGGAGGCGGCCGACGCGGCGATCCGGGCGCTCGCGTCGGCACCCGCGGTCCCCGACGTGTCGATCGAGGTGGAGCTGCGCCACCGCCACTGGCCGATGGAGAAGCTGCCGCGTTCCGGCCGGCTCGTGACCCTGGCGCAAGGGCTGGCCGACGGCCTCGGGTTCGAGCTCCGCGACGCGGCGACCGGCGGCGCCTCGGACGCGAACACCACGGCGGGGCTGGGCGTGCCGTCCCTCGATGGCCTGGGCCCGATCGGCGGGATGGACCACTCGCCCGAGGAATGGCTGGACGCTTCCAGCATCGTGCCGCGGACGACGCTCTTCGCGGCGCTGCTCCTCGCGACAGGGCGCGACCCCGAGGTGCGTTCGTGGCGGCCGGGTGCCGCCGAGGGTTGAGCGGCGCCGACTGGGCCGGGCGCCTTCGCCGGCGGGGCGCCGCGAGCTGAGGGACGCCCGGCCCGCTACGCGATCCCGGCCGCCCGCAGCACGGCGATCAGGACCACGGCCGCGAGGAGCCCCAGGGCGAGATTCCGCCGCCAGGCGACGATCGCGCCGCACGCCAGGACCGCCACCGCCTCCCAGCTGAGGGCAAGCACGAAGCCGCCACCGGGCACCTGGCGGATCAGCACCTCGGTCGCGGCGATCCCGCCCAGGACGGCGGGGCCCACGAGGCGCAGGTACTCCAGGGCGCGCGGCGGCAGGTGCTCGAAGCGCGGCACGAGCAGCGGGATGGCCCGCGCCGGGTAGGTCACGGCGAACATGAGCACGGCGAGGCCGACCAGCTCCACGCTCACGGCAGCATCCCGTCCTCGCTCCGGTCGGGCCGGGCGAAGGCGTCCGGGTCGGCGGGCAGCTCATCGGCCTCGGGGACGTCCGGGTCCCGCCGGGGCACGGCGAGCCCGAAGGCCGGACCGAGCAGGCCGCCCGCGACCACACCGACGCGCGGGTCGATCGCCAGGCTGACCGCGAGCGCTACCACCACACCCGCGCCCAGCGCGACGACCTCGCGGCGGCCCGTCGCCAGGCCGACGGCGAGCCCGGCCATCGCAGCCGGAAAGACGATGTCGAGGCCGAACAGCCCCGGGTCGGGCACGGCCTGGCCGCCCAGGTAGCCGGTCAGGGTCGCCAGGTTCCAGGGGATGAACACGCCCCCGATCGCGGCGATCCAGTAGCCCCGTCGGTCGGTGAAGCCCAGGCGTCGAAAGTGGACCAGCGAGAGGGCGAACGCCTCGTCGGTGAGGACGTGGGCCATCGCCGCCCGCTCGGATCGGGGCTGGGCGCGCAGCCAGGGCGCGAGCGCTGCCCCGTAGAGGGCGTGGCGCGCATTGACGAGGCCGGTCAGCAGCACGATCGCCGGCCAGCCGAAGCCGGCTGCGATCATCCCGGCCGCCGCGAACTGCGACGCCCCGGCGAAGACGATCGTCGAAAAGGCCACGGCCTCGACCAGCGAGAAGCCGGCGCCGCGAGCGGTCAGCCCGAAGACGACGCCGAAGCCCGCGGCCGACGCGACGATCCCGGTCATGTCGAGCAGCAGGCGGCGCCGCGATGCGCGCAGCTGCTCCGCGACCGAAGAGGTGGCTGGCGCCGGCGCGACCGGGGGAACGGGCGGCGGCGGCTCGATCGGAGAGGCGGCGCCTTCGCCGGGATCGGCCGTCAGCGGAGGGCCGTCGCGCCGCAGCGGTCGCAGACGGTGACCACCGCGTGCTGCTCCCGGCCGTAGCCGGCAACGTGGAGGGTTCCTCCGCAGCCGGCGTGGTGGTACGTCCACCAGCGCTCGCCCTCATCGAGCGGCGTCGACGCGCCGGCGAGAGTGGCCTCGAGCCCATCGTGGGCGGCGACCACCGCGTCCACGGCCGCGGCGCGCTGCGCTTCGGTCTCCGACGAGTAGGGGTAGGACTGGGAGATGTTCGAGGTCACACGATCCTCCGGCACGCTCGCGAGCGGGCGGGTCCCGACGGCCGCGAGTATCGCATGGGGCGTCCCCGCCGCGAGGACCGCGGCCGGACGTCCCCGCGCGCGGGTTCGGTTGCGGCGTCAGATCGGCGGCTCGCCGAGGGCCCGGCGCCAGGCCGCCTGGAGGGTCGCGATCGTCGCCGGCGAGAGGTGCTCGCGCAAAGCCGCTGCACAGGCCATGTTCCAGATGGCGATGACGGCGCGCCGCGGGCTCCACGGCGCCACCGCGTCCTCGATGAGCCCGATCGAGGCATCCTGGAGGCGTCGCGTCTGGCTCGGCGGGAAGAACATCTGCGAGATGGAGCCGAGGCCCGTCGGCTTTGGCGAGAGCCGCGCCCCATAGCGCTCCACGTCGAGGTCCGTGAGCCCGCCGGCGAGTGCGGCCAGCACGGCGGCGAAGAGTTCCTGCATCTCCTGGTCCTCGTCGCCCTGGAGGCGCGGCCCCTCCCACCAGGCGTACAGGAATCCCTTGTCCGTGTGCCGGTGCGCCTTCTCGAGGACGAGCGAGCCAACCGCGGCGTCGAGCGCGTGGAGGTCGTCGACGGTGAGATTCCGGATCCGCCACAGGAGGGCGTTGCGCGGCCCGGCGTACAGGAAGGGCACTCGCTCGGTCATCGGATCCAACCTTCGCCGCGTCGCCCGGTCACCACGCGGCCGCCAGCCCGGGCGAGCGCGGGTCGGTCGCCGCGGCCACGGTTCCGCCCGTTGCCGGCCCGCCCGCGACGAGCTCGATCGCATGGGCGTGGCCGAGGGCGCCGTCGAACGGTGCCCGGATGTCGAGGCGGTGCCCCATGGCCGCGAGCCCGTCGAGGAGTCCCGGCCGGAAGCGCGGCTCGACCTGCACCAGGTCGGGCGGTGCGAAGTGGGCCGCCGGGACCGGCGACCAGCGTGGTGCGGCCACTGCCGTGGCCACGTCGACGCCGCCGTCCACCAGCGCCGAGACGACCTGGGCGAAGATGGCGGGCTGGGCATCGCCGCCCATGCTCCCGTGCACGACCCACGGCCGCCCGTCGCGGAGAAGCATCCCGGGGAGCAGAGTGTGGAGGGTCCGCTTGCCGGGCGCCAGCACGTTCGGGTGCTCCGGGTCCAGGCTGAAGTAGCTTCCCCGGTTCTGGTAGGCGATGCCCGTGGCGGGGTCGACGACGCCGCTCCCGAAGCCGGCGTAGTTCGATTCGATGAGGCTGACCGCGTTGCCCTGCGGGTCGACGACTCCGAGCCAGATCGTGCCCCCGCCCCGCGGCGCGCGCGACGGCAGGGGGGTGGAGGCGCGGCCGGGGTCGATCGCGCGGGCCAGGGCGTCGCCGTAGGCTGGGTCGAGCAGTCGCGCGACCGGCACGTCGACGAACGCTGGATCGGACAGGTGGGCGTCGCGATCGGCGAGGGCCCGCTTTGTCGCCTCGATCCCGAGGTGGGCCCAGCGCAGGTCGGCGCCGGCCGTCGCTCCGCCCGCGCCCGGGATGAAGTCGGAGCGGTCGGGCGGCTCGAGCGCCCGCAGGACGTTGAGGACCTCGAGGGCGACGAGGCCCGAGCTGTTCGGCGGGTGCGTGGTGGCCGTCGCCCCCCGATACGACAGGGAGAGCGGCGCTTCCCACGTGGAGGCGTGGGCGGCCAGGTCCGCGGCCGTGATCCCGCTGCCGGCCGCTCCCAGCCCGACCGCCTGGCGGGCGGCCAGCTCGCCGTCGTACAGGTCACCCGCGCCGGCCGTCGCCAGCCGCTCCAGCGTCGCCGCGAGGGCGGGCAGGCGGACGCGCTCGCCCGGCTGCCAGGCACGCCCGAGCGGGCGATAGGTCGCTGCCCAGCCGCGGGCGCCATCCCCGAGCTCGCGCGCGAAGACCGCCGCCGCAGCCTCGACCGAGCGGGCGAAGTGCTCGTCGGCCGGGAAGCCGCCGCCGGCCAGCTCGATCGCCGGCGCCAGGACGTCGGCCCATGGGAGCCGCCCGAAGCGGGCATGGGCGTCGCCCCAGGAGCGGACGGCGCCCGGGACCGTGATCGTGAGCGGCCCGCGGAAGGGGAGCGTCGCCAGGCCCCCGGCCCGCAGCGCGGCAGCGTCCGCGGAGGCGGGGGCTCGTCCGGAGCCGTTGAGCGCGACCTGGACAGCCGTCGCCTCGTCCCAGATGAGCCAGAAGGCGTCACCGCCGATCCCGCAGGCTTCGCCGAAGACGACGGCGAGCACCGCGTTCGTCGCGATGGCCGCGTCCACCGCGCTTCCGCCGGCGCGCAGGATCCCGAGGCCGGCCGTGGTCGCGAGATGGTGCGGCGCCACGACGGCGGCGCTCCCGCCGCGGGCGAGGGAGGCAGGCACGAGCGGGCGGGGCATGTCCACGGGCCGATTGTACGGGTCGCGCAGGCACCCTTCCGCCATCGTGGCCGGCCGCGTACCCTGCACCGGATGGATCGTTCGCTGTGGGCCGTCATCCTCGGGACGTTCACCCTGCGTTTCAGCACGGGCCTGACCGGCGCCATGCTCGTCTACTACCTCGACGACCTGCCGGCGTACGGCGGCCAGCGGGTCGACGCGGTCGTGCTGGGCCTCTTCACCGCGTCGTTCTTTGCGGCGGAGCTCATCCTCTCGCCCTTCTTCGGCATGCTCGCCGACCGGTTCGGCTACCACCGGATCATGGAGCTGGGCCCGGTCTTCGGGGCCATCGCGGTGGTGCTCACGGGGCTGACGACCAGCCTGGTCCTCCTCGGTGCGACGCGCTGGCTGGAGGGCGCCTCGACGGCGGCCAGCGTGCCGGCGATCCTGGGGTTCGTGGCCATCGCCACCGTGGGCGACGAGGGGCTGCGCGGCCGGGCGGTGGCGCGTTTCGAGGCCGCCACGCTGGCCGGGATCGGCGGCGGCATCGTGGCAGCGGGCGTCGTCTACACGGCCCTCGGCAACGTCGCCTTCTTCGCCAATGCCCTCCTCTACGGCGTCTCGTGGTGCATCTACCGCTTCGGGATCAGCGACCCGCGCGTCGATCACGGCGGCCGCGAGAACGAGCGCCGGACTGCCCTTCGGCGCTACTGGGAGATCCTGCGGGGCGCCCACGTCTGGCTCCTCGCGCCGACCTGGATCGCCATCAACGCGGTGATCGGGCTGTGGACGGCGCAGTCGATCTTCCAGCTGATCCGCGAGCCGGTGCCCGAGTTCGCCGACCAGCTCCTCATGCAGGGCTTCACGCCGCTCGCGGTCAGCGCCGGGCTCGGCGTCGGGATGCTGATCTTCTTCGCCGGCCTCGTCTACTGGGGCAACCGCTTCCGGCGCCTGAAGCGCACGACGATCATCGGCTACGGGATCGCGGGCGGTGGCGTCCTGGCATCGGCGGCGCTCGCCCTCAACCACGGGCACGGGCTGCCGACGGCGCTCCTCGCGGGGTTCGTGGCGCTCATGGTGGGCGGCCTGTTCGTCCTGGCCGGCGCGACGCCCGCGGCTCTCGGGCTCCTGGCCGACATGTCCGAGCCGTACCCGCGCGACCGCGGGGCGATCATGGGGCTCTACTCCGTTTTCCTCGCCATCGGCCAGATCATCGGGAGCCTGGTCGGCGGGGTCGCCGCGGACGCGCGCGGCATCGACGGGCTTCTCGTGGTCACGCTCCTGTTCCTGGTCGTGGCGCTCCTGCCCCTCTGGCGGCTTCGTGCGTACGAGCGGGGCGTCGCGCAGGCGGCCGCCCCCGGGTGATGACGCCCGCGGGACGGCCCGGGCCACCCGGCGCGGCCGTATGATCGTTGCCGAGGGCAGCAGAGGAGGTTCCATGAGCCGCGTCGCGATCGTGACCGATTCCACCGCCGATATGACGCCGGAGATGGCGGCGGCCGCAGGCGTGCGCGTCGTGCCGCTCTACGTCCGCTTCGGCGAACAGGAGTTCCGGGTCGGCGTCGACCTTTCCACCGAGCAGTTCTGGGCCCGGATGCTGGCACCCGACGCGCCGTTTCCCACGACCGCCGCTCCCTCGCCCGGCACGTTCCGCGAGACGTTCGAGGCGTGCTTCGCCGAGGGCGCCGAGGCGATCGTGTGCCCCACGATCGGCACGAAGCTCTCGGCCACGTTCCAGAGCGCCACCCTGGCCGCCGAGGCCCTGCCGGGCCGCGAGGTCCACGTCATCGACACGGGATCGACGTCGATGTCGACTGGGATCCCGGCCCTCATGGCGGCGGCGATGGCGGCGGCCGGCGTCCCGGCCGCGGAGATCGCGGCGTCGATCCGGAAGCGCCTGCCGGACGTCGACCTTTTCGTCGCCGTCGACACCCTCGACTATCTGCGCAAGGGCGGTCGCCTCTCCCCGGCCAGGGCGGCGATCGGTACGGTCCTCTCGATGAAGCCGATCATCACCGTGACCGATGGGATCGTCGTGATGGCGGAGAAGCCGCGAACGCGGGCCAAGGCTCGCGAGCGCGTGATCGAGCTGATTGCCGCGGGCCCGATCGAGCGGCTCGCGATCCTGCACACGCCGACGAGCCCGCCCGCGGAGGTCGAGGCGTTTCGCGACCAGCTGCTGGCCCGGATTCCGGGCGGCGTCGACCCGGCGCTCGTCTCGACCGGCCTGATCGGCGCCTCGACCGGCCCGCATCTCGGCCCCGGCCTCATGGGTGCAGCCTTCCTCCGCCGAAGCTGAGGGGAGCGCCCGGCGCGCGGGCTGCAAGGTTGCGGGACGGATACGGGCCGGTATCGGTACCATTGCGCCCATCGTCCGGGCCGATCCGCCCGGGGGAAGCGTCCCCGTTCGGCCCTATCCGGCCCGGACGCGCCGATCCGATGATCGGTCCAGCGTGAACCCCGTCGCGTCGCGACGGCCTGCGTCTCGCAGGTCGCACGCCGCGGCCGGCAGCCGTCCCGGTGGCGGCACCATGGCCGCCCCGCGGGGCGGACGAAGACGGCGGCACCCCGGCCGGGGGCCCCGGGCAGGAGGAACCCCACTCCGATGACGACAGAGCAGGCGGCGCCCGCGATCAACGCCTGGGAGGTCGCGCAGCACCAGTTCGACCTCGCCGCAGAGCGCCTCAACCTCGACCCGGGGCTTCGCGCGGTGCTCCGCGAGCCACGCCGCGAGCTGACGGTCCACTTCCCCGTTCACATGGACGATGGCACCGTGAAGGTGTTCACGGGCTATCGCGTCCAGCACAACCTCGGCCGCGGCCCGGCCAAGGGCGGCATCCGCTACCACCAGAACGTCACGCTCGACGAGGTCAGGGCCCTCGCGATGTGGATGACCTGGAAGTGCGCGGTCGTCGGAATTCCGTACGGCGGCGGCAAGGGCGGCGTCACGGT
>Ga0315271_10001812_pt1 | contig 13132 bp, 18 predicted proteins | sample C3_top_MG_FD_204664 | JGI IMG/M metagenome (GOLD analysis project Ga0315271, IMG submission 204664) | Sediment microbial communities from Yellowstone Lake, YNP, Wyoming, USA - C3_top | ecosystem: Environmental > Aquatic > Freshwater > Lake > Sediment | place: USA: Wyoming | collected 2017-08-01 | reverse complement strand
AGCGGGCGGCACGAGCAAGCTTGGTTTGGTCGGGGCGAGAGGATTTGAACCTCCGACCCCTGCGTCCCGAACGCAGTGCGCTACCGGGCTGCGCTACGCCCCGACAAAATCAACAGAGCCACGAAGCGAGAGTGGATTGTCTTACATCAGAGGGTCGAAACGCAAGCTATGGGCTTTGGCCACCGCTCGACAGGTAATCTTGCCGCCGGACAGGTTCACCCCTTTTGCCAGTCCCGCGTCTGCCCGCACGGATTCTTCTACCCCCTGCGATGCCAGACGCAGCAGATACGGAAGCGTGGCATTCGTCAGCGCGGCAGTCGATGTACGAGGAACAATCCCCGGCATGTTGGACACACAATAATGGAGCACTCCGTCCACCACATAGACCGGGTCCGAATGGGTCGTGGGTCTCGTGGTCTCGAAACAGCCGCCTTGATCGACCGCGACATCCACCACCACGGCTCCTGGCTTCATGCGCGCCACCAATTTACGTGAGACGAGCTTGGGTGCTTGAGCCCCAGGGACGAGGACTGCCCCGATCACAAGATCTGCGGCCATCACTGATTCGTCAATCGCCGCTTGAGTGGAGGCACGCGTCACGATTCGACCACGATACAATTCGTCGAGAGCCCGGAGCCGCTCAAGATCGAGATTGATTACCGTCACCTGTGCACCCATCCCGACAGCAATCCGAGTTGCCGCGCTTCCCACCACCCCAGCCCCTAGCACCACCACGTTTCCCGGTTCCACGCCCGGCACACCGGCCAAGAGAAGCCCGCGCCCGCCTTGCGTCTTTTCCAGATAGCGTGCGCCGATCTGTACAGACATTCTCCCCGCAATTTCGCTCATCGGCTTGAGCATCGGCAACGTGCCGTCCCTCGCCTCAATCGTCTCGTAGGCAATCGCTGTGATCCTGGTATCCAGGAGGGCCTTCGTGAGATCCGGCAAGGAAGCCAAATGCAGATAGGTAAACAGGAGCTGATCCGGATGGAAGAAACGGCATTCGGAAAGCAGCGGTTCCTTGACCTTCACAATGATTGTTGCCTGTTGAAACAGCTGCTCTTTGGATTTTGCCATGGTAGCGCCGGCGTTCCGGTAGTCCTCATCCGAGTATCCACTGCCGATACCGGCCGATGGTTCGATTAAGACATCATGGCCGGCCTGACCTAAGGCCCGCACCCCATCGGGAGTGACGCTGACACGATACTCATGATCCTTGATTTCTTTTGGAACCCCGACGATCATGGTCTCTTCCTTCTGGCGCGATACATTCTGGGCTTCTCCACCTGAGTTAAACACAATTATATACAATGGCTCTGAAAAAGTACGCGATGACTCTTGAATACATCACCACGATGTGGACAGCACTTACAGGCCTGGTGTAAGATTCGCCCGCTCGCCAGCTCATGATCGACCGAGGAGGCTCTATGGATTCCGTCGTTGGGTCTTGCAATGCCTGTGGTGCCACCGGCACTGCGCTCATGAAGTTATCACTGGGGAAGGACTTTTTCGGTCGGACCTACGACCGGCTGTCCCCCTCGACCGACCAAAGCCCTAAATGGTACTGCGACGGTTGCTCGATGCAGAAAAATCTCCAGCGAGACTTTCGAGACATCGCCTCCGAGCTCGATAAGCTGGAGGCTGGACAGATATCTCAGCTGTCGACGTCCGATGAATTCCAGCGTGCCGCATTGCGCCTGAGAGAAGTTGTCGCCCTGCTTGATGCAGCACAGCACCGTTCTCCTCTACTTGCGAGCAGCGACGTCACACGTGTACTCGAACGACTCAATACTGTCACCGTTCCAGCCTAAGTTACGATCGATCATGTCTGGGTACAAACGCCACATCTTTATCTGCACCAACCAGCGGAGCCCTGACGATCCCCGTGGGAGCTGTTCCAAGCTTGGATCTGAGGCGCTCCATGCCCACTTCAAGCAGGAAGCGAAGCGGCTGGATCTGAAAGACGTCGTTCGCGCAAATAAGGCCGGGTGCCTCGATCATTGTGTTGAAGGGCCGAGTGTGGTGATCTATCCGGAAGGCGTGTGGTATCAAGTCAAATCTGAAGCCGATGTGACGGAAATCATGGAGCGTCATGTCATCAAGGGCGAGGTCGTGACCCGCCTCATCATGCCCGATCATCCGGCCCCTAAAACACTCCCTCCTCTCACATCGTAGCGTTGCACCACAAGGATTGCGATGGCCGTCGAAGAAAAATGGAAAGCCAACCTGGAAAAGGTGGCCTTCATGAAGCAGTTTCCGGGGTTACTCGGAACCTGGGATTCCTTGGAGGGTAAAACCATCAAGGCTGTCATTCCGCTCAAGGGGAAACAGGGAACGGCGGTGTTGGTGTGCGCCGATGGCACCTTTACCATCGTGCCTGCGATGGCACCGGAGCCCTACGAGTTGGGCGAGGCCTTAGCGATGGCACGGGCGCTTCTCGAACCGACACATCACGCGGCCTATGTGGAGTATGACCGATTAGTTAAGAAGGACAAGGATGCCCTCAAGTCGGCCAGAGTCGATAAGATTCTTGGAGCGATTCAGAACAATCTGGAGCAGCATCCGGAATTAAAAGATCGCTTGAAAGAACTCGTGAAGGAGTGGAAGTGAGTGACAGTCTCCCCAATAGAAACATGTTCGACATCTTTTCCCAGGGTCTCTTTGAAGGAGTCAAACCCATGATGGTCATTCGCGATCACCTCGTCCGCCATCCCGACCGTTGCACCCATCAAGCCATCTGCGTTCCGATCTGTCCGACCGGGGCTTGGCTTTCCACTCCTCCCTACAAGTTCGATGCTTCTCGCTGTCTGGAAAGCTGCCGTCTCTGCCTGGACGCCTGCCCCTCGCAGGCGATCTATGGGGTGTTCAAGAAGGGGGAGAAGTTGCTGGAGCCGCAAAAGAAGACGGGGTAGCCTGGCCGTCCCCTTTGCTCGCGCAACGCGCGGCCTCAGAAGGATGCGAGGGAGCAGGCAGACCGTTCTTCTTGCTCGCAGAGCCCCCACGATAAAACGGTGGCCGCTCGATGCGCGCAGTGAAGAACAATCTGCCTGCTCCCTCCGGGAAAGTTGGGGCGTCAGAAAGCCCTCGTTGGATGCGCGCAGTAGGGGATCAACCAGCCCACCCCTTGAAAAAGACGAAGAGAAGAAAAAAGAAAGAACCCTGTCAGTCTCCGCTTTCCTGTCCCAGACAAAGCCAACTTTCTCGCTCTGCAGATAGAAGTCCGCGCCAAGGTCCTGACTCACCCTTAGGGAGAGATCAATGGATCAAGTCGCATCTGCGCGGCATATGCGGCGCCCCGAGCCTGCACGCAATCCATTCGTGCCAACGGCTAAATGATTTGCTTCCGGAGTCGTCCCCAGCAGGCTGTACCGACGTAGCCGCAGGCGAAGGTGCCTGTCGTGAGCGCCATGATCTGGTAGACCTTGCTGCGGGGGATTTTTATTTTTACGGCGGGGTTGAGGAGATCGGGTGAATTCATGACTAGCTTCAGGGATTCGCCTGCGGAGAGAATCGGCCACATGCAGGACAACCGCAGGCGAGTTTCATTTCGTGGAATTGCCATGGCGTAGAGCCAGCCTTGGTCGAGATGTTCCACTGCCATACGGACGAGTTTGCTCAGAACCGGTTGAAAACGCGCGCGGTTCTGCTGGTCCAATAAGCCCCGCGCAGCGAGTCCGGCCTCGGCCAGCAGGGGGGCTGGCACATAGCAGCGGCCTTTCTGGAGGTCATGCGCGATATCTTTCACAATGTTCGTGAGCTGGAGGCCCTTCCCAAATCTCACGCCGACCTCCGACATCTCCCGCACCTTCCATGAAGCCAACGCTTTCCGGTGCGCACACATCAAATCTGTCCAAAACTCGCCGACGCAGCCGGCGACGTAATAGGTGTAGCGGTCCAGATCGTCAAGTGACTTTAGAGCCGTAAGGTCATTCGCTGACGTGCCGGGGAAGACAACGAGGTCCATCTCCATGCCTTGCGTCAGCGTGGTCATAAGCCGTTGTATGCGGCGCCTATCGTCCGGCGAAAAGGTCTGGAAGAGTTTGAAACAATCTTCCAGTCGTTCAAGCAGCATACGCTCGGCTGAATTCTGTTGGATTGGTCCTACCGCGTGCTGGATCCCTTGCACCTGGGTCCAGGCGATCTGATCGCTCACGAACTGAGCTTTGAGTTGACCGAGTAAATCCAGCCGCCGCGGACGATCGATCAATTCCGTATCCGCAATCGTGTCTGCTGCGCGGGCAAAGAGGTAGGCGAGGCTGACTTGATCGCGCACATCTGCCGGAACCACGGCCAACGTCGTGTAGAAGAGACGGGAGACTTGTCTAAGGAGATCGCGGAGCAGTTCCTGCTTGGAGGCTTCTATGTTCGTAGCCACACCTATCGCACTTCCAACTTCCCTTCCATCCCTTTGTCGCGATGGCTGGGGAACGGCCAGAGCCGTTTGTCGCAGTAGATGGGAAATATACCAGGTTGAGTCGGCGTAAATGTAATGGTGACCGTCTTGCCGGCACTGACATCCTGTTCAACGGATAGTCTTCCCCCTGGGTCCTTGATGATAAAATTGTGCGGGATAATCGTTGTCACACTGGTCAGCGTCAGTTCAACGGGCTTTCCAGCTTCGACGATCAAATGGTCGGGGCTGTACGAATAGCTATCAAGCGTGACCGTGGCTCGTTGTACCCCGTCTGCCGTCATCGGGATCACCACAGGAGGGCCAGCCTGAGAGAGTTCCGCCGTATAAACGATTGTCACGTCGATCAATGTGAGCAACCAGAAAATCGCCGATATGTAGAGCAATCGTCTAGGTGCCTTCTGCATGAGCCAGTTCTAACAGGAAGGGTGGGAATGGGTCAACTTTGTCCAGGAGTTTCAGGTACTTCGGGCTACTTGACCTTGGCATTTAGAGAGTTATTTCTTACATCACATTGCCATCGCAATTTCGATTGAGATGTATTTCAGGGAATCGGTTAGTATAATGACTCTCACTGGTGACTCATCCGAATGACAGGGTGAGTAGATAGTTGTGAAGGAGGATCTCGATGAAGTGGATGAAAGGCATATTCCTGCTTTTAGCCGCCAACGTTCTGATTATGGTGACGCTTTCGCTCACCGTACCGGTGCTGATCAATGTCGTTCTTCCCATGTTCGGGGTCGATCTACGAGGGGCGGTCGATCTTAGCTCGTTAGTCTGGGCTCTTGCCTTCGGTTTTGGTGGCGCCTTTATCAGTTTGGCCTTCTCCAAGCAGATGGCTCGGGCCATGTTGGATTGTCGCCAGATCACGCAACCTCGGTCGCAAGCTGAGCATGTCATTTACGGCACCGTCCAGGAGATCGCGCAACGCCTTCAAATTACGATGCCTGAGGTGTGGGTCTACGAGTCTCCCGATCCAAATGCCTTTGCGACCGGGCCAAGCAAGAACAACTCGATGGTGGCTGTTTCGACCGGGTTGCTAAGCAACCTCCAGGAGCAGGAGGTGCGTGCTGTCCTCGCTCACGAAATGGGACACGTTTACAACGGGGACATGTTCGCAACGACCGTGCTGGCAGGGCTAATGAATACCTTTGTCTACTACATCGCGATGTGGGTGCGCCGGTTTTTTGCAGAACGCGATCAAGCGATGCTCGGTTTTGGGTTGTCGATCGCGATCCAGATCATCGTCAGTATCATGGCCTCGGTCCTGATCTGCTGGTTTTCGCGGCAGCGTGAATATGGGGCGGATGCCTTTTCCGCCAAGGTATACGGCAAGGATTCGATGATCTCGGCCCTTCGTGCGATCGATCGATGGGTTACCCATTCGCAGGTCGAGTACGCTGGACAGGATGCGCTCGCGACGATGAAGATCTCCGGTAATTCATCGGGATTCATGCGCCTCTTTGCGACGCATCCGCCGGTTGAAGCGCGCATTGATGCCTTGGAGAGGCTCTAACCGGGAGGCGCCCGATGGGGATTCGTCATATGTTGGGAGGCCTGCTCACTGCAATTGGTTTGATCGCCGGTGGTGGGTCGAGCGATCTACTTGAGCCTCGCCTCGCACAGGCAAAGCAAGAAGGGGCCATACGTATGGCAGCACAGACGCCCATGGTCTATGACTTTACGCTGAACGATATCGATGGGAAACCGCTTTCACTGAGCCAGTTCCGCGGTAAGGTGTTATTGCTGGTCAACACGGCCAGCTTCTGCGGTAACACGCCTCAATACACTGATCTTGAAAAGATGTATGAGCAGTATCGGGAGAAGGGTTTTGAGATCCTGGCCTTTCCCGCAAATAATTTTGGACAGCAAGAGCCCGGGACCAACGCGGAGATCAAAGATTTTTGCCACACCAAGTACAGCCTGTCGTTTCCACTTTTCAGCAAGATCAGCGTGAAGGGCGATGATAAACATCCGCTCTACCGATACTTGACGGAACAGAGCCCCTTTCCCGGCGAGGTGGAATGGAACTTCCAGAAGTATTTAGTCGATCGTTCAGGAAAGGTCGTTGCTCGATTCCATCACCGCACGAAGCCATTGGCGCCGGAGGTCACGCAGGATGTCGAGCGAGTTCTTGCAGCCCAATGAAGCCTTCAGGTTTTTCGATAAAATGAAATGTGCGTTCGATATTCCTGAATCGCGGCGGCTAGGGCTTGGCTGCCGCGAGGGATATTTGCATCCAGAGCGTCTTCGACTGCAGAATCGTTAATTTCCACATCATAGCGATCTTGTATGTTCGTTCTGACAGGTCCCTGCGTCACCTCTCGCGGCATGAAAATTTCTTTCCAGACTTCCTTCTCGACCAGACACACATCTCTGAATCGCTCATAGAGCAACGTCAGCTTCTCTTGATCCGTGATTTTGATACGCTCGAGCATCTTGTTCCTTTTCTCTGTTTCATCCGCCTATTCATCAGCGCTTCTGTTGCAATCACCAATGTGTGGGCAAGAGGCGCGGGGTTAGTGCGGGCTCATTCCGGCAGGAGCAGAACTCTCGACAATAGTAAACTTCATCGTGCCCACTTGATTGGCCGCATGAAAGGACTGTTGTCCGAGCGGCGTGATGAATAGTTTCACCAGATACGTCCCGACGGCCCAGGCGTCTCCTGGCCTCTTGAGCTCCAGAAATCCATAGCGTTCATGCCCCGGTACTTCCAAGGTGTCTTTGCCGAGTGGCACAGACGAGAGGCCACCCTTCTCTCCCTCCTGAAACCATTGTGCGCTGAACTGGGCAGGGTCTTCCAGGGGGGCTGACTCGAACACAATATAGATTGCGGGAATATTTCGGTGAAACACCGATCCCGGCTCGATGGGTTTCAGCCGTGGATCTTGCGTGTACCAGCCTTTCCGTCCGAACGTATCCCACTCCATGTCATACCCTTTGGCCATTTTGATCCAGGTAAACAGAGATTGAGGGATATCCTTCTTCTGTTCGTCGAACGACGGACTCTGCGTGGGGTCGATCTCGGTTGTCGCTTGCTCCTTCGGTGCAAACGGATCCCGCGCTTCCACTGTCTGCCAGGCGCAAACCATGATACTCAGGCAAGCAAGTACGCTGGCCAAAAGCTTCATTCCTTTCATCCTGGCTTCCGTCATTAGCCCCACCACGATCCGTTGTCTACTCGCCTCGTTATGGTAACGAGAGATCTGCAAGCGGTCAATCGCCGATTGTCAAAGAGGCTCATCTCTGTACGCTCTGGGCCCTGCCTATGCTACTCTCGATCAGAGGTTCCTGTCAGGAAAGGATTCTGTGCATTCCACGTTATCCGGACGTTCGGAAGAGACTGGGCCAAGCAATTCCCAGGCACAGAGTGCCAACGAGCAAGGTCTTCGCTACGGCCTCAGAGATGGCGCTTGCCAAGCCATCACGCAAGGTAGCGGGGAACAGTATCTCTCTGCCTTTGCGCTGCTCCTGCAGGCAAGCCCATTTCAATTGAGTGTGTTGTCGGCATTGCCCCAACTCATTGGGACAGGAGCTCAACTCGCCTCCGTCAAGTTATTACAGTGGTTCCCCGATCGCAAAGCCCTTATTTTTTCCGGCACCGTCGGGCAAGCATTCGTCTGGATACCCATCGTGCTCCTACCGTTGTCGTTTCCGCAGTGGGGAGCGTGGCTTGTTGTGAGCGGCGCCGCTGCCTATTTTGCTTGTGCCCACTTCACCGCGCCGGCTTGGAATAGCTTGATTGCGGATTGGATCGACCAGCATGAACGGGGCGCCTATTTCGCGCGCCGATCTCAAATTGTCGCTGGCCTCAGCTTCTTTGCGCTTTGTGGAGCCGGATGGGTGTTGAGCCTCTGGCAAGACTCCACCGCTGCTTGGTGGGGATTCGTGCTGATCTTTGCATTGGCCGGAAGCGTTCGCATTCTCTCGGCCGTGGCTTTGTCACCTGTTCAAGATCTGCATCCGACCGCCCAGCAGGAGGCGCAGCAAGGATTTCGCGATTTCTTCCGCCAGGGCGCGACAAAGGACTTTCGCCGATTCCTGTTCTTCTCAGGCCTGATGCACGCGTCTGTGTTGATCGCCGGCCCGTTTTTCGTCTTGTATATGCTACAGGATCTTCACCTGTCATATCTCGGCTACGGAGGATGGTTGGCCACCGGTCTTCTCGGCCAACTTCTTACCCTGAAGGCCTGGGGTCAATTCGGAGATCGCTTTGGAAACAAAGCATTGTTGTCCATTACTGGCTTCACGGTGCCATTTTTGCCGATGCTCTACCTTGTGAGCACGAATCTAGGCTTTCTCTTGGCAGTTAATTTTCTAGGCGGCGTCATTTGGGCCGGCTTGGCCTTGGGGCTGCAAAACTATGTGTTCGATTCGGTCAGACCGGAGGAACGAGCGAAAGCCATCGCGCTGTATAGTACAGTCAACGCCCTAGGATGGTCGGTAGGAGCCTTGCTTGGAAGCTGGTTGGTTGAGCATCTTCCCTCCCGAATCGAATGGGGAGGGGTTGCGCTCCATCCTATATCCAATTTGCCTTTTGTCTTCTTTCTCTCAGGCGTCTTTCGGCTACTGGTCTCGTCCAGCCTTCTTGGCACCTTTCATGAAGCGCGCCAAGTGGTGCGGGTATCTCGCCAACAGCTTTTCTTGGAGTTGCCGCTTGTGAAACCGGTTGCCCAGTTTGTGGGCTGGGCCTTACCCAAATCGAACCGATAGAATGCCGGGCTCACTACCGTGGCGCCGGCGCCTGGGCGGCTCGTTCCTGTTCCTCCTGTTTGAGCTTCTCGAAGGCTCGGTCTGCATGGCTGCGCACTTGGTCCGGAGTCGGTTGCGGAAGGGGCTTGGATTGATCGCTGGCGCAAGCTGTGATCAGCGAGAGGACGAACAGACCTGCGACCATAGCGATCCCACGTTGCTGCATGTGGCTTCGTCGATGACTCATTCGCATCTTCTGATCTCCATACGGTTAATCAAAGGCCCGGTGTAAATCATAGACCGTCTGCATAATGCCCCGGTCTAATGCTTCGCTGCTCCATCGGTGGTAGTCGATATTGTCTGAAAGTGACCAACCGAATCCATCGGCCTCATCCGCACGCGCTGTCACTACGTTGTGATAAACGACTTCCCCGCTCTCCACTCGAATGATTTTGCTTGTAATGGTCACGGACGGAAGATCGCGATGCGCTCGTGCGAAGAATCGGTCGCGTACCGTTGGTCCTTCGATTCGATAGATCAACACGCTGTCTACGCCCAACATCTGTCCGATTCGGACGGCACTATCTTCGGAAACAAGCCCCCCGACCTGAAGTCGCTGCTCCGAGACGATGGCCGGCATATGGGAACGATCGATGATCCTGAGGTTTGGGCGAAACGTCTTGAGTTGGAATGCCGCCCCTTCCAAACGGCCATATGCGCTGGACCAATCGGGGTGCGCTTCACGCGGATACAGCACCGCCACACGCTGGACGTCGGCAGGAATCGGTAACATCAGAGGCGTGGGGTGAAAACTGAATGTTGGAGGCATTTGCTTGGTGGCGTTTGCACAATTCGCCACGAGAATCGCCATCGTGAGGATTGTCATCAGCTGGACTACCGAGCCTCGCTTCGCCATGTCCAGTCTCCCAACATTCCCCCAGGCTTGTTTCGATCCGCAACCTGGCTCTGGCTGTATCATACTCCACGCTTGGCACGAAAACCATGCTTGGAAGATCACCATACGAGTGATGACCATACATTGACTGGCGTCAAGTGAAGGGGTATTCTCCAGCCCAGTCACGCGCTCTCACCCACGAGATTTCGATGTCGTTGCACGACCGTCTGACAGAAGATCTTAAGCTTGCCATGAAGGCCCGCGACCAATTGCGGATGGATGTTATTCGTATGATCAAGGCCGCCGTGATGAATAGGGAACTGGAGGTCAAGAAGGATCTCGACGATGTCGAAATGAGTCGCGTGATGACGACCATGATCAAGCAGCGACGGGAATCGGTGGAACAGTTTGAAAAAGGTAACCGAGCCGAACTCGCAGCAAAAGAACGACAGGAAATCACCATTCTCGAATCGTATCTTCCTCCAGCCCTCTCGCTCGATCAACTCTCCACTGTTGTGGACATGGTCATTCAGGAAACCGGCGCTCAATCTCTGAAAGAGATGGGCGCGGTGATGAAAGCCGTGATGGTTCGTGTGGCAGGCCAGTCTGTAGACGGCAAACAGATCAGCGACCTCGTCCGCGCCAAGCTCCAATAGCCCAATCAGCGCCTGCTATACTGAAAGGTGATTGCACGCACATTCTGCGCGCGCACATGACAGGAGTTGCATGGGCATTCTTATCGTTGACGATTCTCCAGACCAGCAGGTGCTCCTCCGCGCATTTCTTGGAAAATCCGGCCATACGGAGCTTCTGAGCGCCGACTCGGCAAAGGCCGCGTTTTCGATGCTCGACATGGACGGCCAGGAGCCGCCTTCCCGGATCGACTTGATTCTGATGGATGTTCTGATGCCGGAGATGGATGGAGTCGAAGCCTGCCGCCAGATCAAGAGTCGACCGCATCTTTTCGATATTCCTATCATCATGGTCACGGCTAAAAATGACCACTCTAATCTCCAAGCCGCTTTTACGGCGGGAGCGATTGATTACATTACCAAACCGGTAAACAGCGTGGAACTCTTGGCCCGCGTCTGTTCCGCACTGGCACTGAAAAAGGAAATGGACTGCCGTAAAGCGCGTGAAGGGGAGCTCCGTCGAAGCAATGATGAGCTGCAGAAAGCGCTGCGGGATGTCAAAGTCCTCAGAGGCCTCATCCCGATCTGCGCATCCTGTAAAAAGATCCGCAATGATGGCGGGTTCTGGCAACAGTTGGAGGAGTATATCGGCGAACATTCCGAGGCAGAATTCAGCCACGGCATCTGTCAACATTGCGTCAAAAAGCTTTATCCTGGAGTTTACCCGGACTAACTGCTACGATTTTTCAAGCGCGCAACTCGTACTCACGGGATATACAACACATGGGTATCTTAATCGTTGATGACTCGGCGGACGACCGCATTTTGCTTCAGTCGATTCTCTCGGCTGCCGGCTACGACGATCTTCTGGTCGCCGACTCGGCCGCCGCTGCGTTCCGTCTTCTGGGGCTCGATGACGGGAAGCATGCCGCCGGCTCTCGAGTCGATTTGATTCTCATGGACATCGTTATGCCGGAGATGAGCGGCATCGAAGCCTGCCGCCAGATCAAGGCGGTCGAACGGTTCCGCGACACGCCCATCATGATGGTCACGGTGAAGACCGATCCCGTCGATCTCCAACTTGCTTTTGCCGCTGGTGCGCTCGACTACATAGGGAAACCTATCAACAAGAGCGAAATCTTGACTCGTGTCCGATCGGTGTTGCGGTTGGTCCACGAAATCGACCGGCGACGGGCTAGAGAGCAGGAACTCCTTGAAGTCATGCGTCAACTCCAGGAAGCGAACCAGATGCTGCTGCGCCTGTCCAGTCTTGACGGCCTCACCGGCATTACCAACCGACGGCAATTCGATGACTTCTTGGACCAGGAATGGCGCCGTGCCGTACGCGAATTGACTCCGCTCTCTCTGATCATGCTCGATATCGACCGGTTCAAATCCTATAACGATACCCTCGGCCATACGTCTGGCGATGAATGCCTCCGGCAGGTTGCTGCAGCAATCTCCGGCGCCGTCAACAGACCGGGAGACCTCGTTGCTCGGTACGGAGGCGACGAATTCGTGATTGTGCTTCCCGGCACTCGTACGGACGGAGCGGCACAGGTGGCGGAAACGCTTCGGGAGCGAATTGAGGCTCTCGGCATTACGCACTCCGACGGGGGCTGCACCACCATCAGCGCGGGCTTCGCCAGTATGATCCCCAGCCGGAACAGTTCCCCCACCGATTTGATCAAGGCGGCTGATCAGGCGCTCTATCAAGCCAAGCAAGAAGGCCGCAATCGGGCTAAACAAGCCGGCACACTCTCTCTCGTCCCGCATTCCCACGAGGACTAACGATTGATCGGTGCTTGAGAGGTAGGCATCCACGGTCTTGATGCTAAAAGTACGCTGACCATGCCCCGGACCACGAACTCGTCCAGATACAAGTCTCCACCCAAATCGCGCCGGCCACAAACATTGTTGGCGCAAGTTCAAGCTACGCTTAGACAAGAAAGGGCTAGCCGGAAACGCGAAGCCCTCGAACGTCAGGAAGCTGAACAAACCCTCCTGGTCGCAAAAGAGGCCGCAGAGGTGGCCAGCCGCGCCAAGAGCGAGTTCCTTGCCGGTGTGAGCCACGAGATTCGGACGCCCATGAACGCGATTATCGGGATGGCGGATCTGCTATGGGAAACGGATCTGACCCCCGAGCAACGAAAGTACTTGCGCATTTTCCGCCGCGCCGGCGGAAACCTATTGAGTCTGATCAACGACATTCTCGACCTGTCAAAAGTCGAGGTCGGCCATCTGGAGTTGGAATCAACCGACTTTGATTTGAGCGACTTGCTTGAAAAAGCCATCGAGATTCTCGCCATGCGGGCCAATGAAAAAGGCCTCGAACTCGCCTGCCACCTTTCGCCTGACGTTCCCTGCGCGATGATGGGAGACCCTCATCGGCTACACCAGATCCTCATCAACCTCATCGGCAACGCGATCAAATTCACCGACAGCGGGTCCGTCACGGTGCGAGTCATGCAGGACCAGGAACTCCATACGCCCGGTGCCATC
>Ga0315271_10001810_pt1 | contig 13132 bp, 12 predicted proteins | sample C3_top_MG_FD_204664 | JGI IMG/M metagenome (GOLD analysis project Ga0315271, IMG submission 204664) | Sediment microbial communities from Yellowstone Lake, YNP, Wyoming, USA - C3_top | ecosystem: Environmental > Aquatic > Freshwater > Lake > Sediment | place: USA: Wyoming | collected 2017-08-01 | reverse complement strand
GCGCTTGGGTCACACCCGACACCTTGAAAGTCGCGGCTATTCAAGAAGCGGACGCGTACTGCAAGCAGGATAAGAAGGGTGTAAAGGTCATCCACACTAAGGAAATTCCGGCTGGAGCTTTGGGTCGTTGGCCAGAGTCCGAAGTTCTATTCAGATGTGATTAGCACCAGGAGCAGAGTACGTGCAAACTCGCATAGTGCGGGTTTTCCTCATATTCGCACTGATGACACGGTGCTAATCTGTAGCCGGGCGCAAGCCTCACGCTGATTCATTGGCGTGTATCCCTGATGGAATCGAGATTGACCCGGCCTAACCTGTCGGGTCTTTTTTTGCTGGTGCTGACGTCCTAAGCTAACTGTCGCTCCGTGGCACAATCAATCATCGTGTGTCAACACCCAACAGTGGGGGACACTTTCACAAATGGCGGTATTTTTGACGGTACTTTTCAAAATGAAATTATTGAAACCTAGATTCCATGCGGGCTACAGCCTGACATAGGGTTCCGGTCTCGGCACCATCTGATAGTTTCACAGCGTCTCACAACCCCTGAAAACCCGCGTTTTTCCTAGGCATAGCAGGTCTTTTGTTGCTTCAAGCGGCATCAAGAGTTAACGTGAAATAGTAACAAGATGATTGACCTGCCCCCTGCTGCCATGCCAAGCTTGAGTAGGAAGTCCTGTTACCCCAAGGTCATGAGTACAAACCGCTGATTCCACGGCGCACCTGTTCGCCTGTTAATTGTCAGAGTCCCGGCAGAAATGGTCGTTGACGTTGACCGCCTGATAAACAGCGGCGACCGATGGCGGGGTAGGCACCCAGCGCTTGGCAACCGATCAGAGTTTGTCCGGTGGCAATCGTTGAAAAGCTGGAACAAGACTGCCAGAGTTTGGCGAGTCGATAATCTTCCCAGTCCAAGGCAAGGCGGATGGCACTTGGTGGTTCAATAATTTTCAAAGCTACCTATGACAACCCCGAACGCTCTACTATGCAGTGAGCATTTCGAACAACAGTACGCGCGCGAGGGAAGGGTGCGCAGTGTGCCAGGTGCACGGCCACTCGCGACGGGCTTATGCAACTTTCCTCATCAATGGAATGATCCGGGACCCATCATGCTGCGAGAATGCCATCATTTCCCAGCATTTTTGCTGTTGTCCAATCCTTCTCCACACAAGATGCCCACAGGTCAGGCAATCCGGGCGACCGCCCCACTGCCCAAAGTCCTCCTGCCTTTGCTTTTTGGCAACTTTGTCATCGGCACCGGCGTGATGGTTGTCCCTGGCACGCTCAATGACATCAGCAGTTCGTTTGCAATCTCTGTGGCGGTGGCCGGGCAGTTGATTACGGTTGCGGCGGTAGTGATGTGTGTCGGCGCGCCGCTCTTTGCCAGCGTGGTGGCAGGCTGGGATCGGAGACGCCTGCTGGGGCTTTCTCTGCTCTGGTACGCATTGTTTCTTGGCTTGAGTGCGCTGATGCCGAGCTTTGGCTCGCTGATCGTGGTAAGGGCTCTGGCCGTAGTGTCACCAGCCATTTTCACGCCGCAGGCGGCCGCCTGCGTGGGTCTGCTGGTTGCGCCGAGTCAACGCGGGCGTGCAATTACCTTCATCTTCCTGGGCTGGTCAGTCGCCTCCGTACTGGGCATGCCGCTGGGTGCCTGGATTGGCGGCACGCTGGGTTGGCGCAGCGCGTTCGCATTTGTGGCGCTGCTTAGCTTGATCAGCGCAGTGTGGGTGTGGCGAGCCTTGCCCAACGAGATCAGGCCGCCTGCGCTTTCACGAGCGGCGTGGCGCGAAACGCTGCAGTCCAAAGCGCTGATGCTATGCGTGACCACCACGCTGCTGTATTCTGCGGGCCAATTTGTGCTCTTCTCCTACTTTGCACCTTACTATAAGACGCAGTTGCAGAGCACGCCGTTGCAGCTAAGTCTGCTGTTCGCCTGGTTTGGCGCGTTCGGCTTGATTGGCAATATCTTGATGTCGCGCCAGATAGACCGCATTGGCGCTTCACAAGCCGTGATGTGGGGCGTGGGCAGCATGGCGCTCAGCTTGCTCCTGTGGCCGTTAGGCACCAGCCTGACGCTGGCGGCGCTGATTATGGTCCCTTGGGCCTTGGGATGCTTTTCTTCCAACTCGGCTCAACAGGCTCGGTTGGTTGGTATTGCACCGGCACTGGCTTCAGGATCAATCGCGCTCAATTCATCGGCAATGTACGCTGGTCAGGCGCTAGGCGCAGGCAGCGGTGGCTGGCTCATTGCCCAGGGCGGTATGGGTGCCCTGCACTGGTTCGGGTTGTTCGGACTGCTGGTGGCGATGGCGATGAGTTGGTGGGCGGCACGTCAGCGCACGCATGAGGCCGCCTAGCGCACGCGAGGCCGACAAGTTAGATGATGGCGGACCCATTGAACCCTCCTCGCGTCAACGACATTGCCCGGAAACTGGGGCTGGAGTTGTGCACAACTGCGCTGGTCGCGGAGACGATTGAGCGCACTCGTGTGGCCCTGGGCAGGTAGCGCGATTGGACCAGCAGCTTGCTACGACGGATTCGCCGTCAGCGGACACTCACGGACCGGGCTTGCGTTGCTGCAGCAGACCGCCAGTTGACATGGGCCCATCCAAAACGCTCCCTCCACACCTGCCTTCGACATCAGCCGCCTGACCATTGGCAATGTGCCTGCCCGTGATCCTGGGCCAGGCGCTGGCCTGAAGCGACGCTAGGCTTTCAGTCCGACCAGTTGCAGGCTTTCGCGGTGGTGATTCAGGTCGCTGTCGTGACTATAGTGCAGCGTCGGAACAACGCTGCGGCTGATAGTGAAGTCGGGGTCGCGCTTAAGCACCTCGGCCATATGCGCGCTGGCCGCGGCTGTGTCCCCCAGGCGCGCGCAGCAGGCTGCCATGAAAGCATGGGTGAACTGGTCTGGAGCGGTGATGTGCTGCAGAGCCTTCAGGGCTTCTGCGTACTGGCGCCCAACGAAATGCGCGCGCGCCAGGTGGTTCCAGAAGCGAGGTGGATGAAATGGGTTAAGCTGCATCGCCTTCAGTATCCACGGTATGCCTGCTTCCGGCTGCCCGATCCATGTCAGGACTTCTCCGTTCTGGACCACGATCAGGTCGTCATTGGGGTTGAGATGGAGCGCCCGTTGCTGGTGGTACAGCATCTTGTCAAACTCGTTGCGTGTCAGGTACACAGCCGCCAGGATGCGGTGGACGTCGCTGTCGTTGTCGTCCAGCGACCGCGCCAGCGCCAGCTCACGCTCAATTTCTATCAGCGTGGCCGCTGCATCATCGCACCAGCCATAGACGTAGGTCTGCCCAAGGATGCAAGCCGTCCAGGCGTGCGCATGGGCGTATTTTGGGTCCAGTTGGATTGCGCGCCGGATCAGTTCCAGCGCCTTGTCATTGTCTTGGCGGTTCGAGCGATGGTGCAGCAGTTTGGCCTCCAGCACGCATTCGTAGGCTGCAAGGCTGTCGGTCGGCTTGCTCTCGGAGCGTTTGCGCGTGGCCGCCTCGACGCGCCCGGGCAATATCGCGACGATCGACGAAGTCACCTCGTCCTGGATCGCAAAGATGTCTTCTAGGTCACGATCGTAACGCTCGGCCCACACATGCCGATCGGCCTCCGCGTCGATCAACTGTACGGTGACGCGCACTCGGTTACTGGCCCTTCGCACGCTGCCTTCGACGATGTACTGCACGCCGAGGTCCCTGGCGATCTTCTTCACGTCGACCGCCTGGCCCTTGAATTTGAAGAATGTATTGCGCGAGATTACAAACAGCTCGTGAAAGCGCGACAAGTCAGTCAGGATGTCTTCGGTCAGACCGTCGGCGAAGAATTCCTGCTCGGCCACACCGCTCATGTTGGTGAACGGCAGCACGATGATTGACGGCTTGACTTGGGCGACAGGCTCCAGCCCTTTGGCGTTCTGGCCGTCGCCGCGAACCCGGTACATGCGCACCGACCCGGCAATGTTGTGCAGTTCCTGCTCGCCGGCGAATTCGAATGCCAGCTCGAGCTTGCGGTGGACCTCGTCATAAATTTTGCCTGAGACGCAGATGCCGCCCACGTCGGCCAGTGCCTCTAGGCGCGCGGCGATATTCACGCCGTCGCCGTAAAGCCGGCCGTCCTCGATGATGACGTCGCCCAGATTCACCCCAATGCGAAAGGCCATGCGCCGGTGTTCTGGGAACCCGGCGTTGCATTGCGTCAACTGATGCTGCATGGCAACGGCCGACTGCACCGCGTCGACGGCGCTGCCGAACTCGGCTAGCATGTTGTCCCCCGGAGCGTCGACGACGCGACCATTATGCGCGGTGATGATCTCCGTCGCCAAGCTGCGGCAGGTGGTCAGCATGCGCACCGTTTCGACTTCGTTGTCGCCCATGAGGCGGCTGAAGCCGGCCGCGTCTACGCTCATGATAGCGGCCAGGCGCCGCTGTAACTTGTCGGCTCGATCAACAGTCATGGTTTTATTCTAGGTCGGAACCCCGTAAACTGCACTGCAGGAAAGGTCTAACCGAAAGCGCGGCACCAATTCCAGCGCCGGCATTGGCGCAATTCACTTTCAGCATTCTGGAAATCATGACATCCCACTGTCATTAATGGAGAAGCCGCACTGAAAGTCAGGTCTCTGCTCCCAGCCGCCAAACCCCACATGAGCCGCTGTTGTGTGGCTGAGGCAACTCGCTCGGTTGACCCGAACAGGTCAATTTCTGTTGCTCGTTGAGCGATCTTGAGCGGAACCCAACAAGATGCAAAGCCCTCAGAGTTCCGAGATCACGTTCATGCCATCGCAGGCTCACATCTTCAAGTTTATTGCCAGCTGGGCCGACATGGACCAGCACTCCGACATGGCAAACACGGCTTACCTGAATAAGGCCCTCGATGCACGCATGGCGTTCTTCACGGCCAGCGGTCTGCCGCTTGGCGAGTTGATGCGGCGTCGCATTGGTGGGGTCATGTTGAAAGATGAGCTTGAATATCGACGTGAGAGTAGGTGAATGGAAGAAATTTCAATCACGGTGGAACTGGCGGGTTTGGCATCAGACGGAAGCCGCTTCAAACTCAGAAACGAGATTCTTCGCGCTGATGGCCAATTGGCTGCGCATGTCGCAAGCACGGGCGCCTTTCTCGATCTGGATGCCAGAAAGCTGATGGTTCCTCCACCAGCGGTTCTAGCCACATATCAATTACTTCCCAAAAACGCACGATTATGTTGACCTCACGTCTATAAGCAGAGCGATTTCCAGAGGGCATCGGCGTGCGCACGAATCCTGGTTGAATAGCGTGTGATCGATAAGTGGTACCTACACCCCACATCGCAAGACGCGCAGTGAATCAACAGGGCAGCTGTTTTCGTGACTTACTCAATCTTCAGGCGCTGCGCAGCGCTGGCCAGTTTCTTTGGCAACGTCAGCGTCAAGATGCCGTTGTCGTACTTGGCTTTGGCCTGGGACTCGTCGATTTCCTGCGGCAGCTGGAAACTGCGGGACACAGCACCGTAGTAGCGCTCGCTGCGCAGTGTCTTCTCGTCGCTGGTCTGGGCATCGGACTGTTTTACCTCCGCGCGCAGGGTCACCACACTGCCCTCAAGTGAGACGTGGATTTCATCCTTGCTGACGCCAGGTATCTCGGCCTGCACGGTATAGGAACCATCTTTTTCTTTCACATCGACCTTGATCTGCTCTGGTGAAGGCAACGGGTCGCCATGAAGGGGTCTGACGTAGAAGCCGGGCGACAACTCCTTGAAGAAGTCGTTAAACAAACCGCCGCGTGTCATCAATGAACTCATGGTGTACTCCTTTGAGATAGTTGGATGCCGATGAGGCCCTAGCGCTTCTTCACAATCGGCTTAAGCGCCTCTCTCGCATCATTGTTTGCCGCGGCATGTCCACGGCGCTTGAGAAATATCAATTCTTGTGGACGGCGACGACATAAAGTCCGATCAAGGATAGGATAAGGGTCACCATAAACGTGATGGACAAGGCCGCCTACCCTTTGTCGAACCAATCTCTATCACAAGCAACTTTATAAATACCAAGGAGTGAATACCATGTCAAAAAGAGACGAATACATTACCAAGATGAAGCATCAATTGGATGAATTGAATGCCAAGATGGCCAAACTAGAAACTAAAGCGCAAGCGGCGAAAGATGAAGCGCGTGACGTCTACAAGGAGGAGATGGGCAAGCTCCGTCATCAGTCAAAACTCGCTGTCGCCAAACTTGATGAATTGAAGGCCAGCAGCGAAGACAAATGGGACACCATGGTCGCGGAAATGGAAAAAGTGCGCGACGCCTTTACGCATTCCTTCCACTACTTCAAGTCGCAGCTATAGGCTGGCTTGGCGCGTTGCCTTCTTGACCGACTTCGCCCGGACGCCGCGGTTATGTTCCGGCGCTTGCGGCACCATGTTGGCCAGAGAGAAACTTTGCGCCATCGCCTGGGCCGTCGGCGTATCTTCGGCAGGAGCCATGTGGCTGCGGTCATAGCCGCTGAGTGATTGTTATTGACCCAGCCTAATCCGCTGGGTCTTCTTTTGCCGGCAGCCGGTGTCGGAAATCGACTGTCGCTCCGTGGCACAATGAATCATCATGTGTCAAAACCCAAGAGTGGGGGGCGCTTTAACAATTGATGGTACTTATGATGGTACTTTTCAATAGCAGAATCGTGAAACCGAGTATCCATGAGGGCTACGGCCTGACATAGGGTTCCTGTCTCGACGCTACACTAACATCCCATGTCAAGCTACAACGCCCCCCTAGAAATCCATATCCATGGTCAGGTGACCTTGCGCCCAGATATCGTTTTCGGGCAGTTGCAGGATGCCCTCAAGCCGCTCTGGAAATACACCGGTGCGCGTTCACTGGCCGAGGCGGCCGACAGCTCTTATGAGGACGAGCCGGGGATCAAGTTCGATCCCCAGGAGCACCTGTTGCAGATGTGCTGGACGGTCGAAGGTGACGATGATTTTCGCCAGGCCCTGGACGAAATGTGCATGAATCTCAATGATCTCGCCCAAACCGGCGCGGCGATCGAAGTCACCTTCTATGACACCGAATTCGACGATGACGAGGAAGAAGACGCCGATGCGGAGTCGCGCGATGATTTCGTCATGCTCTTTGTCGGACCCGATCCGGCTGCCATCATGCAGGTGCAGCGCGATCTGCTCGTGCAGGACGTCGTGAACCTGATGGAGCGCCATTTCGACGGCGCCGAACTCGGAGGCGTTGTCGGCGAGATCGACAAGCTGTTCGGCCAGCGCTTTGATGAACTGGTCAATTCACTGCAACTTGGCAAGCCCCCGCGCGGCTCGGGCGGTGGCCATGGCGGCATGGGCCACGGCGGCGGGCGCAAGCCGCGCCACCTTCACTGAGGCGCGGCTTCAGACCGGTTTGGTCTTGACCATGTATTTGCCGAGCTCGGCCTTGGCAATCGAATTGCGGTGCACTTCGTCCGGACCATCGGCAAAACGCAGGGTGCGCGCGTTCGCGTAGCTGTAGGCGAGCGGGAAATCGTCGCACATGCCACCACCGCCATGGGCTTGCATGGCCCAGTCGATAACCTGGCAGGCCATGCTCGGCGCCACGACCTTGATCATGGCAATCTCGTTTTTCGCAAACTTGTTGCCGGCGATGTCCATCATCCAGGAGGCTTTCAGGGTCAAGAGTCGCGCCATGTCGATCTTGCAGCGCGCCTCGGCAATGCGTTCCTGCGTCACGGTTTGTGCCGCGATCGGTTTGCCGAATGCAACCCGCAATGAGCTGCGCTTGCACATCAATTCAAGGGCCCGCTCGGCCAGTCCGATCAGGCGCATGCAGTGGTGAATGCGTCCCGGGCCAAGGCGTCCTTGCGCGATCTCGAAGCCCCGGCCTTCACCGAGCAGAATGTTGCTGACCGGTACGCGGACGTTCTCGAACAGCACTTCCATGTGGCCGTGCGGCGCATCGTCATAACCCATGACATTGAGGGCGCGCACCACCGTAAGACCGGGTGTGCCGGCGGGCACGATGATCATGCTTTGCTGCGAATGGCGCGGTGCATCGGGATTGGTCTTGCCCATGGTGATGAAGACGGCGCAACGCGGGTCGCCGGCGCCAGAGGTCCACCATTTGCGGCCGTTGATCACGTAGTCGTCGCCCTGGCGTTCGATGCGGGTCTGGATATTGGTGGCGTCGCTGGAGGCGACATCGGGCTCGGTCATGGCAAAGGCGGAGCGGATCTTGCCTTCGAGCAGCGGCTTGAGCCAGCGTGCCTTGTTGGCCTCCGAACCGTAGCGCGCAATGGTTTCCATATTGCCGGTGTCGGGTGCCGAACAGTTGAAGACCTCGCTCGACCACATCACGTGGCCCATGATTTCAGCCAGCGGCGCGTATTCCTGATTGGTCAGACCGGCGCCGTGGTAGCCCGAGGCGGCGGCGCTGTCTACGGGCAAGAAAAGATTCCACAAGCCGGCCGCCTGTGCCTTGGGCTTCAGGCTTTCAATGGTTTGCAGCGGTGTCCAGCGTTTGCCGGCAGCCGTATTGGCTGCAATCTCGGCGTGGTAGGCACCTTCGGCCGGATAGATGTGCTCGTCCATGAATGCCTGCAGCCTGACTTGCAGATCTTTTGTTTTGGGTGAATAGTCAAAGTCCATGAGAGGGTCTCCAGTGGGTTGAGGGTTTAGTGATGGGCCGGCGCCGGGCCGCCCCAAGCAGGCTCGCGGCCCCCTCGGGGGGCAGTGAAGCACACGCAGTGGCGAACGTGGGGGTCATGCATGCTGAGCGAAGCGCCAGGCCATCTGCGCCAGTGGCTTGACCCCGGCAGCCGAACTGACCGCCTGCGCGCTGGCGGCGGTGCCGGCCTCGATCCGCTTGGCAATGCCCTGCAAGATGGCGGCAATGCGAAACAGGTTGTAGGCCATGTAGAAATTCCAGTCGGCCTTGAGGGCCTTGGGCGTCGTCAGGCCGGTGCGCTTGCAGTAAAGGCGGATGTACTCGTCTTCGGTCGGAATGCCGAGGCTGGCGACGTCGAGCCCGCCAATGCCGCGAAAGGAACCGGGAGGGATGTGCCAGGCCATGCAGTGGTAGCTGAAATCGGCCAGCGGGTGCCCGAGCGTCGACAGTTCCCAGTCCAGCACCGCGATGATGCGCGGCTCGATCGGGTGAAACATCAGGTTGTCCAGGCGGTAGTCGCCGTGCACGATGCTGACCATGTCTTCAGAGCGCGCCATGGCCGGAATGTGCTGCGGCAGCCAGGCCATCAGTTCCTCCATCTCGATCACCGACTGGGACAAGGGTCCGGCGCCATCGGCCGACGCCAGGTACTGCTTGCTCCAGCGACCGATCTGGCGTTCGAAATAGTTGCCGGGCTTGCCGTAAGCGGCCAGACCGCGCTCGGCGAACTTGACAGTGTGCAGGGCCGCAATCACGCGGTTCATCTCGTTGTAGATCGCGCCGCGTTCCTGGTTGCTCACGCCGGGCAGGGCCTGGTCCCACAGGACGCGCCCGGGCATGAACTCCATGATGTAGAAGGCACGGCCGATCACCGCTTCGTCTTCGCACAGGCAGTACATGCGCGGCACGGGGACATCGGTGCCCTGCAAGCCGCTCATCACTGCAAACTCGCGCTCTATGGCATGAGCCGACGGCAGCAGCTTGGCGACCGGCCCCGGCTTGGCGCGCATGACGTAGTGTTGCGATGGCGTGCTGAGCTTGTATGTCGGGTTGGACTGGCCGCCCTTGAAGGATTCGACGCTCAAGGGACCACTGAAACCGGGCAGGTTCTGTTGCAGCCAATCGGACAGGGCGCCGACGTCGAAGGCATGTGCTCCCGACACCGGACGGGTTCCAACGAAATGATCAAAATCGCTCATGGTCTGGAAATAGCTTCGGTCTGGTGCTAGTTGTCGGCTTCAGTGATGCGCATCAGGGCTTCGCGGTTGCGAATGACCAGGCCACCCGGCTCGATCCGGATCGCATCGTCGCGCTCCATCGATTTGAGCTCCTGATTGACACGTTGACGCGAGGCGCCCAGCAGTTGCGCCAACTCTTCCTGTGCCAACTGCAGGCCGATGCGCACCTCGGTGCCGCTGCTCAGAGACGGTACGCCGTAGCTTCGAACCAGATGCAGCAGCTGCTTGGCGAGTCGCGCCCGCAATGGCAATGTGTTGAGATCTTCGACCAGACCGTAGAGTTGGCGGATGCGCCGCGCGTGCAGGCGCAGCAGCGCTTCGTACAACTCGGCGTGCAGTGCCAGTATCTTCTTGAAATCCGCCTTGGCGACGCAGAGAATGGTGCTTTCGCCATGGGCATAAGCGTCGTGCGTGCGCCGGTCGCCGTCGAAGATCGCCACATCGCCAAACCAGATTCCAGGCTCCACGTAGGTCAGCGTAATCTGCTTGCCCGAGATCGACGTCGAACTCACACGTACGGCGCCTTTGGCACAAGCGATCCATTCCTGCGGCTGCTCGCCCCGAGCCGTGATCAGTTCGCCGTCCTTGTAACGTTTGACGTAGGCGCATCGCAGAATATCGTGTCGCAGTGAGGGTGAGAGGGATGAAAACCAGCGACCGGAGTTGATCGCCTCGCGTTCCTCGATGGTAAGAATAGGGTCGTCCATGGCCTGTCTTGTCGGTGACTGAAAACAGGCCTATTGTCGCGCTGGTGACGAATTGCTGGATTTGGCCTTGTCACTCGCGTGTCTGCGGGCCACCGGTCGCCTAGTCTTCTTCGTGCAGCAGGCTCAGTCCGATGGCGCCACGGCGCCGCAGCCAGGGGCTCGGGCGATAGCGCGGGTCGCCATACACCGTCTGCATATTGAACAGGACTTCGAGCACATTGGTCGGCCCGTAAAGATTGCCCATGGCCAGCGGGCCCAAGGGGTAGCCCAGACCCAGGGTCACGGCGGTCTCGAGATCGGCAGGCGAGCAAATGTTTTGCTGGCAGATATCGCAGGCGATGTTGACGATGGTCGCGACGACGCGCTGGCTGACAAAGCCGCCACTGTCCCGAATCACGCTGACGGCCTTGCCGTCGCGCGCCATCAGGGCATGGGCGGCCCGGCGCATATCAGCGCGAGTCGCGGGGTTGGTCGCGAGCACGCGGCGTTTGCTGCTGGCATCGTCCATCAGCATATCGATGCCGATGGTTCGAGCGGGATCGAGTCGTTCGACGACGGCCACGGTGGTCACATCAAAACCCAGCGGTGCGACGAAGCTCAGGGCTTCGGGTGAGGGAGATGCGCCGGTCTCGATTCGGGCACCGAGGTTCTTCAGCAGCAAGAGCAGTTCGGAGCGGCGTGCCGCGCGCGTCGAGACCCAGACGGGCGGCATGTCGTCAACCTGGGGCGCTGGCGCTTCAGGCGCGATCTGGGCGATGCCGCTTTGATAGCGATAGAAGCCTTCGCCTGCTTTCCTTCCGACCACTCCCCCCGCCAGCCGCTGGGCGGTGATGACGCTGGGCCGATAACGCGGCTCCTCGTAGTATTGGTGGTAGATGGACTCCATCACCGGGTGCGACACGTCGAGCGCGGTCAGGTCCATCAGTTCAAAGGGTCCGAGCTTGAAGCCGAGCTGGTCTTTCAAGATGCGGTCGATGGTGGCGAAATCGGCGATGCCCTCGCCGACAATGCGCAGTGCTTCGGTGCCGTAACCGCGACCGGCGTGGTTGACGATGAAGCCGGGGCTGTCCTGCGCCTGCACCGGCGTGTGTCCCATTTGCCGCGCATAGGCCGACAGGTCCGAGCAGACGTCGGCGCCGGTTTTGAGCCCTGCAATGACCTCGACGACCTTCATCAAGGGCACCGGGTTGAAGAAGTGATAGCCGGCAAATTGATCCGGTCTCTTGAGCTGTGCCGCAATCGCCGTCACTGACAGCGATGAGGTATTGGTGACCAGCACGGTCGAGGGTCGAACAAGGCCTTCGAGTTCAGCGAAGAGTTCGGCTTTGACATCGAGGCGTTCAACGACCGCTTCCACGATCAGATCACTGCCGGACAACTCGGCTAGTGAACTGGTGCAAAGCAGTCGTGACTTGTACAGGTCGGTCTGCGCCGCATCCAATCGCCCTTTGTCGCGCAGCTTGTCCCATTGGGAAAAGACAGCAAGCTGCGCGGCTCGCGCCGTGTCGGCCTGCATATCGAACAACGACACTGTGCTGCCGGCCTGGGCCGCAATCTGGGAAATGCCGCGGCCCATGGCGCCGGCGCCGACGATGCCGAGCTTTGAAAAAATGGGTTTCATGCAATGAATTATCACTCGATACCGCCAGCCCGAACGGCTGGCGCCGGCTATGACACAATGACCCGGTCGCTTGCCGGTGCGGGTTGCAGGTGCGCAGCTTTGACCAACGATTTCAAAATGCCATGACACTCAAGCTCTGTGGTTTTGCCGCCAGTAATTACTACAACAAGATCAAGCTCCAGTTGCTGGAAAAGGACGTTGCCTTCGAGGAGGAACTGGTCTGGACCGGTACGTCCGCAGCAACCCTGGTCGACCGATCGCCTTTGGGAAAAGTTCCCTTTCTGGATACGCCGCAGGGTCCGATTTCCGAATCCATGGCTTGCGCTGAATACATCGAGGATGTTTTTCCTCAGAACAGGCTGCGGCCCGAAGATCCTTACGCGGCGGCCAAGGTGCGCGAGTTGATCATCTACAGTGAATTGCATCTGGAACTGGTGGCCCGGCAGCTTTATCCCGAGGCTTTTTTTGGTGGCAAGGTCAGTGACGCCACCAAGGAGCGCACTTATAAGCTGCTGCGCAAGGGCGTGGCCGCGTTTGCGCGGTTGACCCGGTTTGCACCCTTCATTGCAGGACCGCAATTTACGCTGGCCGACTGCGCGGCGATTGTTCATTTGCCGCTGGTGAGCATGGTCAGCAAGATGATCTACGGGGAGGATGTGCTGGCGGAGTTGCCGATGGCGGACTACATCGGTCTGATGAACGAGCGCGAGACCGTAAGATCTGTCAATGCCGATCGCAAGGCCAATACCGAACTGATGCTGGCCGCGAGTCTGACAAAGAAATGATCGGCAGCCGCTTCAACGACGGACCTGCAGGGCACCCGGATTGACAATATTGGTCGGCGTGCCCTTGATGAAGTTGATGACGTTGTCAAAGGCGGCGCCGAAGTACATTTCATAACTTTCCTGCTCGACATAGCCA
>Ga0315271_10001809_pt1 | contig 13135 bp, 11 predicted proteins | sample C3_top_MG_FD_204664 | JGI IMG/M metagenome (GOLD analysis project Ga0315271, IMG submission 204664) | Sediment microbial communities from Yellowstone Lake, YNP, Wyoming, USA - C3_top | ecosystem: Environmental > Aquatic > Freshwater > Lake > Sediment | place: USA: Wyoming | collected 2017-08-01 | reverse complement strand
CAGGTTGTTGAAGTCGTGCGCAATGCCGCCGGCCAGGCGCCACGCTGTGTCGAGCGCCTGCGACTGCTGGTACTGACGGTCCAGGGCCCGCTGCTGGCTGGTGTCGGCAATGAACTTGATGGCGCCGGTGATGTGTCCGGCGGCATCGCGAATGGGCGCCACCGACACATTGACGTCAATCAGCCGCCCGTCGCGGCGGGCCCGCCGCGTGGGAAAGGCGTCAAAGCGCTTCCCCTCGTTGATGGCGTTCCACAGCAGCTCGCGTTCCTCGGGCTGTCCATCGGGCAGGATCGGGAGCGTCGTGCCGAGGACCTCTTCCGCCTTCCAGTCGAACATGCGCTCGGCCGCCGTGCTCCAGCTGCGCACGATCAGCGACGTGTCCACCGTGATGATGGCCAGGGGTGATGCCGACACGAGCGCGCGCATCCACGCGTCCTGCTCGCTGAGCATCTGCTCCATGTTCCGTCGCCACCGCAGGTCGCGGGCGTGGATGATGATGCGCGGCGATGCCAGGGACCGGTCGAGCCAGCCCTTCACCTCCACGGGAATCCACTCGCCGAGGGCGTTCAGCAGCCGGACGTCGATGTACCACGCCGGTTGCGTGCCGGCCAGCTCGTCGGCCAGCGCGCGTCGTGCGGTGTCGTGGTCCTCGGGGTGCACGAACTCGAACGCCGAATGCCCGAGCAACTGCGCGGGCTCGAACGCGAGCACCCGCTGCAGCGAGGGCGAGACGTACGTGAGGAACCCCTCGTGGTCGAGGACCACGATGAAGTCCTGCGAGCTTTCGACGAGCGTGCGAAAGAACTGGTCGTCGCGCCCCGGCATCGGTGCGCCCAAAGGAGTTTCCATGACCCCGCTATTATAGCCCGTCGTGGCATCGCTGGCACGGCGGTTGCCGTACGTGGCAATTGTCACCCCGGCCCCCGCGTGGTATGCTTGCGGCGTGGACGACATTCCCCGCGCCGTCCGATGGTCCCCCGCTGTTGCGGCCGCTCGCCGCGACCGCGCCATCGTCGCCCTCGAGAGTTCGGTGCTGGCGCAGGGGCTCCCGATCCCGGTCAATCGCGACGCCGAGCAGCGCATGCGCGCGGCGGTGGAACAGCACGGCGCCTATCCCGCCGTGGCGGCCGTGGTGCGCGGCGAGTGCCGGTTGGGCCTGCACGGCGACGACCTCGAACGCTTCCTGCAGCGCGATGGCGTGAGCAAGGTGTCGGCGCGCGACCTCGGCTGGGCCGTGGCCCGACGACTCGACGGCGCCACCACGGTGGCCGCCACGCTGGCCATGTGCACTGCGGCCGGGCTCGAGGTCTTCGCCACCGGCGGCATCGGCGGCGTGCATCGCGAACCCGCCTTCGATGAATCGGCCGACCTGCTCGAGCTGGCCCGATCGCCCGTCATTACCGTCTGCGCGGGCGCCAAGTCCATCCTCGATCTTCCCGCGACGCTCGAGCGGCTCGAGAGCTATGGCGTGGCGATCATCGGGTTTGGCACCGATGAGTTTCCCGGCTTCTTCACGCGCGGCACCGGGCTGAAGCTGGCTGCCAGCTCCGATTCCCCGGCAGAGGTGGCCGCGGCCTTTCGCGCGCACCGCCGCCTTGGACGGCCGGGGGCGATGCTGGTGGTGCAGCCGCCGCCGGCCGCCGACGCGCTCGACCGTCGCGTGGTGGATGACGCGGTCGACGGGGCGCTGGCCGAGGCGCGAGCCGCCGGCGTGTCGGGTGCGGCCGTCACGCCGTTCCTGCTTGGCGCGGTGGTGCGGGCCACCGGCGGCGCGTCGCTCCGGACGAACCTTGCCCTCCTCGAGGCCAATGCCGCACTGGCGGCCCGCATTGCGGTGGCATTGCGGGAGCTTCCGCCCTAGGACCGCTGGCTGCACCCCCGGTTGAACTCACCGATCGCGCTGGTTTAGCTTGCAGGTCACCCTCACTCGTGCAGGAGGTCAGTCGAACGATGTCGTCTTCGTTCCTGAGTTCCGAAGAGTACGACGAACGAGCGCACCAACTGTACAACGAGGGCAACTACGACGGGGCACTCGCCACGCTGCGCGAGGGCCTGGCGCTGTACCCCAACGCCGTCGAGCTGCACATCGGGGTCGGGTACGCCCGTCTCGCCCGCGACGAGTTCGCCTGGGCGCGCCGCAGCTTCGAGGAGGCGCTCGTGCTCGAGCCGGAGCACGAGGACGGGCTGGCGGGCCTCGGCGAGACGCTGCTCAAGTTCGGGCAGGGCGACGCGGCCAAGCGGACCTTTGCCCACATCCGCGCGCTCGGGTACGACGACGACATCGAGCTGATGCTCCAGGTCGGCCGCGCCCTCTTTCGCGAGGACGAGATGGACGAGGCGCTCGAGTATTTCGAGGTCGCCGTGCGGCAGGCCCCCGACAACGCGGAGGCCGTGGCGCTCGTGGGATACGCGCAGCATCGCCTGGGCCGCGACGACGACGCGCTCGAGACGCTCAAGCGGGCGCTCAAGACCGATCCCGACTTCACCGAGGCGCGCATCTACCTCGGCAACCTGTTGTACGACCGCGGCGACTACGAAGCCGCCCTGTATCATCTTGACCGCACCGTCCCCGAGGACCACTGGGACGAACTCGGCATCTGGCGACTGCTCGAGCTGCGCAAGTCGCACCTGCGCCTGGCCGAGGGCGATCCCTCGTTCGAGCCCTGGGAGACGCGCCTGGCCGAGCTGTCGCCGGCCATCGACACGATGGACGAGATGCTGTTGGAACTCGAGACGCGGTTCAACGAACAGGCGGAGCGCGATGCGCGCGACCAGCTGGAGCTGTTCGGCACGCTCCTTGGCCAGCTGACCGACGACCGCGTGCAGGAGGCCTCGCACCGCGTGGTGTTCAGCGACGGCCGCGTGTTCGACGGCACGTGGGACGACATCGTCACGCAGATGCGCGATGCGAGCTCCACCGGCGGGGGCCGGACCGAGGTGGAGTTCATGCAGAGCGAGGCGCGGCGCGGCTTCTCGCTCACCGGGCGGCTCATTCCCACCGGCGACGCCGAGAGCTTCCTGCGCGGCAGCGCCGACGCGGGCCTTTTGCGCATCGTCCACTGACGGACCACGCCACGCCCTCCCCGTCTGCGGCGGCCGCCGCACCGATGATCGCGTTTCGCGGTGTCGGTCACACCTACCGGTCGCTGCTCGGCAAGCGCGTGCGCGCCGTCGACGACTTTTCGCTCGACATCGCCGCCGGCGAGGTCGTGGGCATCGCCGGTCCCAACGGGGCAGGCAAGACCACGCTCATCGCCATGCTGCTCGGCTTCCTGGATCCGACGGACGGCGAGGTGCGCATTGCGGGGCAGGCGCCGCGCGCGTTCGTCGAGCGACACGGCGTCGGCTACCTGCCCGAGCTCATGTCGCTGCCGGCGCACTGGCGCGTGGACAATGCGCTGCGACGGCTGGGTGTGCTGGCCGGCGTGCCGGCCGGGGAACTCGAGGGCACCGTGACCGCGGCGATCGACCGCGTGGACCTCGACGAGCACCGGCGCAAGACCATCAAGGCGCTCTCCAAGGGCAACTTCCAGCGCCTGGGGCTCGCGCAGGCGCTCATGGCCGACCATCGCGTGGTGGTGTTCGACGAGCCGACGCATGGGCTCGACCCCGTCTGGGCGAACCGCTTTCGCGACCTCGTCGGCGAGTTGCGCCGTCCCGACCGCGCCATCTTCATTGCGTCGCACAACCTCGACGAGCTCGAGCGGTTGTGCGATCGGGTGGTCATCATCGACCACGGACGCATGCAGCGCGTGGTGAGCATTGCGTCGGCGGCGGTGGCCGCCACGGCCTGGGTGGTGCGCGTGCTGGCGCAGGGCGACCGCCTGCCGGCGCACTTTGCGTCGGCAGAGCATCTCGCGGATGGCACGTGGCTGGTGCGCGCCGCCGATCTCGAGGCGCTGAACACGGGACTCGCGGCCGCCATTGCCGCGGGCGTGCGCGTCATGTCGGTGGTGCCCAACGAATCGTCGCTCGAGCACCATTTTCGCGAGGCGGTGCGCCGATGAGCGCGCGTCCCATGCGGTGGCTGGCCTATGCGCGGTGGCAGCTCATCGACGGCGCGTGGCAGCGGCTGGCGCTGCCGCTGGTCATGGCCATGCTCCTCAGCTACGCCGCCTTCTACAGCGTGAAGGGCATGGCGGCGGGGCATCCCGATTTCTTCACCGGCAGCGACGGACGCCGCTTCACGTACCAGTTGCTCAAGCAGGCCATGGGCGCGTTCATTCCGCTGGCCGTGCTCATGGGCACCAACGGCATCGTCGCGCAGGACCGGCAGAAGGGATACTTCCGTTTCTTCTTCTCCAAGCCGGTGCCGGTCACGGGCTTTTACGTCTCGGCCTTCGTCGTGCAGGCCGTGCTCGTCATGGCGGGCGCAGCGCTGGTGGCGGCCCTCATCGGCGTCCGGTCCACCCCGCAGCCGGTGCTCGGCGTGGCCCTCGCCGCGGGACTCACGTTTGCGCTGCTGGGCAGCCTGCTCTTCCTGCTCAGCACCATCACGTACCAGGACGGGCTCGTCTTCATCCTTGCGTGGGTGGCGACGCTCATTGCGCGCCAGATCGAACCCGCCATGCCGGTCGGCCACTGGCTGCACGGCGTCGTGCGCGTGCTGCCGCCGACGCACCGCCTCGATGCGGTGCGGGACGCGCTGTATGCGGCACAGCCGGTAGTCGCGGCCGACGTGTGGCATGTGCTCGCATATGGCGCCGCGTGTTTTGTGCTCGCGCTGGTGGCGCTCCGCCGGCTGCCGCTGTCCCGATGAGCGCGTCGCGACTGCTCGACGACGTGCTGACGCCCGAGCGCGTGCACCGGCACCGGCTGGCCAACGGCCTCACGGTGCTGGTCGCGCCCGACGACCGTGTGCCGGTGGTCGCCATCGTCACGTGGGTCAAGGCGGGGTACTTCGACGAACCCGATGACATCGTGGGCGTCTCGCACGTGCTCGAGCACATGTACTTCAAGGGCACCCCGACGCGCGGCGTGGGAGAGATCGCCAAGCAGACCAAGGCCCAGGGCGGCTACCTCAACGCCGGCACGATTTACGACCACACCAGCTACTACACGGTGCTGCCGTCGTCGGGCTTTGCGGCCGGGCTCGAGATCCAGGCCGACGCGTACGCGAACTCGGTCATTGACGCCGGTGAACTGGCGCGGGAAATCGAGGTCATCGTCGAAGAGGCCAAGCGCAAGGCCGACAACGCGCACGCGGTGGCGAGCGAGACGCTGTTCGAGCTGCTGCACGACCGGCACCGCATGCGGCGCTGGCGCATTGGCCGCGAGCCGGGACTGCGCTCGCTCACGCGCGAACATGTGCACGGGTTCTTCCGTCGCTACTACCAGCCCGGCAACACGGTGCTGGCCATCGCCGGCGACGTTGACGTTGACGTGGCCATCCGGCACGCCGAGCGGCTGTACGGCGGGCTGCCGAACGCGGCGATCGCGCGCGACCGCGGACCCGCCGAACCGCCGCGCCGCGACTTTCGCCTGCGGGAGTGGACCGGCGACATCGCCCAGGCGCAGCTCGCCATGGGATGGCTCGTGCCGCCGCTGGCGCATCCCGACTCCCCAGTGCTCGACGTGGTGTCGAGCGTGCTCTCGTCCGGACGTTCGTCGCGCCTGTACCGCGCCGTCCGCGAGCGCCAGCTGGTGTCGAGCATCGCGGCGTACCAGTACGTGCCCGTGGACACAGGCGTCTTTGTGGTGCATGCGATGGGCCGTCCGGAGCGCCTGCTCGAGGGGGCCGCCGCCGCGTGGCGGCAGCTGGCGCGCGTGCGCGGCGGCGACGTCACCGATGTGGAACTCGAGCGCGTGCGCTGCATGCACGCCGCCGCGTGGATGCGCCGCCTCGAGACCATGGAAGGGCGCGCTAATCACCTGGCGTCGTGGGAAGCCCTCGGCGATTGGCGCATGGCCAACGGCTTCTTCGAGGCCATGCAGGGTGCCACCGCGCAGCAGGTCGCGGAAGCCGCCAGCCGTCACCTCGATCCCGACCGCGCCGCCGTGGTCATCTACCGTCCCGAGGGCACCGCCGCCATCAGCGCCGATGCGTCATCGCTGCGCGCGGCGCTTGACGCGTCCACCGGACCCGACCTGTCGCCGAGCCGTGCCGTGCCGTCCGCGCGCATCGTGCCGGCGCCGGTGCACGCCGCGCGGCGCGCACCGCTGGCGAGCGGCGTGCAGGTCTTCCACACGGCGCGGGGCGTCCCTGTGCTGGTGCAGCGCACGCCGCGGGCGCCCATCGCGTACGCCGGCGTCTTCGTGCGGGGCGGCGCCGCGCATGAATCGCCGCACGCCCTCGGCGTCTCGTCGCTGATGACGCGCACGTCGCTCAAGGGCACGGCCACCCGCGATGCGGCCCGCATTGCGGAGGAGGGGGAGCGGCTCGGCGCGGCGCTCGGCGCCAACGCGGGCACCGAGACGATGCAGTGGACCACGTCCGTGCCGGTGACCCAGCTGGAGGGAGCGCTGGCGCTGCTCGCCGACGTCGTGCAGGCACCCACCATGCCGGGCGATGCGCTCGACAGCGAACGCACCGTGGCGCTGGCGCAACTCGCGCAGCGCCGCGACGACATGTACCGCCACCCCCTGCAGCTGGCCACCGAGGCGGCGTGGGGCGACCACCCGTATGCGCGCTCGCCGCTCGGCACCGAGGCGTCGCTCGGCGCGCTGCAGCCCGACGACCTGAGGGACTGGCATCACGAGGTGGTGCTGAGCGGCGACCACGTCATCGTGATCGTCGGCGACGCGGACCCCGAGGTGATGGCGGCCATGGCGGCGGGCGCATTCGGTGCTATCGTGCCCGCGCGCCGGGAAGCGCTCACGACGCCCAGTTGGCCGCAGTCTCCGGCGTTGCGTGACGAGCAGCGCGACAAGGCGCAGACCGCGCTCGCGCTTGCCTTTCCCGGGCCGTCGCGCGCCGACGTGTCGCGCTATGCGGCGTCCCTGCTCGGCGTGGTGGCGAGCGGACTCGGCGGGCGGTTCTTCGAGGCCCTGCGCGACCGGCAGTCACTGGCCTACACCGTCATTGCGACGCCCGTGGTGCGGCCGCTGGCCGGCCAGTTCGTCGCGTACATCGCCACGTCGCCCGAGAAGGAAGAGCAGGCGCGCCGCGGCCTGCTCGACGAAATCGGCAAGCTGCGCGACCAGCCGGTCACGCCCGACGAACTCGAGCGCGCCCGAACCTATGCGCTCGGCACGCACGCCATTCGCAAGGAGAATGGCGGCTCGCTGATGGGCGACATCGCCGATGCGTGGCTCTTTGGCGCGCTCGAGGAGCTCGACGAATTTGACGCGCGCGTCGGCGCGCTCACCGCCGCCGACCTGCAGGACATCGCGCAGCGGTGCTTTGACCCGTCGCGATGCGTGGAAGGCGCCGTGCGCGGCGTGGCGGGCCGGCGCGTCTAGCGACGGTCCTTCGGCATGAACCCCATGGCCCTGTTCAGCCATCGCGTGAAGGGCAGCATCGCCGCGTAGTCCTTCATCACGAGGTCAACCGCCTTGGGCCCGGATGCCTCGTCGTCCGACAGCGCGCGTGACACGGTGAACGACTTGAATCGCAGCCATCGCTCGGCGGGATGTCCCGGCGCGTAGCCCCGAGGGAGCCGCTTCAGCATGACGCCCGGATCGTCCTCGGTGAGCCCGCCGAAGCGCCGCACGAAGGCCTTGTTGAGCACGATGGCTTCCCACCCCGCCACGTCGTCGACAATCGCGTCACGGATCATCTGCAGCTTGGGGCTCGGCGGCATCCAGAGCCCGCCCGCCACCATGCAGCCGCCCGGCTCGAGGTGAAAGTAGAAGCCGGCGCCGCCGTCCACGGTCTGGCCGACGCCGCGACCCGGTGCGCGGTGGAAGATCCACAGGGCCGCGTGCGTCTTGTACGGCGACTTGTCCTGGGAGAACCGGATGTCGCGGTGGATCCGGAAGACCGAGGTCTTTGGGTCGCCCACGAACTCGGGGGCGAGCGCGGCAAACCGCACGTCGAGTTCCTCCACCATCGCCTTCATGGACGCCTTGAGCTCACGCTCGTACGTCGCGCGGTTGGCCTCGAACCACTCGCGCCTGTTGTTCTTCCGGAGCGCGCGCAGGAAGGTCAGCGCCGCGGGGCGAAATCCGCCGAATGAGGTCGTCACGGCCGTGCCGGGCTGGGGGGAATGGCGGCGCCGCGCGCGGTGTCGGCTGACGCCGTGTCGATCGGCATTGCGGGAAGCGCAGGTGAGTCGCGGAGCGTGCGCAGCGCGGTGCCGACCTCGGCGAGCGCGAGGCGCGAGCGCCCCGAGGCCGCGCGCAGTCCGCCGCTCCACCAGGTGTCGGATGCGTCGCCGGCAATGACGCCGCGCACCCACGCGTGCGCCGAGGCCCACTGCAGCGCCTGCCGCACCAGGTGCTGCTGTGCCACCTCGCCGTCCACGGCAGGCGCCGACGGCAGGGTCACCAGCCAGACGGCCGGCGGCGTGCGCGCCAGCGAGATCCAGCGGGCCAGCGCTCCCTGGGCGGCAGCAAATCGCGCGGGACCAACCTGGCCGGGCGGCGCAGACAGCGCGATGGCATCCACCGCCGATTCGCCCTGGCCGACCCAGTCGCAGAGCACACTGTCGAGCGGTGTCGCCGCATTGGTGGCCAGTGCAATCGTCACGTCCCGGTCAATCCGCCGCGCGGCGCGGGCGACGCGTTCGTAGTACGCCTCCAGGCGGCCCGCGTCGCCGTCCGGTGCCTGGTCGCCGGCGGGAAGCAGCACGTCGGGGCGCAGCCGCCGAACGACGCGCTCGACGAGGGCAATGCGCCCCGCCAGCCATCGCTCGTCGCTCACTCCGTGCGAGCCGGACTCGCCGCGCGCAAACGAAAGGCTCACTACCAGCGACACCGAGTCGCGGCGCCCCTCGAGCACCCGGGCCACGGAGTCGAGAGCCGACGCCGTCGCGCCCTCGGGGGCGATGGTGACGTACACGGCGTTCACGCCGAGTGAGTCGGCCAGCGCCGCATCATGGCGGGCGACGCCGGGTGCGGGGGCGGCCGTCACGTCGCCGAGCAGGTGCAGGCCCACCGCCAGATCGTCGCGTGAGCGCTCCGTCATCATGCCATTACCGGTCGCGCGAACGGCGCGAAGGCTCCCCAGCGCGCGTGGCAGCTCCGCGCCGACGAGTGCGAGCAGCACGGCCAGGCCGGTCGCGAGCAATGCACGCCACGCGGTGCCGAGCGTCGAGCGGGCGGGCGCGGCGGGGACCAGAATCGGCAGCAGCAGCCACGCGCTCCACAGGTAGGTGCCGTCGCCAAGGGCCGCCGCGCCCAGCGAAGACACCGCGACACCCGGCGCCAGCATCCACGGCGGCAGTGCAGCGCCCAGCGCCTCCAGCCAGCGTGCCACGGCAATCCAGGCCACGAGCACGTCCAGCACCACCACGGGAATGGCGTGCAGCGCGCTCGACGTTCGGCGCGCCAATGCCCAGGCCGCCTGACTTGCGATGCCGAGTGTCACCAGTGGCCAGAGCCACGCCAGCGGTGTCAGCACGCGCGCTCCCGGGGGAGTGGGCGCGAGCACGCCGACCAGGAGCGCCGGCACGAGCAGGAAGGCCCCGAGTCCCGTGAGTGCGCGAAACGCGGAGCCGGCGCTGGCCAGCGTGGTGGCGCGCGCGCCGACGGCGAGGTTCCAGGCCACCAGCGCGGTGACAAGCACACCGAACGCCGCGGGGACGCTCCACGGGGGAATGGTCACGCGGAAAAAGCTAACGCGCCGCGGTCAGCCGTGATCAGCCGCGGTCGGCGTGCGTGGCGCGCGTGGCGCGCAGGTTGAGGCGGCGAGTCACGACGTCAATCGCCTGGCGCGCATCCTTGGTGGAGCGCACCAGCAGGTCCACCGCCAGCACGCCCTCGTCGGGCAGCGTGTGCAGCGCCACGTGCCCGAGGTCCAGCAGCAGCACGATGACGAGTCCGCCCCGCGGGAGTGAGCGGACGATCGGCGGCTCCACCGCGGTGAGACCCGCCGCCCCGGCCGCGGCGATGAGCAGCCCCGACAGCGATGCCTGGTCCCGAAGCAGCGACGACGGAACGCCGCGAAAATCTGCGGCGTCGTGCGTCATCGTCGGGGCGGGACCCTGGTCGCGCATGGGCTAGCGCTCGGGGGGCGGCGCGGGCGCCGCCGGCGCCGCCGCCGCGCGCGGCGCCGTGAATCCGACGGACACGGTCGTGAGCGAACGGTGTCCGTCCGCGCCGACTGCACGCACCGCCGCCCAGCCGTCATCGAGCTGCTCGTCCAGCAGGTACGACGTCGTGCTGCCGGCGTCGTACACCGCGGACCACGTGGCCGAGCTCGTGGCGCGGAACAGCACCTCGTACTTTGCGGCGCCGGCCACGCCCTTCCACGTGATCTGCCACTTCTGGCCGCCCGACGCGCGGTCGCGCCGGTACAGCACGCTGTCCACCGGGGCCGGCGCCGACGCCAGCGACAAGATGGTCGCGAGGTTGACCTTGGCGACGTTGGCCACGTAACCGAAGTTCACGTTGGCAAAGTCGTCCGTCGGCAGGTGCTGGCGCTTGTAGTTCTCCAGCCGCTCGGTGAAGCGCAGGCCCGGATCGCCGAGCCGGTGGTACGGCGAGTGGTCGCCGCCGCGGCCAATGCGATCCAGGCGGAAGCTCGGGCGAACCTCGAACTTCGGGGTGTACAGCGCGCCCACGCCCCACACGTAGCGCGCCAGTTCGCCGCTGCGCGAGGGAATCGAGTCCACCGCGTACACGCGAAGGCTGGTCGAGTCGGTGCGGCCGTCGTCGGCCACCACGTTGCCAATGATGTCGTCCGTGAACGACGCCACCACGGTCTTCTTTTCGTCATGCAGGCGCCGCGCCAGTCCGGTGGAACCCAGCAGCCCCTGCTCCTCCGCGGCGTACAGCGCAAAGACGATGGTCGCGTCGAAGCCCTTGGGGAAGCGCTTTGAGACAATGCGCGTGAGTTCCACCACGGCCGAGGTGCCCGACCCGTCGTCATCCGCGCCCGGCGCCTCGCTGGTGGCGTCGGCCACGTCCACGTTGCAGATGCACGAGTCGTAGTGGCCGCCAATGACCACCACGCGCGTGGTGTCGCGTCCCGGCAGCCAGGCGAGCACGTTCACCACGTGCGCCATGGGCCGGTCCTTGAAGCGCGCAATCTGCACGTCGTGCGCGTCGTACTCCACGCGCAGGCAGCCGCCGCAGTCGCGGCTGAAGGCGCGCAGTTCGTTGTAGAGGAAGCGCCGCGCCGCCCCGATGCCACGCGTCTCGGACGTCGTGTCGCTCATCGTGTGCCGCGTGCCGAACGACACCAGCACGGAATCGGTGTAGCGGATGCGCGCCGCCGACACGTCGGCCAGCGCCGTCGCGAACCTGCCGTCCTTCACGAGCCCGATGGTCACGTCCGGTCCACTCGGCGCGGCCGCCGGCCTGGCCGCGGACTTGGCCACCGGCTTGGCCACCGGCTTGGCGCCGGGCTTCACGCCCTGGGCGGACACCGCGGAGGCGACGAGACACAGGACGGGGATCAGCAGGAAGCGTCGCATCGGGGGAGGGGCGAAGGTGATTGGAGCTTACGGCCCGCCGTGATGAGTGACAAGCGCGCCATCAAGAGTACGTGTCCGCGGCGCCCGGCGTTCGCGGCGCCGCGTGGGGTTCCCTGCGCTCAGTACTGAAACAGCAGCCCGGCCCCGACCAGCAGGATGATGCCCCCGACCAGCTTCCGGAACGTCGCGACCGAGAGGCCGCCCAGCAGGCGCTCGCCGCCCAGCGTGCCGGCAATCACGCCGAGGCTGGCGATCAGCACGGGTATCGCGAGCGCCAGCACGTCGCGGCCGGAGTTCCACAGGTACACCGGCGTCCTCGCGGCATCCACCAACAGGCCGGTGGCCGTAGCCGTCGCCACGAAGGCGCGCGCCTCGAGGTCGAAGCCGAGCATCGCCGCCGACCGTACGCCCCCCTGGTTGCCCGCGAGGCCGCCGAACAGCCCCGACAACGCGCCGAGCGCCGCGGAGGTCGCGCCGTGCGGATGCATGCGCGCGTTCCAGCCCGTGAGCGCGGCGAGTCCCGTGAGCACGAGCAGCAGTCCGAGCACGCCGGTGAGACGCTGCGCACCGAGCGGCCCCTGCAGCAGCGCGCCGGCCAGCGCGCCGCCGGCGCTCACGATGCCGAAGCGGCGCAGCACCACGACGTTGATGGCATCGCGCAGCCGCCAGCAGCGCAGCGCCGTGGCCAGCGCGTGCGGCAGGGCCACCGCGGCCACGGCCACCGGCATGCCCACGCGCAACGCCATCAGCGGCGTCAGCAGGCTGCCGATGCCAAAGCCCGACACCGACGCCGTGGCGCCCGCGAGCACGGCGACCGCCAGCAGCACGGCGGACTCAGCAAGCGAAGGAAAGACCAGCGTGAGAGAGTAACCCATGGTGCATCAGAATAAGCCCGAAACGTCAAAGGGGCGACCGCATGGCCGCCTCTCTGTAGTACTCTGCAGTTCTCTGTAGTTCTCTGCGAAGCTAGAACATGCTCATGGCAAGGAAGCTGCGAAGGCTGTCATTCGTCGCCCGCAACCGCGCCGACAGCAGCCGGGTGCACGACCACAGCACCTTGTACGCCAGTTCACGGTTGAAGTCGAGCAGCAGCTCAAAGTCGCTGCGGCTGATCGTCAGCAGCTTGCACCCGCCGTTGGAAATGGCGTCGGTGGAGCGCTCGCTACGGTCGAACACCGACATCTCGCCGAACAGCGCCCCTTCCTTCAGGATCGCGAGGGCCTCCTCGCCGCTCCCCGGGATCATCCGGCTGATGCGCACCGCGCCCTCGATCACGAGGTACAGGAGGTTGCCCGGCTCGCCTTCCTTGAACACGTACTCGCCCGACACCAGCTCCTGGGTCCGGCACACCTCCGAGACGCGGGCCAGCTCCCCCTCGTCCAGGTCCTGGAAGATGGCGACGCCCTTGAGCAGTTGGATGATATCGGCCATCTCGTCCTCGGCGGGTAGTGCGCACGTCCTCCGGCGAAGGTACCCCCCACCGTTGGTGCTGGCAAGCATTTGTCGCCCCGGGTTATGTTCCGGGCATGGAGCGCGACACCCTGGCGACGCTGCCGAACGCCATCTCGATGTCCCGCCTGCTGCTCGCGGCGCTCTTTCCCGTCGTCGTTGACCAC